>Ga0210407_10000335_pt1 | contig 56094 bp, 50 predicted proteins | sample IncBWC27MmetaG_FD_150860 | JGI IMG/M metagenome (GOLD analysis project Ga0210407, IMG submission 150860) | Forest soil microbial communities from Barre Woods Harvard Forest LTER site, Petersham, Massachusetts, United States - Inc-BW-C-27-M | ecosystem: Environmental > Terrestrial > Soil >...
GCAACAGTTTGTGTGGTATTACAACCATGAGCGGCCTCATCTCAGTCTGCATGGTTTGACCCCGGTCCAACGGCGCCAAGCCTACTTTCACCAGCCCCGGCCGTAACTTATGTCTTGGGACAATACATCCGGCCACTACAAAACTTCGTCACGCCAGATAGACTTCGAGTTGGCCGAGGCAGCCGATCCAGCCCTGGTTGTGTTTTTCGCGGGATTCGGCGGTTAGCAGGTTTTTGTGGGTCAGGTTGACTTCGGTGGAGCCGCCGAGGTCTTTGAAGGTTACCGTGACGAGGGTTTCCGTCCTTGTTTCGTCCTGTTGCCAGAGCCAGGTGAAAGCGATTTTCTCGGGTGGCTTGATCTCTTCGTAGGTGCCGCTGAGATTGTGAATGTTTCCGTCTTTGTGGTGCATTTCGAGGGAATATTTTCCGCCGACGCGGAGATCCAGGCGGGTGATGACGGTTTTGTAGTCCGCCGTGGGATGGAACCACTGGGCGAATTCCCGGGCATCGGTCCAGGCGCGGTACACGCGGTCGCGGGGAGCCGCGAAGGTGCGCGTTAGCTGGATCGAGTTTTCCGGCTGCGATTGCGTTGTGGCCATGATTGTTTCTCCTTTTGCTTGTCTTGTTCTTTCTCGGAAGGGGGATCCTGGCTGAGGAAACGTTCGAGGGAATCGAAAGCGCCTTCCCAGAAGCGGCGGTATTGGGCGATCCAGTCTTCGGCCTGCTTCAGGGGAGTTGGCGCGAGGCGGCAGAAACGCGTGCGGCCAACTTTTTTTTGCGAGACCAGACCGGCGCTTTGGAGGACGCGGACGTGCTTCATGACGGCAGGGAGGGACATGCGGTGCGGGCCGGCGAGGTTGGAGAGAGAGGTTTCGCCGAGCATGAGGGAAGCAAGGATGGCGCGGCGGGTGGGGTCGGCAAGGGCGCCAAAGGTGGAATCAAGGGTTGCGGAATACTTAACCATATGGTTTAGTATTGAACGTGAAGGGCCGGCTTGTCAAGTGCGATTTCCATGAGCTTGACGCTCTACGGAATTCGGTGCTACAAACAGGGCCATTCCGACCCAGGTCGGCCCTTTCCAAAGCCCAGACGTTGACTGCCTGCATCTGCGTTTGTGCCATTTCCGCCCAAGATCGTTTTGGCGTAGTCCAGCGCAGGCAAACACTCGTTCGTTCAAGGAGATTTTCGAAAATGAAGAAAAGAATATTGCTTTGTTTGGCGGTGGTGTTGATGTCGTGCCTTACGATTGCGGCGCAGGACGCAAAGATGCAGCCGCTGACGTTCTGGTATGAGTACACGGTGAATCCCGGAAAAGATGCGCAGTTTATGGAGCTGGTGAAGACGGTGGGCGCGCCGGTCCGCGACAAGTTGCTGGCGGACGGCGTGATTCTGGCCTGGGGCGTGCACGTGGGATTGTTGCGCGCGCCGGGGAGCAGCACGCACATCATCTGGTATTCGGTTGCGGACTGGTCCGGCGTCGAGAAGGTGGACAGCGCGATGCGGGCGCAGATCGGCAAGCTGGATGAGGAAGCGATGAAGTCCGGCACGGCGAAGAAGGGTTCGTCGGGCGGTGCAACGGTGACCGCACGGATGATGGAGGCAGCGGACGTCAGCAAGACGCGCGATTACATTACGCGCGACCTGGTGTTCGTGACGGGCACGGGAGCGCCTCCGGCGGGCGTGCTGCCGTGGACGCGCTATAACTATGTGAAGGCGAAGCCCGGCAAGGGCGGCGATTACCGCAAGGTCTGGGAGAAATACAACAAGCCGGTGCTGGACAAACTGGTGGCGGATGGCACTGTGCTGGCATACGGATTGTCCGTGGAAGAAGTGAAGACGGACGGCGACTTCACGCATTTCACGTGGGTGGCGGTGAAGGATCTGGGTTCGCTGGAAAAGATCCGCTCGACGTTTAACGCGGATCGAGAGAAGCGGAGCCAGGAAGAACAGGACGCGATTACGGCAGAGTTCCTGAAGACGATTGAGCCGGACGCTTCGAGGAGTGAGGTGGGCCGGTCGATTATGTTCAAGGTAGGTGGAATGAAGTAGCGGACTAGTTCGCTTCGCAGAAAAGAATCAGAAGAGGCCCCGTGTGAAATGTTCGCGCGGGGTCTTTTTATTGGGTTGGGAGGTGGGGCTGCATGCTCGAAAGCGGGAGCTTCGCTCCCGCACTCAAAAGTAGGCGCGGCCCGCCTCAGAAGGCGGGCCCTACAGCGTCCAGCGTTGCGAGGAACTGTTGGCGGGAAACTTCTTTTGGAGTGAGTGAGAAGAGTTCGGAAAGATGGTGAACGAGGCGCGGCTTTGCTTCGTCGAGGGGAACGTTTCGGTGGAGCAGCTTTTCGAGGGAGGTGGCTTTGCGGTCGGCGATGCCGCAGGGAATGATGAGGTCGAAATAGCGGAGGTCGGTGGAGACGTTGAAGGCGAAACCGTGCGAGGTGACCCAGCGGCTGATGTGGACGCCGATAGCGGCGAGTTTTTCTTCGGGGATGTTACCCGGAGGCTGGACCCAGATGCCGGTTTTGCCGGGGATGCGATAGGCGGTGATGCCGAAATCGGCGGAGGCGCGAATCATGGCTTCTTCGAGCGTGCGCACGTACCAGTGAACGTCGCGGCGGATGCCGTCGAGATTGAGGATGGGGTAGCCGACGATCTGGCCGGGGCCATGATAGGTGATATCGCCGCCGCGGTTGGTTTCGCGGAGCTCGACATTTTTCTGGCGGAGGACATTTTCGGAGGCGAGGAGATTTTTCTGACTGGCGTTCCGGCCGAGCGTGAGGACGTGGGGATGCTCGCAGAAGAGCAGGACGTCGTCGATGGCGCCGGCTTTGCGGGCGGCGACGATGCGTTGCTGGAGGGCGTAGGCGTCGGACCAGGAGAGGAGGCCGAGGTCGGTGGTGAGCAGAGGTGGCATCGGAAAAGAAGTTGAAGAGTCAAAAGTTCAAGAGTTCAAGAGTTTAGGCGTTTCGGGAAAGCGGGCCGATCTGAAGTTCGGCCACTACAACGGCGCCCGCTTCCGAAAGCGGCCGCTACACGTTGATCTGCAGGCCGCGGACGGAGGCGAAGGCGTCGCCCATGGCTTCCCAGACCGTGGGGTGGGCGTGAATCATGTTCATCATGTCGTCGATGGTGCCTTCGAGATTCAGGACCGCGGCGGCTTCGGAAAGAATTTCGGTGGCCAACGGGCCGATGATGTGGATGCCGAGGACTTCCCCGTATTTTTCGCCGGATACGACCTTGATGAAGCCGCCATGGTTGCCGAGGATGGTGGCTTTGCTGTTGCCAACGAAGGGGAACTTGCCGGTTTTCACGGCGAATCCGGCGTCGCGAGCTTGCTTTTCGGTCATGCCGATGGAGCCGATCTGCGGTTCGCAATAGGTGGCGTTGGGGATGCGCAGCTTGTTGATGGTGTGCGTGGGCTTGCCGGCGATGTGGGTGACAGCGACGATGCCCTCCATCATGGCGGCGTGCGCGAGTTGCGGCAGGCCTGCGACGATGTCGCCAATGGCGTAGAGGCCGGGTTCGTCGGTTTCCATGAACTGATTGACGTGCACAAAGCCGCGCTCGACTCTGGCCTTGGATTTTTCGAGGCCGCAGTTGTCGGTCATCGCTTTACGGCCGACGGCGAGTAGCAACTTTTCGGCCTGCAGGGTTTGCGCTTTGCCGTCCTTGTCCTTAAAGGAGACGGTGACGCCCTTGGCGTCTTTCTTCACGCCATCCACCATGCAGCCGGTCTGGATGTTTATGCCCTTTTTCTTGAAGCTCTTTTCCAGTTCGGCGGAGATTTCTTCATCTTCGACGGGAACAACGCGGGGCAACGCTTCCAGAATGGTGACTTCGGTGCCAAAAGAGTTGTAAATGGAAGCGAACTCGACACCGACAGCGCCCGCGCCGATAACGATGAGGGTCTTCGGAATTTCCGGCAGTTCGAGGATGGAGCGGTTCGTGACAATGGTCTTGTGATCAGGCTCGATGCCGGGGAGCGATTTGGCTTCCGAGCCGCTGACCATCAGGATGGCGCCCGCTTCGATGACCTCTCGCTTGCCGTCTTTTTCGACACTGATTTTTCCGGGGCCTTCGTATTTTCCCCAACCCTGTTTCCATTCGACCTTATTTTTCTTGAAAAGAAATTCGATGCCCTTGGCGTGCTTGGTGACGATCTTCGATTTGCGGGCGAGGATGTTGGTCCAGTTGATTTTCACCCCGGGAATTTCGAAACCCAGTTCGGCGGCGTTCTTGAAATGATCGTAGACATCGGCGTGGTGCAGGAGAACTTTGGTGGGAATGCAGCCGACGTGCAGGCAGGTGCCGCCGAGAAACGGATCCTTCTCGATGACGATGGTCTTCAGTCCGAGTTCGCCGGCGCGAATGGCCGCGACATAACCCCCGGGCCCGCTGCCAATAATTGCCACATCATATTTCGCCACGCGTAGTCTCCCTTCGGCCGGGCCAAACTCCACCGCAAGCGCAAAAACGGTCGGGCAAAGATGGAAGATGCAGACAGAATTGCCCAGTGGAACGCCAGCAGGTCCCGCAAAAACTCAATTGTAACAGCGGGTTCAAGGACGGAGCAACTCGAGGGAATGTAAGCCGATGGGAGTGGCGAATTCGGGTGCCAGAACGGGAATGGTGAAACCATCGCCAGAACCCCTCAACAGGGGGGCATTTACCAATCGCTAAAATAGATAATTGCTGAAATTCCAGAGTCTTAGCTTCGCGGACGAACCCTTACGAAAAGCAATTGAGGCGATGGCGGAAGGGACAGCAGGGCCTGGGGTTGCTTCCCGATTCGGGAAGGCGCGTGAAAACTCTTGCACAATTCCGTCCGCCGATCCACGGTGCGCGAAATTATGAAAAATACTTGTTTTTACTATTGCGTAAGCTATCCCACTGCTATATAAGCGAACGAATCGAACCTCCGGAATACCATCGATTGTCGTAACCATTTCATTAACATCAGGAGGGCGAAATGCCGAGGGGAGAAACGGCGCATTGGATTTGCCAGAACCGGAATTGCTGCAAGACACAGGCCTGCGACGAAACCAAGCGCGAATTGGAAACCCGCGCCTGCGAGTGCGGGAGTTCGATGAAGAAAGAGACGCACGCGACAGTGTTTTCGTACCTGAACTTTCTGCGAGAAACGGGAAGCAGCGAAACCGATAAGAAAGAAGAGGAAGAGAAGCCATGCGAGAGATCCATGTGGACCGAGCAGCCCTGCGGGGGAGAACTCCTCTGGTCGTGAGGGGAAGTTTGCCGCGCGTTTTTCTGACGTTGGGCCTGTTCCTGGAAGTCACACTGCTGTTTTGCGGTAGCTACCTGCTGGCGGACTCGATCCTGCAGCCGCTGGATGCCGGCACGTTTTCCGTGGTCGGCGGCGGATCCTGTTTGGGGTTGGCAACGGTGTTGCTTTTCTATCTGGCGTGGCCATGGAAGAGGAGATCGATGTTACGTCGGGAGGAGTCTGCCGTTCGAGCCGCGGAGCCTATACCGGCCAAATTCGAAGTCGTGCAGACACAGCGGCAGCCCAACTGGGATACGGAGAAAAAAGAGGGCCTGCTCAGGCCGATGTAGAAGCGGCTCAGGCGCGCGGCAGAGCCGGCAGATACTTCTCCTGAAAAATGTTGCGGTGATGAAGCGCGTGGCCGGCGATGATGAACGCGATGGCGAGCACGGAGACTTCCTTGCCGCTGGCGGTACCGCGGCGAAGCCAGGATGCGTCGTCGAGAGAGCGTATCAGCGTGATGGTCGCACGGCGGACGGCGGCGAACTCCTCCAACAAATCGGAAAGCGTGCGGGAAGCGGCGTTGGAAACCCTGACGTAGTCGTCCTGCTCAAAGCCGGGAAGGGGCGTCTGATCGCCGCGGGCGATGCGAAGGATGCGGACGGCGAAGATGCGCTCGGCATCATTCACGTGGCCGAGGGTTTCCTTGATGGACCATTTTCCAGGGGCGTAGCGGAAATCGGCCTGCGCTTCGGTAAGCGGCTCCAATAATCGCTTCATCTCATGGAGCTGGGTTTCAAGAATCTCCAGAAAATTACCGTCCGGAACCAGCATCACGTACTTTCCGTAGTACGGAGCGTAGTCGTTCGACTGCGGGCGCTTTTGTGTCATCATGCGGATACCTCCGGCGAATGCGCAGAAATATTATAGCGTGAGAGCGTCGGCGCGGAGGAATTGCGCGGCAGGGACACGGATGACGGAACTGAATTTCAGGCACATGCGGGTAGCGTTTCAGGGTGAGCCAGGGGCGTTCAGCGAGGCTGCGGCGGTGCAGCTTCTGGGCGATGGGATTCGCACGGTGCCGCGAACCACGTTTGACGCGGCGTTCGGTGCGATTGCCGAGGGCGCGGCGGATGCGTTGCTGGTACCAGTGGAAAATACGCTGGCTGGTTCGGTGGTGCGCGTGTACGACCTGCTGCTGGGGAGCAAGTTGGAAATGTGCGGGGAGACGATTTTGCCGATTGAGCACCAGTTGATGGGGATGCCGGGCGCGAAGCGGGAGGAGTTGAAGGCGGTGGCCTCGCATCCGATGGCGCTGGCACAGTGCGAGCGGTTTTTCGCCGGGAATCCGAAACTGAAGCGCGTTCCGGCGGAAGACACGGCAGGCAGCGTGCGGGAAATGATGGAGCGTGGCGATAAGCACTTCGGGTCTATCGCAGGCAGACGTGCGGCTGGGCAATACGGCGCTGTAATTCTGCAGGAAAATATCCAGGACAACGCGGAGAATTTCACGCGGTTCGTTTTGCTGCTGCCGCCAGAGCAGGCGCAGCTTTACAGAGGCGCGGACGCCAAGAAAATTTCGCTGGCGATGAGGCTGGCGCACAAGCCGGGAGCGCTGCTGGCTTCGCTGGAACCGTTTGCGAATCACGGCGTAAATTTATTGAAGATCGAGAGCCGGCCTATTCACGGGCGGCCGTGGGAGTACCAGTTTTATCTGGATGTGGAGGCCGAGGAGCCGGAGCACCTGGAGTTGGCGCTAAAAGAGGTCCGGGAAGCGACGAGCGAGTTGCGGGTGTTGGGGAAATACGCGGCGGCGCGGCGGTAGAGCGGCAAGTGGAAACGGGCAAGAATGAATTGAACGTTGGGGTCTCGCAGGGACTTTAAGTTGAGATCCTGAGGGGCGCAAACGGCGCGCCCCTCAGGATGACAACCTTTTTGCAGCTCCATTCACCAAACAATTGTTTCTAATACGCAATTGTTTCCCATGCGCTGGGGATTAGCAGTAGCTGCAGGCTTCTTCGCCCACGGTCGTGCCGGAAATACCGTCCTTCATGCGGCGGAGGCGGCGGCCGAGGCGCTCGGCAAGTTGATGGCGAGCGCGCCACAGGCGGGCCTTCAGCGTGTTTTCGGTGACGCCGAGTTTCTTGGCGGCTTCGCCGGTCGAGTAGCCTTCCACTTCGCGCAGCAGGAACGCGGTCCGCAGCAGTGGCGAAAGTTCGTCGAGATTTTCGTTGATGATCTCGCGAATTTCCGTTCCGGCGTAGACCTGCTCTGGCGTCGGGCCATCGTCGGCAAAACGCTCGGCGGCGGGGAGTTCATCCTCGTGATGCGTTTCGTCAAGCGAAACCGCGGGGCGCGCCTTGGCGCTGCGGCGCTTCATCAGCGCGGCGTTGATGACGATACGCGTGAGCCACGTGGAAAACTGCGAGCGGCCCTCAAAGCGTTTCAGGTTGCGATAGGCGGAAAGCAGCCCATCCTGCAGGGCGTCTTCGGCGTCTTCCGCATTGCCGAGCACGCGAAGGGCGGTCTGGAACAACTGGCGGTGGTAACGGCCAAACAGCGCTTCAATTGCTTGAGCGTCGCCACGCTGACCTGCACGAATCAACTTCTGTTCCGTAAGTTGCGTTGCATTGATCACTTGCGTTGCCATATCTTCCCCCAAGTAGCTTCATACGAGTCACTACGCGCGAAAAGGTTACAAAGTATCCTTAGTGCACTGGAACACTGCCCCCACCCATCTTTGGACGTTTCAAAAGCATAAAAATTGGAATGATGGCGAAAAAAATGACGCCCAAAAGTTTGTAGTTGTCGAGGAAGGCCAGCATGGCCGCCTGGCGCTCGATCATTCGAAACAGCATGCCATGCGCTTGCGCGGCCGCGCCCGGGCCTGACGATCCGCCGGAAATTGAAGTTGCGGCAAATCCAGTCAGTGTGGTCTTCAGCGCAGGATTCATGTCATTTACATGATCCATTAGACGTGCCTCGTGCAGTTGTGTTCGCCGCTCGAGCAATGTTGTGACCGTGGCGATGCCGACGCTGGCGCCGATATTCCGCGCCAGATTAATGATGCCCGTGCCCATGTTGGTTTTTTCGCGCGGGACGTAGGCAAACGCGGTGACGTTGATTGGAATAAAAAGAAACGCCAGGCCGAGAGACTGCAGCACACGCCCCAGGACGGCGTGTTTGAAGTCCAGCGAAAGATTCCATCCCGCCATCACCAGCAGCGCGGAAGCGGAGATGGTGCAGCCAAACGTGATCAGGTAGCGCGTATCCACGCGGGAAACTAGGAAGCCGACGAGCGGCATGCACAACATGATGGTGGCGCCGCCGGGAGAAAGCGCCAGGCCGGCTTTCTCCGCGGAATAACCCAAAAGCTGCTGGAGCATTTGTGGGATGAGCACGGTGCTGGAGTACAGCACGAAGCCCAAGAAAAACATGGCCAGGGTGGAGATGGCAAAATTGCGATCCTTCAGCATCCGGAAATCTACGACAGGTTCTTTGGCTTTGAGCTCACGAATGATGCCACCGATTAAACCAACCACCATCAGCACGGCGAACAGGCGGATGAATCCGGAGTCAAACCAGTCTTCGCGCTGGCCCTTGTCGAGAATAATTTGCAGGCTGCCGAGGCCGAGGCTGATCAGGCCGAGGCCGATGTAATCGATGCGGAAGCCGTCGCTGATCTTGATGCGCTTCATGTACGGCGGATCGGAGACCAGAACATACGTCAGACCCAGCGAAATGATTCCGACGGGGACGTTGATGTAGAAAATCCAGCGCCAGGAGAAGTTGTCAGTGATCCAACCGCCAAGCCACGGGCCGAGTGTGGGCGCGACAACGACGGCGATGCCGTAAACGGCGAAGGCCATGCCGCGCTTGGAGAGGGGAAACGTGTCGTTCAAGATGGCCTGTTCGCTGGGCTGCAAGCCTCCGCCGCCGACGCCCTGAAGAATGCGGAAGAAGACCAACATGCCGAGGCTTGCCGCAAACCCGCACAAAAACGAGCTGAGCGTGAAGATGGCCACGCAGCCCATGTAGAAACGCTTACGGCCAAGCAGAGAGGAGAGCCAGCCGGAGAGCGGCAAAATCACCGCGTTCGAAACGAGATACGAAGTGAGCACCCAGGTGGATTCATCCGCGCTGGCCGAGAGATTCCCCGCGATGTGCGGCAACGCGACGTTGGCGATGGAAGTGTCGAGCACTTCCATGAACGTCGCAAGCGTCACCGTTACGGCGATCACCCAGGGGTTGATCGAGCCGTCCGGCATGCGCAACTTGGAGAGGAATCTTTCCATAACGTTCGCTCAATAAAATCGTGCTACTTCGTAATCACAGTTGTGTCCACATTCATGCCCGGGCGCAGCACCGCCACGTCCGGAGAAATGGGATCGAGAACAATCTTTACCGGGATGCGCTGCACCACCTTGACGAAATTGCCGGTGGCGTTTTCGGGCGGCAGTAGGCTGACGACCGCGCCGGTGGCTCCGGCGATGGAATCCACATGGCCGGGGAAGGTTTTGCCGTAGGTGTCGACTTCAACGTACGCCTTCTGGCCCGGGCGCATTTTGCGCAATTGCGTTTCCTTGAAGTTGGCGGTGACCCAGACGTCCTGCAGTGGAACGATCACCATCAATCCCTGGCCTTGCTGGACGATTTGGCCGTCCTCCACTTGTTTGTGCGTCACCACGCCATCGATGGGCGCGACGACGTTGCAGTAGCTGAGGTTCAACTGAGCGGCTTCGACTTGTGCGCGAGCCTGTTCGACCTTGGCGTACTTGGCCTGCGCATCGGCGGAGCGCATGGCAACGCGCTTGATGTCGGCGTGCGCGGTGGCTACGCCCGCTTCGGCCTGCAGAACGCGAGCCTTGGAGGCGTCGAGCTGTGCGCGGCTGATTTCGACGTTGCGCTGGGCTTGCACAAGTTTTTGCTGATCGGCGTTCAATGCGCTGGCGGTAGCATCGGCGTTGGCCTTGGCTGCGTCGTATTGCTGCTTGGAGATTTCGCCTTTTTCCATCAGCGGCAAATACCGTGCGAGGTCTGCTTGCGCCAGCTGAGCGTTGGCGCGGCTCTTTTCGATGTTGGCCTGGGCGTAGGCAAGATCAGCGGTTTGTGATTGTTCGTACGTGGCCTGGGCGCGCATCAGGTCGGCTTGCGCCCCAGCGAGTTGCGCCTGGGCGCTGGAAGTACCGCTGGCGGTGTCTTCGCTGGTGCGCGGAACATCAACGCCGGCGGAGCGGGCTTCGCCTTCGGCGAGGGCGAGGGCGCCTTTGGCCTCGTCAAGAGCGGCCTGATAATCCGCGGGATCGAGTTGAACGAGAACCTGACCAGCCTTCACCTGCTGGTTGTCCCGCACCTGAACTTTGCCGACGCGGCCGTAAATTTTTGCGGCGATCGGTGTGATGTGGCCGTCCACCTGGCCGTCGTCGGTGCTTTCGCGATTGTGAAAATAAAAGAACAGGCCAAGCGCGGCGGCCAGCAGCGCGACTCCGCCAACGGTCAGGCGGAAGCGCAGCTTAGAGCTGATTAAGGTGTCCGGTCCGAGGTCAAGCTTCTGGGTCTCCGGGTGGGGTACCTTTACGTTTACCGCGTTTTCCAGTCCTACGTCGATCTCAACACTCATGGGTCCTCACTTCGCGTAAGTTTTTTCCATCTGGCCAACGGCGCGCGCGAAGTCGGCACGGGCCTCGTTGAAACGGTAGAGCGCCGCGATCTGGTTATCGTTGGCGCGGGAAAGCGAATCCTGGGCGGAGATCACTTCAATGTTGTTCGCGACGCCGGCTTTGAAGCGGTCGCGGGCCTGGTCGACTTCTTCCTTGGCGAGTTGCACGCCGAGGTTGGCGACCTGCACTTCATTGCGCGCGGATTGCAGGTTCAACAGCGCGGTCTTCACGTCGAGAGCGATCTGGTTGCGCAGATCGGCTTTCTGCTGATCGATTTTTTGCAGCTCCAGATCGGCCTTGACGACTTCCGCGCGGATGCGTCCGCCGGTAAAGAGCGGCATGTTGACGGAAGCCTGATACTGATACGTGGGAATACCGGTGCTGGAGGAATTCCCGAAATATGCCCAGTTGCCGTCGAACCGCAATGAAGGCAGTCGCTGGTATTGCGAGGCCTGTTTCTCAAGCTTCGCAGACTTTTGCTGGGACTCGATGGCTTTCCATTCCTGACGCGAGGAAAGCGCTTCGTCGATGCTGGCCTCCACATCGGGCTGCGGCGTATCGAAGAAGCTGAGTGAATCGGCAAGCTCGATTTTCTGGCGCGGGTCGAGATTCAGCAGCTTGCTAAGGCCAAAGAGCGAGGCTTCGCGGTCGTTTTCCGCTTCGATAAGGCGCTGTTTTTCATTTTGTAGTTCGACGTTGGCGCGCAAGGTGTCAATGCCCGTGCCCACGCCTTCTTTTTGCAGGTCGGCCGCCTGATCGTAGAGGGCCTGCGCGAGTTCGACGCGGGACCGAGAGGCTTCGACGTTGGCGACGGCGCGCAGCGTGCCGATGTATTGCGAGACGACGAGAAGAATCACTTGCTCGCGCGTGGTGAGGCTGTCGGCCTTGCTGGCGTTTACGTTGCTTTGGGCCGCCTGGTAGCGCTTCCACAGCGAGAAATCGAAAATGCTGCTGCCGAACGTCGGTCCCGCGGAAAACAGCTGATAAGGACCGATGTGGCCGGGGATGCCGGGGAACAAGGGAAGCCCACCAAACTGCGCCCGGACGTTCCCGCGGTTTGCGGAATCCGCAACCTGTAAGTTCGCCTGCGGAAGGAGTTCGGAGCGAGTGATGTTTTTATCCTGAACGCTTTCGGCGGCATTAAGCACGGCGATTTGCTGCGTCGGGTTTTGCTTGATCGCCAATGCGACGGATTGTTCCAAGGACAACTTGAGAGTGTCTGTCGGAGCGTTGGCCGGCAATGTCAGGCTTTTGGTTTGCGCCCCAGCGAAGGAAGGGATCAGGAGCAGGCTGAAAAAAATAACGTAGAAAAAGAATGGCGAACCCTTGGAGGGATCGTTGTCCTTCGGATCTTTGGGGCCGCGCGCTTCCGACTTGCGGCCGGGCCCGACGATTTCTGTAACGACAGCTTGATTGAGGCAGCCTTCGGCGAGGAGCTCCGCACCCAGGCGGTACATCTCTTTAAGCAGGACTTTTCCGGCGTTGTCGATGAAGCTGACGCCGCAGAGGTTGATGCAGAATTTTGGCCGGGGAGTGGCAGCGGAAAGCTCGCGCCAGCACTGCTCCAGGGTGGCCACTCGGGGCCCGGAAAGGGAGCCTTCGACGCTGAGGAAGACTTTTCCCCGCTTGTTCTCGGTAGTGATTCGTAACATGTGGATGGGTCTCGAATCTAGGAAGAGTGCACGGAGGGTACCAATCAACGTTTAATTGTATTCACAATTAAACTCTTATTTTACTGCAGCTTAATGATTTGGCGAGCCTGCAGACTGAGGGCCGATTGGCATATATTCGCCACATGACCATATATAATCATATTTTATTAGACCACATATGGTCATTCTTGTAAATGGGGATCTTGGCAAGGGAAGGCCTAATCCCCTTTTAGCTTCGTGACGGTGACCTATTTCTGCAAATGCTGACTAGCGGCGAACGGCGATTGCTTGCATTTCGAAATGGCCGCCGCGCAGGATTGAGCCGGCGCCGATGAAGGCGCGAGCCGGAAAATCCTTGGAGAATTGGGTGCGGTAGGCGGCGTTGAATTTGTCGTAGAGCGAGAGATCGGTGCAAAAGACCTGCACGAACACCAGGTCGTCCATGCTCATGCCGGCGGCGCTGAGGGTGGCTTTGTAGCTGTCGAACAGGTTCTTGATTTCGTCCTCAATTTTTTCGGGCGCCTTTCCGGTTTTGGGGTCGAGGCCGATGCTTCCGGCAAGGTAAAGGGTGTCACCGGCAAGGATAGCGTTGCTGAAGGGAGCCTGGACCGGCTTGTCCGGTAAGTTGATGACGCGGCGTTTGGATTGCGCTTCTCCCTGCGAAAACGCGCCGCGAACGGTGAATACGGTGGAAAGGCCGAGGGCAACGACTAGAATCCACACACGACGATTCATGGAATGCTCCTGGACGAAAAGATTTGCAGCTGGCGGCGAGTGTAAATCGCGGCCTGCGTAACGGCAAGGAAAAAGCGGCGGCGAAGGAAATCATCCGGGCCATCCGCTGGTATTTGGTAGAATGCCCCGCATCGGGAGACTTTCATGAAAACTCGGCTTACGTGTTGGGTGGCAGTTGCGGCAATCCTGCTGGCGACGGGAGTGGCCGCAATCTCCCAGGACGATCTGGACCAAAGGATCGACAAGAACATCAACGACTGGGTGGGGACCTACAAGCATTTGCACGAGCATCCGGAATTATCGACGGAGGAAAAAGAGACTTCCGCGCTGGTCGCCGGCCAATTGAAGAAGCTGGGCTTTGAGGTGACCGACCACTTTGGAAAATATGAATCGGGGAACGCAGCGTACGGTGTCGTCGCCGTCCTGAAAAATGGAACGGGCCCGACGGTTTATGTACGGACGGACATGGATGCGCTGCCGGTGACGGAAAACACGGGATTGGCGTACGCCAGCAAGGTGCGAGAGAAGCGGCCGAACGGCGAAGTGGGCGTTATGCATGCGTGCGGGCACGATCTGCATATGACCGTGTTCCTGGGCACCGCGAAGATGATGGCGGAAACGAAGAACAATTGGAGCGGTACGCTGGTGATGATCGGGCAACCGGCGGAGGAGACAGTCGGGGGCGCGGCGGCAATGCTGCATGCGGGGTTGTTTACCAAATTTCCCAAGCCGGATTACGTGATCGCGCTGCACGATTCATCCAATCTGCCAGCGGGAAAAGTGGCGTGGCACGCAGGGACGATGCTGGCTGGGGCAGACTCTGTTGACATTACGATTCGGGGATTTGGCGGGCACGGAGCCGCTCCGTACGCGACGAAAGATCCCATCATGATCGCGTCGGAGCTTGTGGTGGCGCTGCAGACGATCGTGAGCCGGGAATCGGATCCGCTGGTGCCAACCGTTGTTACGGTTGGATCGTTTCACGCCGGAACAAAGCACAACATTATTCCGGACGAGGCGCACCTGCAGTTGACGGTGCGGACGATGACGCCGGCGCAGCGCGAAAAAGTGTTGGCGGCGATCAAGCGGATCACCAACGGGATTGCGGAAGCAGCGGGGATTCCGGCGGAGCGCGCGCCGATCATCGAAATCGCGAAAGACAACGTACCCGCGACGATCAATGATCCGGCTCTGACGCAGCGGGTGGCGGTCGCGCTGGAAAAATCGGTGGGCAAGGAGAATGTCTGGCCGGGCCAGCCGATTATGGCCAGCGAGGATTTCAGCTTGTATGCGCTGGAGGATCCGAAACCGCCGACCACGATGTTCTGGCTGGGGGCGACGGATCCGGCCAAGTGGAAAGAGGCGCAGGAAAAGGGGACGAGGCTGCCGGGTCCACACTCGAGCGAGTTTGCGCCGTTGCCGGAGCCGGCGATTCGCACGGGCGTAAAGGCCATGACCGGGGCAGCGACGGAATTGCTGCACAAGTGATTCAAGAAAGAAGGCAGAAAAACGGATTTAACACAGAGTTCACAGAAGAAGAGCGCAGAGGACACAGAGAAGAAAATCCACAGAACCTGCTTAAGGCTTCGGTGACTCCACGGACACAGGCGCTGTCGCAGGCGCAGCCAGTTTTTCAGAATCCGCGGCTTGGTTGGTTCCCTGCTTCACGACTTCCTTAATTATTTCCGTGGTGCGCTTTTGGCTGATCTCGCATGCGGCGTCATAGATGCGGCACTGGGCCAATGTGAATTTGCAACCGCAGGTGCAGGCCTCGGCGTTGAACTTGTGCAAGGCGACGTCGCGCTGCAAGGGAGAAAGTTTGGACATGTCTACGCCAGGCAGGATTTTGGCGCGGTCGGCGTGCTTCAGAAAAATGTCACCTTCGTCTTGAAATGTTTCAACCTTCGCGGCGACGGGAAGCCCGACTAACGCGCGCACTTCAGTTTCATACAATGCTGGGTCGAAGAGGCCGACGTGTTTCTGGACGACACGGCCGTCGGCATTGATTACGAACACGGTCGGGAGAGCGGCGATGCCGCCATAGGCGAAGCGGGTTTCCGAGTCCGCGAGCGCGACCGGGTAATTGATTCCCTCGGATGAAATCACTTTGCGGATTTCGTCTTCATCGTCATCGTCCACCACCAGGCCGATGATCTGCAGGCGATCCTTATAGCGGTTCTGCAGCGCGATCAATTCTGGGATTTCCGCCCGGCAGGGACCGCACCACGTGGCCCAGAAATTCAGAAGGATAACTTTTCCCCGGGAGGATTCCAGGGTCACTTCCTTCCCGGAGAATTCCTTAAGTTTGAATTCCGGAGCCGGGTCTGGGTCGCGAACAAACCGGATGACCGGTAGTTGAGCAAGCGAGGAACCGGCGAACGGAAGCAATAGGAGCGCGCCGAAAAGGCCCGCGAGTGCCAGTGAGAGACAACGATTGCGATTGGGCAGCAGCTTCATCATCTACCTTTTCAGAAGAGCACAGTCTCGCGGTTAATCCAAGCGGACGTTTCGCATCAGACAGGGCGTTTGATACCCAGCTTGCGGATGCGAGCCTGCAGGGTGGTGCGCTTCATGCCTAATAAGCTTGCGGCGCCCTGCGGACCGGCGATCCTCCACCTGGTTTGACGCAGCGCGCGCAGAATGTGCTGGCGGTCGGCGTCTTCGAGTGTGGCGATGGGCATCGCGGAAGCGTCGGATGCCGCCGCGAGTGTTATCGAAGAGGACGACTGGTCGGACGCGCCTGCAACTGCGGAGAAGGCGGCGGAAGCTGCCTTCAATTCGCCAATGGGGACGCGCAATTCTTTACCTGCCGAAAGCAAGACCGCCCGTTCGATCAGGTTTTCAAGCTCGCGAATATTGCCCGGCCAGTTGTAATTGACCAGGGCATCCATGACGTCAGCGGGAATGTACTCAACCGTTTTGTTCTGGCGGCGGCTGAAGGTTTGAACGAAATAGCGGACCAGCAGCGGCACGTCTTCCCGGCGTTCGCGGAGTGGCGGTACAACAATCGGGAATACGTTGAGGCGGTAATAGAGATCACTGCGGAACTTGCGTTCGGCAACAAGTTGGGCGAGATCGCCGTTGGTTGCCGCGACCACGCGCACGTCCACGCGCAGCGTGCGATTGCCGCCGAGGCGTTCGAATTCCTGCTCCTGCAAAACGCGCAGCAGCTTGGGTTGCAGCTCCAGCGGCAGGTCGGCGATTTCGTCGAGGAAGAGCGTGCCGCGGTCGGCGAATTCGAAGCGGCCGATTTTCTGGGTGAGCGCGCCAGTGAAGGCGCCACGTTCGTGGCCGAAGAGTTCGGATTCGAGCAAGCCTGCAGGAATGGCGGCGCAATTTACTTTGACGAAGGTGCGTTCGCGGCGCGGGCTGAGGTTGTGAATCGCGCGAGCGATGATCTCCTTGCCGGTGCCAGTTTCTCCCTGAATGAGCACGGTGGTTCCGGCGGGCGCGGCAAGTTCCACCTGCGCCAGGGTGCGGCGCAGTACCGCGCTTTCGCCGATGATTTCCTCAAAATTGAACTCGGAGCGAATCTCTTCTTCGAGATACAGTTTTTCAACGGCCAGCTTGTCTTTGAGCGCATCAATTTCTTTGAAGGCCAGAGCGTTTTCGAGGGCGATGGCCACCTGGACGCCGACTTGTTGCATCAGTTCAACGTCGGCAGGCGTAAACGCATCGGGATTGCGGCTGGCGAGATTAATGGTGCCAAAGGTGCGGCCGTGCGTCGTCAACGGCACGCAACAGATGGCCTGCACCGATTGTTCGCGCAGGAAACGCAATACATCTTTCTGAAATTTATCGAGATCCTTGCCACGCGTGATGAGTATCTGATTGGTGGAGAAGCATTGCCCGGCGGGCGAGCCTTCGAGCGGCACGGTGATTTCCGGTTTGGAAATTGCAGAATTCCCCGGCAGATCAAGATAGTGAATTTTCAGCAGGCCGGAAGCGGTGTCCAGCAGCGCCAGGCTGGTGTAGTCATGTTGCAGAACGGGTTTAATCGAAGAGACGATGCCTTTGAAAACGGTGCTGGGATCGCGAGTGCTGACGAGGAGATTATTGATTTCCAGGAGAACCTGCAAGCGATCGCGTTCGCGCGCCAACTGTTTCTGATAGGCTTCTGCGGCTTCAAAATTCAGGGCGTTGTCCACCGCCACGGCCACCTGGGCGGCCACTCGGCGCATGAACTGGATTTCGGTTTCGCTGATGCCCTGAGGGACAAACCGCCCGAAGACCATTGTGCCCAGGCGGTGATGAGCGGTCGTGAGCGGAAGAATCGCAGTGGAGTGAACGCCGACGGCTTGCAATCTTTTCATGAAGTGCGGGTAGCGCGCGTCTTTGGAAGTGTCCTGGGTGAGGAAGAGTTCCTGGCTTTCGAAAACCCAGCCGGAGGGCGAGTTAGCGACGGGCATCTCTTCGGGGCCGTCCTTCGGAAGGGGATCTTTCGTTTCCAGAATGTGCAGGCGCATTGTGCCGCGAGCCGGATCGTGAAGAATCAAGCCGAGAAAATCGAATTGCAGCACGGCGTGGAGGCGGTTGGAAAGTTCATGGAAGAGCAGCTTCAGGTCGCGCTGCTGGGCGATTGTTTCGCTGACTTCGAGCAGAGCTTCGAACTGGCGCACAGGTTGCGCCAGGGGCGAAGCCGGGGTGATGTCGGGAGAAGTGTCGGAAAGCTTCGCCATAAACACGAGAATAGCATCGGGTTCCGCAGGCTCACAACCGAAGGCCGCGTATGCGCGAATGGGGCGGTTTTCGTATACTCACGAGGCTTGATGTAGGACTAGGTATATTGGGCGGCAAAAGGTGACGGTTTTGTGATGGGCAATAGCCTGAGGCTCAGATTTGTCTTTCTGCTTTTCTTGCTCGCCGGATTGTTGGCGGTTTCCGGATGCGATTCCGGGCAGCCGCCGGAAGATAAGCAAGAAGACCGGCGGCCCAAAGTCGCCGCCGAGTTCCCGGCATCATCGGCTGGGTATGATCTGGGGCGCGATGAGCAACGCGGCGGGCATACGCTGGCGCGGCACGTGGCGCGCACGGATGATGAGTTGCGCGAACGGCTCGGGCGGGAACGGAATATTTCGGCCTCTTCCACCTGGACCGACCGCGCGACGGCGGAAGCGGTGGTGGGCGAGGCGCTGATAGCGGAGCGCGGGCGTGTGGAGAGTTGGACGCGGCGTGGGTTTCCGCGCGCGAACCTGGCATTGCACTATAATGCCGGGCGCGTGATCGGCCGCAGTTTGCGACGCGGAGATGCGCGCACAGCGCAGTGTTCCAGCGCGGTCATTGTGTTGCGCGCGAATGGGCCGGAGAGTTTCTACGTTTTGACCACCTACCCGGAGGAGCGTGAATGACGGCGGACGCAAATAAGTCGAATCAATTTGACCCTGAAAATTATCCGGCACTGATGGAATTTCTGGCGGCGTATTTACATGAAGATTTTGGGGTCGAGTATGGCTCGGCGGCGCGGGCATTTGCCGCGATGGTTTCCGACGCGAGCGGCGACCAGATTCGCAACGTGAAGGAAGAGTGGCTGGAGTTGCGGCAGGCGTTTTCCGGGCGGCCGTTGCCCGACCTGCAAGGCGGGCTGGCAGAGTTGGGATCTGCGTGGCAACCGCAATCCGACGAGGAATTGCAGACGGTGGACGAAATTCTCAGGCACGCCGAGGCGTGATATCCTTAAAAGGTTGCAGGCCCGTAGCTCAGTTGGTTAGAGCGCCTCCCTGACACGGAGGAGGTCGATGGTTCGAGTCCATTCGGGCCTACCATATCTTTCACTGACATAGTGTTAGCGTTGCCGATGGATGGCCGGCTCCGGCAAAGCCCATGTTGCGTGCTGGAAAGTTTTCTTTCGCTTGACGAATTGTGGATCGGAGGTTTTGCTTGTTGAAGGCAGCCGTTTTATTCAGGCTCTGTTGCGCTCTTTTGATTCTGGCGGTTTTCTCCGCCTGCAATTCATCCTTCGCCGCAGAGGCCACTTCGACCGAGGAACATCATCTCCGCCTTTATCACACTCATACAGGCGAACACATTGACGTTGTGTACCGTCGCGGAGATGTCTACCTTCCAGAAGCTGAAGAAAAGCTGGACCATTTCCTGCGCGATCATCGTACCGGCGACGTCAAGCACTATGACCCTCGAGTGTTCGACATTCTTTCCGATGTGGCCGCGGCGGTTGGGCATCCAGGCGCGGAGATCGAGATCATTTGTGGGTACCGGACCGCGTGGAGCAACGAATTTCTTCGCGCCCGTTCTGCGGGGGTGGCCAAGAACAGCCAGCACACGCAGGCTCACGCCATTGATATTCGCATTCCGAGTGTCGATACGCTTACGCTGCGCAATGCGGCACTGGCATTGGGTCGCGGAGGCGTAGGTTACTACCCCCGCTCGGCATTCGTTCATGTGGACACTGGGCGCGTCCGTACTTGGTGTTACGGTTGCTCCTCTTCGCGCACTAACCCAGAATAATTCAGACAAGCAGAGCAACTAAAGTTGCCTGTGGCAGAAGTGCTGCGCAACGACTCAGTTTCTTGACGCGTAGGCTTGGGCGAACAGTTTTGCCAGGGCCTTGTCATACCCGTAGATGTCTTCGAAGAAGAAAACCTGGCCGTCTTCGTTGGCAATCGCTGTGCCGTACAGGATCAACACGGGAATTTCGTGCGTCAGATTTACCTGCTGCTGCTTCTCCGCTTGAAACGCCACATCCACCCGCTCTCGCGTCCAGCCGGGATTATTTCGGAGCACCCACGCGGCTAGCGCCCGGGGATCCTCAACTCGAATGCAGCCGTGGCTGAAATCGCGCCGGCTCTCGCCGAAAAGCGCTTGGGACGGCGTCGAGTGCAAGTAGATGTTGTTGGCATTGGGAAAAGCAAACTTAATCAGGCCGAGCGCGTTCTTCGGTCCCGGTTTCTGCCGGACCATGAGCTTGCCGCCTCGCAATTGCGCGAGCACTTCTTCGCTCACGACGCCGTCGGTGACCACCTCTCCGGAGAATGTGGTCACTTCAAAGTTATTTTTCTGCAGATACCCCGGATCCTTTGTAATTTTCGGAACGATCTCGGAGCGCAAAATGCTCGGCGGCACGTTCCAGTAGGGCCAGATGATCAGGTATTTCATTTCTTCTTCGAGTACCGGCGTCTGCGTTCGCAGAGCGCGTCCCACGACCACAGGCATGATCAGCTCCGGGTGCAACGAGGAGTCGTATGCGCGCAAAACAAATTCCGGGATATTCACGATAATTGGTGGCTGCGTAAATTTGTGCGGCATCCAGCGGAAGCGCTCCAGCATCAGCCGCAACTGTGCCACCCGGTCACCGATCGGCTGGTTTAGTTCCGCAACGGTCTGGGGGCCGAGCTTGCCTGAGGCGTCCAATCCGTGTCGGACCTGGAAGTGTTTCACGCCTTCCACCACCGCGCCGGAATAATCCAATGAATTTTGGGGCACCGACACCGACGGAGACACGTCGCCCAGGAATTGCAACCTGCGAACCAGCTTTCCTATGGCTTCGTACTGTTGGCCTGTTGCGATCGGTTTCTTCACCTGCGGCAGAGGATCGGGCACTTCTTCCTTCTCCAACTGCATATACTTCTGCAGCGCCGCCAGCGTCCATTGGTAACGGGGATACGAAGGCTCGATCGGCGCCAGGGCTTCCTTCACGCTTTGCGCCCCCACTACGTTTTTCCAGAGGTAGGCTCCGGGATCGTGCGCGTGGACATCCGGATCGAAATCTTTGTGAAGAACCTTGGGATCCACCTTTCCCAGGTGCAGGTCAAGCCCATATCGGATCGCGGAAACGGTCAGCGCCACATCAAATTTTATCAATGCTGATTCCACCGCTGCAGATGGGCTCTGTAGCGCCTTTAAACGCTCCGGCCACCGCGCACCATCGTAGTCCTTGCTATCGAGTCCCTTTTGATCCGCGCCTTCCAGGATGCCAATCAATTCGGTGGCCTGGGCTGTAGGCTTCCCAGCTTGGCTCCATGCCAGTCTGTAGCTGGCTTGGGCGTAGAATTCTCTTACGGCGTCGCCGTGATCGGAGAAATTTGGCCACTGCAGGTCCGCAAGCCGCCCGCTTTCGACAAGGGCGCGCAGCTCCTGTTCCCCCGCAGAGCTCAGGGAATTCAGGGTACCTGGTGTCGGAGCCTCGGCCGTTCCTCTCCGTGCCCCATCAGACGATATTGTCCCGCCAGAGCATGCCGTAAATCCCAGACCGGCAGCCAGAAACACGATTAGCCGCTTTCTCATAGATAATTTCATTCCTCCACACTGAGCATGATGTTTGGCCGCGGCAAAAGATGCACAGTTCTTTACAATTTGAAAAGACGCTGGTTTTTGGAGAAGGATCCTGATGAGATGTGGCAATTCGAGGCGAGCCCCGCGGCCTTGTAATCTATTGTAAAACCTAAAGTTCTTACGGCGACACGGTAGAGGCCTGGGGTTCGAGTCCCCACGGGCCTACCATTCCTATTATCAGCCGTTTTTTCAGCCAACAATTTGGCGCGACTGCTGGCACTAGTTTGCTGCCGGACTCAAATAAATGGCCGGGACGTTTTGCTGAACTTGTGTGTTGAGGGCCGCCAAGTCGGTCGAACGAATTTCTTTCCACCTGGCAATCAATGGCGCGGCTTGCCGGCTTAGCTCCTCGAACACTGCGTATTGTTGTTGCGTTGGAGCGTCGTCGACTTCCACACTAAACGTGAGGTAGTGGAGTTGCTCATCGAGCATGTTCGGATAGTTCAGGTTGGCTTCGGAACTTTTCGCATTTACCTGCAGCAACTGCTCTTCGATCGGCGTCATTTTTTTGTCGAGCGAGTCGGCGGCATCGGAGACCGATTTGTATCGAGAGTCTTGTAATCGAGAGCGCAGATTACGCAACTGGACGCGGGTTTCCCGTATTTCCCGGACGGTGTCGTGCAGGCTGCTGAGCGTTTCGCGAATCTTCAACTCCAGGTCGAATTCCTTCGCTATATCGCTGGCCGGAACGTTCACCCGCGGATCCATCCTCAGTTGCAGAGGAACCGTCAGGCTCTTACCCTCCGCGGAAAGCTTTACCTGATAATTTCCCGGCCCGGCGTATGGACCGCGCGAACGGAATTCCGCCAGGACTTCGCCGGGCAATGGGTGCGGCCCGTCGTATCGCAAGTCCCACGTAAAACGGTTGAAGCCGGCGCCGGCGGGAATCACCTCCGGAGGAGCCTGCAGGTCAGGCCATTCGGGCGGAGTCTCCGATTGTTTTTTCTCGACGCTGGAATAGCGGCGGAGCAGGGCGCCCTTCTCGTCGAGAATTTCCAGTGTGACTTCGCCCTTTGGAGCGGTTTTGAAGAAATACGTGAGAATGGCTCCGTTGGGCGGGTTTTCTCCGACCGGGCGGCGCCGTTCGAACTGATCGGGGAAGTGCACGCGGTAAGTCGGCGAAGGGTTCAGCAGGAACATCTCGCCTGCCGGCGCGCGACCTGCCAGTTGGCGCAGCGGCGAAATATCGTCGAGGATCCAGAACGAACGTCCGTGTGTGGCAACGACGAGATCGTCGTTTTTCAAAACGAGATCATGAATGGGGGTGACTGGCAGATTCAACTGCAGTGACTGCCAATTCGCGCCGGCATCGTAGGAAATAAATATTCCAGTCTCCGTCCCCGCGTAAAGCATCCCGGGTTTTACAGGGTCTTCGCGGACAACGTGCACGTAGGCGCCATTCGGTATGCCCTTAGTGATCTTCGTCCAGGTTTTTCCGGAATCGCTGGTCTTATATATATAGGGCTTCAGGTCATCGAGCTTGTGACAATCGATGGCGGCGTAGGCCGACGCGGCGTCATGAGGAGAAGTCTCGATCATGCTCACCAGGCTCCACTCCGGCATGCCCTTGGGCGTAACGTTTTGCCAGGTTTTTCCGCCATCCGGCGAAAACTGAATGAGCCCGTCGTCCGTGCCGGCCCAGAGCACATCTTTCTTTTGGGGTGACTCGGCGATGGTAAACACGGTGTCGTAGAACTCGACGCTGGTATTGTCTTTCGTGATGGGCCCGCCGGACGATTCCTGCTTGCTCTTGTCGTTTCGCGTCAGGTCAGGACTGATCGCGCTCCAACTCCGTCCGTGATCCGTGCTCTTGAACACCATCTCGGCGGAAGTGTAGAGCACATCCGCATCGTGCGGGGAAATTACGATCGGCTGCGTCCATCCAAGTCGGAATTTCATGTCTTTCGCGCCGTGGCCTGAATAATCCACCGGCCAGACGGTGACGTCCTGCGCCTGCATGGTGCGCTTATCCCAACGGGTTACGACTCCGTTCCCCGAACCGGCGTACACAATCTTGAAATCCCGCGGGTCGGGCACAACGTAGCCGCTCTCGCCTCCGGCAACGTCGTACCAATGCTGGCGGCCGATGTATCCGTCGTCCGTGCGGCTGGCGATGGCAACCGTGCTGTTGTCCTGCTGCGCGCCATAGACGTAATAGAGGAACTGGTTGTCGGTTGAGACGTGATAGAACTGCGCGGTCGGCTGATTTTCCTGGGTCGTCCAGGTTTTTCCACCGTCAACCGTCACCGCCGCTCCGCCGTCATTGCCGTTGATCATGCGCTGCGGATTTCTTGGATCAATCCACAATCCGTGGTGATCGCCATGGAGGGCCGGCAGCAACTCCAGCGTCTTGCCCGCGTCCTGCGACCGGAACATCCCCGTGTTGAGCATATAGACCGTATCCACGCTCTTGGGATCGGCGAAAATGTGCGTGAAATACCAGGCGCGTTGCGTCAGCCGCTGGTCATCGTTGATTTTCGTCCAATTCTCGCCGCCATCATCGGAGCGATAGAGGCCGCTGGCGTCCTTGGCCTCGATCAAACTGTAGACGCGATTGGAGTCCGCGCCGGAAACGGAGACGCCGATGCGCCCGAGCACGGAAGTCGGCAGACCCTTGCCTTCCAGATGCTTCCACGTCGTGCCGCCATCCGCGGATTGATAGAGTCCGCTGCCCGGGCCGCCGCTATCCAGGCTCCACGGCGTGCGCTGCACCTGGTACAAAGCTGCGAACAGCACGTTGGGATTGTGCGGGTCCATGGAGATATCGATTGCACCGGTATGATTATCCTTGAAAAGAACCTTCTCCCAGGTTTTCCCGCCGTTCATGGTGCGAAAAACACCGCGCTCATCGTTCGGTCCATAGGCATGGCCCAGCGCAGCTACGAAAGCGATGTCCGGATTGCGGGGATGAACGACCACGCTGGCGATGTGCTGCGTGTCTGACAGGCCAATGTTGGACCAGGTCCGGCCACTATCCGTGCTCTTGTACACCCCGTTCCCATAGGAAATGTTGCCGCGGATGCAGGCTTCCCCGGTGCCCACATAAATCACGTTGGGATTCGAATCCGCCACCGCGATCGCGCCGATCGACGCAATCGCCTGCTTGTCGAAGAGAGGCGTCCAACTTAAACCGGCGTTGGTCGTACGCCAAACGCCTCCACCCACGCCACCGAAATAAAAGGTGTTCGGATCGCCGGCAACCCCGGTCACAGCCAGCACCCGGCCACCGCGGTAAGGACCGATCGAGCGCCACTTCAACCCCTTCTCCAGGCTTTCGTTAAATTGATCGGGGGTTTGCGCAACGACAGCAGGCAGCGGCGCCAGCAAGAAACCGAGTGCGATTGCCGATTTTAGGATGAGCTTCATAAAGTCTCCAAGGACGGCATCCTACCACGCTCTACGACTCTTTCAGGCCTTGGCTGCAGAGAGCAGCCTATAAAGGCCGATTCGGGCTAGAATAAGTTTCTCGACCGCAAGCCAATTCAACAAAGGGAATCTCCGTGAAAATTATTCAAACAGGAATTCGCGAGCCTTTCTGGAAGTGGTGCGCTATGGCTGTATGTTCAACCTGGCTGTCAGCCGGCACCGTTTTCGCTCAGCGACCGGTTCCGAACGATCCGGGTGAACCACCGAACGGCCGGACGAAGCTGAAATTGGTTCCGCGGCCGGGAGGAGCCATATCCCGGCAATCGGTGGATGAGAAGGCGATGCGGGCGCTGATTCACCAACTGGTGGCTTGCGGGACGCGGCTCTCGATCTCTTCGTGGACGGATCCGAAGCGCGGCGTCGGCTGCGGGCGCGATCAGGTGGCTGCGCGACTGAATGAAATTGCAAAGGATTCCGGCGGGAGGCTGCAGGTGGTGGTGGACAAGTTCGAGGCATCGTCCAAGCGCACGGGCGGAAATCCTGCACCAATGGAGAATGTGTATGCCATTCTTCCCGGCTCGGACCCAAAATTTGCGAAGACGGTGTTTGTGGTGTCCGGGCACATGGACTCCAGGCCGTCCGACGATATGGATCCGAAATTGGACGCTCCCGGGGCGGATGACGACGCGTCGGGAACGGCGGTGAGCGTGGAATGCGCGCGCTTGCTGAGCAAACTTGCCGAAAGCGGGCATGCAAATCTGAGGGCGACGATTTTGTTCGCTGCCGTGTCCGGCGAGGAACAGGGTCTTCTGGGCAGCACGCACCTTCTCGACTGGTTGAAGCAGCAGGGATACACGGTAGGCGGAATGCTCGATGACGACATCGTGGGTGCCGACCGGGCGCCGGGAGGGCCGCATCGAGTGCGAGTCTTCTCTGGAAACGGGACCATTGATGATTGCGATTCGTCTTCACGGGAACTGGCCCGCGCGATTGAAGAAATTGACGGCCGCGGAGCCATTCGTATGATTTTCCGCGTAGACCGTTTCGGGCGCGGCGGAGATCACTATCCTTTTTACAAGGCAGGCATCCCGGCGGTGCGCTTCACCGAGCCGCTGGAAGAATACTCGCAGCAGCATCAGACACCGCGCACAGAAAACGGCGTGGAGTATGGTGACCTGGAAAAATACCTGGATTTTCGATTCATGGGAAACGTAGCGCGCGACAATGCGGAAGCCCTGCGGCAATTGGCGATGGCGCCCGTGCCTCCAGCCCAGGCGACCCTGGAGGGCGCGGTGACGCCGAACGCGAAAGTTTCCTGGTCAGCGGAGGACGATCCGGAACGCGCGGGTTTTGAGATTTTGTGGCGAGAGACAACGGAAACACGCTGGGAAGTAGCCGAATTTGTAACCACGGGGACGGAAGCGGTGCTGAAAGGGGTTTCCACCGACAATCATTTCTTTGCCGTGCGCTCGGTCGGAAAAAATGGGGCGCGCTCCATTGCGGTTCCGACGGAGATGGATTCCAACCGTCGGTGAAATTACTCCCGCTGAAGCGCGCCCTTCGTTAACTCAGCTTCTATCTTCGCCGCTCTTCAAACGCAAGACAGCCATTAATCGCCGGAGATGTTTTTCGGCGACTTATGGTTGAGCGTGGCCAGGAGTTTTTGGGCGCAAGTGGGTGCCTGCACCGAGCCCTTCAGCACGATGTCCTTCGCGGGGACTTCGCTGCCATAGAGCTTGGCGTTGGCGTCGTTGTCCGGGCGAAGCGTCGAGCCTTCGAGCGAAATACCGGCGAAGACGCCGCGGGCGCGCGAATAGCTGAGGATTTCAGCCCTCATCGCCGCATCAGTTTCCGCCGAGGCATCCCTGCCTTTCGGCCCGGCGGCCGCGGAGATGTCCGCGCCCAGTTTCACTTTCGTGGAGAGGACGCTTTCCGCGCTGCGTTGGCTCATCAGCAGTAGGACAAAGTCTGTCGCTTCACCACCGATTTGCAAGCCGACGCTGCCGCCTTCCAAGGCCACCATTGTCGGCGAACCCCACGGCCCGTTGAACTTTTCCCCGGTGCGGCAGGTCATGACACCCCGTCCGTAGCTTCCGCCGACGATGAAAGCTGCTTTCAAAACGCTGGGGAGCACGATGACGCACTCCGATTTATCCAGCAGGGATTGCGGAATGTCATCCGGAATATTCAGGATTTCCGAAATCACCGTACCGGAATTCTCCACGCGTTCCACCTCTTTTTTGTTGTCGGAGGCCGGTGTGGTCGTGACCACCAGAAAGCCAGCGACAAGCGATACCCAGAGCTTTTTCATAGCGATGCTCCTTCGTGGTTAGATTGGCTGGGTTGGGGGTCTGTTTCTCTATGGAGGGCAGGTAAGCCATTATATCGGACTTACCTGAGTGGTGGAAGACGAACTCAGGCTTGAAGCCGGCGGCTCGAAGTGGGAGTTGTAGGCGAAATCGCATGCCAAATGGAATAATAGGACCGCGTCAGTCCGATTACTTTTTCGGTAAATACCCTTTTCGAGAATTTCCTTGAAATAGGGACCCAAACTTGTAGATTGAGAGCATCCTTTCGATCTTCCTTCCGCCCCCTGAAGATGAAGGGAGAGCCCACCTCCTCCCGCGGGGCCAGCGTCCTTATATATGCCTGGATGCGGGAAAGACCGAAATCATCCTCCCATGATTCGTGAGCAAACATTTCAATTGCATTTGCGGTTGCGGCCGGCCAAATCACTGGACGGGAAGGCCCCTTTGGGACTAATACGGTATTACGGAGTGGGAGCCGGGGAGTCCCGGAATGTTCATGCGTCACAGAATTTCCGGGGCCAATTGGTCACACTTTGCGTAAGGCAAGTGCTCTGGAACGGCAACAGTGTGGCGAAATTCAGCTGCGCTGTTGAAAAATTCGTGAGGGAGAAGCGAGAACATGCAGACAAAAATGAAGCAGCTTGGGACGCTGACGCTGGTCGGAACGCTCTTCGCGGGTACATGCCTGTTAAGCGCGCCGGCGAAAGCGGATACGGCGGCTGGGGAAGCGATGTTCAAGGCCAAGTGCGCCGGTTGCCACGGCGCCGACGGCAAAGGCAAGGCAGCCATGAAGACCACCGACATGGCGGCCGCCGATGTACAGAAGATGAGCGACGCCGATCTGGGCAAGATCATCTCCGAGGGAAAGCCCCCGATGCCGGCGTACAAAACGCTGACGCCGGATCAGGTGAAGGATCTGGTCGGCTACATACGCTCGCTGAAAAAGTAGTTTTCGCGGGGGAATAAAGCTCCTGCGGGCGCTCCAAAGAAATTTCGCCGCCGGGCCTGTCACCCCAGGCCTGATAAGTATGGCTAGCCCAGAGGCCCTGGTGAATCCTTCACCAGGGCTCCAATAAAACTAAATTGATTCGAAGGAAAAGTGGAGTAACTCCCCGCATGAGTCCGCAAAATGCCGTCAGAGATTGGGCGCGCCTGATTTATTTCTTCAGTCAGAATACTCTGAGCTTGATCGGTGTGGCCCTGACAACCGGCAGCGCCATCACGCTGATTGCCTTCTGGATCTACGATTTTATTTTGCCCGGCCCGCCGCACCCATACATCGGCTTGCTGATCTTTTTGACCCTTCCCGCCATTTTCATTTTCGGCTTGCTGCTGATTCCATCCGGAATTTACCTGCGGCGCAGAAAACTACAGCGGGCGGGTGAACTGCCGAGCGTGTACCCGGAGATCGACCTGAAGGCGCCGATGGTACAGCACGGCCTATTGTTTGTTGCCGTGGCCACAGTGGTAAACGTGATTATCTTTTCGTTTGCGTCTTACCGCGGCGTGTCCTACATGGATACAGCAAGCTTCTGCGGGCAGACTTGCCACACGGTGATGGCCCCGGAGTATTCCGCATATCAGAGTTCGCCCCACGCGCATGTGGAATGTGTGGAATGCCACATCGGGCCGGGAGCAGGATGGTTTGTGCGCTCCAAGCTTTCCGGCATGCGCCAGGTTATCGCGGTTACCTTCCACACCTACTCTCGCCCGATTCCCGCCCCCGTAAAGTACCTGCGCCCGGCGCGGGATACCTGCGAACAGTGCCACTGGCCGCAGCGATATTCCGGCGACAAGCTCATCGTCAGAACCAATTACAAGGATGACGAGAAAAATACGCCGATGACGACGGCCTTGATGATGAAGATCGGCGGTCGCTCTGGCGCGGGTTCCAGCGGCATTCACGGGCGCCATCTGGACGACGGCAAGCGGATTCAATACATCTCCACCGACGAACACCGGCAGGTGATTCCGGTGGTGTATTACACGGACGAAAAGGGCAAGACCATCGAGTTCGTTTCGACGGATAGCAAAGCGAGCAAACAGGAGTTGGAAAAAGGCGAGCATCGCGCCATGGACTGCATCGACTGCCACAACCGGCCGACGCATGTGTTCGAATTGCCGGAAAATGCCGTGGACCAGCGGATGTCGCGCGGCCTGATTAGCCCGGAGCTGCCGTTCATCCGGAAAAAGGCCGTGGAACTGCTGAAAGTGAATTATCCCAACCGCGATACTGCAGGGGAGCAGATTGAAGAAGGAATCACAAACTATTACAAAACGACCTATCCGGAAATTTATAACGGAAAGCGGGCTGTGGTGGAACAGTCCGCCGGAAACGTGGCCAAGATCTACCTGCGCAATATTTTCCCGGAGATGAATGTGAACTGGGGCGTGCACCCGAACAATTTGGGACACTCCGACTTTCCCGGATGCTTCCGCTGCCACGACGGTTCGCACACCAGCGCGGACGGACAAACCATTGCCAACGATTGCACCGCCTGCCACAACCTGTTGGCGGTGCAGGAAGAGAATTCAAAGATACTCACTAATCTTGGATTGCAATAAACGAACATATAGGCCTTCTCCACTTGAATTCATTTTCAGTTTGCGCATTCGAGGCTCCTTTCCCCTACACAGTCCTCTCGAAAACGAAAGGTTCCTCCAACTTGTGGTAGTGTCTGCTAGGAGACTCCACCTTTCGCATGTCCAAGCGGCCGATTATTGAACCCTTTCGAATCAAAAGTGTTGAACCAATTCGCACCACCTCGCGCGAAGAACGCCAACGGTTGATTGAGGCGGCCGGCTACAACCTTTTCCTGGTTGCCTCGGAAGCCATTCTGATTGACTTGCTGACGGACTCCGGCACGTCGGCGATGTCCACCGAACAGTGGGCGGCGATGATGCGCGGAGATGAATCGTACGCCGGTTCGCCCAGCTTTGCGCGATTCCGCGATTCCATCCAGGCGATTTTCGGTTTTCGCCATGTAGTTCCGACGCACCAGGGGCGCGCGGCGGAGCGCATCCTCTTCAGCGTGATGTGCAAAAAGGGCGACATTGTTCCGAACAATACGCACTTTGACACCACGCGCGCCAATTGCGAATTTGTCGGCGCGCAGGCACTGGATCTTCCCATTCCCGAGTCGAAAGAGCCTTCCTTAGTTCATCCGTTTAAGGGAAATATGGACACGGCCCGGCTAGCGGAGGTGATCGAGCGCGAGGGAGCGAAGAAAATCCCACTGGTGATGCTGACGGTGACCAACAATTCCGGCGGCGGCCAACCCGTTTCGATGGCGAATATTCGCGAGGTAAAACAGATCTGCAAGAAACACGGCATTCCCCTCTATATTGACGCTTGCCGGTTTGCGGAGAATTCGTATTTCATCAAGCAGCGCGAACCGGGCTATGCCGGCAAATCACCGAAGGACATTGCACGCGAACTGTTTTCTTACGCCGACGGTTGCACCATGTCCGCGAAAAAAGACGGCCTCGCAAACATCGGCGGCTTCCTGTGCACCAATGACGATTCGATCGCTCAGCAGCAAAAAGACCTGCTGATTTTGACGGAAGGGTTCCCCACGTACGGCGGCCTGGCCGGTCGCGATCTGGAAGCGATCGCCGTGGGGCTGAACGAAGCGCTGGAAGAGGACTACCTGCACTACCGCATCGCCTCCACCGCGTTTCTTGGAAATCATATCGCCGCGGAGGGCGTGCCCATCGTGCAGCCCCCCGGAGGACACGCCATCTACATCGATGCGCGTGCATTTTTGCCCCACATTCCGCCGGCGCAATTTCCGGGCGTCGCGCTGGCGAACGAACTTTATCTGGAAGGCGGCATCCGCTCCGTCGAAATCGGCACGCTCATGTTTGGCGAGCATGCGCGGATGGACCTGGTGCGCCTGGCGATTCCGCGGCGCGTGTACACGCAGAGCCATATCGAATATGTGGTTGAAGTGATTCTGGATGTCTGGCACCGGCGCGACACGATTCCCGGATATGATGTTGTTCACCAGGCGCCCTTTCTGCGGCATTTCAGCGCGCGCCTGAAACCCCGGAGCGACACGCGATGAAGCTCTCGATTGACCCGGCTTTGAAGAAGAAGTGCCCGTCTGTTGCTCTTGGATGCGTCAGCGCTCGCGTGCGCACGGGTGATTCTTCGCTCGAACTTCTTGGCGAAATGGACTTTTGCGAAGCGAGCCTTCTGAAAAATGCCGATCCGCGCGCAATCCTGGAGGCGCCGGCCATCTCCGCCACGCGCGCCGGTTACCGGGCGCTCGGCAAGGATCCCGCGCGCTATCGCGGGTCCGCGGAAGCACTGCTTCGCCGCATCATCAGCGGCAAACACTTCCCCGGCATCAACTGCGTGGTGGACATTATTAACCTCGTTTCCGTGGAGAGCCGGTTGCCGATAGGCCTCTACGACCTGGCTAAAGTACAAGGCGACATTGTTTTTCGCGCGGGGCGCTCCGGTGAAACGTACAAGGGCATCGGAAAATTTGATCTGAACCTGGAACACCTGCCCGTATTCTGCGATGCAGCGGGTCCGCACGGCAGCCCGACCAGCGACTCCGAGCGGACGATGGTGACTTCCTCGACGGAGAATGTCGCGGCAATTTTGATTTCCTTCGGAGGACCCCAACCGCTCGACGTCTGGTGTAAGCGAATCACCGGCTTGTTGGAGCGCTACGCCGAAGGCCGCGAATTGCGGACCGAAATCGTTACCTAGCGATTCTTTAGCTCGAGGAAAGAAATCCACGCGCGAGCCACAGAGGCACGACGGTTCATGACCGAAGGCATTCATCCGATAGCCAGCTTGCTGGCCGCACTCGCCCGCGGCATTACGGGAGTGCAGGTGCTGTGGGCGGGCTGCGAGCCCGACGAGCGCCAGCGCATCTATTTTGCCAATCACACCAGCCATCTGGATTTTGTGGTGCTGTGGTCCGCGCTGCCTTCTGAAATTCGCGTCAACGCGCGCCCCATCGCCGCAAGAGATTATTGGGAAGAGACATCACTTCGCCGCTATCTGGCGGAGAGTGTTTTTAAGGCGGTCCTCGTGGAGCGTGGCGCCGTGCCGAAGTCCAAATCACATGACGAAGGCAAATTTGTGGGCCGCTCGATGATCGAAGACCTGGCCGCGGCGCTCGGCGAACACAACTCTCTGATTCTTTTTCCGGAAGGCACGCGTGGCAATGGGGAAAAGATCGGCGAATTTCGCGGCGGTCTCTATCACTTGGGACTGCGGCGGCCTGACGTCGAGTTGGTTCCCGCTTATCTGGAAAATATGAATCGCATTTTGCCCAAAGGCGAATATCTCCCCGTGCCCATGTTGAGCTTGCTGACCTTCGGCAAGCCCATCCAAGTCGAACCCGACGAGAACAAGGACGCCTTCCTCGAGCGCGCACGCGATGCCGTCAGCAGCCTTCGCCGGATTGGGCCCGCCTGATGCTGACCGCAATTCACGACTCGATATTGATCTGGCTTTTTGGCGGGGTGCTCTGCCTGCTGGTGACTCTGACCATCGTTGGCAGCGCCCTCAAGCGAAGCCACAATTCGAATGTCAGCCGCGTCACCATCGACAATTTCAATGCGCAGATTGCCGCCTGGTGGAAAATGTGCGTGGTGCTGGCGCTTTCCCTGGTGTTTGGGCGTATCGGTTCGCTGGTGTTGTTTGCGATGCTTTCGTTTCTGGCAATGCGCGAATACCTGACCCTGGTTCCCACGCGCCGCGGTGATCATCGCACATTATTCTGGAGCTTCTTCGTCATCATGCCGCTGCAGTATTGCGTGCTGGGCTTTCACTGGTACGTCCTCCTGGCGATTATGATTCCGATTCTGGCGTGCGTTTTCATTCCCACAAGCATCGCCGTTGCCGGAGACACCGCACACTTCGTGGAGCGTGCCGGAAAGATCCAGTTCGGCCTGATGGTTTGCGGCTATTGCCTAAGCCATGCAGCCGCGTTGCTGCAGCTGAAAATTCCCGGATTTGCGGGGCACCCCGCGCGGTTGTTGCTGTACCTGGGACTAGTGGTTCAGATGAACGACCTTTTGCAATACGTCTGGGGCAAGCTGATTGGCAAACACAAAATTGCCTGGCGCGTCAGCCCGGATAAAACCTGGGAAGGGTTCCTCGGCGGGATGTTGAGCGCCACCGCGTTGGGAACTCTTTTGTGGTGGGCCACTCCGTTCACGCCGCTGCAGTCGGCTGGACTGTCCTTTCTCATTTGCATACTGGGCTTCGCCGGCGGGGTGGTGATGAGCGCGATCAAGCGCGACATCGGCATCAAGGATTTTGGCGGGGTGATCGAGCGGCGCGGCGGCATCCTGGATCGCATCGATTCGCTGTGCTTCGCGGCGCCGATTTTCTTCCACGTGGTGCGCTATTATTTTGCGCCGTGGCCCTAAACCATCATCGAGCGACTGGTTCGCCGCTCTGCGCACCGGCCAATACACGTGATTTCAGAAATCCACGCGCGGCGAGCAATTCTGCGTTCAGCAAAGCCGCCCCGGCCGCGCCGCGCACCAGGTTGTGCGACAACAGGGTGAGCTTCAGGTCGAGCAGCGGGCATTCACGCACCCGCCCGACGACGGCGGCCATCCCGTTGCCGGCATTCACATCCTTGCGCGGCTGGGGGCGGTCCTCTTCGTCCTGTACGACAATGGGATGCTTCAATCCGGTCGGCAGAGAGGCCAGTTCCGGAGAGACTTCAAATGCTCGCAAAGCTTCGCGAACTTCATCGAGGGTCGCTGTCTTCTTCAGTCGAAGCGAAACGCACTCAAGATGGCCATCGCTGACCGGCACGCGGTTGCAATGCGCACTGATGCCAAGGCCTGCTTCGACGAATCGTGAACCGTCCCAGCGGCCGAGCAGCTTTTGCGGCTCCGCTTCCATCTTTTCCTCTTCGCCGCTGATGAAGGGAACGACGTTGCCCAAAATATCGAGCGAGGGGACTCCCGGATACCCTGCTCCAGAAACAGCCTGCAGGGTCACGACAAATATCTTTTCCAGTCCAAAAGCATCCGCCAGCGGCTTCAAAACCAGAACCAGTCCCGCCGTCGAACAGTTCGGATTGGTCACAATAAAGCCCGTGTCATACCCGCGGTTCTTCTGCTGCACGCGAATGGAATCCACGTGAGAGGCATTCACCTCGGGAATCAGCAGCGGAACATCCGCATCCATGCGGTGATTTTTTGAATTGCTGACCACGGGATAGCCGGCGCGCGCAAAATCTTCTTCGGCTTTTCCGGCGACGGAAGAATCAAGCGCCGAAAAAACAAAATCGCATTCGAGATTCGGATCCAGATCCGCCACAACCAGCTTGCGCGCCGCCTCGGGAATCGGACCTTCCAGGTGCCAGCGCGTCGCCTCGCCGTACGTTTTTCCGGACGAACGCTCCGAAGCCGCCACCGCAGTCAAATCAAACCACGGATGATCGGCCAGCAACTTCACCAGCCGTTGCCCGACCATTCCGGTTGCGCCCAAAACTCCGGCGCGCCATTTGCGGCCATCCGCGCGGCGGCTCACTGCGCACCTCCGCCAGGCGCGAATTCACGTTCGGCTTTTACGATTTCTTGTTGTGGTTCCGGACTCATCTTCGCGGCTCCTCATCTGATTGTTCCGCCGGAGTCACTCGGGAGGGGGTTAAACGAAAAAACCCACCGCCCGGTTCGCTTCGGGGGTGGGTTAGAAACTTTCTCTCGCTGGCTAGCAGTTTCTCCCGTCGCCCGAAGCGCTCTTAGTGGACGTAGTGTCCGTCGTAATCGTCGTAATCGACGGCTTCGCGGCAGTCCCGATTCGCTTCGATGCGCCAGCCAGCATAATCCCCACGATAGCACGAGCAAAAGAAATTAGGGGAGCAAAACGGAAATTCGTGAAAGCGATGTGGCGAAAATGAAATCCAGGTGGCCGTGCCGACATTCGCAGTTCCCATATTGGTACTGCTACGACAGCCGCAACCGCCTGCAAATACAATAAGTTAGAGTAAGCAACTTTCTCGCTACGCAAGGGTTTAGACGCCCCAAGGGAAGGGGAGGCTCTCGAAGCCTCTGGGGAATTTCCAAAACGATAAGGGAGAATTACCTATGCACCTCAAGAAGTGGTTCAGCGGGTTCTGCGCGCTCGCGCTGATTGCCCTGTTCAACGGCTGCGGCAACAATTCCGGCTCCACGAACAACACCAATCCACAATCCAACTCCGTCTTTGTCACCGGCACCGACGCTCCCCTGCCCAGCGTCGTGGGCTTCCGCGTGGACATCACGGGACTGACTCTCTCTGACGGGATGAATCCTCCGGTCTCCGTGCTGAATGGAACGCAGACGGTGGACTTTGCCCGCTTGAACGGGTTGCGCACACTGCTCGATATCAACACGATTCCGACGGGCACGTACACCCAGGCGGTCGTCACACTCGCCAATCCTTCGATCGACTACCTGAACGTAACGAATCCGCAAACCAATCCACCGACGCACCCGACGCTCAGCACGCTCGACACCAGCGCCAGTTCCAATCCGCAACTCAGCCTGACGACCTCTACGGTAACGATTAATCTGGCGACGCCGTTGGTTGTTTCCGCGGGAGATATCGACGGCCTGCGTTTCGAATTCGACATCCGCCAATCCGTCGCGGTGGATGGCAGCGGCCAGATCACTGGCTCGATTACGCCGACGCTTGACCTGAAGGTGATTACGCCTTCGGACGCGGACGCTTTCATCGACGAGTTTGACGCTGGCGTTGTCAGCGTGAACGCCTCGGGCAACTCATTCGTGATTCAAGGCCCGCATGGGCATCAGTTCACCGTGAACGTGAACCAGCAGACCGAGTGGGAAGGGAATGAAACGCTCGCCAACCTGACCGGCAACTCGATCGTGGAAATCTCCGGGACGCTCGACCGCACTTCGGCGGCGATTCTGGCGGACAGTGTAGCCATCGTGTCGCAGGATCACTTCTGGGCGGGCGGACTGGTCACCTACGTTGATCCCCCGGTTGGCACGGCGACGGATTTCGACCTCTATGTGCGCAGCGTTCTGCCTTCCGGCACCGGCTTCAACTCCGGCCAAATTTCCAATATCGCGCTCACCGGGCAGGAGAAGTATTTCATCCACTGGTGGCACGACAATTTCGGCAGCTTCCTGTTCACTTCCACTGGATTGGTTCCGGGGCAGCACGTCAGCATCGCCGGGCCCTTCAGCAATGGAGTGGTCACGGTGAAGCGCGTGGTGCTGCGCCACTCCGGCCACACGGGCCTGCTGGTCACCGGGCAGACCAACACCAGCGCCGGGACGTTTGAGTTCGACTCGAATGGCCTGGCCGGCGTTTTGTTCAAAGGGCCGGTCACGGTGCAGGTTACTCCGTTCACCCGATTCCTGGGCGGATTGACGGGCATCAACGATCTGACGGGAACGACGGCGTTGCATTTGCGCGTTGTCGGTTTGATCCTTAAAACCAACACGGGCGCACCGATCTTCCTGGCGCGCAGCGTGGAGAAGATCGCCAACTAAAGCCGAGAATCGTCGTCAGTAGTGCCGCGGCCACTTCGCTGATCGAAGTGGCCGCATTCTTTTAGCAGGTGGAGTCGAACAGCAGACTGGAGCAGGTAAGCCCGGATTCTGCTTTTTGCAATTCCGAAATATCCAACGATTCGATGTGGAAGCCTTTCGCTTCGATCCTCGCACGCGTTTTCGGAAATGACGCGGGAAAAACGATGGATTCGCCGATGGCCAGCGCATTCCCGGCGTGCGGCTCCGCCGGATCCACATCCACCCATTCAAAGCCTTCAAATCGTTTCCATTGAAACCACGCGCGATTGCCGAGGAGAGTATTCCGGCCCAGATACGTCACCGCGGACTTCAGGTGCAGACAACCCGTCACAGGCACGGCAGTCAGCTCGTACCTGTGATGCTCCGCAATTACAGCCAACTGCCGGATGCCTTCAGGGTTCGAGCGTTCCGTGATACCAACGAAAATCTTCTTACCAACGCGAAGAACGTCGCCGCCCTCGAGCATGCCGGGCAATTTCACATAGGCCATTTTTCGAAATGGTTCGAGCGCCGCGGCAAGGGAAGGCGCTTCCTTCCGCCGAGTCTCTGTACCCAGCGGACAGATGATTGCCACTTCGTCGAGAACAATCGCAGGGTCTTCCACAAACATCGAGTCGGGCAAGTCGCGCTCTTCCGGCAAAGAGATCACTTTCGCGCCCAGTTTCTCGAGGAGACCTTGGTAGGCATGGTGCTGCACTCGGGCCTTCTCCAAATCAATCGGCTTGCGTTCGATGAAACTCAGTTCGCAATTTGCCAGGGAGGAACTAACCTTCCGCGTGATTGCCGTCAGCATTTTCCGAATGTATCAGAGATTCTTCGCTTTGGTCACCTGACGAACGGGAATCCGAGTTATGATTTTTGGTCGCACGCCGCGGCTGCGGAACCATTGTATTCTTAGGCCGTTCTCAGCTTCGCGTATCGGCGCTGCGAGACCAAGGAGATTGCTCATATGTCGGATGGAATTCGTCGCATCGTCGCTCTCAGCGTGCTTTTGCTCGGCACCGGACTTTTGTGGGTCGTGGGACGTTCCTCCGATGATGAGGCCAATGCAAAAAACGATCAGGACGCGACCCTCGCGGCCAATCGCGAGCAGGCCGCCGCTAACGATCCACGCCTGAAGGGCTCCTACCGCTACGAACAGGGCGGTTGGGTCTATGTTCATCTCGAAGGCGACCCGGCCAGCCTCGGCTATCAACACGGCTTTCTGCTGGCTCCCGAAATTTCCGATGCGTTTCCGGCCATCAAGACGAACATGACGCACTCCACGCAGCGCGACTGGGCTTTCTTCCGCGAAACCGCGCGCACCATGCTGTGGCCCAAAATTGACGCCGAATACCAGCAGGAACTTCAGGGAATTGCGGAAGGACTGCAAGCGCGGAGCGATTTGAATCTGGATGTTTACGACATCGTGGCCATGAACGCGTTCGAGGAACTGCCCGACTATTACGTACCCTGGCTCAACAAGCGCGAAAAAGCCGCCAATCCGCCGAATCTCAAGAGTCCGGGAAATTGCAGCGCGTTCGTAGCCACCGGCAGCTGGACCAAAGACGGCAAGATCGTGATCGCGCACAACAACTGGACGAATTACATGAACGGTGAGCGCTGGCGCATCATTTTCGATATCGAACCGAAGACCGGCTATCGCATGATCACGGATGGCATTCCCGGCGTAATCGCCAGCGACGACGATTTCGGTATCAACAGCGACGGCCTTATGGTGACGGAGACTACGATTACCCAGTTCGAAGGGTGGGATCCGAACGGCAAGGCGGAATTTGCGCGCGCCCGCAAGGCGCTGCAGTATGCCGGCTCAATCGACGAGTACACGAAGATCATGCTCGATGGAAACAATGGCGGTTACGCCAACGATTGGCTGATTGGCGACCGCAAAACGAATGAAGTGGCTCAACTGGAGTTGGGACTGAAGGCTTACAAACTGTGGCGCACAAAAGATGGCGCGTTCGCCGGCTCCAACTGGGCGCGCGATCCCAAAGTGATCAAGCAGGACACGCCGCAATTTGATCCGAACAATCTCGAGACCTCACCCAACGCTCGCCGCGTGCGTTGGGAACAATTGCTGAACGAAAACAAAGGTAAGCTGGACGTGGAGCTTGCGGAAAAAATGCTTGGCGATCACTTTGATTCGTTCCAGAAAAAAGAGGAAGCGAACGAGCGCACGCTTTGCGGCCACGTGGACGCATCTCCCCGCGGCGTCGCGATCTGGGCGTGGGGACAGAATTATCCTGGCGGAGCGGTGCAGGGCAAAGCCAGCGACTCCGCGATGGCGCAGAAGCTCAGTTTCGTAGCCCGCATGGGACATCCGTGCGGAGAAACATTCCAAGCCAAGCCGTTTCTCGCCGCGCATCCCGACTTCGCCTGGCAGGAGCCGTATCTGCGCGACATGCCCGCCGGGCCCTGGACGGAATTCCACGCCGGCGAAATTCCAGTTCCGCAGCACTAACAAACAACAAAAACGACAAATCTAGTGAGCGGCGCCGCCCGGCACGGAGATTTCCACGTGCGACGGATATTTCTCTGAACGATAAATCTTCTGCGTGGCCTTCTGGTAGTCCGACTCCTTCGCCTCAAAAATATTGGGCACAAATCTCTGCGGGTTCCGGTCGTAGAGGGGAAACCACGTACTCTGCACCTCCACCATAATGCGGTGGCCTTTCTTGAAAACGTGGTCCGCGGTGTGCAGGTCAATCGTGAACGGCGTAATCTCGCCCGGCACGATCCCTTCCGGCTTCTCATACGAACTGCGGTAGCGCCCGCGGAAAATCTCGTCGGCGATCATCAGCTCGTAATCGGCCAGGTTCCATTCGGTGTTCGATTTTTCGGGATATACGTCGATCAGCTTCACCACCCAGTCGGCGTCCGATCCCGTGGTCGCGGCGAAAAGTTTTGCGGTCACTTGGCCAGTCAGCGTCACATCCTCCTGCAACACATCGCTCTTCCAACTCAGCACATCGGGGCGCTTCTCAACGAACCGCTGATCCTGCACCAGCCATGTGTACCAGCGGCCTGGATGATCGGAGGGATACGTTTCGTCGACGGGCCGGTTGCGGTAGGGCACCGGGTTTGCCGGATCGCTGACGTAGGAATCAACCGCGTCGGCGGCGTCCGTTTTCGGCGCCTCAAAACCCAATTTTCCATCCGCACCGAAATAGAGGCTTTTTATCTGCGCATCGCGCGGCGGCCAGGCATCGAAGCGCGTCCAGATGTTGCTGCCCGTTTGAAACAGCAACGCTTCCTTCAGCGGCAATTCGCCTTTGTCATGGAGCCAGTACGCAAACCACGGCGCTTCCACTTTTTCCCGGAAATATTCGCCGGTGTTGCTGGCAAACGGGATCTGCCCCAAAAAGTTGCCGGGTCCATGCGACCATCCGCCGTGATTCCACGGGCCGACGACCAGATAGTTCTTATGTGCGCCGTCGTTTTTCTCAAGATTCGCGTATGTCGCCATCGGGCCGTAAAAATCTTCCTGGTCCCACCAACCGGCAACGTTCAGATTCGGCACCGTCGCCTGATGCAGGACGTGCGCCAAGGCCTTCTCCTTCCAGAATTCGTCGTAAGAGGGATGCTCGACAAAACTGTTCCACGAAGGAATTTTCCCGTGCAGATAATCCTTATTGATGTTCGAAAGCGGCCCCACGTGTAGATACCAGTCGTACAAATCATCCCGGTCAAACTTCAACTTGGAATTTTCTTTTGTCGTTTCCATCTCCGCCGCGTATTCGTAGCCGTAGCTCAAGCGAAACGCGCCGTTGTGAAAAAAATCGTCGCCCAGCCAGCCGTCTCCCATGCAAGCCTGTTCGGAAACCGCTTTCAGTGCCGGGTGCGGATTCACCAGCGCCATCGCCGCCAGAAAACCGCCATAAGAGATTCCCGCCGTACCCACGCGGCCGTTGTTGTTCGGCACATTTTTCACCAGCCACTCGATCGTGTCGTACGTGTCAGTGCTTTCGTCAATTCCCTTGGGATTGCTCGCCTCGTGCACCGGCCGGTTCATCACAAACTGCCCCTCGGAACCATACCGCCCGCGAATATCCTGAAACACGAACACATAGCCATCCGCGAACATGTGCGAATACCGGTAAAGCTTCGGGCTGTATCCTTTGCCCTCGGCGGAAATCCCGTAGGGCGTGCGTTCCAGAAAAATCGGCAGCGCCTCCTTCGCGTTCTTCGGCGCGTAAATCTCGGTATGCAGCTTCACGCCGTCCCTCATCGCGATCATCACTTCCTTCTTCTCAAACAGCGCCGGCAACTCCGGCCGCGCCGCCCCCTGCCCCCAGACTCCCGGCGAGACGATCCAAACAAACGCCAAGACTCTAAATGCACTCCCAAAAGTGTTCATTTGTCTCGATGCCCCCTGATTAACCGGCGAAACCCAGCGAGCATACCATAGAGGGCACGTAGCCATTGGTGGCCGAGCAATCCTCTGCTAAAATAGAGGTTCGTAGCACCGCACCTGAATTGATGAAGAAAGGTTTCGTCCGGGCTGCTGGTTGTTTCAGCAGCTATTTTTGTCTAAAGACGCTTTTACTAACATGACCAAAGAGATTCGCAATATCGCCATCATTGCCCACGTAGACCACGGCAAAACCACGCTGGTGGACACCATGCTCCGGCAGAGCGGAATTTTCCGCGCCAACCAGGAACTCGTTGAGCGCGTCATGGACTCCAACGACCTGGAGCGCGAGCGCGGCATCACCATTCTGGCCAAAAACACGGCCCTGTTTTTCCACGACACCAAAATCAACATCGTCGACACTCCGGGCCACAGCGATTTCGGCGGCGAAGTCGAGCGCGCGCTGCGCATGGTCGACGGCGTGGTTCTCCTCGTTGACGCCAGCGAAGGTCCGCTTCCGCAGACCCGCTACGTTTTGCAGAAGGCGCTCGCCGCGAAACTTCCCCCCGTCGTGGTCCTGAACAAGATCGACCGCCCGGACGCTCGGCCCGAAGAAGTCCTCAACGAAATCTACGACCTCTTCATCGACCTCGACGCCACCGAAGACCAACTCGATTTCCCGATCGTTTACACCAACGCGCGCGCCGGCGTGGCGCATCGCAAGATCGGCGACGATTCCAAGGACTTGCTCCCTCTCTTCGAAGCCATCGTCAATAAGATTCCCGCTCCGACAGGCGATCCCGCGGGCGTCCTGCAGCTTCAAGTCACAAACCTCGACTACTCCGAATTTCTCGGCCGCCTGGCAATCTGCCGCGTCTTCAACGGCACGCTGAATCGCGGCGAAGAGGTCGGCATCAGCAAGCTCGACGGCAAACTCACCTCGACCAAAATCACGAAGCTCTACACCTTCCGCGGCCTCGACCGTGATGAAGCCGAGGCCGTAGTCGCCGGCGACATCGTGGCCATCGCCGGCGTCGAAGGCATTCAGATCGGCGAAAGCATCACCTCACTCGAAAATCCTCAACCGCTGGAGCCGCTGACCATCGACGAGCCGACTCTAGCCATGATTTTCAGCGTCAATTCCGGTCCGCTTTCCGGCCGCGAAGGCTCTTATCTGACTTCACGCGACCTTCGCGACCGGTTGGCCAAAGAGCTCCTCACCAACGTTTCCATTCGCGTGGAAGACACCGACACGCCGGAATCTTTCCGCGTGCTCGGCCGCGGCGAATTGCAGCTCGCCATTCTGATCGAAACCATGCGCCGCGAAGGCTTCGAACTGATGGTCGGCAAACCGGAAATCGTGGTGCGCAACGAAAACGGCAAGAAACTCGAGCCGGTCGAGCGCCTGGTGATCGACATCCCGGAAAATTTCATCGGTATCATCATGGAAACCATCGGCAGCCGCCGCGGCGAAATGCTCAAGATGAGCAATCACGGCTCCGGCCGCGTGCGCCTCGACTTCAAAATTCCCTCGCGCGGCTTGATCGGACTTCGCAGCCAGTTGCTTACGGATACGCGCGGTACCGCCCTGATTCACTCCATTTTCGAAGGCTGGATGGAATACGGCGGCGACATGGCGCTGCGCCCGACGGGCGCGCTCGTCGCCGACCGCCCTGGCCTTTCGACGGCTTACGCCCTTTGGGGTTTGCAGGAGCGCGGCGAACTGTTCATCGGCCCGACGATCGAAGTCTATGAAGGCATGGTGGTCGGCGAAAACTCGCGCGAGCAGGACATGGAAGTGAACGTCACCAAAGAAAAGAAGCTCACCAACATGCGCTCCTCCTCGGCCGACGAAGCCATCCGCCTGATTCCGCACCGGCAACTCAGCCTGGAGCAGGCCATCGAATTCATCGCCGACGACGAGTTCGTCGAAATCACACCCAAGTCCATCCGTCTGCGCAAGAAAGTTTTGCAATACAGCAAGCGCCCGCGCCGCTGGCAGGAAATCCGCGCCAGCCAGGAAGCCGCAAGCTAGAGCGTTTCAGGCCCGATCAAACGCAATAATCAGGGCAGCACCGGCTTGCCATCGGCGGTGGGCAGCGACAAGCCTGCCGCTTGGGCAAGCGTCGGCGCAATGTCGCGCATATCGATCAAACCCAGATTCTTCCCGGCCGGCACGCCGGGCCCAACCAGAAAAAACGAAGCGCGCAAATCCGGCAGATCCGGCAGCTGCCCATGCGTGCCTCCCGCTTTCAGCGAGGAAACCACCGGCCCAGTCAAAGCGGTGCCCGTGCGCCATCCGGGTTTCAGCCCCACAAAAAACGAAGCGTTCGGATAGCCGCCCCTGCGGTGCAACTCATCCCCATCGAGCACGCGATCGATGCCGTTTGCCGGGTCGGCGGCGAGTTTCGTCAAAAGCGTTCGAACAGTCGTCATGGTCAATCCGTTCTTTGGATCCTTAAGAACGATGGCCGCGGAGCCGCCCGTTTCCCACGGCATGGCCCGCCATTCGGAGATTTTGCCTTTGTCATCCAGTGAAAACAGTTTCGCCTTTTCAAACGCGGGAAAAAGATTCAGTTGCTGGCCATAGTTTGCAAACCCGTGATCGGAGACGACGGCGACAAACGCATTACCCGGCGCAACGCGGTCCGCGGCTTCCCACACTTTTCCGATCACCGCATCCAGTCGCTCCAAAACCGCCATCGCTTTGGGACTGAAGGCTTGCGCTTCGTGTTCGATGTGGTCCAGCGCGATCAAGTGCAAAGTCAGCAAGCCAGGATGCTTATTCTCCAGAATCCAGACGGCGTATTTGCCGCGCACTTCATCGCTTTCCGGCGTGGCATCGATGCCGCCGCGATACTCCCCGATCGCCGCTTTCCCCTCCGCCAGTAATCCCGGCGTGGAAACCACGCGCAGCAACTTCGCATCTTCAGAAGTGCCCGCGCGCCAGATCTCGGGGATATTCCAGGTAATCTTGGCTCCAACGGTTACGGGCCACTGGATGCTGGCCGTCGTTCGGCCCGCTGCCGAAGCGGCATCCCACAGCGTCGGGACGCGAATGTCTTCGGCATACCAGTACCACCCTTCATGATTCTTTTGAAGGGGATCAAAGGTCTGGTTCGCCAGGATGCCGTGCTTCGCCGGCCAGACACCGGTCATCAAGGTGGTGTGGCTGGGGTAGGTCACGGTAGGAATTACGCCCGTCACCCCCTGAGCGTAACTGCCATCGTGAAGAAATTTCCTTAGATGGGGAATCTGGGCTCCATGTGCGTCCGCAGCCGTAACGTAGTCCGGCCGCAGGCCGTCCACGGAAATCACCACCAGCAGGGGGGCATTCTTCACCTGCGCGGCAGCCGGCAGGGCCATCGCAAAAAAACAGCACAAGCTCAAAATGCCCCAAAACCACGCTGCTATCTTCTTTGGTTTCATCATGGTCACCTGTCGTTTCCCCTACGACTCAATTTGTTGTAAAGTAACTCACACATTGTATTTTGTTTCGAGCACTGCATGGTTATGTTGCTCGCCCTTGAATATTGCTGGTTGCGTTCAATTTCGCATCTCTCAGGACGGTGTCTGTGAACATCCCGGAAAGCAGTTCCGCTAACGGCCACAAGCCGCATCCTACCATCGTCGCTACCGCGACTGCTCTCCCCCCATACAGGATCACCCGCGATGACGTGAAATATTACTTTGGCCGCGTCTTCGAAGTGCCCGAGCGCCGCGTGGAAGCCATGATGGCGATCGTGGACAACGCCCAGGTTCACAACCGCCATTCGATCTTCCCCATCGACTACACCATTGAACCCCGCGCTCTGTCCAAGACCAACAATGAGTATATCGAGCACGCCGTGAAACTCGGCCGCGAAGCCGCCGAAAAGTGCCTGGAGCGCGCCGCCATGCGCCCCGAGGACATCGACCTGATTATCACCGTTTCCTGCACCGGTTTCATGATCCCATCCCTGGATGCCCACCTGATCAAGTTGATGGGCTTCCGCTCTAATGTCCGCCGGATGCCGTTCACGGAACTCGGTTGCGCCGCCGGCGCCATGGGCCTTTCCCGCGCCGCTGATTTTATCGCGTCGAATCCCGGCAGTAACGTGCTAATTATCGCCGTCGAGCTTCCCTCGCTGACCTTTCAGCGCAAAGACATTACCCAGGCCAACCTGATCTCTTCGATTCTGTTCGGCGACGGCGCCGCCGCGGTAATCGTCACGGGACAGAAAAGACCCGGCCCGCAAATCCTGGTCACCGAAACCTACACTTTTCCAGACTCGCTCGGCGCCATGGGCTTCGATCTGCGCGACTCCGGCTTCCACATCATCCTCGACAAGAACGTCCCCGAGATGATTGGCGAGCGCATCAAGGAACTGGTGCACGGCTTCCTGGGCCGTAACGGCCGGAAGCGCGAGGACATTAAAGGCTGGATTCTGCATCCCGGCGGAGCCCGCCTGTTGGGCACGGTGGAAGAAAAGCTCGGTCTCTGCAAGTGCGACACCCAGCCTTCCTGGGACATCCTCGGCAACGTCGGCAACCTTTCCAGCGCCACCATCCTCTTTATTCTTCAGGAGTGGCTGGAGAAGCGCCCGCTGAAGGCGGGGGAACACGCCATTGCCGCCGCGTTTGGTCCGGGCTTCAGCGCGGAATTTTTGCTACTGCAATGGAACTAAGCGTTATCGCCTACCTGGTTCTTCTTGGCATCGTTGCGGCGTTGCGGCTATACGAACTGCGCATTTCCCGACGCCATCAGCAAGAGATGATCGCTCGCGGCGCCTCGAAAGTGGACGAACCGCGCTTCCGCTGGATGGTGGTGCTGCATACCGGCGTCCTGGTCGGTGCAGCAGCTGAAGTCGTTTTCCTGAAGCGGCCATTTATCCCTGTCCTGGCTGCGGTATGCCTTGTGCTTTTTCTCGCCGCCAACGCGGTGCGCTGGTGGGTGATTCGAACGCTCGGCGAGCACTGGAACGTGCAGGTGATGAACTCCACAGGACTCGGTGTAATTACCTCCGGCCCATTCCGCTACGTGCGCCATCCGAACTACGCCGCCGTCTTCACCGAAATGCTTGTCCTGCCTCTGATACACACCGCCTGGATCACCGCAATCGTAGGTTCCGCCGCCCACATATTGGTACTCTCGCAGCGACTGATGACGGAGGAAAAGGTCCTCTTTTCGGATGCCCATTACCGCGACGCCATGTCGGGTAAACCGCGCTTTCTTCCGGGCCTGTTCTGAGGCTGAACGAATATGCGCCATCTGAACGTAGTGCTGGCAGGGGTCACTCTGGGCGCACTCTTTTTCTCTTCGCCCCTCTGCGACGGTCAATCGGTCAGCCAATTGTCGACTCCAGCGTTCAGTTCCGTTCCCGAGCTCAAGAACGGCTACGAATTGTTGTACGTGCAGAAATTCCCTGAAGCCCGCGCCGTGTTTGTAGAGTGGGCGGCGAAGAATCCGACGGAGCCCTTCGGCCAGGTGTCTATCGCGGCCAGCTATTTATTCGAAGAGTTTTATCTGCAGCGCGTGCTCACCAGCGATTATTTCCTGGACGACAAGCGCTTCCTCGGCGGCATCACCGGCACTCCGGATCCGGATCGCATCAAGGCGTTTGAAGACGCGACCGCGAAGGCGCGTGCGTTGGCTGCCGTGCGCCTGAAGCAGAACAAGCGCGACCCCGAAGGGCTCTACGCCATGACCTTGTCTGCCGGCATGCAGTCGGACGCCGACAGCATGCTCCTGAAAAAACATTACGACGCCCTGAAACATTTGAAAGAAGCCAACGCCAACGCTGAACTTCTCCTCGCCGATCACCCGGATGCCTATGACGTCTATGTAGCTCCTGGCGTCGCCTATTACGTTATCGGTTCTTTATCCGGCTCCGCACGGTTTATTCTGTGGTTTGGCGGTGTTCACGGAGACAAAGCGTTGGGTATGTCGAAGGTGGAAAAAACCGCCCAGAACGGCAATTACCTGAAGCCTTTCGCCCAAGTCCTGCTGGCTCTTTCCGCTCGCCGCGAGAAGAAGAACGAACTGGCCCTCAAAAATCTAAAGGAACTCACCGAAGAGTTCCCGGGGAATACGGTCTACGAATCGGAGTACGCCAAGGCCCTCGGCCGGCCGATTCCTGCCACCTTGAGCCCTGCGCAGTAAGACTTCGCTCCTTAGCGCATCGAGCCCCCAGCCCGCTCCGCGGGATATACCTCTTCAGCTGCAAACCCTTGTCAAACTGCGTGATTTCGGCACATAGCTACGCCCAGATTGCGCCTACTCACCCATTACGGTTCGACTCACTCCCTCTCTTTCTGCTCAACCTTATTATTTTCAATATATTGCAATCAGCCTGCTTTGGTTAACCACCTGCATTCGATTTCTATAGGCGGCGACTCGCTCCCGGCCGCGCCGTTCATTGGTCAAGGGAGTAGAGGGATATCATGCAACTCAGGGAAGCGTATCTGGACCATGTCACGACGGAGGTGGAAGACCTGGCGTCACGCGTGGTCTTGCTTAAAGGGCGGTTTGCCAAACAGAAGGTAAGCGTGAAGCTCGGCCACTATTGGGAGCTCGAATTTGTCCGCACCCGGTTCACCGAGTTCAAACGGCACATCGAAGCGCTGGAATATGCCGACGAACCGGAACTCCCGCGGCTCCAGGAAAACGTGGACGTCGCCTGGAAGGAATTGATGCAAGCCGTTGACACGTTGATGGCCGCTCTTCCTTAAGTTTGTGAACGCGTGCTCCCTTTGCGGAGTGGTTGAGAAGCAGTTGGTGGAAATAAGTGGTTCTCTGTTTGATTCGAATTTGCGGCGAACAAATTCTCCCAGCCGCATTAGAGGCGGGGAGGGACCAGGTCCCCTCCCCGCTTTTTTCATTTCTGGAAAATAGTTTCCTGGCCCGGCGCTGCTACAATGCTGTCACCATTTCGAAAGGTGGTGCGCCATGTTTCAACCCGGGCTTCTGAAGGATCGCGCCATTTTCCTGACGGGCGGCGGCAGCGGCCTCGGTCGGTCGATGGCCATTCATTTCGCCAAGTTGGGCGCCAGGCTCTTCGTCGTTGGACGCCGCGAAGAGCCTCTGAAATCCACCTGCGACGAAATTCACCAGGACGGCGGTGCAGCCGCGTTCGCCACCTGCGACGTGCGGGATTATGCGGCTGTCGAGGCGGCATTCTCCACAGCCGAAGCGCAGTTTGGCGAGATCGACACCCTGGTCAACAATGCCGCTGGGAATTTCATGGCGCGGACGGAAAAACTCTCTCCCAACGCATTCAACGCCGTGGTGGGCATCGTCTTGAACGGGACGTTTCACTGCACGGAGGCGTTTGCAAAGCGCCGCATCGAAAAGAAACTGGGCGGCAACATTCTGAACATCACCACCACGTACGCCGCGGCGAATTCCGGCAGCGGGTACGTGGTTCCTTCCGCGTGCGCGAAAGCGGGCGTCCTCGCGCTCACCACTTCACTCGCGGTGGAATGGGCGAAATACCACATTCGCGTGAACGCGATTGCTCCGGGCCCGTTTCCCACGGAAGGGGCGTGGTCCCGCCTGATGCCCTCCAAACAGTTTGAAGAGCACGCCATCAGCAAGCATCCGATGAAACGCTTCGGCAAACACGAAGAGCTCACCAACCTCGCCGCTTTCCTGCTGAGCGATATGGCGGAATACATCAATGGAGAGTGTGTGGTGATCGACGGCGCTCAGTGGCTGCGCGGCGCAGGAGAATTCAACGACCTGGGCATGCTTCCCGACGCCGCCTGGGAACAACTGGAATCCGCTCGCCCGAAAAAATAGCTTACTGCGGCAGTCCGTGCGACCGGAGTTGCACGCGCATCTTGAAGTCTCCTGCGGGCACTCCGTCTGCCAGCGCGTGTACGACGATTTCCTGGGCACCGCTCGCTTTCAGTTCACTCGCCGTCAGTATCGGGGTCTCTATTTCCACTCGCAGTTCGGTGGTTGTTTCCGCGGGCAGCGCAAATTCCCCCTCGCCACCGCTGACTTTCCAGCCTTTGGGTGCCTCCACTTTCAACTGGAGCTTGAAAGCCTTGCCATTGGCATGCGCGATCGTCAGCGGAACATAAACCTGCGCACCGGCCATCACCGCAATTTCCGGAGGATTCGCCACGTGCAAAGAACCTAGACAATGTGCCTCACGGAAGGATTGATAGAAGCCCCATGGTCCTCCCAGTTTTATTGTCGGCGCTGCGGAAGGCCCCTGCACTTTCGGGGAAAGTTCCGGGCAGCGATTTGGTTCGCCCTCCAGATTTGCGAAAACGTCGTCCGTTGCTTTGGTCACGTTATATGACTTGCCGAAAATCAGGGTTTCCGGTTCGGTCCACCACGCCGCGTCCGGGTCGCTCATCATCTTTTCCGCTTCGGCGTCGCTCATCTTCTGAATTCTTTCGATGTCCGCCGGGTATTGCGTCAGGTGGGTGGTCGCCGCATCCAGGGCGATGCGCCAATAGGGCTTTTTCTTCGTCGGGGAAACTTCCTTGATCGAATATGTAGGACCCGTGCCGGAGAATTGCTTATCGTCGTTTGCATCCGCCCAGTAGTAAATCTTTTTTGCCTGCCAGGCCTGCAGATTCTCCAGATAGATTTCCCGGTGTGCGGAGGCTCCAGCAAGCTGCGACGGAAACACCACGGGATTTCCCGCCAGATCGAACGCCTCAGTGGCAATCACTCCGGCTGCCTGATGGTCCCCGTGATTCTCCCCGATGAACACCCCGGGCAGGGATGTGATGATCACCTCCGGGCGCGTCAGGCGAATCAGTTCCACCATTTTTTCCAGGTTTGCACCGTGGCCCCAATTCGCCAGCGAATTCAGAACGTTCTGCGAAGCCGTGTCCTTGCCGTCGAGGAACCAGACGTTGGTGATCCCCAGCCGGGCGCAGGCTTCGCGCGCTTCGATTTCCCGGATGTCCGTCAGTGCTCCAGCGCGTTCTGCACCATAGTTGTTCGCGCCGCTCCCGCCATGCGTCCCGAAGACCACCGCTACGCGTTTGTGGAGGTCGTTTATCGCCCGAGCCAGATACGGCGTTACCGCCCCCTCATCATCCGGATGCGCCACCACCACCAGGATGTCCGCCTTGAACCGCTCATCAGCACCGAGAACTTTTACTTGCGCCCTCCCGGGACTGGTAAAACTGCTGAGGAGAAGTCCGGCTATCCACAGAATCCGCGACGTTTGATGCATTCCACTCTCCGGCCTGAAGTTGATTCGGGAGCAGTTTAACCCGCCCTGTCATTCTTCGCGAATCCAGACTTGCCACCAGCATCCACTTTACGTGAGACCAAATTTTCATCGATACAAATATTGACATACTATTTTGTTATCGATACACTGCTAGTCGGAGAGCAATTATGAACAGGCCAACCGTTAAGGTTTCCCCAAAATTTCAGGTTGTCATTCCCAAAGAAATCCGCGAGCAACTTCAATTAAAACCAGGTGAGCAACTGCAGATCTACGCGTTGGATGGTTCCATTCGACTTCACCGCCCGCGGTCCATCAAGGATCTTCGTGGAATTGCCAAGGGCATGTCGTGGAAGGATGACTACCGTGATCGCTCCGACCGGTTCTGACCTGATCGTCCTGGATTCTTCGGGGTGGCTCGAGTACCTCACCGGCGATGATAAGCAGGATCTTTTTGCTCCGTATCTCGAAGGCAACCAGACCGTGCTGATCCCAACGGTGGTTCTCTATGAAGTGCGGAAAGCCCTTCTTCTACAACAGGGCAAATCCGCCGCGGACGCCTTCTACTCGGAGGCGCTTAAGCACATTCTGATTTCCTTTGACGAGGCTCTGGCCGTTCTCAGCGCGGAGCTCAGCCTTCGGCACAAGCTTTCAATGGCCGACGCGATTATTTACGCCACCGCCCAACTCCACAAAGCGAAACTCGTGACCTCGGACTCCCATTTTGAAGGTCTTTCCGACGTAACGATCCACTAGACGCGCGGTAACCTCGCTTGACCCAACTCCCACCCGCCGATACTCTAATTAGCTACACTCTATGCAGTTTTGTTTGCAGGCCAGGAATACTCTCATGGACCAGATTCACGTAACTTTACCCGACGGCAGCGTGAAGGACTTTCCGAAGGGCGTCACGCCCGTGGAAATCGCCAAATCCATCTCGCCGCGGTTGGCCGACGCCGCGTTGGTTGCCAAGGTCTACGCCATCGATGGAAACGGAGCCACCTCCAAAACCGGCATTTTTTCGAATTCCGTCGATCCCGAGCCAGATGGCGGCCTGCTCTACGACCTGCGCCGCCCTCTCGAGCAGGACGTCAAGCTGCGTATCCTCACGGAAAAAGACCCCGACGCGCTCTACGTCTTTCGCCACTCGGCGGCGCACTTGCTCGCCGCCGCGGTAACCGAGCTTTATCCCGACGTGAAGCTGGGCATCGGCCCCCCGGTGGAAAACGGTTTTTTCTATGAATTCCTGCGCGAGCAGCCGTTCATGGCGGAAGATCTCGAGAAGATTGAAAAGAAGATGCGGGAGCTTGCGGCGCAGGATTTAAAGAACGAACGCAAACTGCTGCCCAAGCCCGAGGCCCTGAAGCTCTACAAGGACTCGAACCAGATTTTCAAGTGCGAACTGGTCGAAGAAAAAGCCGACGAGCCAATGGTCTCCTTTTACACCACCGGGAAGTTCATCGACTTTTGCCGCGGCCCGCACATTCCGTCCACCAAGCGCATCCAGGCGTTCAAGCTCACCAACGTTGCCGGCGCTTACTGGAAAGGCCAGGAAGGTAACGCCCAGCTCCAGCGCATCTATGCGTTGGCTTTCTACACGCAAAAAGAGCTGGACGAATATCTGCACCGCATCGAAGAAGCCAAGCGGCGCGATCACCGCAAACTTGGCACGGAGCTTGAACTTTTCAGTATCCAGGAAGCGGCTGGCCCAGGCCTGATCTTCTGGCATCCGAAGGGCGGCTTGATCCGCACAATCGTCGAAAACTGGCTGCGCGAGGAACTGCAGGCGCGCGGCTACGACATGGTGTTCACCCCGCACATCATGCTCTTCGACCTTTGGAAGACTTCCGGGCACGCGAGTTTTTACAAAGAAAACATGTTCGGCGCGGTGGAAGTCGAAAAAGCCGATTACCAGTTGAAGCCGATGAACTGCCCGGGCCACATCCTTATCTATAAATCCAAGCTGCGGAGCTATCGCGATCTGCCGGTGCGCCTCGCCGAACTCGGCACCGTCTATCGCTACGAGCGCAGCGGCGTCCTTCACGGCCTGCTCCGCGTTCGCGGCTTCACCCAGGATGACGCCCACATTTTCTGCATGCCTTCGCAGATCGAGTCCGAAGTCGAAGCCTGCATGGATTTTGCGTTCGCCGTCATGAAGAATTTCGGCTTTGACAAATTTGAGATCGAGCTCTCGGACTGGGATCCCACGCACCCGGAAAATTACCCCGGGAAAGCGGAGGATTGGCAGCACGCTTCGGAGGCTCTCGCCAGGGTTATGACCCGCATGAACATTCCCTACAAAAGAATGGTCGGCGAAGGCGCCTTTTACGGCCCGAAAATCGACGTGAAACTCATCGACGCCATCGGCCGCCCCTGGCAACTCACCACCGTCCAGTTCGACTTCAATCTTCCCGCCCGATTCGAACTCGAATATGTCGGTGAAGACGGTGCCCGCCACCAGCCGTTGATGGTACATCGCGCGCTGCTAGGCTCCGTCGAGCGTTTCTTCGGCATCCTCATTGAACACTACGCCGGCGCATTCCCGCTGTGGCTCGCCCCGGTGCAAGTGCAAATCTGCCCGGTCAGCGAAAAAGTGGCGGAGTACGCAAAGCAAGTTCACGAAACGCTGAAGAATCAAGGCATCCGCGTGCATCTCGACGACCGCAACGAAAAGCTGCCCGCGAAAATCCGTGACGCCCAGATGCAAAAAATTCCCTACATGCTCGTAGTCGGCCCCAAAGAAGCCGAAGCCGGCACCGTCAGCGTCCGCCACCGCACCAAGGGCGACCAGGGCCCTCGCCCCATCGCCGACGTCGTCGCCTCACTCCAACAGGAAATCACCAATCGAGTAATTCAGTAATTTAGCCCGCGAGAGGGCACGATTCTTCGTGCCCTTCTTTATACTCCCCCTCGTGCGCCAAATCGGAATTTCACTTTCCGCCCAAGTACGCTTGTGATACCTTGCCGTCCCATGGACGATCAAATCACGACCAATTCGAAAGCCACTCCGCAGTTCGCCACCGCCGAGTACGCGTCCCCAGGTGGTTCGGAGACCTGCAAATCCTGCAACAAACCAATCTCCGGAAGCTACTACCGCGTGAACGGAACACTGGCTTGCTCCAACTGCGTCACACAACTCCAGAGCCAACTTCCGAACGACTCGCACTCCGCCTTTGTGCGCGGAATGCTTTTTGGAGTCGGCGGCGCAATTCTCGGCCTGATTTTGTATTCCACATTCGGCATCGTCACGGGACTGGAGATTGGTTACCTGTCCCTTGCCGTCGGCTATATCGTGGGCAAGGCCATTCGCATGGGTTCGGGTGGTGTTGGCGGTCGTCGCTACCAGATCGCGGCTCTAGTCCTGACTTATTTTGCGGTGTCGGTCTCGGCCGTACCCATCGGCATCTATGAGTCCATCAAAGACGCCAAGGCAAAACCACATCCAGTTTCTTCCAGTACATCCGGCACGGGAGGCTCCAACAACGTGGACTCTGGAGCAGGCAGCGCTGCCGGGCCAGAAGCGAAAGCTGTGGCGAACGACGAGAAGCCTGGTATCGGTATTGGAAAACTCCTCGGGACGCTGCTACTGTTTGGCTTGGCCTCGCCATTTCTGGAACTGCAGAATCCAATCAATGGCGCGCTCGGAATCGTGATCCTGCTGGTGGGAATACGGATCGCTTGGCGTCTGACCGCCGCTCCGCAAATTGATATCATCGGCCCGTTCCAGACAAAGCCTGCGAGTGCGTGAACCCGGTTCCTTCCTGGTCCCTATGAATGAAATGATTGAGCCGCCCCGTCGCTGCCACAATTGCGGCGCTGACCTTCCCCTGGGCGCACTTGCCTGCGAAAAATGTCACGCCCTCATCTACAGCGAGGAATTGGCTCGCATTACTCACCGCGCCAACTCCCTAGAGGAAGCGGACAACTTGCAACAGGCCCGCGAGGAATGGAGGAAGGCGCTTCCGCTGCTTCCCACGAATGCCACCCAGGCCGAGTGGGTTCGCTCTCACATTGGCAAGCTCGATCTACTGCTGCGAGCTCCCCAATCGCCACCAAAAAATAATTGGATCAAGAAGTTGGGACCCCTCGCGCCAATCGTGATCCTTCTCTCAAAAGGCAAATTTTTGCTGGTGGCACTTTTTAAGCTGAAATTCCTTCTCACCCTTTTCGCATTCATGGGTCTTTACTGGTCGCTCTACGGCGCCTGGTTTGGAATCGGTTTCGTTGCGCTGATTTTTGTTCACGAGATGGGACACTATCTGGAAATCCGGCGCAGGGGACTTCCGGCCGAAATGCCGGTGTTTTTGCCGGGTCTGGGAGCCTACGTCAAATGGAACGCGCTGGGCGTCACACGAATCACACGTTCGATCGTCAGCCTTGCTGGACCCTTCGCGGGATTTCTCGGTGCAATCGCGTGCCTGTATCTCTGGCACCGAACCGGCAATGGCGTGTGGGCCGCGCTTGCCCGCTCCTCCGCGGGGCTGAACATTCTTAACCTGATTCCCGTGTGGATTCTTGATGGCGGGCAGGCCACACTCTCTTTGTCCAAAGTCGAGCGCTGGCTTTTGCTGGGCCTCTGTTTGCTCCTGTGGCTGGGGTTGGGTGAAAACCTCCTATTTCTAGTCGCCGCCGGCGTGGTGTATCGCCTTTTCACAAAAGATCTGCCTCCCTTCGCTGCGCCAAAAATTACGGCCTACTATGCCACCATTCTGATTGGCCTGTCCGTGGTGATGCATCTGGTTCCCGCACACATTTTCCCGCAGCGCTAGTTCACCGTTTTTATTACTATTAATCGAATCGCGCGGGTTGGAGAGCGTTCGTATGACGGATCAAATCGGGCGACGCCAGTTCCTCCAAGTATCCGCAGGAACGCTCGCAGCATCCTTGCTCTTGCGTGGAGAGGCGCCTGTGAGTTTCCCTGAAAATCTCGACCACATTCTTCTCGGCACGCCTGAATTGCAGGCCGGCATTGATTTTGTGCAAAAGCACACCGGTGTGCGCGCAGCGTTTGGCGGCGTCCATCCCGGCCGCGGCACACAAAACGCGCTGCTTTCTCTTGGCGACCGCCGCTATCTGGAAATCATCGCGCCCGACCCGGCGCAACCCGGCGTGAAAAATCCCATCGCCTCCAACTTGCATTCTCTAACGGAGCACCAATTAATTGGTTGGGCCGCGCACCCCGGGAGTGTTACCGCGTTCGCCGAGAAACTCCGGGCAGCTGGAATCAAATGCGATGGGCCGACACAAGGCTCTCGCAAGCGCCCCGACGGACAATTTCTGAAATGGCAGATTGTGTCGCTGGCAGACACCGCTTCCGGCCTTCTGCCTTTTTTTATCGAATGGAGCCAGGATTCCGTCCATCCTTCGATTGATGCCCCGAAAGGCTGCAGACTTCTCAGCTTCGCCGCCGAAGCTCCGGACCCTGAAAAGCTCGCTGCAACTCTCAAGACACTGAACCTCGATCTGCCGGTCAAGCAAGCCGAAAGACCCAGACTTCACGCCATAATTTCGGGACCAAAAGGCAATCTGGACATCTACTCCTGATTCCCATCCCCTCGGGAAGCTTGACCCGTCCGTCCCCCACCCACCCCTTGCTCCATCTTCTTGGCGTGCTATAATTTGAAGTCCGTCCCTCCTTGTTGTGACCTGTAGGGACCTGCAACTAACATGGGGTGCGACCCGGTTCGCCGGGTGCCTTTCTTTTTCCTAGGGGGTTCTATCGCTGAGAGGAATTTCCGGCAAGCGGACCGTATCCGCATCAACGAACGGATTCGAGCGCGCGAAGTCCGGGTGATTGACGAAGATGGT
>Ga0210407_10000336_pt1 | contig 56078 bp, 37 predicted proteins | sample IncBWC27MmetaG_FD_150860 | JGI IMG/M metagenome (GOLD analysis project Ga0210407, IMG submission 150860) | Forest soil microbial communities from Barre Woods Harvard Forest LTER site, Petersham, Massachusetts, United States - Inc-BW-C-27-M | ecosystem: Environmental > Terrestrial > Soil >...
CGCAAAGGCACAGTCCAGTTCGAAGGCAAAGGTTCCTGGAGCCTGCAGGATTTTTCAACTCAGGGAACGGTGCAAGCCAAAGACATCGACTGGTCGAACGGGAAGGTGTCGATGCGGAATGGCCGCATTACCGCAGGTTTTTCCGTCATCCCGAACCGCTTCCACGTTTTCTCGATCAAGGCGAACCTGCTCGGCGGCGACCTGCTGGGCGATGCCGATGTGACGAACTGGCAGAGTTCACTCGAACCGTCGCCGGTTCCAGGACGGCGCCACGTAATCGGACGAGTCCCGCCGGGAAGCCTTCAGCGGGGCTCGGTGCGCCTGCAATTGTCGGGCTTCCCGGTGCTACCGGGCCTGGAAGTGCTGAGCTCACGAAGACTCCCACTGGATCGCCTCGCCCTCTCCGGTAGAGCGAGCGGAAATGTTGACATGCTGTGGGTGGGCTCGATCCGGGACGCAGAAAGTCGACTGAGCCTAAGCATCGCGCCACCGCTAGAGCCAGCGCCAGGCGAGATCCCTGTGCATGGCCAAATTAATGGCATCTATCGTGGCTCGCGCAACGAATTGGAGGTATCCCAGCTTCACCTGACGACGCCAGCATCCGAAATCACTGCTGCAGGCAATCCCGCCGCGACCTCAGCGCTGCGATTCTCGTTCACCAGTCATAACCTAAGGGAGTGGGAGCCGCTGCTCGAAGGGGTCTACGGAGCACCGTACTTGCCCTTTGCTGTCCACGGCTGGGCGAGCCTAACGGGCAACGCCAGCGGTAAACTCTCCGCGCTTTCGGTCAGCGGAAATCTCGAAGTTTACGACTTCGACACTGTCTTGCCGGCAACCGAACGCGTCGCCGCTAGAGCTGTTCACTGGGACGCACTCTCCACCGCCGTCCAGTACTCCAGCAATCATTTTGCCGGGCACAATGGCTCGCTCATTCACGGCCACACTACGGCGCGCTTCGACGCCAGTGCCACGCTGACGGACGGTGGACTTCCGGAGAGCGCTCCTTTTGCGCTGCACTTTGACGCCAGCAATGCAGACGTAGCCGAGCTCGCGCAAGTGGCCGGAGTCGCTCGTCCCTTTGCGGGAACTCTGAATATGTCCGCCACCATTTCGGGTACACGGGCTAATCCTCACGGCGACGGTCATCTCGAGATTCGCAATGGAATCGCCTATGGAGTGGGCGTTCCTCTGTTGAAGAGCGATCTCCGCCTCGCCGATGGCGAGCTTCAGTTCAACAACATCGACGCCAGCGCCTATGATGCTCCACTCTCCGGGAGCGCCGCCGTCAGTACGTCGAACCTCGGCAAGTCCAATGTCGGCAGGTCTAACACTCAATTTCGCCTCAATCTTTCAGGACGCAACCTCGATCTCGCCCGTTTCCCGCGCTTGCAGGGCAATCGAGTCACGGCGGATGGCGTCGCCGATTTCACGGTGCGTGCCAGCGGCACTCCTGAGCAGCCTTCGATTGAAGCGCACGTTCATCTCAAGGACCTCGCTTTCGACAAGGAGCGCGCTGGAGATTTCTACGTTGACGCGGTCACGCATGGACGGCTGCTCGATCTCAAGGCACACTCGGACTTTGATAAAGCTGACTTGACCGTTCAGGGAAGCGTGGGCCTGGAGCACGACTTTCCTGCCGATCTGAACCTGGTCTTCCATCATCTGGATGCCGATTCGCTTCTGCGCATTTACCTGCCGGGAAAGATCACCGGACACTCTCTTCTGGAGGGCACACTCCACGTTCGCGGTCCCCTGCGCACTCCACGCGATTTAAAAGCGGAAGCCGAGCTCCAGTCTCTCAACTTCGAGGTCGCGCACCAGCCGATACAAAATGTCGGTCCCATTCGTTTCGAGGTCGCGAATCAAGTCGTGCTGGTGGAAGACCTCCACCTTGCAGGAAGTGGAACCGATTTCACCGCCCACGGCCGCGCGCATTTGGCTGGCGCTAAAGAGCTCGACCTCCGTCTGGACGGCTCCGTCAACATGGCGCTATGGAAGTCGCTCAACCCCAAAATCCTGGCGCGCGGAACTCTGGGCGTAAACCTCAACGCCGGCGGTACTCTCTCGCAGCCGGTGCTGCAAGGACGTCTGGAAGTCAAGAACACCTATGTCAGTCACAATGATTTTCCCAGCGGCCTCAGTGATCTGAACGGCGTCCTGTTGTTCGATAGCGATCGCATCCAGATCGAGAGCCTCAGCGGCACCACCGGCGGCGGCACGGTGGCCCTGACCGGCGCCGCGACCTACCACAGCGGCGTGGTCCTCCTCGATTTCGGCGCGACTGCGCGTGCTGTTCGCCTGCGCTATCCCCCGGGAGTTAGTTCGACCGCGAACGCGGACCTCCGGCTGACCGGCAACATAAATTCCGCTCTGCTGAGCGGGGATGTCGTGGTCACCAAGCTGGCCGTCACTCCAGGATTTGACTTCGGAGCCTATGTCGAGAAAAGCAGGCAGGCGACGGTCCTGACGCAGAACGATAGTCTGCAGAGCCGACTCAAACTCGATGTTCACGTGGTGACAACTCCTGAACTGGAGATGCAAACCGCCATCGCCAGGCTCTCGGGCAACGCGGACCTCCGGGTGCGCGGCACCGCCGATCGTCCGGCAATTCTCGGAAGAGCGGAGGTTCTGGAAGGAGAAATCTCTTTCAACGGAAACAAGTACCGCCTCGAGCGCGGCGATGTTACCTTCTCGAATCCTGCCAAGACTCAGCCGATCATCGATCTGCAGGCAACTACGCGAGTACGCGATTACGACATCACCGTGCAATTCCGCGGTGACGCCAGCGCGGCCAACGGGTTAAAAGTTACCTGGCAGTCCGAGCCTCAACTTCCCGAAGCCGACGTCATCGCCCTGTTGGCTCTCGGCCGCACACGGGAAGAGTCGGCTGCCGCGGGCTCGAGCGGATCCTTTGGGTTTGGCGGAGAGGCCTCCAACTTGCTCATCAATCAGGCTCTCAACAGCACCGTCAACAGCCGCCTGCAACGTTTATTCGGGGCGAGCCGCGTCAAGATCGATCCCCAGGGACTCGCCAGCGAAACCAACGTGGTTCGAGGGCCGCAGGTCACCGTCGAGCAGCAAGTGGCCAGCAATCTCACCCTGACCTATAGCACCAATGTTTCAGTTTCCAGCCAGCAGATCATCCAGGTGGAGTACAACATCACGCGGACGATTTCGATCGTGGCGTTGCGCGACCAGAACGGAGTGGTCAGTTTCGACTTTAAGATACGGCGCAGGAGAAAGTGATCGCCCAAATATCCGCCTTGACATAAGCCTCCAAACCAGCAACTCTATTTGTTTTTCACCACACGCCCGGAGAAACGGGTAAGGGAGCCAATTTGCGAGTGCGGGTCTTTTATCACGACAAGTGTTTTGACGGGGCTTCCTCGGCGGCCCTGTTCTCCCGTTTCTACCGGGAACGAATCCGCAGCGATGTGGACTTCGTTTACTCCGGCCTGCTGCATCGTGCGGGCTCTCTGTTTGACGAGAAACAGTTTGACGGCGACGAGAATGCCATCGTCGATTTCAAGTATTCCAGTTCGCCCAAGATCACCTGGTGGTTCGATCACCATGAAAGCGCTTTTCTTTCACCAGCCGATGCCGCCCACTTCGAGCAGGATCAGAGCAACCGCAAATTCTACGATCCGGATTTCAAATCCTGCACCAGTTTCATTGCCATGATCGCCAAAGAACGCTTCGGTTTTGATCCGAGCCCGGTTGCGGAGTTGGTCCAGTGGAGCGACATCGTTGACGGCGCCATGTACGAAGACGCGAAGTCGGCGGTGGAGATGAAAGCTCCGGCCATGAAGCTGACCATGGCCATCGAATCCGCCACCGATCGCGACTTCGTCAAGACGATGATTCCGCTGCTCGCCTACCAACCTCTCGCCAGCATTCTTGAAGAACCATTCGTTGCCGCCGTCCTACCGCCGCTGCTCGAACGCCACCAGCGCTCCATCGAGATTTTGCGGCAGCGCAGCGTAGAAAAAGACGGCACGATTTTTTTCGATATCACCGACCTCGAACTCGAAGGCTACAACAAATTCATTCCGTACTATCTTCATCCCGATTCGATTTACAGCATCGGCGTCAGCAAGAGTTCGTTCCGGGTAAAGGTTTCAGTCGGATCGAACCCCTGGTCGAAACGCCCGCCCACCGTCAATCTAGCAAGAATCTGCGAGCGTTATGGCGGCGGCGGCCATGCCCGCGTTGGCGCAATCTCGTTCGATGTCACCCAGGGTGAAGCCGCCCACAACGCCGCTCTGGAAATCACGGAGGAGTTGCGCGCCAGCGTCCGCCAGCAGACTTGAGAATCAGGGGCTTCGTATCAGGGTATCGCTTTAGCGATACCACAAGTTTTTCGAAATCAAATGCCTCTTTAGGGGCAGCTTGGAATGCTCGCCAGCTCGAATGTTCAACATGCGTCCCAGAATCCCGCATCCCATAATTCCGCATCCCAAAATCGACGATCCGGCGCACATCAAAGGCGTGCGCACCGTCGCCACGGTTGAGTTCACGAAAGGGATCGTCGTCGTTCTCGCGGGTCTCGGTGTGTTCTCCATGCGGCGCATGGATATCTGGGGAATAGCCGAAAGCTTTTTGGAATTTTTTCATGTTAACCCTCTTAACCATTACGTCGGAGTCTTTATCGACCTGGTGTACCGGGTCAGCGACGTTCGCCTATGGAAGATCGCCGTGGTCGCGTCGGTCTACGTGATTATTCGCTTCGTCGAGGCTTACGGCCTGTGGTATACACGCCCGTGGGCGGAGTGGATGGCGATCGCCTCGGGCTCCATCTACATCCCATTCGAGATAGCCGACCTGTCGCGGCGGCCAGGCTGGTTTCAACTTCTGATTCTTGTCATCAATGTGGGGATCGTCCTCTACATGCTGATGCTGCGCCTGGAAGCAGCCAAGAGGCGGCATGCGGCGCGGACGCATTTGTAGTGATTTCGGACGGCGCCCGAGGGTGTTGGCGACGAAGTTATTATCCCGCAGATCCCCCCTCCCAATGAATTGCATGCAGCCCTTCTGCTCCAGGTCAAACCGAGGCCGCAAGGCAGACTCCGACAGTGAAAGACTCTTGAGAGTTCAGTACTTTTTGCCCTTTGCCCCTTGCTTTGTTACCTAGTTCACCATGAAGCTGATCTTGCTCGTGACGTGGCCGTCTTTAGTCAAGAAGTCGACTTTCCCGTGTTCGCTCCTGTGGACACGCTGCCACCAAGTGGGTGTCGGAGTTCGGTTAGGGGCTCACCGTGAACACAGTCTTACTTTGAGCCGTGCCGTTCGGAGTGGTCACCTGAATCGGACCGGTGGTGGCGCCGGAAGGGACGACCGCGTCGATGAACGTACTTTCCACCGTGAATTTTGCGGCCACGCTGTTGAAACTGACGGCTGTCGCGGTCAGCACGTTATAGCCCCAAATCTTCACACTCGAGCCTACCTTGCCTTTCAGTGGCGAGAATTTATCGATTAGAGGCGTGCCTGACTGGGTGGAGATCGCGTAACTTATGACAAAGTCGCCACTGTTGTCTCCATAGCAACTCGGCGAGCCGTTATAACCACAGGCGTCCGGAATACCCAGATAAAGAAACTTCGCTCCGCTTGGGACAAAGAACAGTTGCACGTCGCCGCTGCCGTCTCCTGTAAGTCCGTCGCCGATGAAGAACACCTGCTGCAGAACGGGCGAAAGGGAGGAGAAATTGGTGCCGATGGTGTTGAAATCGAGCGTGGCGGGAGCTGGACCTGAGGGAGGGCCGGACTCGAACACACCGGCGATGAAGGCCGCCACCGGGGCTTGGATGCCCGAGATGGACTGATCTGCCTGCATATTGAGGTTACTCGCCGATCCCACACCGTCCGCATCGTTGTAGTTGCCGCCTCCGTTCACGGTGATACAGGGGCCCGCGCAACGCCCCTTCGTTTTACTTCCACCATAGATGGCAAACGTCATCGACGTAGAGTTGGCAGGCAGCGTAATTTTGGCCGGCAGACTGCCCGAACCATCCGTAGTCGTAACCGCTTTGTAACCGCCTCCCGATACCTCGTCGATGGCGTTAACTTTCTTAGTTTGCGCATGGAGCGGAAGGCCTGCTCCGACGTTGAGAATGAGCACTGCCAGCGTGGTGAGCGCCAAGGCGGCCATGCCGGTTTTCTTTCTTGTCCTAACGTCGTTGCAATTCATTGAAAGCCTCCTGAGAGTTCAATATTTCTTGCTCCTTCACTGAGATCGCTCACTAACCAGTTCACCGCGACCTTGGTTTACGGCTGATAAATCTGCACGTAGTTGTAGACGGCGTTGTTGGGCGGATTAGCACTATCTCCGCCGCCGATGCAGTACAGTTTCCCTTTGTAGACAGCCGAACCGGGATCCGTCAGTGTGTTGGGCATCGTCGCCAGCGACTTCCAGGTGTTCTTCGCCAGACTGAACGACTCGTTCACGCTGATCGGGCCGCTCCCACCGTTGTTGCCATCGGAAACATAGAGTTTCTGGCCAATCACGCCGCTGCACACCCCATTGCGAGCTGTGGGGTCGGAGGCAAGTGAACTCCACGTGTTCGTTTTGGGGTTATAGCCTTCGTTGTCGCCGGTATCCCCGCCGCTCGTGAATCCGTCGGCGGCCACAATCGTGAAGCCTATTGTGGGGTTCCCGAACAGTCCGGCCGCCATCTCCGTCTTGCCATTCAGAAGGCCGGTTTCTTCGGTCCAGGTGTTGGTCGCAGGATTGTAAGCCTCAACCGTCGAGAGGCGAGCCCCGGCGTTATAGCCGCCAATGACGTAGATGACGTTGTTGACCACCACCGCCGATGCGCTGCAGCGGGACGTGGGCATCGCCGATTTTGAAGACCACGAGTTGGTCTTAGGGTTATAGGCCCACACGTTGTTGAACACCGTCCCACCGCCGTTGTTGCTTCCGCCGAAGACATACAGGATGCCCTTCACTACCGCACCGGCCGCTTGGGCGGTCGGGTTCGGGATCGGAGCACCGGTGCTCCACGTGTTGGTGACCGGGTTATAGATTTGGTTATCGGCCGCGGCGGGACCGCCCGTGTATCCGCCGACGACATAGATTTTTCCGCTGATCTGCCCCGTGGCGGGCCAGTTGAGGGCTGTCGGCATCGGGGCGCCGCTCGACCACGAGTTGTGAATTATGGTGTAGGGCTGAGCAGCATCGGCGGACTCGGTTTGAGCCTGGAGCGGGCGGGCTGCTCCGGCGTTGAGAATGACCACTGCCAGCATGGTGAGCGCGAATGCGGCTACGCCAGCTTTGCTCGTCTTACTGTCGATGCCATTCATAAATTTTCTCCTCGAAAGGCCGAACAGAAGTCCTGGTTTTACGCCCCGCCGGGACATTGGCGGTTTCGTTCTCTTGTTTTCCTGCGGAGCGGCGTCAAGGGATCGTAATCGTGGTCGAATCTCCGAACGTTGGGCCGGGCGATTGGAAATCCACACCGCAGTTGCCATTGCCGCCGCTGATATGGCACCCCGAGCCGTCGCGGACTAAGAACTCAAGGTTGTAGGTACCCGCCGCAGCTGGGCCCACAACGACTGAGCAGGAGCCGTTGCCGTTCATGTCGGTCAGGACAACACAAACCTCCACCTCGGCTCTCGACGCGGTCACACCCTGGCGCGTAATCGCCTCGCATTGCCCGCCGCTAGTCGTCTGTACGGGGAATTGGCCAAACGTATTCGGGAACGTAGTGCAGTAGAACATGAGTGCGACTTGATAGAGCTTGTTGGCGTTCGCACTCACCAAGGTCGCGCTCACCGACAACCTGTGCGTAGTTGCATTCACAGACCACTTGACCTTGCTTGTAGCGTAGTTGAGCGGTTCACCGAAATTGTCAAAGCCAGAGGTCCACTTCTGCGTAGTCACTGTCGGAGTCTGCCTACCGGCCTCGGTTTGAGCCTGGAGCGGAAGGGCTGCTCCGGCGTTCAGAATGAGCACTGCCAGCATGGTGAGCGCCAAGGTGGCCATGCCGGTTTTCTTGCTTTTCCTAACGTCGTTACAATTCATTGAAAGCCTCCTGAGAGTTCACTATTCTTGCTGCATCTCTGAGCTCGTTTCGCGATCTAGGGCCCGGTGAAGTTGCTCTTTCTGGGGATCCTTGAGTGGGCGTTTCCGGGCTTGTGCCGGCAGCACAATCGCTCCGAGCACCAGAAGCATAAGGGTCAGAACCAGGACCAGCAGACCCCAGGCGATCCTCGGCAAGAGCCCCACTGCTGTCGTTCGCCAGCTCGACTTGATTGTTATGTGCAAAGTCTTGGCACCCTGCAGAATGGTGTTTCGCCGACTCCCCCGCTGGCGTATAATCCCCGGCACCCCTCCCCGGGAGCAAGCGGAACGAACGCTCACGAAGGTGCATGAGCAGTCATGGGGGCTTTTCCGCGCATTGACAACCTTCCTGTAAACCGGCGACTCGACTCCTGGAAAGACATCGCTGCATTTTTTGGGCGGGACAAGAGCACGGTACGGCGGTGGGAAACCGAGCGTGGGCTACCCGTCCATCGTCTGCCCGGGATGGGCCGCGGGAGTGTCTATGCGTTCACCGACGAGTTACAAGCCTGGCTGGGTAGGACGGAGTCCATTTCAGACGACTTACCGCACCTGGTACCCACAACCACAGTCCGGCCGGTTGAGGTCGCGGGTCAAAGGCCGTTCCTGAAATGGGCGGTGGCAGGCCTGGTCGCACTCGCCATCGGGGCCGCCGCCTATTCCTATCGCACTCTTCACTTCGGCGCGAAAGCAGCGGGCCAGGTTCAATCCCGCCGTATTCCGGTTCCAGAAGCACAGGACTTTTACCTGAAAGGCCAGTTCTACTGGAGCCAGCGTACGCCCGAGTCGCTGAACCAGGCGGTGGACAGCTTCACCCAGGCGCTAGTCCGGGATCCGGCCTATGCCCAGGCCTATATCGGGCTGGCCGAGAGCTACAACCTGCTGCGCGAATTCAGCGTCATGCCCGCCACCGAGGCATATCCGCGAGCCCTGGCGGCGGAAAAGAAAGCGGTCGAACTAGATGACGCCTCCGCCGAGGCCCACACCGACTTAGCCTTCACCACGCTCTACTGGAAATGGGACTGGCCCACCGCTGAGCAAGAGTTCAAGCGGGCCATCGCGCTCGATCCCAGTAACGCGCACGCCCATCACTGGTACGCGACCGCCTTGCTCTCTGTGCACCGCCCCTCCGACGCCCTGGTGCAGATTGATCGGGCCCAGAAACTGGACCCTTCCTCGATGGCCATCCTCGCCGACAAGGGATTCATCCTTTATCACGCGGGCCAGCAGGAAACTGGAACGGCGCTGTTGCGGCAGATGGAGACCGCGGAACCGGCTTTCGTGGCTCCGCGTCGCTACCTGGTTGAGATTTTCGCGAACGCAGGAAACTATGCAGGCTCTTTGGCGGAGCGCCGGAAGATGGATCTTCTGCTCCACGATCAAGCGGATTTAGCCGTTACGGACGCCGCCGAGAAGGGTCTGGCAAAGGGCGGCGTCAAGGGCATGCTCGAAAGCACGCTGTCCGCCCAGGAAAAGCTCTATCCGAAGGGCAACGTGTCAGCATTCGCTCTCGCCCAGACCTGCGCCCAATTAGGCAAAGATAACGGAGCCCTTCACTACCTGCACGAGGCCTACGACCGGCGTGAACTTTTCTTCTTCGTGAGTCTCAAGGGTGACCACTCCTTCGACCACCTCCGCAGCCGGCCGGAATTCCAGAAGATTCAGGCAAAGCTAAATGTGCCGAGACCGGACTAAGCGTCCGGCGCAGGTGGGGAAGGGGCAGGTCGAGAGCTCACTTGACGGTTTCGAGGCCTTTCGCCCCCTAACCCAAGCTCGATCCTTGGGGAAGGCGGGCTGGGGCCAGTTGACGTTAAATCGTCGCGGATTTCGCGCCTATATTCGCCCGCCCGGAAGCTCCACTTGTTTCCCTCGGAAAATACAGCGTGTGGGGTATCCCGCAGGCCACCGATGCGTGGTTAGAATTGCTGATCCGATTTGCTTGGGGTGCAGTGGTGCCGACGAGGCGGCTCGACGATAGAATCCGCGAACTCTGCCAACAGGCTCTCACGGCCCGAAGCGCTGGCGAATTGGACATCATCCTCGCCGAGCTTCGATCCGGACTCCATGAGCACAGCAGGCGAGTCAGAAAAAGGTTCTTAACACTTATCTTCCGAGAGAAGGGTTATTCCCAGGAGCGGCGAGCGGCGTAGCCCAGACGGTCCGAAACCCGTGCGCAGAGCGGAGTCCAAACCGGCCCTGACGCCTGCAAGTAACCTAGCAGCCGTTTCCCACGTGTATCGGTACGAAAGCGCACACTCCCACTGAGGGCGGAGAAATCGCGCCCAAAGCGCGATTCAAAATAGACCGTCTGGCGCCGCGACTTCCACAACTGCAGCAGCCCCATTGGTCAGCGCTCTGCAGTTCACATCGAACTCGACTGCACCGGGCGAACTCCCTGACGTGCCCTTGTCGAACGAGGAGGACGTAGAGGTGCTTCGACTTCGCATAACAGAGTTGAGAGGCGGAAGAATCCTATGCTGCGGACAGTTGTGGAATCCCACTCTTGCGCACAGAACGCGACAAGCATGGGGCACGGCTGGATGGACGTGGGCGGGACGGACGAATGCGTCCGTCCCTACGTGAGCGGTTACTCGTTCAGCGAGCAGCTGCAATCTGCTGGCGGCACATGCGCTATCAGAAAATCGGCTACACGCTTATATGCGTCAATCTGATTTTCTACTTTCGAGAAGCCGTGGCCTTCGTTCTCATAGACTTTGTATTCGACCACGCCGCCGCGCTTCTTGATCGCATCCACAACCTGCTGCGCTTCGGTCTTGGGGCAGCGCGGATCATGGCCTCCCGCAAGCAAATAAAGTGGCGCTTTGATCTGGTCGACGAAGTTGATTGGCGAACGATCTTCGTAGAGCGCTTTATTTTTCTCGAGATCGCCCATGGTCGCCAGGTCCGACTGCTGCAGCACGGGATCTTCATTCTGAATCTCGGTGAACCAGTTCACGAAAGGCACAATCGGAACGCCCGCGGCCCATAGCTCCGGAGCCTTGGTGACGCCCATCATCGTCATATAGCCGCCGTAGCTGCCGCCCATAAGGATGAGTTTTTTCGGGTCGACGTAGCCGGTCTGTTGGATCCAGTCGGCGGCCGCTAGGACGTCCTGCAAATCGCCGCCGCCCATATCGAAAAGATTTGCCTGCTGAAATTCTTTTCCGTAGCCGGTTGATCCGCGATAGTTGGGCGCGATCACGATGTATCCCTGGTTCGCCATGTACTGGACGAAGCGATTGAACGTATTCATCGTCTGCGCCGTAGGACCTCCGTGAACGTAGACGATTGCAGGATGCTCGGCTTTGTGCGGCAGGTTGTAGGGCACATAGACGAAGGCGGATATGGTCCACTTACCATCTTTGCTGGGATAGTGCACGAGATGAGGCTCGACCATGTCCTCGGAGCGTACTCCGCCCACGAGCGAGTGCGTGAGTTGATTCGACTTGCCGTCAGCGAGGTTATAGACCCACAAATCGCCGGGAGCGGTCGGGCCGGTGTGGTAATAAAGCAGCCGCGAGTTATCGCGAGTGAAGGGCGAGGGTCTGCCTGCGGCAAAGTTCACGCCTTTAGGCAAGGGAAGCGCGTGAGCTCTTCCGGATGCTACGTCGTACAGGTAGATGTCTGTGTTGCCGTCTACGTTCGCGTTGTAGGTGAGAAATTTGCCGTCGGGAGAAAAGCTTTCGCCGGAGATTTCCCATTTGTCTTGCGTGAGCCAGCGAATTTTCTTGGTTGCGATGTTGAGCAGGCCGACATTGTCGTAGCCATCGGCGGCATTGGAAGTGATCAGAACATTCTTGCCGTCGGGCGAAACATCATTGGCTGAGTAAGTGCGTTCGCCATCATGCGGAGTCAGAAGCGTGCTTTGCGCGCTCGCGACCTCGACCACAAATATATTCGAGTCGGTGCCTTTCGATTGCTCTTGCGTGTAGACGATGAACTTACCGTCCGCTGACCAGATGGGCGCCACGTTCATGCGGTCCTTGGCGGTTCCGGTGGTCAGGTGCTTCACGTCGCGCAAGACCGTGTCGTAAACGTCAATCTCGAACACAGACGACGTCTTCGGTTTGACCATGTAAGCGAGATAGCGGCCATCGGGCGACCATGCGGGACTCTCCTCCGCGATCTCGCGCGTGTTGGTGAGGTTCACGACTTGTCCAGTTTTCGGCGACACCAGAAAAATGTCCCACTGCTCATCGCCGTCGTAATCGGACATGTAGGCGATCCACTTGCCGTCCGGTGACCAGGTTGGGCTCGTCTGGCGCTGATCGCTCACTGTGAGTTGCATCGGCCATCCGCCCTCGGAGGCGACGAGCCAGAGATTATTGCGGCCGCTCAGGTTACTGACGAAGGCGATCGTCGTCCCATTCGGAGACCAGCCATCCGGCGACCAGGTCGAACCTCCGACCTGGCGCGTCATGTAGAGCTTCTCGATGGAAAGACTCTTCTCTACGCGCGCATCGGGCTTGGAGGTGATCTGCTTGGGATCAGTGATCGCCTGGGGCGCAGGCAAAGTCTGGGATGTTGCGAGGACAGTCATTAGAACGACGATAACAAAGGGCTTAAAAATGCGCATGGCGTCTCGAATAGGATTCCTGAACAGAGAAGTTTATCAGTGTTGAAACCGTTAACCACAAAGGGGACGAAGTCACCCGAAGGACTTCTTCCGTGCTTAACCGGCCGGGAGAACTATTTCGTGAAGGCGGCCGTCCAGTTCGTGACCAAAACGAGTGGCGTGGAGGTGCTTTCCGGGTACGTGGCGAAGACAAAGCGCTGGCCGTCCGGGGTAACGTCGTAGGGGGTTCCAAGCGGAGCGGTATAGCTTATCTGGAACAGAGCGCGCACCTGGTCCAATTCGAACTCTCCACGCGTCGTGTTCACGCTGGCGGCGTGAAAGGAACCATCGGTTCCGATGAAATAGACCTCCTTGCTGTCCCCGCGCCAGGCTGGGAAGGTACCTCCCGTTTGCGAAACCTGCCACCGGCCGGCGCCGCTGGGAAAATGAGTGACATAAATCTCCTCGCGTCCCGACTCGGTGCAACTGTAGGCCAGCCAGCGGCCGTCGGGAGAGAGGCGGTATTGAAAGATCCTGGCTTGCGGAGATTGTGGTTGAACGACGATGAACGGTTTCTTTTCGCCCGTCAAGGGCAGCGCCCACACGCCGCCGACGGTCGGACCGCTCTGCTCCATGTGGACAAGGTAGCGGCCGTCAGGCGACCACTGTGGCGACAGCAGCGTGTGGGCTGGTCGGTCTGTTGCGGATGGATCGCCCTCCATCAGGACTTCCTCTTGCCCGCCACCATTGGCCAACCGCGCGCGGAGCGACGTTCCTGTCATTATCGTCGCGCCGCTCTGCCGCTCATATGTCACGTGCTGGCCATCCGCCGACCAGGATGGCGTGAGATGAGTAGCGCCGCCGAACGTGAGGCGGGTTCGTGAGCCGCGAGCCAGATCGAACACCCAGATATCCGCCTGAGGATCTCCCATGGACATGGCCAGCCGCTTGCCGTCCGGAGAAAGGCGGCCGCTGCCTTTGTAAAACGCCCGCTCCGCCACCTTGCCCAGCGTCTTTCCGCTGCGGTCCATCCAGACGAGATCGGTGCCGAGCGCTTTCGAGCCCGGTTCGTAGACCAGCACTCCGTTCTGGCTAGCGGTGAAAGTGGTATGCCACGTTCCCGTATCGTATTCCACAAAGTTCGCGACGGGCACCGGTTCACCGGAAACCACACCGGTGGCGGGATCAAACTTCTGCGCCAGCAATGCCGACTGGAGATGGTAGAGCAGGTAGCCGGAGGCATATTGAGCGTCTGAATCCGCCTCGAGCACGCGCTTGTAGGAACCATCGGCCAGCGACCCGAGGTAGATGCCTTGCTCCGATCCGCCGGAGTGATTCGTCGCGAAGAAGAGGAAATGCTTGCCATCCGGCAGGAACCTGGGCCAGCGATGCGTCGTATGCTTTCCGGCTTCGAACTTGGTCAGGGACACCGGGATTCCGCCTGCGGCGTTGATTCGCCACAACGAATCCCGATAGTCAGGTTCGTAGATGATGACATTGTCCTGGTTCCAGGAGCCTCCTCGGGGGTTGGGTGTTTCCGCTAGAACGGTGACCGGGCCGCCGGCTGCCGGCACTTTTTTCAAGTGGCCATCGGCAAAGAACCCCACAAATTTTCCGTCCGCAGACCAGAAGGGAAAGGAGGCGCCCTCGGTGCCCTCGAGTTTCCTCGCCGCCAGGTCACTTAGGAACTGTACCCAGATTGAGTCTCGTTCCTTCTGGTTGCGGGCGCAAAACGCTACCGCAGTGCCGTCGGGCGTGATCGCGGGTGGACCGGAGAAATCGCCAGTGAAGTCAAAGCCCACCTCGGCGGGTGGGGGTAAATAGGATCGCACCGTTCGCGCCGGCGCTTGCTCCCGCAGATTCGACCAGACATTCGACCAAACGACGGCCGCCAGCAGCGCCGCGGCCACTGCAGCCCACAGTAGACGCTCGCGCCAGCGGCGGCGAAGATTGACCGGCGGCGCCGGGCCGATGCCAGAACCGGTGCTCGCGATCCAGCGCAACTCCCGAGAAATGTCGGCGGCGTTCTGCCAGCGCGATTCGGGATCCTTTGCAAGACACTCGTGGACGACGTGATCGAGCGCGGCGGGGGCCATCGGCTGAATTTTCGAAATTGGTTCCGGCTCTTTTTCCAGGATGGCCGATGCGACCGAGATCTGGCTTTTGCCCTCGAACGCACGCTTGCCGGTGATCATCTCGTAGAGCACGCAGCCGAAGCTGAAGATGTCGCTGCGCGCGTCCGCTTCCTGCCCCTGCAACACTTCAGGCGCCATGAATTGGAATGTGCCGACGATTGTGCCTTGCTGCGTGAGTGTTCTCGGTGGCGCGCCGAGTGCCGACAGGTTCATCGTAGGAGTGGAAGGCGTCAGGTGTCCTCTGTCAGTCAACGCCTGAGTCCCCAGCAGGCCCGCCGCCGGTTTCGCTAGGCCGAAGTCCAGCAGTTTGGCGCCGGATGCGGTGAGCATAATGTTTCCCGGCTTGAGATCGCGGTGTACGATACCCGCCCGATGCGCTTTCTCCAGCGCATCGCAGATCTGCATGCCGCACTCCAGCGCCTGCTTTAGCGGCATCGGCCCTTTCTGCAGCCGCGCTTCCAGAGTCTCACCCTGGACATACTCCATAACCAGATAGTCGGTTCCGTTTTGGCTGCCGACGTCGTGCAACACGCAAATATGCGGATGATTCAACGAAGAAATGGTGCGGGCTTCCCGCTCGAAGCGCTGCTTGGCCTCGGGATTGCCAGACAGATGAGCGGGCAGAATTTTAATGGCGACGGTGCGGTCGAGGCGCGTGTCGGTCGCGCGATAGACTTCTCCCATGCCTCCAGCGCCAAGCGGCGCAACGACTTCGTAGGGCCCGAGTTTCGTGCCTGCCGTCAGGGTCATGGGTTGTGCGCCATTATAGCCTCTACTAACGGCAAGGAAAGAGACGCGACGATTCTGGATGGATTTCTGGCTACTCGTCCACAACCGGATTGTGGAAGAGTAGCCCGTCGCTCGGGCGCAATGCGGCCACTAGCTCCGATGAATTTCACGGTTTTAGCGCCCTGCCTAGGATCAGCTAGAATTCACCCGAGAGACTGACCCACACCGATGAGCTTCGAACCGATTGAGAACTACGGGGTGATTGGCAATATGCGGTCGATTGCGCTCGTGGGTGTAAACGGTTCAATCGACTTTCTCTGCTACCCAAATTTCGATTCTCCCACCGTGTTTGCAGCGCTGCTCGATGATGCGAGGGGCGGCTGTTTCCAGATTCAGCCACAACTCACAGAACGGCGGGTACGGCAGATGTATTTGCCAGACACGAACATTCTGCTCACGCGATTTCTTGCGGAGGAGGGTGTGGCCGAACTGACTGACTACATGCCCATTGGGGCCGATGGGGAGCAACCGAATGAGATTATCCGCACCCTGACCGTTATCAGGGGCGAGGTCGATTTCAAGATGCGGTGCCAACCACGATTTAACTATGGGATGTGTGGGCACACGGTGAACATCGAAGAGCGGTGCGCGATTTTTTCGCCGGCGAACGATACTTGTCCGCCGCTGGCGTTGTACTCCACCACTGCCCTGCGACAACAATCCCAGGATGCAACCTCCGAGTTCAGCCTCCGGGCTGGCGAGAGGGTAACGTTTGTCTTTGGTGGAGTTCGCCCTCAAGGACAGCAACCCGAAATGGAGTTCGTAGAGCAGCGCTTCCAGGAGACAGCACGTTTCTGGAAGGGATGGATCGCGAAATCAAAATACAAGGGCCGGTGGCGCGAGATGGTCAACCGTTCGGCCCTAATGTTGAAGTTGCTGATCAGCCGGGAGCATGGATCGCTGATTGCAGCGCCCACATTCTCCCTGCCAGAACAAATTGGAGGACCGCGCAATTGGGATTATCGCTTCACCTGGTTGCGAGATGCGACATTCACGCTCTATGCGCTGATCCGATTGGGTTTTGTCGAAGAAACTGAGGCGTTCATCGACTGGCTGAAGGGACGGCTCAGTGATGATGCGGAGCGGGGACCGTTACAGGTGATGTATGGGATTGACGGCAGGCAGAAGCTCGATGAGCTGACGCTTGATCACCTGCAGGGATACAAACATTCGCGGCCTGTGCGTATCGGGAACGCGGCCTATCAGCAGCTGCAGCTGGATATTTATGGCGAAATGATGGATTCCATCTATCTGGCAAACAAATACGGGGACCCAATTTCTTCTGCCGGGTGGCAGGATGTGCAGCGCATGTTGGAGTGGCTGGACAAGAGCTGGCAACGGCCCGATGAAGGCATATGGGAGGTTCGTGGCGGCGCGCGAGAATTCCTGCACTCCCGTTTCATGTGCTGGGTGGCTTTCGACCGAGCGCTGCGGCTCGCGCAGAAACGCTCCCTTCCGGGACCATTCGATGCCTGGCTGCGAACGCGCGACGCGATTCGAAAGGATATCTTTACGAACTTCTGGGATGACGAACTGCAGTCGTTTGTGCAGTCGAAGGGGACGAAGGACCTGGATGCGTCGGTCCTGCTAATGCCACTCATGCGGTTCATCAGCCCGGTCGATCCGATGTGGCGCTCGACAATGAAAGCGATTGAATCGCGCTTAGTCGAAGATACGCTTGTCCGTCGCTATGAGGCGGAACGCACGCACGTGGACGGGATTCCAGGCGGAGAGGGTAGCTTCACTGCATGCTCGTTTTGGTACATTGAATGCCTCGCGCGCGCTGGAGAGTTGGAAAAGGCTCAATTGTTGTTTGAGAAACTCTTGGGATACGCCAACCATCTTGGGCTCTACTCGGAGCAAATTGGTCCAAGCGGGCAACACTTGGGCAACTTCCCACAGGCATTCACACATCTGGCGCTGATCAGCACCGCAACATATCTGGATAGAGTCCTTTCCGGCAAGGATGACTCAGTGTGGCGCTAGCATACTGGAGAAATGGGCCCCATCGGTGCAAGCACGTTTTTGACGGCTATGAAACTCCCTCCTCTAGGCAGATTGAAGAGTGAGTACGGCTTGGACTGTTAAAACATTTTCGGGCCCCTCAATTGTGGAGGAAGCGGTCCGGCAGACAATGTCACCGGACGAATCCTCTGGTAGGCCTACGCAGCATTCCGGATTCGAGCCACCATGCGATCACTTCCGAGTAGTTGGCCAACCAGAAGCTAATTAGAGCGCCCTGCCAGTCTGCCGGAGTTCGTGAAATCGGCAGGCGCGGCGAGCCCCGTCTCTACTCAACCGTTACCTGGTAGTCTCGCCCTTCCCAGCGACCGGCATTCTTCCAGAAGAACGTAAAAATAATCTGCCGTCCTACGGCAAGAGTTTCTGTTGGCAAATCCACGTGCTGCAAGTTCCAGCCACTCTCTTCGGAATCGCTGTCCTGGACAGTCTGCCAGCTGTCAAGGCTCCAGTGCACCACGGCTGGTTCCATCAACAAAAGCCGCAGCTTCTTTCCGCATGGAAGCGTGCGCGGCTTATTGTTGAAGCGCCAGTTGAAGTATTGCGCCGATGTCTTTCTGGTTAAATAGCGGTCTACCGTTTGTGGGGGTTGATCGAAAATCTTTCCGTCGACGAGCGACCGCCGCAGTTTGATGTATTCGGAATGAGCCCATACCAGCGGGCACGCCGAACCCGATCCTTTTCCCGCGAACAGCTCACGCTCCGGGATGTCGGTTGTGTCCCATACCTGCTCGGGAATCAGGCGGCTCGCTCCCGTCGAATTTTCCATCACGCCCAATAACGTCTCGGCGGAGGCGGCGCGTCCGGCAGCCAGTTCGTAGTGAGCTCGCTCGCCGGCCAGGAGCGGCCAGGGGCGCCCAACTCCGGTGCCATCGAATGGAGATCCGTCCTCGTGCTCTCCGTATCCGTCTCCGTTGTAGCGATACCAGCCTGGACCTTGCGGAAGTTTTATGCGCAGCAGTTCATCGACGACCCTGATCGTGTTGATCATTCGCGGATCATCGGGCGCGCGCAAGCCGAAACGAACCAGAGCCAGCGCATCCGGACTGACGATTTCCACCGCTCGCGCATTCGAACTGCCGATAGCGCGATTCTTGATGGGAACGAATCCCTGGAGGGGCGAGGCGGCTCCGTCGCCGTCCGCGGGAGTGATGCGCACGTAGTAGCCTTCCACGCCGACCTGACGGGCGAGATCGCTGTTCCCGGCGTAGGTCCACCTTTCGATGTTGTCGTTCCAGGTATCGGCCATCTGCCGCAGAAATTCGGCAGGTTCAGGCTCGCCCATCATCTCCGCGAGATCGGCGGCAACCAGCAGGGCAGCGACTTCGGCTGCCAGCGTGAACGGCGAATAGCCTCCGTCTTCTTCCCAGCGATCCTGTTGCGTGACCGGGCCATTACCGACAATGAATGCGGCCGCTTTGCGCACCATCGGCCACCAGCGATCGCTTTCACCGAAGCAGCGGGGTGATTCGCGGCGCAGCAGATCGACCAGCAGAATCGGAAAGGCGGTCTCATCCATCTGCGAGCCGCTCCAGTACGGACGCCCATCCAACCACATGTTCTGCGCCCAGTATCCGGCGGCTTCCTGGGTGGCTTCTAGATAATGCAACACGCGGAGAGCGTCGTCGTGAGCGCCCGCTGCCAGCAATCCGCCGGCACTCTCGACCAGATCACGCGGCCAGATAAGATGATAGCCGCCGAGGTCCTCGTCGCCCTTGTTGAAGCCCCAGGGAATGGAGAGGCTGGCAATGATTCCGCCGAGGAAGTCCTTGGATTCGTGGGTCCGCAGAACCCCCACGCTAGCCCGGTACAAATCTTTTTCCCGCGGCTTCTCGTCGAGTTTTTTTAGCGTGCGCTGCCAGTTCTGCCAGTGAGTGACGTAATCCTTGCGGGTCGTTTCATAAGAGGTGAGCAGGGAAGAGAGGGCTTGCTGACCGGCTTCCGCCCAGATACCGCCAAAACCAAGTGCGAAGATGAACTCGCCCTCGCAGGCGGCCAGGTCGATTTCAGCGGTCAGCGCGATGTTGCCGTTTTCCGCGCGGTCATACTCCCACGTCATGTGGAAATTTTGCGACAAGTCCCGCCAGCCATCCGATATGCCGGCAAATCCGACGGAGCGTTTTAGAAACGGCGCGGAGCAGGCCAAGGCGAGTGCGCAGGAATCGCGCTGGGCAAAGAGCATCGGCGTCCCCTTGTAATCGCCCACCCAGCCGGTATTGCCATATCCCATATTCGCCAGGTGCGACGCCAGGAGCGCGTAGAGACGGTAGTCACGCAGATTCCCCAGGAGCGGAACGAACCGAATTTTCTGCAATACCACGTTTCGCCACGGATCGGTCAGCACTTCTTTTTCGATCCGGTATCGGCCCGACTCGCAGGTGTTCGTCAATTGGTAGGCAGGGACTCCTGGTTCGATGGGAAGGTTCTGGAAGGTACAATGGCGCTTCTCTTCGGAGAAGAACTCACGACCGTCCGTGACAATCAGGCCGAAGTCGCGGGTGCAGGCCTGGTCGACGCGGGGAAAATAGATCTCATTGAGAATGCCATGACTCAGCGTGAACCAAAGCCTGCTCTGCATGCTCAGGGCTGTGCCTACGCCGGTTTTGGCGCTCGAAGTCCAGCGGGGTTCGATTCCGGGCCAGCCCGGCGCATAACGAAGATCATCGCTCAAAGGGTCACCGCCAAGCAGTGTGCCAGAAGATGTGGAATTGTGCCCGGCTTCCGCCGATAATGTGGAAAGACGCATCTAACCCAACACATGCCAAAACTCCTCATTGCGGTTCTATGTCGCCTTAAACCTCACGCAAGAGATGTACAGGTCGCAGTCTTAGTTACAGCGGCTCTGGTGCTGATGACTGTTCCGCGGGCTTTTGCCGATCTGCCCTCGGCGGGGCTTGATCATGGATTCCGGCGGCTCTACGATCTGGATTTTAGCGGCGGGCAAAGAGAATTCGAGTCGTGGGAAAAGCTGAACCCCGACAATCCCATGGGACCGGCGAGCGAGGCGGCAGGCATCTTGTTTTCCGAATTCGACCGTCTCGGCGTGCTGGAAGCCCAATTCTTTGTGGACGACTCGATCTTTGCCGCGCGGAAGAAATATGAGGCCGACCCCGTCCACGGGCCACGTTTCGACCAACAACTCAGCCGTGCTGAAGACCTGGCAAAGTCCAGGCTGAGCCGCGACCCGCGAGACCGCGACGCGCTTCTAGCGATGACGTTTGCCGCCGGCTTGCGCTCTGACTACGCGGCACTTATCGAAAAGCGCAATTTGGCGTCTCTTCATTACACCAAGGAGGCCACAGCCTGGGCCCAACAACTCCTCGCGGCCGATCCTGGTTGCTACGACGCACACCTCGCTGGCGGCATCAGCCGTTACATCATTGGATCGATGGCCGCTCCGGTGCGCTGGTTCCTGCGCCTCGGGGGCGTGGCGGGGGATAAGGCCGGCGGCATTGCCGAGCTCCAGAAGACGGCTGCTCAAGGCCATCTGCTCGCCCCATTCGCGCGCATCCTGCTGGCCATCGCCTACGTCCGCGAGAAAGACTTGCCGCGCGCGCGCGAACTCCTGGTGGGGCTGCAACGAGACTTCCCCAACAACGCGCTTTTTGGCCGGGAACTGGCGCGACTCGACAAAAGCGGCAAGCACTAAGCATCGGTGGCGAAACTCCCAGCCCCTAAAAGGGGCATTTGATATCGAAGCATTTGCGGTATCGCTAAAGCGATACCCTGATACGAATCCTGAGGGTACGAATCCCGAGGTTTCCGTAATTTGCAAAGCCAGATCAAGCGCAATCGCGCCTCCATGCCGACCGCTAAGTACTTGGAAAACAAAGTGAGTTCATCAGAAATTCACCCGGTTGTAACCTTCCTTTAATATTTCGCCCATAAAACAAAATTGCACACGCAAATTAAGCACGAGGAGGACTCCTCTAGTGATACGTCTGATAGATCGCATCTTGATGCTGCTGTTGGCAGGCCTCACCCTGGCGCTGCCGCTCAGTTGCCAGACCACGTTGAATGGAGCGGGCGCCACCTTCCCGTATCCCATGTATTCCAAATGGTTCAGCGAATACAACAAGCAGCACCCGGACGTGCAGATCAACTACCAATCGATCGGCAGCGGCGGCGGCATTCGCCAGGTATTGAATGGCACCGTCGATTTCGGAGCCAGCGATGGCCCCATGTCTGACGAACAACTATCGCAGTCCAAGACCAAAATCCTGCACATCCCGACCGTGCTGGGTGCGGTCGTCCCCGCCTACAACGTTCCCGGCGTCGGCGGAGAAGTCAAGTTCACCCCCGAAGCCCTCGCCGGCATCTACCTCGGGAAGATCCAGAACTGGAATGATCCTGCGATTACCAAGGTCAATCCCGGTGTCAACTTCCCCAACACGCCGATCATCGTGATTTACCGCTCCGACGGCAGCGGAACCACGTTCATCTTCACCGACTATCTGTCCAAGGTCAGCAAAGACTGGAGCAATATCGTCGGGAAGGGAACATCAGTAAAGTGGCCGGGCGGCATGGGCGGCAAGGGTAACGAAGGTGTCGCCGGGCAGGTGCGGCAGTTGTCGGGATCGATCGGCTACGTCGAACTGATTTATGCCGTGCAGAACAAAATCACGTACGGCTCGGTCAGAAACGCCGCCGGCAATTTCGTGACAGCTTCTCTTGATGGAGTGACGGAAGCGGCGGCAACGGCGAAAACGATGCCCGCCGATTTTCGAGTTTCCATCACGAACGCACCGGGCAAGACGGCGTATCCCATTTCCAGCTTTACCTGGCTTTTGATTCCGACGCCAGCCAAAGATCCGAAGAAAGGGAAGATCATCGCCGATTTTCTGGACTGGATGGTCACCGACGGTCAGAAGATGACAAGCCAGCTCAGCTACGCGCCGCTGCCGGATAGCGTGGTGGAAAAAGTGAAGGCGGCGATCAAACAGGTCCACTAAAGCGGCGATGGCGCGTCTGGGGCGTTTTGCCTGCCGGGAGAGAAGTATGCCGGAAGGGAAAGAAAAAACTTTGCGCAGATTTCGCCTCAGCACCGACGGTCTTCGTGCCGGACAAGCGAAAACCCGTGTCTTCCAGCCATTTCTTGTGGGGGAGAGAACTGGCGAGGGAATTGCTTGCAAATACAAGTTAGTCTAGTATGTTTATAGGGGTTAAGGTGAAAACCCCCAAAGTACCCGAAAGTATCAGAAAGCAATCAACAATAAGGCATTTGAAGCAGCTGCAAGTCGAAAGAAAGTCAAAAACTGAGAACGCAAGCTGCGCGCACTCGGGCCATTCAGCCGGAGCCGCAGATTTTCGCAAAAGGAGAAAAAATGAAAGCGGTTATTAAGCTAGGTGTTGTCCTGCTGCTGTTGGCGTCTGTGCTGCAAGCGCAGACGGCCACACCCAAGAAGAAGGTGAGCAAGCCTAGACCCGTTAACGCGGACGTGCAAGCTCTGAAGGACGCGGTGGCGGCACAACAGGCACAAATCCAGGCGCTGTCGCAACAGCTGCAGCAGACCAATCAGCAGCTGCAGGTCACCAACCAGCAGTTCCAGCAAACGCAAACGCAACTGCAGCAGGCGCAGCAGGCCGCAGCCGACGCTCAGCAAAAGGCAAACGCGATTGCGGATTCCGCCGCCCCGAGGGATGTCGTCGACAAGCTCAACTCGGAATATGCCGATGTGCGAACCACGCTGACCAATAACGCGCTTACCGAGCAGGATCAGCAGAAGCGCTTCTCCGGCCTCGAAGAGACCCTCGGCAGATTTCGCTGGAACGGCGATATGCGGGTACGCGGTGAGAGTTTCTTCCAGAAATACAGCGGATGCACACTCTGCAATGACCGCAACCGCGTTCGCGTTCGCGTTCGTTTCGGATTCGAGGGCAAGCTGAACGATGACTTCACCGCCGGTATTGGTCTCGCGACGGGAACGCTGGGGGATCCCACGACCACCAACGAGACCCTGACCAACAACTTCGACCGAAAGACGGTTGGGCTGGATCGCGGCTACATCACCTATAACCCGGTGGCTCACAAGTGGCTGTCGCTGACCGGCGGCAAATTTGCTTTCACCTGGGCTCGCACCTCGGTGACCTTCGACCCCGACGTCAGCCCCGAGGGTTTCGTCGAGAAGTTCTCGAAGGATTTTGAGAGCGTGCCCATCGTCAAGAACGTCAACCTGCAATTCATGCAACTGCTGTACAACGAAGTCACCGGCACCAGTTCCAAGTCCCTGGGACTGTTCGGTGGCGGACATGATTCGTTTGCCGTGGGCGGGCAGATCGGCGGCCGTCTGCAGCCACTGAAGTTCTGGACGTTGACGCCGACGTTTACCCTCCTGAATTTCCGCGGTGAAGACGCACTCCTCAATTCCAGCGCGTTCGCCGTCGCGGCGACCTCTGCGGGCGTAGTGATTCCCCCGGCCACATCGCCGACCTCGTTTCCAGTGCCCGGCGAAGGCCCCGGCTGCGCGTCAATCAAGGGGGGAACCAGTGTTCCGCAGGCGGCGACAACCACGCTGGTGGGCGGATGCGCGTTCGCTGCCAACGGCATGACGAACTCAACCTTCATCGACGCCAACGGCAACGCGCATTTCCTGTCGCGCTTCCTCTACGCCGACCTGATCCTGAACAACCAGTTCAAGACCGGGCTGGCCCGTCTGCCGCTCAACCTGATGCTTGAATACGAAAACAACCTGAACGCCGCGGCTCATCCGTATGACTACACGGCCACAGGTGTGCAGTCCACGTCAACGCCAAACACGTCTCTCGGCAAGCAATCGCACGCATACATGGCTGACATTAGTCTCGGCCAGCAAAAGAAGAAGAACGATGTCCAGTTTGGATACGCGTTCCTGCGCGAAGAGCAGGACGCGGCGATTGCATCCTGGGGCGAGAGCGATCAGCGGGCACCAACGAACGTCCTGCAGCATCGCTTTTACGGTCTTTGGCGGGTTGCACCTAACACCACCGCGTCGTTCACTTGGTGGCATGGTCGCACTTTGGATCCGTTCCTCGAGAACGCCGCTCTGGGGGCCGGGTTGAAAGTTTCGACCACTCCGGGGACGGGCGTGCTCGTGCCGGGGACTGGCGCAACGGAACCTTGGCTCAACCGCCTGCAGTTTGACTTGATCTATACCTTCTAAACGCACTCTCTAAATCGCACTCTCGGTGCGGTTCGAGTTCTCGACCATAGGGCGCCGGTTGCAAACCGGCGCCCTATTCCTGTCTTGGTATACTATTTTTGGTCCGATGCCTTACAGGGTCTTGGTTGCGCTGGTATTGTTCCTGGGCTCAGGAGCGGGCTCCTTTGCGGTCGAAAGCACTTATTTCCCACTCACGATAGTCCGCGCCGAGCTTAAGACGAGGGATCGGGTCGTATACTGGGTAGTAAACACTCCGCTTTACCATGAAGATCCGTATTTCGAAGTTGCGGTTCGAGCGGCCGGAACCGTGGTCGTAGGGGAGCGCGAGCCTCGGAACGCGCATGAAGTGCTGCCGGAGGACTGGAAGCCCGGTGCGAGAGTTCAGGGCCGCGTTGATAAACATCATTTGTTCTTGCGGCGGCCGAACGGGACCGAAGTGCGGTTCATCATTACACGCCGTATCAAAACACCTCCCGAGTAGAGGCGAGAGCGTGCTGAAAATGATCGAGTGTCGATAGCAGCCCCGAAAGGGGCATATGATTTCTGAGCGTTTGTGGCATCGCTAAAGCGATGCCCTGATACGAAGTTTCGATGCCCTGATACAGAACCTTAATGTTTCCGGCAGCCCGATAGAAATTCCACCTTTACGATCTTGACGATATGGTTCGGCAAACTCTGAGCAATCGCGCCACCCTCCTCAACCGCGAAGAATCGTGGCTGAAATTTAATTGGCGCGTGCTCGAAGAAGCCGGCGATCTCCGCAATCCGCTGCTTGAACGCGTGAAATTTCTGGCCATCTCCGCGAGCAATCTGGACGAATTCTTTGAGATCCGGGTAGGCGGCCTTCTGCAACAGCTCGAAGACGGCCATAATTCAACCACTCCCGACGGTCTCACGATGGTGGAGGAGCGGGAACTGATCAAAGACGCGACTAATGAGTTCGTCGAAGAACAGTATTCCTGCTGGAACGAGCGCCTGCGGCCTGAACTGGCGGAGCAGGGAATTCGCGTCCTTGGTATCGAGGAACTGGATCAGGCGGCGATGGCGTTCGTGGACGAGTACTGCGAACGGGAACTTGACCCGCTGCTCACCCCGGTGACGGTCGACCCGGCACATCCATTTCCTCGCGTGATCAACAAAGCGCTGTGCGTTGCCTTGTTGCTGCGGCGTCGCCGCCGCTCGTCGCTCACCTATACCGGAGTTGTAACCGTTCCACGAGCACTGCCGCGACTGGTGCGCCTGCCCTCGCAGGGGACCATTGATTTCATTTTTCTTGCCGACCTCGTCGTGTATCATGCCGCCCGCATGTATAAGGGCTATGACATCGTTTCTTCGGCCGCCTTCCGCGTCACGCGCAACAGCAACCTCTATCTGCATGAGGAGGAATCGCGCAATCTGCTGGAATCGGTGCGCGCGGAATTGCACAACCGACGCAAGGGAGACGCGGTGCGGATGGAAATTGAATCGGAAGCCGACCCCGAGATTATCGAACGCCTGGGCACGGTGTTCGAACTTGATCACTGGCAGATTTTCCCGGTCAACGGCCCGGTGAATCTTTCGCGGCTGTTTAATATTTACGACGAAGCGGCGCGGCCGGATTTGAAATTTCGTTCCTTTGTGCCACGGGAGTTGCGCCTGACCGCGAAGTCCCGGGATCTGTTTGAAGAGTTGCGCCGCCACGACGTCCTGCTGCACCATCCCTATGATTCTTACGATGCAGTCATATCTTTCATTCAGTCGGCCGCCGAAGACGAGCGCGTGCTCTCCATCAAGCAGACTCTTTACCGGACAAGTGAGCACTCGCTGATTGTTCCATCTCTAATGGCCGCCGCGGCACACAAGGAAGTCACCGCCGTCGTGGAACTGAAAGCGCGCTTCGATGAAGCGTCGAACATCCGCTGGGCGCGCGATCTGGAAGATGCGGGCGTGCAGGTCTTCCACGGATTGGTCGGTCTGAAGACGCATTGCAAGCTTTCTCTGTTGGTGCGGCGCGATCCCGATGGCGCAACTCGCCAATACGCGCACCTGGGCACCGGCAATTACAACGCGACCACCGCCAAAATCTACACCGATCTCAGCTTGCTCACGGCCGACCCGGAAATTACCAGTGCGGTTCACAATGTTTTCAGTTTTCTGACCGCCTACGCTGAGCACCCCAACTACGGGCCGCTGCTGGTAGCGCCTCTGGATTTGGCGGAAAAGTCGATGAGCCTGATTGAGCGGGAGGCCGAGCATGCCCGCCAGGGGCGTCCGGCGCGAATGATTATCAAGATCAACTCCCTGGTCGACAAAGATATTATCCAGTCTCTCTACCGCGCTTCGCAGGAGGGAGTGGACATTGATCTGCTCGTACGCGGTATTTGCTCGCTACGGCCGGGGATTCGTGGCATCAGCGACCGCATCCGCGTGCGCAGTATCGTGGGCCGGTTCCTCGAGCACAGCCGAATCTTTTACTTCGAGAACGGCGGCGAGCCTGAACTCTACCTCGGCAGCGCCGATTGGATGTCTCGCAATCTGCATGAGCGTGTGGAAGTCCTATTCCCGCTTAAGAACCCGTTGCTGCGCGACCGCGTGGTGCATGAGATTCTGGCTGCATACCTCGCCGACAATATGAAAGCAAGGTTTTTGCAAAAGGACGGCCGCTATCTGCGCGCCTGGCAGTCGCCGCGCGGACGGAGCAAGAGTCCTCCTCGAGGCGCTGCCGCCTTCAATGCTCAGGATTTTCTCATCGGACTTGCGGAAGGCAACAAGACGCCCGAGGAGATTCCGGTTGCCGGCCCGCGGCGCGCTTCTGCCAATCGAGCCTTGATTGAACGAGCATGATTGGACAAGCTATGATCGGAAAGGAATAATCACTCCGAAATGTTTCTCTATTTTTTGCGTCACGCCAGCGCCGGTCAACAGTTGAGCAGCGCGAAGAAGGACGAAAAACGCGGCCTCGATAAAGACGGCATCGAGCAATGCGGATATATCGGCCGCGCCCTGGCCGCGCTGGGTGTGCAGGTGGAAATCATTGTCTCCAGTCCGCTAAAACGAGCCACGCAAACCGCAGCTTTGGTGGGAAACGAAATGGGTCACGAGGGCAAACTGGTTACCGAGAGCGCGCTGCGTCCGCAGGCGACCTTCTCGGAGTTCCAGAAAATGCTGGAAAAGTATGCGCGCCAGGATTCTCTACTAGTGGTGGGGCACAATCCGAACCTGCGCGAGTTTCTTGGACGGGTGATCAGCGACAGTGGATGCGAAGCCGTGGTCGAGCTTAAAAAAGGGGCCGTGGCCAAAGTCGAGATGCGGCGCAATTCCGGGTCCCTGAGCTGGTGCATCACGCCGCGTATCTTACGCACGCTTCACGCGGCGGCTACAGAAAGCTCGCGCCCGAAGACTTCGCGGAAATAAGATCGGTCTTTCTCAATCGCCCATACCTCCAAGTCCACGCTTGCCTTCGCGCGCGGAGTCAGTTTCATGGAGACTTTGCCGCTCCGCGCCGAGACTCCAACCTTCCCCACCGACTGGCTCCTCCCCATATTCATTGCTCGTGCCATGCGAAGCAGCACTGACGCCTTCGTTACATTTTCCTGCTCCTCAGTACTGAGGGCATTCATCGGACCATCCCCCGGCGTGGGGCGCGATTTTCCCAGGTAGCGCGCGATCGACCCAATGATCCGCCGCTGTTGCGGCGTGTAGCCAAGAATTTCAGAGTTCGCGATGATGTAGTAAGTATGGCGGTGGTGTCCGTTGCGGTTCACATAGTCGCCCACCTCGTACAGCATGGCGGCGGCCGAAAGCCATTCGCGATATTCCACCGGAAGCTGGTGTACCGATTTCAGTGAAGAAAAAAGCAGCAATGCCGAGTCACGCACATGCAAGGCATGATGCAGGTCGACGCGGTAATGTTCCACGGCGCGCTTGATCGATTCCCACCGTTCCGATTCAATTGCCCGGCCTGACCTCGTGCTGCGATCGTACTCCGCCGCCATTTGGGCCAGGATGCCATCGCGCAGCCCCAGCGCCGAATATCGAAAACCGGCGAGATGGCATCGCTCCAATAATTCCGCGTACACCACCGCGCCGGCACAAATGATTTCAGCGCGGCGCGGGCCGATCCCGGGCACCTTCTGCCGCTGCTCCAATGTTAAGCGCGTAATCTGTTTGGCAATGTGGCGGATCATCTCGCGGGTGGCGTAACTGGTCGGTCGGCGCTTTCTTGGGCGGGCCATGTGGCTGGCGGCGCCCACCAGTGCGGCGGCGGTGCCGGAGGTAGCGATCACTGCGCTCACGCGCGCGGACTTGATCCGATCTTGAATGCGCGTGATCTCGCGCGCCACGAATCCAGAGAGCCGCTTCAGTTCGCTCTTGCGGGGCGGATCATGCTGGAGGAATTCGCCGGTCAGCCGCACGGCTCCAAGCGGCAAGCTCACCGTATCCCGGATTTGTCCTTCGCGCGAAAGCGTGAGCTCGCAACTGCCGCCGCCGAGGTCCACCAACAGGACGCTGTGGCCGCCCAATCGCCCAGCGGAGACAAGACCGAGGTGAATGAGGCGGGCCTCTTCCAGCCCGGAAATGATTTCGATCGTCCAGCCTGTCGTCGAGCGGACCCACTCCAGAAAGGTGCGTGAATTGCGGGCATCGCGCAGCGCGGCCGTTGCCACCACCTTCACCGAATCCGTGCCGCACTCCTGCGTGGCACGATGGAAGCGCCGCAATACGCGCACCGTTTCCGACATCGCCTCGGGCGAAAGCAGTCCGCCGCTGAAAACTCCTTCACCTAAGCGAGTGACTTCGCGATCTTCGTGGACTTCTTTCAGCCGCCCGGCCTGCAGGTGCGCAATTTTCAGACGAACGGAATTCGATCCGATGTCGATGGCGGCAAAGGTGGGCATAGGGGTGACGATCTAATTTAGACGATCAGTATTCTCACAACCGGGGCGGGTCGCGCAAGCTCAGCTGTATGGGGGCCGCAAACCCACTCTTAGCACTTAGTTTTTAGCCGTTGGCCAAGAATGATTTGGGGTTGAGCTAAATGCTAAGTGCTAATGGCTAACGGCTGATTTGCAAACTTTTTAACCGATTTGTAACACGCCTCTGGTACCCTCAGCACGGAATGTCCAATCAAGCTCTGCCCCGGCCGCGTTTCAACGCTCCCGAACCGGAGCGGGGTTCGAAGGCCGACCTGAAAATCGAAACCAGAACCACGTCGCTGTTGCAGGGGAAGGTCAGCGAGATCCCCGACGTTTTTTTTGGCTGGGCGATGCGCTTGTGCGGCCTGGCGGTGGTCGCGCTGCTCGGCTTGATCGTTTATCAGCTGGTGGTGGGCTCGCAGCTCTCCTGGCATGCTTTTGGCTGGAAGTTCTTTGGGCAATCGGACTGGAATCCGGTGTCGGATCAGTACGGCGCGCTGCCCTTCATGTATGGCACGATCGTTTCCTCTCTGCTTTCGCTGGTCATCGCGGTGCCGCTGTCTATCGGTGTAGCCGTCTTCATTACCGAGATGTGCCCGGCCGGGCTGCGCGGAACTCTTTCCTTTACCACCGAACTTTTGGCCGCCATCCCCAGCGTTGTCTACGGGCTTTGGGCAATTTTCGTTTTGGTGCCAATACTTCGCGCCTACGTCCAGCCCTTTCTTGCCAGGACGCTCGGCTGGACGGGACTGTTCGGCGGACCGCCCTACGGCATCGGCATGCTGGCTGCAGGCGTAATCCTGGCGATCATGATTATTCCCATCATCTCGTCGATCACTCGCGAAGTGCTCACCGTCATTCCACAACACCAGCGCGAAGCGGTGCTGGCGTTGGGTGCAACGCGCTGGGAAATGATCCGCATGGGGGTACTCCGCAATGCGCGTGCCGGAATCGTGGGAGCCATCATTTTGGGCCTGGGCCGCGCGCTCGGCGAAACCATGGCGGTCACCATGGTGATCGGCAACCGTCCCGAGATTGCCAAGTCGCTGTTCGCTCCCGGATACACCATGGCCAGCGTGCTCGCCAACGAATTCACCGAAGCAACCGGCGATCTGTATCTTTCTGCTTTGATCGAGATCGGCTTGGCGCTATTCTTTGTCACCATCGTGGTCAACGCCCTCGCACGGCTCATGGTGTGGAGCGTTACGCGAGGGCAACCGGCGAGAAACATAGTTTGAAACATGTTTGAAATAACCTGTTTGACATAACGTGTCTGATACGAACTCCAATGCGGCAGCGGTCCTGATGACGCACATCAGCATTCCGCCCATCACCCTGCGACGGCGTGTGGTGGACTACACTATGACCGGCGTTGCCGCGCTCACCGTCGTCGTGGTGCTGGTGCCGCTCTTCGCCATCTTTGCCTACCTGGTTTATAAGGGGATCGGCTCGATCAATCTTGCCTTCCTGACTCAGACTCCGAAGCCGGTGGGCGAGCCCGGCGGCGGGATGGCGAATGCCATCGTCGGCTCGATGGTCATTCTTGCGATCGCCAGTTTGCTCGGCGTACCGCTCGGAATTGGCGCGGGGATTTTTCTTTCCGAGTATGGGCGAAACCGCTATGGCGATATCGTGCGCTTTATCTCTGATGTCCTTAACGGTGTGCCTTCCATTGTGATCGGCATTGTGGCCTATGGGCTCGTCGTGCTCCCTCAGAAACATTTCTCGGCGCTGGCCGGGGGCGTCGCGCTGGCCATCATGATGATTCCGACCATCGCGCGTACCACCGAGCAGATGCTGCTCCTGGTCCCACAGGCTATTCGCGAGGCCGCGTATGGTCTGGGCGTTTCCCGCTGGCGCACCACGCTCTCGATTACGCTGCGCACGGCCACCTCCGGAGTCATCACCGGCGTCATGCTGGCCTTCGCGCGCGTTGCTGGCGAGACCGCGCCGCTCCTGTTCACCGCATTTGGGAACCAGTACTGGAATTGGAAGACGGATCAGCCGACGGCAGCGCTGTCGCTGCAAATCTTTACCTATGCCATCTCGCCCTTCGACGAATGGCATCGGCAGGCGTGGGCGGGCGCGCTGGTTTTGATTGTCCTGATCGTCGCCGCGGTTGCGGCGGTTCGCATCGCTGTAAAGCACGGAACATTGGGAGCTTAACGATCTATGGGCGTCGGAATTACAGTCGAGCACCTGAATGCGTTTTACGGCAAGACGCAGGCCTTGTTCGACGTCAACATCACCGTGCTTGCGAATCACGCGACCGCGCTGATCGGCCCTTCGGGCTGCGGGAAAACGACGTTCATTCGTTGTCTGAATCGCTTGCACGAAACCATTCCCGAAGCGCGGGTCGAGGGCAAAGTGAACATCGGCGATCTCAGTGTTTATAACGGAACCTCGGCCACCCAACTGCGCCGCCGCGTGGGCATGGTCTTTCAGAAGCCGAATCCGTTCCCGACCATGTCCATCTACGATAACGTAGCCGCCGGGCTCAAGCTGAACGGCTTCAGCAACCGCAAACAACTGGACGAGGTCGTCGAGAAGTCTCTGAACAACGCCGCGTTGTGGGACGAGGTAAAAGACTCCCTCCACAAGCAATCCGGGGCCGGCCTCTCGGGCGGGCAGCAGCAGCGTCTGTGCATCGCCCGCGCCCTCGCTGTCCAACCGGAAGTTCTGCTTATGGATGAACCCTGTTCGGCGTTGGATCCGATTTCCACCGGCAAGATCGAAGAATTGATTTTTCAACTAAAAGAACAATACACGATCGTGATTGTCACGCATAATATGCAACAAGCGGCCCGGGTGGCGGAGTTCACCGGGTTTTTCCTGCTGGGTAAGATGATCGAGTTCGATAGAACTGAGAAAATATTTACCAATCCTTCCGACAAACGGACGGAAGACTACGTCACCGGCAGATTCGGATAAAGACGTTCGGATAAAGAGGTTTGGATAATGCGTACGCGCTTTCAGCAAGAGATGGAGGGCCTCCGGGAGAAACTGCTCCGCATGGGCGGTCTCGCGGAACTGGCGGTGGATCGCGCCTGCCAGGCATACACCGAACGCGATCTCACCCGCTGCCAGCTCGTCCTCGAAAACGAGAGCCTCATCAACGCCGCCGAGCGCGAGATCGATGAACTCGCCTTCGACATCCTCGCCACGCAGCAACCGGCGGCCACCGATCTGCGCTTCATTCTCGCGGTGACCAAGATCAACGCCGATCTCGAGCGCGTGGGCGATCAGGCTGTAAACATCGCCGAGCGCGTCATGGACATGATTGAATTGCCGGCCGTCGAGTTGCCGGTCGATATCGGTCGGATGGCGACCGCGGTAAGCGCCATGGTGCGGCGCGCGCTGGAGTCGTTCGTGGAAGGCAAAGCAGAACTCGCGCAGGCAGTTCTGGAAATGGATCACGTCGTCGACCGTATGAAGGATGAAGCTTTTATTGTGCTCGTGCGAAAGATGAACGAAGAGCCGCAAGTAACTCAACAAGCAATAGATGCGCTTTTGGTGGCTCGCAACCTGGAACGCGTCGCGGACCACGCTACCAACATTTCCGAGGACGTCATCTTCTGGGTTCTGGGAGCCGATGTGCGTCATCATGCGCAGGCAGCGTCCGCGCCGCAGCGGCCGGAAAGACGCGAACAGTAAAGGCGAAACAGATCCCAATAAGAGAGTCGAGGTTTTCCGCTGTGACCCTCTGTGAATCCCCGTGTCCTCTGTGGTAAAGACTTTTTTCTCAACCACAGAGGACACAGGTGTTCACAGGAGAGGTCGTCCTTCGTCAGCATCAAGCCCCTGCGGTACACTGTTCGAGCCCCATGAGCAAGAGAATTCGCGTATTTGCCACCTGCGACATCGGAGATGCCCTCAACATTCTTCGCGACAAGGGATACGACGTGGAAGTTTATCCCCGGCCCGAGGCTCCGCCGAAAAGTTTAATTATCGAAAAGGTGAAGTCCGGCGTGGATGGCTTGATCACCACGCTGCGCGATTCGATCGACGCTGAGGTGTTCGCTGCAGGAGCGGGCACGCTCAAAGTGGTCGCACAGATCGCCGTGGGATTTGACAACATCAACCGCGCCGAAGCCAACAAGTACAAAATTCCGTTCACGAATACCGCAGACGTCCTGACCGAAGCGACCGCCGAGTTTGCCTTCTTCATGATGGGCGCGCTCGCCCGCAAACTCTGGCCCGCCGAACATCTCACACGCGAGAATCGCTGGGGGTATTGGCATCCTTATCTGCCATTTCTAGGCGACGAAGTTACGGGGAAGACCGTAGCCATCATCGGCACCGGGCGCATCGGCCTCGCCATGATCAAGAAATGCGCCGGATTCGACATGAATATCCTGTGCTTCGATCCGGCCTATGAGAACGGCGACTACGTCAAGGCCATCCAGGAAATGATGGACTTAAGTTTCCAGCGCGGAATCAGCCGCGAGAAGACTTCAATTCGTTACACCACATTGCGCGAGGCGTTGAGTGTCGCGGATTTCATCAGCCTGCACGTCCCCCTGCTGCGCCACGGCGAGAGCGCCACGCCGACCTATCACTTGATCAACGAAACCACGCTGCGCATGATGAAACCCACCGCCATGGTCGTCAACACGTCGCGTGGCCCGGTGATTGACGAGGCAGCCCTGGCCCGCGCGTTGCGCGAGAACTGGATTGGCGGCGCCGCTCTCGATGTTTACGAGCAAGAGCCGCTGCCCGCCGATTCGCCCCTGCGCGATCCAGCAATCGCCGACCGCTGCCGCCTCCTGCCCCACTTCGCCAGCGCCGCCCGCATCACGCGGCTGTCGCCCGATCCCAATAAAGGTATGGCAGGACGCTGCGTGCAGGGGCTGATTGATGTGCTGGAAGGGAATTACGGAGGCGATGTTACCAAGATGCCGTACGTTGTGAATAAGGAAGCCTTCAAGAAGTAGATGGTGTGGCGGGGGTTGTGTGGGGACGGGCGCCCTCGCCCGCCAGGCGGAGTGAAGCCCCGCACGATCTGTCCCGCGGATGTAGACAATGCTGGCGCCGCTCGCCTAGAACTTGTCGCTTAACGAGCTCACCTGCTACTCTCGCCATTCACTCGAACCATGAAAACCTCAAGCATGAACATCACAAGATTGATCTCCTTCGCCTGCCTCGCCTGTCTGCCGCTCGCTTCTCACGCCCAAGTCAACGACGCCGTCCGCGCGCTCAAGATTCTGCCAGCCCCTAAAGAAGTCCGTATGGCCGAAGGCCGAATTGTAATTAAGCCCTCGACCACCATCCTCATCAGCAACTCCGAGGACCGGACTGCGGCCGAAACTCTGCAAAAAGAGATTCACGACCGCAGCGGGATGAAGCTGGCGATCGAATCCGTGGGCGCCGCGCCGAAAACAACAGGACACATCTCGCTCGGCCGCCTAACTGACCGCGCCCTGCGGTCGTATCTCGAATCGCAGGGAATGAAAGTCGGCGATGATCTTGGAAGTCATGATCTTGATAAACAAGGCTACGTGATCCGCGCGACCGACTCCGGAGTGCTGGTCGCGGGTCGCACCGCGCACGGCCTGTTCTATGGCGTGCAGACCCTTCGACAGTTGCTGCGCCCGGAAGGCCCGGGAGGCAAGACGCTCGCTGTACCGGCTCTGGTCATCCGCGACTGGCCCAGCATGGAGTGGCGGGGCGTGAGCGATGACATCAGCCGCGGTCCCATCCCTACGGTTGATTACTTGAAGATGCAGATCCGCACATTGTCCGAGTACAAGATCAACTTGCTCGGTTTCAACATGGAGCACGTCTTCGACTTCCAGACCCAGCCTCTCGTTTCGCCCCAAGCAGCGGCGCTAACTCCTGCCGAGATCAAGGAACTCGTCGAATACGCCAGCAAGTACTACGTCACTCTCCTGCCTGAGCAGCAGGCGTTTGGGCATCTTCATCAATTTCTGAAGTACGAAATTTATTCCGATCTCGCTGAAACGCCACACGGGCACGTGCTCACGCCGACCAATCCCAAGACTTACGATTTCATTCGCCAGGTTTACGGAGAAGTCGTTCCCTTGTTCCCAGGCCCGTTTTTCCACATCGGGTCGGACGAAACTTTCGAACTTGGACTCGGCCAGACGAAGGCTCTCGCTGCCCAGGAGGGTCTCGGCCGCGTTTATCTCGAACACCTCCAGAAAGTCTTCGAGATCATGCAGCCTTATCACAAGCAACTCATGTTCTGGGGAGATATCGCGGTCAAATATCCCGAACTGCTTACCATTCTCCCCAAGGACATGATCGCCGTGCCCTGGGACTACGACCCCAAGCCCAGCTACGAAAACATTATTACCCCTTACGCCAATGCCGGCCTGCGCGTAGTTGTTGCGCCCGGAGCAGGGAACTGGGGCGTGATTTGGCCAAACCTCGAGAGCGCGTTTGTGAACATCCGAAACTTTGTTCGTGACGGCCAAAAGCATCAGGCCATTGGCGCGCTCAACACCACCTGGAACGACGACGGTGAATCGCTCGTCGACATGACCTGGCCGGCTCTGGTCTTCGGCGCAGCCGCCTGTTGGCAGCCCGGCGAGTCCAGTATCGATGACTTCAAGAGCAGTTATGACTGGGCCTTCTACCGAAATGAAGATAACACTTTTGCCGGCGTGATCGAGAATCTCGATCGCGCTCATACGCTTCTCGCTGGAGTGAAGCTGGACAAAGCGAGCCACGAGCTTTTCTGGTCTGATCCATTCAGCCAGGCCGGCGCCAACACAGCTGCCGAAGCGCTGCCTGTAACACACGAGCTGCGCATCAGCGCTGAGCACGCCGCAGAAACGCTTATGCGGGACCGAGCTAAGGCACACCTTCACGTCGAGACGCTCGATGACATGCTGCTTGCCGCCTGGCATCTGGACACGCTGGGACTGAAAATTCAGTTCACATCCGAAATCAGCCGCTTCTACGGGGACGCTTATCAGAATCAGACAGACGGGACACGTGCGCAACACGACCTCGACGAAATCGTTGACATCAACGGGCGGTTGGAAACCCTGCGTGACGCGATCAGTCAGCTGCGCAAAATGTACATTGAAGGCTGGGCGCGCGAGGACCATCCCTATTGGCTGGATAATGTTCTGGTTCGCTATGACAATCTGGCGTCGGAGGTGCAGGCGAAGATTGTCGTCGTGCAAGCAGCCCAACGCCAGTATTGGAATACCAAAACTCTGCCCGCTCCGGAGCAGTTGGGATTTTTCCTGAAATAGTGATCGTCATACGATGGAGCGACGGGCGTCTCGCCCGTCTAGCAGTATGGTGGCCGGGCGGGGACGCCCGGCGCTCCACCGGCAAGAGTTATGTTCTCCCAGCACGCAAACTGGCGGCTCGGTCCTAATGCTCTCTCGCGCGCGATTGAGAAGGCGCGCGCTTCGGGGCAGAAAATTCTGGATCTCACTGTATCGAATCCGACCGAAGCTGGCATCCGCCCCGATCCTGAAATCGTGCTCGCCGCACTGGCGAATCCTGAAGCAATGCATTACGATCCCCAACCTCGGGGACTGCTCGAAGCGCGCCGAGCCGTGTGCCGCTACTATCGCGAGTCGCACGAAATCGATCTCGATCCCGAGCGCCTGATTCTGACCACCAGCACCAGCGAAGCCTACTTGTACGTCTTCCGTCTGCTCTGCAATCCCGGCGACGAGATTCTTGTACCCAAGCCGAGCTACCCGCTGTTCGAGTTTCTCGCCGATCTCGCCGACGTTAAACTCGTTCCCTATCCACTGCTTTACGATCACGGTTGGCAGATCGATCTCGATACGCTCTACAAAACAGTCACTGCCCGGTCGCGGGCCGTCATTCTAGTGCATCCCAACAACCCAACCGGCTCCTACGTCTCTGCTGCGGAAGGCGCGGCGCTCAATGCTTTCTGCCGTGACCGCGGTCTGGCTTTGATCGTGGACGAAGTTTTTCTCGATTATTCGCATGATGGCACACCGCGTCGAAGTTTCGTCCGCGACGTCGACGCGCTGACCTTCACTCTCAGCGGAGTGTCCAAGATTTCCGCGCTCCCGCAGATGAAACTTGCCTGGGTGGCCACTACCGGTTGCGAAGAAATGGTTGCCGAAGCAGGAGCGCGCCTCGAAATCATCGCCGATACCTTTCTCTCCATGAACGCTCCGGTGCAGCTTGCCGCTCCGGTGCTCCTCGATCAGCGCAAAAACATCCAGCCCATCCTTCGTGATCGCTTGCGCAAGAATCTCGCGGAACTGGATCGACAACTCGCAGGCCGTCCCTCGTGCGCAAGATTGATGGTCGAGGGCGGATGGTACGTTGTTCTGCGGGTACCTGCCATTGAGAGTGACGAAGATCTCGCCATCCGCTTGTTACGTGATGCGAGTGTGAGCGTCCATCCCGGCCACTTTTACGATTTTCCAAACGAAGGACATCTCGTGCTGAGCCTGATCACCGAACCGGCCGTTTTTCGCGAGGGCGTCGATCGCCTGCTGCGGGTAGTGGAGTAACGGGCGTCTCGCCCGTTCAGCCGCGCCCCGCTCTCCACCGGCGAGCCGTGTTATCCTTCTCGCCGTTTCGAGTTCGGAGAATTCATGTCCATCAGTCGCCGTGGATTTCTAGGTTCCGCAATCGCAGCGTCGCTGGTCACTGGCCTGAATGCGCAAGATAAGAGTGAAGACAATGTTCCTCGCCCCGCCCAGCCGTCCGGCAGCGCGAAGCGGCCGATCATCATCTGCGCCAACAACGGCCTCAATTACCTCGACGAAGCCTTCGCTTTCCTGAAAAGCGGCGGCGACACGCTCGACGCTGCCCTGCGCGTTGTAAAGAGTCCGGAAGATGATCCGAACGACGATACTGTCGGACTCGGCGGCATTCCCAACGAAGAAGGCGTGGTGGAACTCGACGCCTGCTGCATGCACGGGCCCAGCCGTCGCGCCGGATCCGTCGGCGGAGTCCGTAACATCAAAAATGTTTCGGCCGTTTCCAAAGCCGTGATGGAGCACACCGGCCATGTGATGCTCGTCGGCGAAGGCGCAGAAAGATTTGCCGTCGCCATGGGTTTCCCGCGCGAAAATCTGCTCACTGAACGCTCCCGCAAAATCTGGCTCCTGTGGAAGGAGTACCACTCGACCGACGACTGGTGGGGGCCGGGAATCTCCGACCCGAACTGGAAGCCGCCGTCGTCACCATCGACGACATCACCAACGACATCGCCGCGATCCGACCTCTGGAAACAACGCATCCAGCGCCTCGAAGAGCGCGCCGCCGAGCTTGGCATCGACCCGGAATTCCGCATGGCCGCCATCCGGCGCGTTTTGGTTCCGCCGACCGGCACGATTCACTGCTCCGCTCTTAACGACAAAGGTGAAATCTCTGGCTGCACCACCACCAGCGGCCTTGCTTATAAACTCCCCGGACGCTGCGGCGATTCGCCGATTATCGGCGCCGGTTGTTACACCGATCAGGACGTAGGCTCCGCAGGTGCCACCGGCAGCGGGGAAGAGAACATTAAGGTCGCGGGAGCACACACCATCGTCGAGAACATGAGGCACGGCATGTCGCCGCTCGAAGCCGGCCTTGATGCTCTCAAGCGCATCGCCCGAAACTACAACAATGACATGAGCAGGCTCAACTTCATGGATATGACCTATTACATCCTGCGCAAGGACGGAGCCTACGCCGGCGTGTCGCTCTGGGAGGGTGGTTCGACCCAGCGACACCACATCGCGGTCCACGATGGCAGCAGGCGCTCCGAGATCACCGTGTCGTTATTAAAAGGCGCCTCTCATAGTTTCCCGCCGTTTCCTGTCCCATTGCCGAAAGAGTTAACGGAAGATTCGGTGTATTACAAATAGAGAGGAAGGGCCGCCATAAACGTCGCTTCCACCCATTCCTTCCGGGTGTACAATCATCTGGTTAGGACCGCAGCTTCACGGGGCCACTTCCTCCCGCGTTCGAGGCGCGAAAATGAATGTTCACGTAAGTTACAAGGTTCACAAAACTCCCGACATCGAAAAAGAAATCAGCCACCAGATCGAGAAAACCCAGAAGCGCCTTCAGGTCTTCCGGCCCGAACTGGTCCATCTGAAAGCCGTCATTGATCAGAATTCGGCGCGCGAGGGAACGCTCGTGTCCCTGAATCTGCGCTTGCCCTCGGGACAACTAGCTGTCCAGGAGAAAGCTCCCAGCCCGACCGCGGCCATAAAGGCTGCCTTTGACGAACTCGTCCAGCAGATCGGCCGGCATAAGGAACTGCTCCGCTCCAGCCACAAATGGCGGCGCTGGCGCGGAGGGCCGCAGGAGTCTCGCGAACCCGGCGTGCCGTTTGAGCAAACTGTGGCAGCGGTTCTGCCGCCTACCATCTCTGCTGATGACATCGGCTCCTACGTGAATGCCAATCTTTCCCGGCTCGAACGTTTCGTCGACCGCGAACTCTACTTCCGCCGCGCCGACGAAGAGGTTATCGAGGACGCTCTCTCTACCCCCGAGGTTGTGGACGAAGTCATCGCCCGAGCTCTCGGTGATCACGACCGTCCGGAAAAATTGTCGCTCGAACCGTGGCTGTACCGCTTGGCCCTGCAAGCCATGAACGAGATGATGGCGCGCCTTGATGAACTGGAGTCTCCGATCCACTTGGAAGACAGCCGTCGCCGGCAAAATGTGCAAGCCTCCGATGAAGCCGGCCTGCAATTTCATCAGCCCGACGAGGGTTGGACCCGCGAAAGCGCCATTCCCGATCGCCGCGTGTCGACTCCTGAACAGGCCGCCTACTCCGACGAAATGATTGCCCTGGTCCAAGCCGCCCTCCGCGGTGCCGACCGCACTGACCGCGAAGCTTTTCTTCTGTACGGTATCGAGGGCTTTTCTCTCGGCGAAATTGCCGCCATCACCGGCCGGCATTCAGAAGCCGTGCGCGAATCCATTCAGCGGGCGCGCAACTGCGTTCGTAGTGCGCCGTCTGTAGCCAAAGAATTTCCCAAAGACCGCTTCGTCAAAACTGGAACATAAACATCTCAGTATTTAAGGAGTGTGGAGATGATGACCCGGGACGAAATCCGTGAGTTGGCGGCTTTTCAAGCGGACGAGACCAAGGGTGCTTGCGCCCTGAGTTTTTACTTTCAGCCCGATCCTGCCCAGGATCGTTCCCATCGCCGCGAGGCAATCGTCGCCAAAGATATCGTTAAGCAGGCCCTGAAGAGTACTGCCGCCAGCGGCAAGAATGGATCGCTTCATGCCGATCTCGATCGCGTCCTCGATCTGGCCACAAACTTGCGCGGGAATGCCCGGGGAAGGGCAGTGTTCGCCTGCTCCGCTCAGAATTTCTGGAAGGAGTACGAACTGCCTCCGCATCTCGGAGCCACTCAGATTTATCTCCAACCGCAATTTCAATTGAAGCCGCTGGCAGCATTGCTGGGAGCCCAACCCGCGCTGTGCGTTGTCATGGTCGACCGCCAGCGCGCCCGTTTCTTCGATCTTCGGCTTGACCGCCTGCGTGAGAATGGAGCGATTGTTCACATGCTCTCGCGCAGCGCTTCGAGTTACGGCTACAACGGCTACGAAGCGGGCCATGCCGAACGCCGCGTATCCGAGGAAGCGCTGCAGCACTTCAAGGCAGTTTCCGAGCGGCTGCGGGTCAACTTCGAGAGAGGCGCCTGGGAGCGCCTCATTGTCGGTTGCCACGATGTCAACTGGCCTGAGTTCGAGTCCCACCTTCACCCTTACGTCAAACAGCGTTTGATTGGCCGTTTCTCAGCCGATGTTGCCAGCGTTTCGAATGAAGAGATTCGTGATCACGCCGGTGCTCTCCTTAATCAATGGATCACTCAGCGCGCCTCGACGAAAGTCAGTGAAGCGCTGGAGTTCGCCAAGGGCAATGGGCGCGGTGTCGCTGGCCTCCGGCGTGTCCTGCAAGCGCTAGAAACCGGCGAAGTGCAAACCATCTTCCTAACCGAAAACTATTCTGCTCGAGCCGTCGAGTGCCCTCACTGCTGCCACCTCGACGCCCACCTGATCGCATCGTGCGTCGCTTGTGGACGCCCCACTCACGAACTCAGCGACGTCTGCGATGCCATCATTCCCATCGCCATCCGACGCAACATCGAACTCTTCTATCTCAAAGAGCACGACGGGCTGGATCGTGCCGGCAACATCGCCGCGCTCCTGCGCTTCCGGTCGGATCAGACGACGGGGCAGGTCGCGGCGGCATCGTAGGAGTCCGGGTTGCTAGAGCTTGTGTGGAGACGGGCGATTGCCCCGTCCAAACGGGGCAGAGGCCGCTTCCACACGGGAATGTAGTCTGACTGACGCAGTGGTGAATTGTCCCGGTCTGAGCGAAAATCAGATCATGATCCATAAGATACTGCCCGTCGGCCCACTGCAATGTAACTGCTCCATCATCGGCGATGAGGCCACGCACGAAGCAATGGTCATCGATCCCGGCGATGACATTGAAGACGTTCTCGCTATCATCCGCGAGAACAAGCTTGATGTGAAGCAGATCGTTATTACTCACGCCCATATCGACCACGTAGGCGGAGCCATGAAACTGCGCGCGCAGACGGGCGCGCCAATCCTGCTCAATCAGAATGACTATGCGCTGCTGAAAATGCTCGACGTACAGGCCACATGGATCGGCGTAGCCGCGCCAGGCGAGGTTGCAATCGAAGCGAGTATCGCAGATGGCGAATCGCTGCGGACTGGCAGCCTGACAGCGAATGTTCTCCACACCCCCGGCCACACGGAGGGTAGCGTCTGCCTTTATTTTCCCACGGAAAAATTACTGATCGCCGGCGACACCCTGTTCGCCCGAAGCATCGGACGCACCGATCTCCCCGGAGGATCGTTCGAGAAAATCATGAGTTCCCTGCGCGACCGCGTTCTGACGCTGCCGGACGAGACCGTCGTTATTCCTGGCCATGGCCCGCGAACAACAATAGGCGCAGAAAGGGAAGAGAATCCGTTCCTGGTGGACAGGTGAGGGACGGGCCTACTTCTGCTGTGGATTGGGATTCTGCGGCGCGGCCGGTGTCGCGGGCTGCGACTTAGTCTGCGCCGGTTTCACTCCTGAAAGCACCGACGCAGGCCCGGTCCGCCGCGCCGCAAAAATCGAAAGTGTGATCGACGTGAGCATGAAAATGATCGCGGACCAGGTCGTCGCCCGGGAAAGAACCGAAGCCGCGCCCCTCGGGCCAAACGCTGTCTGGCTGCCCTGACCGCCAAACGCCGCGGCCAGGTCGCCGCTCTTTCCACTCTGCAGCAACACAACCGCAATCAGAAACAGGCAAACGATAACGTGGATTACTACAATCAAAATGGTCATTAACAAAAAACTCCGTCCGGGCCGCAACCCGATTCAAATTCCGATCTTCCGTATGTAATACGCGGGACTCAATACGATGGTAGCATACGCCGCCTACCTGGAAATCGTGGAAACCTTCTCGCTGCGGACAACCGCGCGCATGGTAGCTACGAACCTCGAAATCAACTCCGCCTTATCGGAAAAACGATTCAGCGCGATCCCAATCCGCCATTTCGCTTCCGGCAAGCCGAGCTCGTGGAACCGCACTCCTGGAACACCCATTCGCCTCGCGGCACTAGGGACCAGGGATACCCCGAGTCCCGCGCGCACCAGATTTAATATGGTGAAAAGTTCGCTCGCCTCCTGGACAATCATCGGGGTGAATCCCACGCGACGACACAAACCGAGCACGTGATCATGCAAGGTGGCGGAAGTAGCCCGGGGAAAGAAAACAAAAGGCTGGTCCCGCAACGCAGCCAAGCCGTGCCTTCGATGGTAGGGAAGCGACCCGGAGGTAGCCAGAACCAGTCGCTCATGAAACAGCGGCCAACTGTCGAGCTCAGTATGGAAAATGGGTAGACGGACGATTCCAATGTCAATATTTCCTTCCACCAAAGCGGCAATCTGTGCCGGAGTGGACATATCGCGCATCTTAAGTTCGACCTGAGAGTAAGTTCTGCGAAAACGCAGAATGGTTCGAGGTAGGAGCTCGGAAACGGATGCAATCCCGAATCCAATCCGCAGCGTGCCGGCACGGCCCGCGGCAGCGTCTTTTGCGAGACTCAGCATGGCCTCGGCATTCTGAAGTACCTTTTCCGCCCCCGATAACAACACCCTGCCCGCTTCCGTGATTTCAACTTTCCGGCGAGTGCGGGTGAACAGAGGTCCGCCGACTTTCTCTTCCAACTTTCGGATTTTCTTACTGAGTGCGGGCTGAGAGACGAACAGCCGCTTCGAAGCTCTGCCAAAGTGCAATTCGCCAGCCAGCACAACAAAGGAATGCAGTTCATCAATTCCCGGATACATGAACATAAGTTATCACAGAGCACCGATGAATTCATTGGACGAAAGACTGGCTAAGGGAAGATTATCGGGAAATGAAGAACAGTTCGGTGTCCACTGAGCGGCCCAACGGCGCTCCCAACATCTGCGCGGTAATTCTTGATTACGGTCAGGTCCTGGCCCATTCCGCCACGCCGGAAGACTTCGGGCGCATGGCGAAAATTCTCAACTCGAGCTTCGAGGCCTTTTACACATTATGGCAAAACACCCGAGACCCTTATGACCGTGGTGATTTTACCGCTGAAGAATATTGGTTGAAGTTGGCGTCACAGACCAATAGTTCGATTGATCGCAGCCAGATTGAGACTCTGCGTAACGTCGAGATTGAAATCTGGTCCCATGTTGATCAACGCATGCTCGACTGGGTGAGCCAGCTTCGCGCGGCGGGAATCAGGACTGGTTTGCTGTCCAACATGCCCCGCGACCTGGTGACCTATCTGCGGGCAAATTGCCAATGGATGGAGAACTTTGTCTTCAAGACTTTCTCTTCTGAAGTGCGACTGATCAAGCCCGACCCGGCTATTTATGAGCACACTCTTCACGGCCTCGGTGTATCCGCTTCGGAATCATTGTTTGTCGATGACCGCGAAATCAATATTCAAGCCGCCCGCGCGCTCGGGATCCATGCGATTCAGTTCGGCTCCATCGCGCAGTTCAAGGATGACCTGGAAGAGATGGGCTTTCCGATACTGCCGACGATTGTGGAATCAGCCCTCGCCGGTGCGGCGGGCTCGACTGCTCGACCGCATCGGGAAACTAAGTTTTCCCCGTTGCTGTAAAGAAGGCTCGCGAGAGTAGCGCTCGCGTCGTCTTACTAGTGCGGCGCCTCTTCCTTGCCAGATGCTTGCGGCGCATTAGAACCACCTTGCAATCTTTGGAACTCCTGCATTTCATGCTGTGCGGCTGCAGCTTTTCCTTGCTTCCTATAGAGACCTGCCAGCCCGAAATGTGCCTGCGCCGCCAGCGAACTATCCTTTTCGATAGAAAGGAGCTTGGTCCATTCTTTCTCGGCAGCGGCGGTATCGCCCTCCAGCAAAGCAGCTTTTCCCAGCGAATAGAGTGTCTCCGGCATGTCTGGCATCAACCTGTTGGCGCGCAAAAGCTCCGCCCGCGCCTCGTGTAGTTTGCCCTGTTCCAACAACGCTGCTCCGAGACGGTAAACGGCCTCGGCATTTCCGGGCTGCAGCTTGGTTTGCGCCCGAAATTCTTCTTCGGCTTTGGCCCATTGGAAAGCGCCAGCATACACTTCGCCCAATTCCAGATGGACTTCGGGCAAATCCGTCCGCAGCCGCAACGCGTCGCGATACTCCTTCTCTGCTTCCGGCATTTGGCGTAGTACGAAGTAGTTCTCTCCCATCGCCTGGTGCGCGCGAGGAGAGTCGGGATAAGCAGCCAGCAGAGTGTCGATCGATTGTTTTGACAGCAGGCCGCTGGCGCGGCCAAGGTAATACAAGATATCCGGATCGTTGGGATGCGCGGCCAACGCTGCCTGCAGATTCGCGACCGCCTCCGGCAGTTGCCCGACTTGGATTTGCGCAATTCCTAGCGCCGTCTTATCTTGCGCCCGCGCCAGGTGTGGGATGGCCTCGGCCGCGTAGCCTTGAACGAGCAGGGCATAGCCAAGTAACTGATGAGCAGGCGTCGAGTCCGGATTCACCTCCAACGCATGCTTCAGCGGAGCAATAGCCGACGCGAAATCGCGCTTCTCCATGTACGCCTGTCCGAGGCTGATGAAGCCATCCTCGAAGGCCGGATCGAGTTCGGTGACCTTTTGAAACTCGGCAATGGCAACATCGAATTGGCCCTGCTTGTCCGCTGTGATTCCCGCCTGCATGTGCTGGGCCGCCTCGGGTGAAAGAGTGTGCGAGGCGAGCGACAATAGTAAAAGTAATAGTGCGCGGATCATTGTTTTTCCTTCTGCTCGTCCGGCTCACGGACTTCCAGGAACTGATTAGCGTGAACTTCATTCAAGGTCTGATGAATGCCTGATGGCCACACCACTTCGACCTTGGCTGTTTCCGCTGCTCCGAGTCCAAAATGCAAGCGTTTGTCGCTCGCCGAAAGATAACTGCCAGCCGAAGTCGCGTATCGCGTCTGCCCGTTCACCTGCACGCGAGCGCCGAATCCATCGCGGTTGCTGCGTGTGCCGCGCAGTGAAATCACCAGCCAGTGTGCCTTGCCGCCCGCCTTGCCGCCATTGTTGAAAAGCACTTGAGGATGCCCGCCGAGACTGGCCATGACCACGTCTTCCCACCCGTCATTATTCAAGTCGCCGAACGCAGCTCCGCGCCCGGCCACCGGAGCCGTGCTTCCGGAATCAGCGCGCTCGAACCGGCCATTGTGATTCATCGCCAGCAGCGGCAGTTCCAAATAGTGCAGAGACGGATCAATGTGCTCCACGTTGTCCAAGACGTGGCCTTGAGCCACGAACAAGTCTTTCCACCCGTCGTTGTCGAAGTCCTCCAAGCCAATGCCCCAGCCGGAGCTCCCACTTGAGAGTACGCCCAGGCCGGCTTCGAGACTGCGATAGCTGAACGAACCTCCGCCGTCGTTGTGATACACACCGTAAATTTCCCTGGGTAACTCAGTCACCATGATGTCCGGCCGGCCATCGTTGTCATAGTCTTGAAAGACCACGCCCATGCCCGATAACCGCCGGCCGTCCTCAGAGAGCGCCGCCCCGGCTTCGAGACCCAGTTCCGTAAAGGTTCCGTTCCCATTGTTATGAAAAAGATACTGCTGCATGCCGTCATTCGCGACAAATATGTCGGTGAATCCGTCGCCATCATAGTCGGCGAATGCCACACCCAATGCGCGCCCTTTCTTAGCCGCGATGCCGGACCGTTGGCTGACATCGGTGAAAGTTCCATCGCCGTTGTTGTGATAAAGAATGTTGGTGGTGGCAGGAAATTCTTCCGGTGGACAATAAGTATGGAAATTTCCGCCGCAGTCTTTGCTATGCTTAGTGTCCCACTCCATATACCGGGTAACAAACAGATCTAACCTTCCGTCATTGTCATAGTCGAAGAATCCGGCAGAGACAGACCAGCCGCCGCCAGCTACTCCCGCTTTCGCAGTTACATCCGTAAAGGTTCCATCGCCGTTGTTGTGATACAAAATATTCTTTCCATAACTCGTGACGTAGAGATCGGAGAAGCCGTCGTTATTATAGTCACCCACAGCCACTCCCATGCCATAATTCGCATCCCCGGCATTCGCTAACCCCGCTTGCTCAGTTACATCTGTAAAGCTTCCGTCCTTGTTCTGACGGTAGAGCCGATTCCAGTAACGCGGGTCATGACGGTCGAAGTTATCCGGCGTCGGCAACGGACTGGCCAGGCGGCCACCGTTCACGAAAAAAATGTCCTGCAATCCATCGTTGTTATAGTCGAGCAGCGCAACTCCTCCAGGCATGGTTTCGATCAGATGCTTCTGCGGAGTAGGGGAATTCTGCAAGGTAAAGTCAATTCCCTGCGGCAGCTTCGCTTCGAATAAGGGCGCGCCAGTCGTGCTGGTCGTAGCGGGGGCGGCGACCACCAGCAGAATTCGTATAGCGGCAGACAATCGGCTCAGCATCGCCTAGGTCCCTCAAATCTCGAGCTGGTACCTCAGCATGGCGCTTCGGCCCAAATTAGAACAAGAACTTCAATGCAAACTGAATGAGACGAGGATTTGTCCCCGGCGCGGCACTGGTGACTACTCCGAAGTTTGCATTGTTCGTCGAACAACAAGTGGTATTCGGGGGGGCAAACTGAGTCCGGTTGAACAGGTTGAAGAACTCCACGCGAAATTCCACACTGGCGCGCCCCTCGCGATCCAGCAGGAGATTCTTGAAAGCGGCGACATCGAAATTGTCGACCCCATCGGAGCGTAGAGTCGAATCTACCCGTGGCTCGTTGCCGAAGGTGAAGTCTTCTGGGGCCACGAAACATGCCGTATTAAACCAGCCGTTGAGGCGAGCCCTCCCGCTGGCGGCAGACGATTTGTGACATCGCGGCAAAAGATTGGGACGGGAGCCAGCCCCGAACAGGGTAGCGTCGTTGGCTTGACCGTTACGGAATATCAAAGGAAATCCTCTTTGAAGTGTTGTTACACCATCGATGCCCCAACCTCCGACAATGTTATTCAAGGTGGCATTCACATTGGAAAGAAACTTCTTGCCCTGGCCGAACGGAAGGTCCAGGACGTAGCTGATTGCTAATCGCTGCGGCACGTCTTGTGAGGATAGCGAGCGTTCGCCCCGCAAGTTGTTGTTGTCTTGCAGGGACCCGACGCCCGTTTCCAGCCACGAGGTAAGGGTGTCGGTATTGCTCATCAGCTTGGAATTGGTGTACGCCACCAGAAGCGATCCCGCTCCGGCGAAACGTCGACGGGCAGTAATTTGCAGGGAGTGATAGGCGCTGGCGAACGAGCCTTGGCCGGCCAGTTCCACGCTCGTGTATTGCGGGTACGGTCGCAGGAGTTGCCCGACCGTGGTAGTGGGAGCGGCAAGCGCCAGAGCGTGCCCGCCGACGAAGAAAGGATTGGGCACGGACTTCAACAGCGTAACGGCGGGTCGCCCACCCGCCGCAAACTGGGCGGCCGCCTCCGTCAGCAAGGCGTTGGAAATCTGGTCGACTTGCTGCGAGTATTGCTCCAGATGAGTGCCCTTGGAGCCCACGTAAGCCGCGGATAGCAAGAACCCACTGGGGATCTGCTTCTCGATGCTCAAGTTCCATTGCTGAACGTAACTGCTCGGATGGTGAACGCGGTCGACCTCCGTGATCGCCTGTACGACCTGGGTAAGAAACTGCTGCGTGCCCTGCGTCCCAAGGCTGCGCCCCGGCGGCGCAGAGATGCCATCCGGGAAGGGCAGCGAGATCGAATTGTAAGGGTGAGTTCCATCCAGAGTTCCGGTGTAGGTTGTGGCGCTCGCATTGACCATGTCGTTGATCGGGTTAAGCGCGAACGAAACGTCATTCGGCACCCAAAAGATTCCGTAGCCGCTGCGAACGATGGTCGTTGGCGTCAAGCCGTAAGCAATACCGATCCGGGGTGCGAAGTTATCTTTCTCAAGCGGGAGATTGTTTCGGGTTCCCGGAGGCGTCAGGTAGACATCCCCTCTGACTGTTGGGGAACCCTGCGGGAGAAACTGGTTCAGATAGCTGGGCGCATCGGGGACAAAATTCGAGAGCCGGTTAAAACGCTCCGACCACGGTCCCTGCAGTTCATAACGGAGTCCAAGACTGACCGTCAAGCTTTCTTTGACATGCCATACGTCGTTGAAGTAGAAACCACGATATGTTTGCTTGCCCGCAGTGAATGCCGGGACAACCGCCTGCGCAAAGAAATGGTTTTCGAAATTGCTGAAGTTGTCGGCATATCCTAGCAGAAAATCGGCGAAAGGAAATCCTGTGAAACACGGCTGTCCAGCGGCGCAGAAGTCGAAGGCGCCGCTGGCCACGTTCGTTTGCGCGTAGTTGTCATATCCCGCCTGGTACTGGAGACCGAAGTGATACCTATGGCGTCCACGCATCAGGGTCAAACTGGGGGCCAGATTGTATTGCGTGTCCCGGTCTTGAATAAAACTCTGCCCCTGCGAACACATGATATTGTCGGCAAAATTGGCGACACAGGGAGTCGGCGGGGTTCGCATGATCGCTGGGACGGTCACATTGTAACTGGCTGGCCACGCAATCGAAGTCAGATCAAACCCCGCGTTTTTCGGAGACCGATTGTATTTGAACCGGCTGAGGCTGGCGTGGAAATCAAACATCGTGCTGGGGCTCAAACTGTAATTGTAGGCAACAGCCGCCGCATCGGTTGAATATTTTTCCGAGCAGCGGTCGACGCACACGCCATTCCGCAGCGGATCAACAGGCAAATCCAGCACATTCCAATAACTGAAACGCACCATGAGTCTTTGCTGGCTTCCGAGATCCCGATCAACTCGCGCCACTACCTGGTTCTGGTTGCCTCCCGTGCTGGCAACCGTATTGAAGTTGTTGATTGTGCCCGAGGGAGTCACGACTCCCGGGCTATTTGCAGCCGGCCACAGATTGAGAAGCGCTTTGGACGTCGGACTGATGCGGCTGTCAGTAATCACATTGCCTTGAAACGGAGTTGGCGTTGCGATGCTGCCCGGGCAAGCGCCCACGCTATTAACCGTACCGGCGCAGGGATCCATAATCGTAGTACTTATTGCTGAGAAGTTACCCGCGCGTTCCGCCGTTGTCGGAACCGTTGCCGTAAATGGTTCGCCAGTGCGCAGCCGGAAGCTTTCCCAACTGGCGAACCAGAATGTCCGATTGCGTCCGTTGGAGTAAGGAAGTGGCAGAGGTCCGCCAACTTCTGCTCCAAACTGGTTTTGTACCCACGGCGGCCGAGGTTTTCCGGCCGCATTCAGGAAATAGTTGTTCGCGTTGAACACGCGATTTCGCAAGTACTCATACACCTCACCGTGAAAAAAATTCGTCCCTCCTTTCGTTGTAAGATTAACTACCCCTCCGGCGAACCGGCCCCAATCCGGTCCCAAGTTGCTGGTTTGCACTTTGAACTCCTGAATCGAATCCTGTGTCGGAATCAGTACTGGCAAGTTGATGTAGCCGATGTTGAGCGGTTGGCCGTCGAGATACTCGGCGCTCTGATTTGCGAATGTGCCACTCACCTGGTAATTTCCCCACCCGAACGGATTGACCCCTACCGGTGTACCCGTGGAACTGCCCTGAGGAATCACTGACGGCGCCAGAACAATTAAGTTAAAGACATTGCGCCCGTTGAGCGGCAGTTCGTTGGCTTTCCGCTGTTCGACGACGGTGCCTACGGTTGATGACTCCGTATCAATCGGCAACGCCTCACCTTCCACGGTCACGCTCTCGGACGCGGATCCCAGCATCATTTCAAAGTTCACTTGCAGGGCATCCTGCACGTGCAGAACGACGCCCGACTGGATCACCGCCTTGAACCCGAGCTTCTCGACCTCAATGCGATACCGTCCCGGTGGAAGGTTGGAAACGTAGTAAGTCCCAGTTTCGTTAGTAACACCCTGGTAATGAATCCCCGTGCCGCTATTGATGACGGAAACCGTAGCCCCGGCGATCACCGCTTTGTTCGGGTCGGTGATTCGGCCCGTGAGCGACGCATCGGCGGACTGTGCCTGAAGCATGCCGCGAAGCAGCAAACCCAGCAGCGCCCCGAGAACCAATTTACGCATGGAGACCCCGGTTCATTTCCGCCACGTAGTTTGGCACATGCCAAGATTATTCCTCAGAGCGAGAGCCGAAAACTACCACAGCTCAGTCTGGCAGAGAAAGAAAATCGTTCGGACTCTCCGAACCGCTTGATACGGCAGATAGGTCAAATTTGTACCAGTTCCGGCCACATTTTTACGGAAGAGTCAGAAAACTTTTTGTCTGGAAAAACATTTGCAATCTGATGTATGCTTCGTGACACACTTGGCGGAAGCTCAGTAGATACGCAGGAAGGCATCTATCCAGAGTTCCTCTCCTAGTGTCCAGCAAGGCTACCATCTTAAAATGAGCTCTCCTTTGAATGGGCGCACGCTGGCATTCCCCGTGATATGGGGCACTGGCCAACAAGACTCGATCACAACGCCCCAACCGGTTGAGGTTCGTCTCCCCAGCGATGAAGAACTCATGGCCGGCCTCCAAGCCAAGGACGCAAAGGCTCTGGACCTGGTCTTCAGCCGGTATTCGAGGCTGGTGTTCGCTATTGCTCTTCGCATCGTGAATGATCGCAGCGAAGCCGAGGATGTCGTCCAGGAGGTCTTCTTTAGCCTCTATCAAAAAGCGATACTCTACGATTCCGCCAAGGGCACGGCCAAAGGTTGGATCGTGCAGGTTGCCTTCAGTCGCGCTCGGGACCGCAGAGCACATCTGTCGCGCCGCGGGTTTTACTCTGGTACGGATGTCGAGTCTTTGCAGGATACTCTAATAGGGCAGACCGATGTCGAGCACGAAGTCGGCACAAGACTTGACTTCGGGCACCTGCGGTGCGCTCTTGAAGACTTGACCACGATACAGCGGCGAACGTTGGAGCTGTTTTATTTTGAAGGGCTGGAACTGCGCGAAATCAGCGAACGGCTTCGCGAGCCATTCGGGAACGTCCGTCACCATTTCTATCGCGGCTTGGAACGGTTACGCAAGAGCCCCGCTGTGAAGAGGCTCCGGGATAATCACGATGCATGAAAACGAGCGTCTGAATGACCACCAGAAGTTCAAGGAACTGGCTGCTCTCGCGCAGGCGCGTGGGCTAAGCATCAGCGAACGAATCGAACTAAAGCGTCATCTGCAGTTGTGCGAGGCGTGCCGCGCAATTTATCGCGAGTACTCCCTCCTTAGCTCGGAAGGCATGGCCTTTCTCGCGGCAGATTGCGGCCACGTTTCGGAAGCCGATGCCTGGGATTACCGAGCGGCACAAAACGAACTATCCTCGCGGATCCGGGAGTCTAAGCATTCGGCGATTGCTTCGGCTGAGATTGCTTCGGCCGAGGTTGACCGGCGGCGTCCCGCACGTGCTGTTGCGACTTGGATCGCGCGGCTACGATGGGCCGCGGCCGCGGCTGTTGCTTGCCTTCTGGTCGGGGTGGGCGCTTACCACCTGGGCAGTCGTAGACCAGCGCAGCTGGCACGGCTTTCAGCCGTCGTATCTCCTGCGCCCACGCCACTTGAACAACTCGCCTCAGAAAAGAAGTCGGCAGACGATTTGCTTGTGACGCAAATGACGCAGATATCCCGGTTGCAAAAGCAGATCACCGGCGAGCAACGAGATCTTGCTGGATTGCGTGCCGCGCTACGCGCAGTCGAGAATCATTCGAGCGAACTGTCGACCGCCAACAGCAAAGGGGAGACACAATATCGCCAGGTTTCCGAAGAGCGCGACAAACTAGCCGCGCAACTTCGTGATGCGGAAAAGGCGTACCAAAATCTTCAACTGGAGTTCACCAGCCTCCGCGCCGAACACGATCGTGGCCTTCTGCACACCGCGTCGCTGGAGTCGAAGATCGATGAACTTTCAGCCGCCGCCCGCGATCAGGACCGCAGGCTCAAGGACAGTGAACAGTACTTGGCCTCCGATCGCGACATCCGCGAACTCATGGGCGCACGGAAGCTGTATATCGCCGACGTCTTCGATGTCGACAGCGGAAGCCGCACCCGCAAGCCTTTTGGGCGCGTGTTTTACACGCAGAACAAATCACTGATCTTCTACGCCTTTGATCTCGATCGCCAACCCGGAGTCAAGAACGCCAGTGCCTTCCAGGTATGGGGCCAGAGGGATGGCGAGTTGTCCGCAAAATCGCACCCCATGAATCTGGGCATTCTGTACATGGACAGCGACTCAAACCGGCGCTGGGTTCTTCGGTGGGATGATCCCAAGCAGCTCGCCGAGATCGACGCGGTTTTCGTGACCGTCGAGCCGCACGGCGGCAGCCAAAAGCCAACTGGAAAGCCCTTTCTCTATGCGCTGCTGAGAAAAGAAGCGAATCACCCGTAATGTAAACGCATGCGCGCGACGCATGCGCTTTCTGGTTCCTCTTGGATTTATCTTTCATTAACTTGGTACAACTCCTTTCACATTCCCGTAACTATGAGCAGGGATAACTCCTAAAAAGTCGTCGGGATCAGTGTAGGTACCCGATTAGTACTTAGAGTTAATCCCGAATTTAAGATACATATTCCAATTTCTGAAGGTAGGGCCGGTATGACGTCTTCCAAGTTGCAGACGCTTCTGCTCTCTGTGGTTCTGATCCTAACAAGTTCTCTTTCCCTTCACGGCCAAAGCACTTATGGCACTGTGGATGGCAGTGTGACCGACCCTTCCGGCGGGGCGTTGCCCGGCGCTCAAGTCACGCTTACTAACAAAGGAACCCAGGAAAAGCATACTCAGGTCACCGGCGGTGAGGGCTCCTACCAGTTTGTGAACGTGATACCCGGCGAGTATCGCCTGGATATCGAGAAGGCGGGCTTCAAGCATTTCGCCCGGCCGAATGTCACGGTCCAAGTACAGCAGGATACTCACATCGACGCGGCGTTGACGGTTGGGCAAGTCAGCGAGACGATTGAAGTAACGTCCGAGTCTCCGCTGCTGCAGGCCGAGACTTCTTCCCTCGGCCAAGTGGTCGAGGAACGCAAGGCCAACGAACTTCCCTTGAACGGCCGCAATATTTTCAATTTGATTACCGTCTCGCCCGCAGCGGTGGCTCAGGGTGGATCGGGCGGTTCGCCTGTAGGGCAGAACCCGTTCAGTTGGGGCAACTACCAGGTTGGAGGTTCATTTGCCAACCAGGGCGCAGAATACCTCGACGGTCAGCCGCTGAATATTGGCTACATCAACTTGCCGATCATTATTCCGACCCAGGATTCTGTCGGCGAGTACAAAGTCCAAACTAACAATCAGGGTGCCGAATGGGGCAAGTTCTCGGGTGGCATAGTAAACCTGAGCACGAAGTCTGGCACGAATAACTGGCACGGTTCCGCCTATGAATATTTCCGCAACAAGGTGCTGAACACCAACGAATACTTCCACAAGAAGTTCCAGTTGGAGAACGGCTTGAAGAACGAGCCGCCGCCCTGGTCGCAGAACCAGTATGGGTTACAACTCGGCGGGCCAGTGATCAAGGACAAGACTTTCTTTTACGTCAGCTGGGAGCAGTACCGGCAGAGAACGGGATCGCCTAACACTACCACCGTTCCGGGAGCCGGAATGTTGGGCGGAGATTTTTCGGCGCTGTGCACAGCGGGCTTCACCAACGGCGTATGCAATACTCCCGCAGGCGCTGTCTACGACCCTTACACTGTCAACCAAATCACCGGAGCGCGCCAGCCTTATGGGTTGGACCCAGGCAATCCGACTTGCCCCGGAAATTGCATTCCGAGTGTGGAGTTTAGCCAAGCGGCAACCACGATATGGCAGAAGGTCTTCCCGGCTGCTAACGGTTCCGGTACAGTGAACAATTTTACGAGCGCGGCCGCCTCCGGCGGAAACACCAATGAGTTCGTCGCGCGCGGGGACCAGAACATTGGGAACAATACGCGTTTATTCGGGAGATTTGCCTATTTCGGATTGACGGATCTCCCCAACAATCCGTTAGGAACCGGTCTCTGTCAGGACCGTTGCGCGGAGCTCTACCACAGCAAGCTGCTCGTTGTGGATTTGAACCACACCTTTACACCCACGACCACTCTCGACGTAAGTCTAGCGGGAAGCCGCTTCGTCTACGCTCGGGCGCCACTTCTTGCGGGCTATGATCTGACACAATTGGGCTGGACCGCCGCCTACAACACCCCGCCAAGCTCGATGCGAACTCCACCCACGCCGGCTTTCCCGTTCCCCAACGACGTTGGAAAGTCGCAAGGCAACAGCGCCATCGGAGACCACAACACCCAGTACAACATCTCCCCTGCGCTTACGATGATTCGGGGTAAGCATACGTTGCAGGCGGGAGCCCAGTTTGAGATCGGGCTCGACAACTACTTCCAAACCAATATCGCCAGCGGCGCGTTCGCTTTCGCCGGAAACTGGACATCGTCGAGCCCGTCGGCAGCCGATGGATCCGGATTCGCGTTCGCCGATTTCTTGCTGGGCCTGGCGCAAAACCAGGGTTCCTTCGTAAACCAGACCGAGGGAGTTGCTCAGGTTCCAGCTCAGACGGCTGGTCGACAAGTCTACCGCGCCTTCTACCTTGACGACACTTTTCGCGTGACCAATAAGCTCACCCTGAACTTGGGGCTTCGCTATGAGCTGCAAGGGACGTGGTCGGAGCGCTTCAACCGGCTTACTTTCTGGAATCCCGCGCTCACCAATGCTACCGTCACGGGTTGTAGCGGAACCGCAGGTTCTGCTTGCCCCGGCGATGCATCCCTGGTGTCATCGGGCGGCAACAATATTCCGATGGATAAGAAAGCGTTCTCTCCCCGCCTTGGATTCGCCTACGCGCTCGACCAGAAAACCGTGATCCGCGGCGGCTACGGCATTTTCTTCATTCCAAACTACGTATCGTTTGGACTCAACCCCGACAATGACGTTGTGAATCTGGCCACCACTGGCTTCAACGCTACGACAGATTCGTACATAACTCCCCAAAGTACGCTGAACGGGACCGATTGTAAGTTTAATAATGGTGGGACGCTGCCAAACGGCTTCGCTTGCAACGATACATC
>Ga0210407_10000337_pt1 | contig 55512 bp, 37 predicted proteins | sample IncBWC27MmetaG_FD_150860 | JGI IMG/M metagenome (GOLD analysis project Ga0210407, IMG submission 150860) | Forest soil microbial communities from Barre Woods Harvard Forest LTER site, Petersham, Massachusetts, United States - Inc-BW-C-27-M | ecosystem: Environmental > Terrestrial > Soil >...
AGTGACCACGGACCTAGCCGCCATTCCCGGTACCACGCTCAAAGTGTCGCCTGTCGCGCTCGGCACCTGGGCCATCGGTGGATGGATGTGGGGTGGAACCGATGAAGCCGAATCCATTTCAACCATCCGGGCGGCGCTCGAGCACGGCATCAACGTCATCGATACCGCGCCAGTCTACGGGTTCGGCCGCTCCGAGGAAATTGTCGGAAAGGCAATCGCCGAAGGGGGCCTGCGGTCCCGCGTCGTCATCGCCACCAAGACCGGCCTTGAATGGCAGCATGGCAGTGTTTTCCGCAACGCTAGCCGCGCGCGCATCTTGCGCGAGGCAGAAGATTCGTTGCGGAGGCTGCGAACCGATCACATCGACATCTACCAGGTTCACTGGCCTGATCCGCTGGTGACGATGGCGGAAACCGCCGAGGCGATGCACACGCTGTTCATTCAGGGAAAGATCGGGGCGATCGGAGTGAGCAATTTCTCGGTCAATCAAATGGAGCGATTCCGTCGTGTCGCGCCCCTGCATGTGTTGCAGTCACCATACAACTTGTTCGAACGCGGCATCGAGGCCGATCTGCTGCCCTATTGCCGCAAAAACAACATCGCGACATTCGGCTACGGCGCGTTGTGCCGTGGCCTCCTGTCAGGACGGATGCGCCCCGACACAACATTCGGCGGCGACGATCTGCGCCGCAGCGATCCGAAGTTCCGCACGCCTCGATTCACCGAATATCTCACCGCCGTGCGACGGTTCGACCGCCTTGCCCGCGGATGCTTCGACAAGCGCGTCATTCATCTGGCGGTCCGCTGGATACTCGACCAGGGTGTCACGACGGCACTCTGGGGTGCACGCCATCCCGAACAACTGCAGCCGGTCGACCAGATAGCAGGGTGGCGGCTCGATGCCGCCGCGCGGACGGAAATTGACCGCATCCTGGGCGAGACGATCGCCGATCCAATCGGCCCGGAGTTCATGGCGCCGCCGACGCGCAGCCTCGCGGCATAGAGAGGAGCACGGCGTTGTTCCGAATTGGCATGCCACTCGCGCTTCTTGCCGGCGCGGTGACGCTCGCACTAGTCGGCTTGAGTAATGCGCAAACGTCGGCCAGCTCGCAGGCCGCCCAACCGGAGGCTTATCACCCAAGCTTCGGCGACCTGATGACCATTGCCATTCAACCACGCCACATAAAGCTGGGATTGGCTGGGCAGGAGAGAAATTGGACCTACGCCGCGTATGAATTTCGGGAGCTGCAGAGCGCTTTTGACAGGGTCGCACGCGCGGTACCGACGTACAGGTCGATGAACACGGCCGATCTGATCAGTGGGACAATCAAGGCGCCGATGGAGGACGTTGCGGCGGCGATCAAAGCTGGCGATGCCGTAAAGTTTGCCGAGACCTACGCCCAACTTACGGCGACCTGCAACGCTTGCCATCAGGCCACCGACCACGGCGCCGTTGTCATACGAGCGCCAAAGGCGTCGCCGTATCCGGATCAGGACTTCGGACCGGCGAAGCCTTGAGACATGGGCCAGTTCGACCAACGGTCGAGACGCTTCGGCGGGCGATCTTCACGACAACAACGACCAAGAGCTGGCAATCCGGCACAAGCAACAGTTCGAATGCATCCAAACTTCTTCGACGTGCTCGGCTCGTAATCCTTCTGTCCCCTGCAAAAGAGGTCCGTCCATGAGCAGAAATCGCGGTGTCGTCTACACCAGGCCCGGAGAAGTCCAGGTTCAGGATATCGCCGACCCGAAATTCGAGAATCCACAAGGCCGGAAGATCGAGCATGGCGTGATCCTGAAGGTCGTCTCGACCAATATCTGCGGATCCGACCAGCACATGGTCCGCGGTCGTACGAGCGCTCCGGCGGGCATGGTGCTCGGCCACGAGATCACGGGCGAGGTGATCGAGAAGGGCTCGGATGTCGAGATGATCGAGGTCGGCGATCTCGTGTCGGTGCCGTTCAACGTCGCCTGCGGACGGTGTCGTGCCTGCCGGGAGACGAATACCGGCGTGTGCCTGACCGTCAACCCTGGTCGCGCGGGCGGGGCTTACGGCTATGTCGATATGGGCGGCTGGATCGGCGGCCAGGCCCGCTGCGTCATGGTCCCCTATGCCGACTTCAACCTGCTCAAGTTTCCGGACAAGGACAAGGCCCTGGCCAAGATCATGGACCTGACCATGCTGACGGATATCCTGCCGACCGGCTTCCACGGCGCCCTGATGGCGGGCGTAAAGCCGGGCTCGACGGTCTATGTCGCCGGCGCCGGTCCCGTCGGGCTCGCGGCGGCCGCCTCCGCCCAGCTCCTGGGTGCGGCCGTGATCATGATCGGCGATATGAACGAGGCGCGGCTGAACCACGCCAGAAGGGTCGGCTTCGTCCCGATCGATCTCGCCAAGCACGATCGCCTCGGCGAGCTGGTCGCCGCGGTCGTCGGCGAACCCACGGTGGATTCGGTCATCGATGCGGTGGGCTTCGAAGCCAAGGGCCATGGCGGTGGCGATCAACCAGCCATCGTGCTGAACCAGGCGATGGACATCATCCGCCCGGCCGGCGCCATCGGCATACCGGGATTGTACGTCACCGAGGATCCCGGCGCACACGACGAAGCCGCCAAGACGGGAAGCCTCAGTCTTCGCCTCGGCCTTGGCTGGTCGAAGTCGAACTCCTTCCACACCGGCCAGACGCCCGTCCTGCGCTACAATCGTCAGCTCATGATGGCGCTGCTGGCTGACCGCCTGCCGATCGCGAGGATCGTCAATGCCCAGGCCATCAGCCTTGAGGATGCGCCCAAGGGCTACGCCGAATTCGACAAAGGCATCGCCGCCAAATTCGTGCTCGACCCGCACGGTTTGTTGGTGAAGGCGGCCTGACGATCCTCAATCAGGAGTTCGACTGTCATGCTGACAATGGATAAAGCCCTGCTGATCATTGAAGCGGCGATCGAGAAGGCGAAGGCAATCGGCCAGCCGATGAATGTCGCGATCGTCGATGCCGGCGCCAATCTCGTGGCTTTCATGCGCATGGATGGGGCGTGGCTTGGCAGCATCGACATCGCCATCAACAAGGCCTTCACCGCGAGGGCCTTCGATATCACGACACTGGACCTTGGCCGTAACAGCCAGCCCGGCGGCCAGTTCTTCGGCATCCACGCATCGAACCACGGCCGGGTGATGGTCTTCGCAGGCGGCCTCCCGATCAAGATGAACGGCCAGATCGCCGGCGGCGTCGGCGTCAGCGGCGGCAGCGGTGAGCAGGACCAGGCGGTGGCCGAGGCAGCGGTCGCCGCCTTGTCGTAGCGTACCTATCTCGGGCTCCAGCAAGATTCGCGCCCGCAACCCCAACCTAGCGGCCAGATCGGAGAACTTTGCGATGGATGTCAAAACCCCAATGCTGTCCGGGACGACCATGCGCCCTGTCGGCCTGATCATTCGGCAGAAGGACCCGAACAATCTTGAAATGCCGTTCGATCAGCTCGACGATTTCATCACGCCCTCCGAGCTCTTCTACATACGTAGTCATTTCCTCGTACCCGAGCTTAACGTTGCCTCCTATCGGCTTTCGATACGAGGCGCCGTGCGCCGTGAACTGAGCCTGAGCTATGCCGATATCCGCGCTATGCCGTCACGGACCTGCATCGCCACGCTGGAATGCGCCGGCAACGGCCGCGTATTCCTCGTGCCGCCGGCGCCGGGTGCACAATGGGAGCTCGGTGCGGTCGGCAATGCCCAATGGACTGGTGTTCCACTTTCCGTGCTGCTCGAAAGGGCCGGGCTGGCCGATGAGGTCTGCGAACTCGTGCTCGAAGGCGCCGATCGCGGCGTGCCGAAGGAGGAGCCGAAGCCGCCGGGCACAATCTCCTACGCCCGCAGCATTCCGAGAAATCGGACGCTCGAGCCCGACGTGCTGATCGCCTACTCGATGAACGGACAGGACCTGACGCCCGATCATGGCTATCCGTTGCGCGCCATCGTGCCGGGCCATTACGGCATGGCGTCGGTGAAGTGGCTGACCGACATCATTGCGACCACGCAACCCTTCCAGGGCTACTGGCAGACGTCCGACTACGGCTATTGGGACGATTCCGCCGGAGTACCCGTTCGCCGGCCACTCGCCGAGATGCAGTTGAAAGCCCAGATCGCGCGCCCGCGCGTGTATGAGACGCTCGAGCCTGGTCGATCCTATACGATTTTCGGCGCCGCATGGGCGGGGGACACCGATGTAGCGGAGATCTGGGTCAGCGTCGATGGCGGCACATCGTGGGTGCAAGGCGACTTTCTCGATCCCATAAGCCGGCACGCGTGGCGGCGCTGGAAGTACGAGTGGGTTACGCCGACATATTCCGGTCGCTACACGCTTTTCGCGCGTGCGAAAGGTGCGGACCAACGCATTCAGCCCGACAATCACCATCCGAATTTCGGCAGCTACGTGATCGATCACCCGCTGCCGATTGAGGTCTTTATCACCGAGCCTTCTTCCGCCGCAGTCTGCAACAGCGCGACCGCGAAATCGTAGTTCATGATGTGGATCACCTGGTTCCACGCCAGCATCCGGCCGCGCCACGTCACGATGGGCTGGCACGCGACTGCACCTGGGCGCTGTCCCATACGAAAGTATGAGCCGTCGACCCTGCCGCCGGCGTGCGAACGCGAAAGTGCTTTGCCGCTTTGAAAAGACCTCCCTCCGAGTTTCAGCGAGGATCGTGCCCGCGGAAACGAGTTGTTCGTCACTCCCTGCAGGCGTGCCTCCCCCCGATCATCACGCCTGCTCGCCGGGCGACTTTCCCTGCTGCCCCACCCAAGTCGCCCGGCGATTTCCACATCGACAAACATCTATCGCCGCCTGCGACAAGCATGGGTTGTACGCATACCAATGTATACTTTCCGTGCAGGCGCCACCGTCGCTACTCTTGGGAGGGTCACAAGATGACGACGTTCGGTCCTACGTGGCGGCCTCAGTCCGCCACGATCCTCGTCTATGCTGTTGCGATAATTTCGGTGACGGCGGCGCTGGTCGCTGGACTGCTGCTGGAGGGCTTGCTGCATACCATTCCCTCCGTGTCGCTGTTCCTGTGTGCGATCATGTTCGCCGCCTGGTTCGGTGGCCTCGGCCCGAGTGTGCTGGCGACCGTCGCGGCTCTCGTATCGTTCACCTATTTTTTTGTCGATTCCGATTCCCTGAGAATGGCTTCCAGCGACATTCCCCGTATCGTTCTGTTCGGCGTCACCGCGATCTTCGTGGTCTCGCTCAGCGCCGCGCGAAGACGCAACGAGGAATCGCTCCGGCGGGCGCGCGATCAATTGCTAGGCGCGCTTCAGGAGCAGGCGCGCCTCAACGAGGCGCTGCGGGCCGAGAACGCCGAGCGCCGGCGCATCCAAGCCTATCTCGACGAGGCACAACGGCTCAGCCGCACCGGTACTTTCAGCTGGAAGCTCGCCACCGGCGATATCTTCTGGTCGAAGGAAGGTTGCAGAATGATGGCAGCCGGACCCGCTGGAGTGCCGCCAATCGATGTGCTCCTGCAGTGGGTGCACAAGGACGATCTGGCGATCGTGCAGCACGAATTCGAGCGGGTCCGACGGGGTGAGCTGGAATACGACTATGAGTTTCGCTGGCTGCCCCCGACAGGTGCACCGCGGCATCTCCACATCCGTGCCCGCCGGGTGCGTCTCGAGTCGGGCGACGACGAGATCGTCGGCGCGCTGATGGACGTCTCCGAAACGCGCGAGGCGCAGGAGTGCCTGCATACGGCACAAACCGCGCTTGCCCATGCCGCGCGCGTGGCCACCCTAGGCGAGATGAGTGCCTCGATCGCCCACGAGGTCAACCAGCCGCTGGCGGGCATCGTCACCAACGGCGAAGCTGCGCTGCGCTGGCTTGACCGCGGCGAACCGGAGTTCGGCGAGGTGCGCGGCGCGATCGAGCGCATGGTTCGCGACGGTGAGCGCGCCAGCCAGGTAGTCAAGCGCCTGCGCGCGCTTGCCAGGAAGGCGCCGGCCCAAACCATGCACCTTGACCTGAACGAGGTCATCGCCGAGAGCGTTGCCCTGGTCCAGCACGAGATCCACAATCGTCGCACTGCATTGCAACTCGATCTCGCATCCAGCCTGCCGGCGGTCGTCGCCGACCGCGTCGAGCTGCAGCAGGTCGTCATCAATCTGGTCACAAACAGCGTGCAGGCGATGGAAGCCGTGCCCGACCGGCCGCGCCATCTTGTGGTCCGATCCTTCGCCCAGGCCGACGAGGTCGTCGTCTCTGTCCGGGATTCCGGCATCGGCATCGAGCCGTCCAGCATGGGCCGCCTGTTCAATGCCTTCTTCACGACCAAAGCCGACGGCATGGGTATGGGGCTGTCGATCTGCCGCTCAATCATCCAATCCCATGGAGGGCGCATATGGGCGTCGAACAATACAGGGCCGGGAATGACCTTCCAGTTCGCCCTGCCTCTCAAGGCCGGCGAAACATCATGAGCCGCGTCTCGCAGGTCCCGGGCATGGCCAAGGTCGCCGCGCCGATCGTCTTCGTCGTCGACGACGAACCGTCGGTGCGCCAAGCGTTGAGCGGCCTGTTTCGCTCGGTCGGCCTGCAGGTCGAGCTCTTCGGCTCGGCCGCGGAATTCCTGCAGCGCAAGCAGCCGGACGGTGCGAGCTGCCTAGTGCTCGACATAAGGCTGCCGGGCGTGAGCGGCCTCGACTTCCAAGGCCAGCTATTGAAGGCGAATATCCGCACGCCAATCATCTTCATGACCGGCCATGGCGACATCCCGATGTCGGTGCGGGCCATGAAAGCCGGCGCCGTCGACTTCCTAGCCAAGCCGTTCCGCGACCAGGACATGCTGGATGCCGTGGCCGCCGCCATCCAGCGCGACCAGCACGCCCGGCAAGCGGACGACGCCGCGTCGGCGCTGCGCGCGGCCTACGATTTGCTAACCGTGCGCGAGCGGGAGGTGATGGCGCTGGTCTGCTCCGGGTGGATTAACAAGCAGGTAGCTGCCCAGCTCGGTCTCAGCGAGATCACGGTCAAGATCCATCGCGGCCAGGTCATGCGGAAGATGAGAGCAAAATCCCTGGCCGACCTTGTAAGGATGGCCGAAAGCCTCAAGCTGAACCTGAAGGCACATCCATCGTAGACGTTCGTATGGTCGCGGCGACGTCGACCGGTCATGCTGTCGCCCAATTTATCGTGCGCGTCGCCCCGCAATTGCGACCGCCATCGGAGGACGCCCAGTGCCGAGAGCCGCCATCATCTCCATTGTCGACGACGACGAGTCCGTCCGCGCGGCGATGAGCAGCCTCATCCGCTCGCTGGGCTACGAAGCCCGCGAATTCGACTCGGCCGAAGCTTTCCTCGCGTCGCCCCGTCGGCAAGACACGGCGTGCCTGATCGCCGACATCCATATGCCGGCAATGAGCGGGCTGGACTTGCAGGACATGCTTCTTGCCCAGGAACAGGTGGTGCCGATCATCTTCATCACTGCCTTTCCTGCGGACAGCCTGCGCCGGCGCGCCGAGGCGGCGGGCGCTGCGGGATTCTTCAGCAAACCCGTCGACAGCCAAATGATTATCCGCTGCCTCGATGCCGCGCTGGGCAGCTCCGGTCCGTGAATCGTATCACCCCCGACCATGGCTGGCGTCTCCTGGCTCGCATCTCTTGTTCTATGCGCAGATGTTCGCGCTGCCGCTGATCGCCTGGACGATGCTATCGGCGGGCAGATAGACCCTCGCCATGGTCGGCAGCGTTCATCCGCCCCGGCCTGTCGGCTTCGATCCCGCGCGGTTTGCGCTGATGCGGCGGCCCTACACCTTTCTTGCCCTTATCCACTTCCTAACCATCCTGGTGTATTTCGGCGCCGGCCCGTTCCATGCCCGGGTCGGGCGCGCTGGCGCATTCCGAAGCATGGTGCCCTAGCGCTAGCCGGCGCCAGCGGTGCGGAGTCCCGCCAGCAAAGCGCTTGAAGACCGTGGTGAAATGGGCCTGGGTCTGAAAGCCGACGCTCAGCGCGACATCGACCAGCGGTCGTTCGGAATTGCGCAGCAGCTCCTGCGCGCGCTCGATCCGTCGTTGCAAGACGAAATCGTGTGGCCGCATGCCGGTACCTGCTCGGAACTGGGCAGCGAAATGCATGCGGGTAAGGCCGGCGGCGGCCGCCATGTCTGCCAAGGTGATGCGACTGGACAGATGAGCATCGACATGGTCCGCAACCCGCTTCATTCGCCAGTTCTGAAGCGGTGTGCAGCGGCGGCTCGCTCTGGGACTCTCGGTCGAAGGTATCGGCGCGGCGACATCGCGTTGCACCGAAATGAGGATAAAAATCCGGTCGAAGGCCAATCCGATGGCGGTATGTTGGGCCAACTGAACTAGCATGGCCTGCCTCCTCTTGAGATCGCAGGCATAGATGACATTATTTGGAGAGCGACATCTATTGTACGCATAGTCGGTCGACCTAATACTAGCGTATGCCGCTCAGGCTCATTCTTTCTCGCATTCGAGCGCGGGAAATGGCGGCCGAGGTAGCAATCTCGACGGCATACTCTTTGGGTTTCCGTACGTGGTCTTGCGGGACGCTCGACTCGCGCATCAGCTTGTCGATTTCGTTGTGGTCGGTAGTCAGCAGAACCAGCGCGTCATGCGGATCGACCCCTCCGAGGCGGCTTGAACGAGAGCCAAGCCCCCTGAGCTGCGGAAGCATTCAAGGGCAAGAACACCACTTGCGAAGTTCCCAAAGCAGATGAAGCGGACAGTTGGCGCACTGCGCCAGCAGGCGCTCAAGCTGGGTATCGGTCTCGGACACCGGCGCTGAATCGTTAACGCTTCAGTCTACCTGCGCTGCCATCTCTCCGTTAGGGCTGTAGTTTGTAGAAAGGCCAGAGCCGGCGTTGGCATATCGCGCAGCTCGTTCTTCTCCTTCTCTGAGACACTCGTCCGAGCAATAGTGCCGCGCGCAGTTTCGGCCCTTGTAAATATTACGCACGCCACGAAGCATTCCTGTGCACCAGTGACAGTGCGTGGGCATGTCATTTAGATGCAGAGGCTCGGGCTCTCTAAGCCGATATAGCATGATTGCCTCCTATGGAAATTGGGATGGCAGTGCGCCATCACCAGGGAAGCTTCTCGAAAAACATTCCTGAAACGGCTGCGAGAGGCGCATGCCGTGTCGCCCTTCATTCAAAGCACACCTTTACCAGCGCATTCGGAAAAGTCTTCTATCCACGGGTGTGAAGACATGCATACGTCCGTGAGATGCGAACGAACCTCTGTAGGTGTCCTCTCATACCAAAGGAAAGCCCCGGCGCTGCGGCCGGGGCTTCAGGTGTGGATACCCAATCGATCCTCGATTTTGCGCTCGCTTCAGGCGCCCATCGTGCAGGTGGGGCGGCGAGTCCTTGATGCCGCGCAGCGGGAAGGTCTTGATGGCTCCATCGCTTGTGGCTTGCACGCCGTTGATCATCACCGGCTTGAAGAAGTGCTCGGTCTTGAGATCGTGCATCAGATTGTCGGTGTAATAGGGCGCCGCGTGGCAGGTGCTGCACCGTCCTTTGCCGAAGAAGATCTCCTGGCCGCGCAGCTCGGCGGGCGTGGCCTTGCTCGGATCGAGCATGCCGAACACGTCCAGCTTGGAGGCTGGCGGGAAACCCAACTCCTCCTGGAATTCCGCCATCAGGTCGACCTGATTGAGGCGATCGAGGGGATTCATGCCCTTCTTGGCCGCGATCACGTGGTCGCCATCGAAATATGCCCCGGCCTGCTCGAACTGGGTGAAATCCTCGATCGTCTTGAGGGCGCGCTGCGAACCGAACAGCCGCTGGATTTGCACGCCGCGCAGTGGCGGGGTGACGATGCGATGGTGGGATTCTTGGGGACGGGCATCGCAAGGCGACCGACCGCACGCTCAACAAGGCGCCGTCCCGCGCCTATCGCTGGCAGAGACTGCTCGACGACGGCGTCTACGTCAGCATCACGGAGATGGCGGACAAGGAGCGCATTAACCCGTCCTACCTCTCGCGGACGATCCGGCTATCGCTCCTGGCACCGGACATCGTGGAGACCATCCTGAACGGCACGCAACGCTACAGCTTGCAGACCTCGATGGGCCGTTCTCGATCGATTGGAAGCAATCTTTGGCCTCAGTCCTGGTCCGGCGCCAGCGCCGCCACTTCGACGTCGTGGCCGAGGTCGCGAAAGGTCCGTCGCATCTCCTCGAGGGCGAAGGCGAGCGCGAAGAAACGCTCCACCGCCTCATCGGTTAGTTCGCGGGTGAAACCCTCGCGGCGCAGCGCCGTGGTCTCGGCCAAAGCCGCGACGAACGCCGTCTCGAGCTCGGCCACCGACGGGCTCGGCCGGCGGGCTGCCAGGGCCATGCCGCTTGCCCTTAGATAGTTACTCCCCGCACGACCGATGGCGGCAAGCTTGGGCGCCAGCCTTCCCTGAACCGGCTCGGGCAACGGGTCCCCTCGGGCGATACGGCCGACCGTGACCACGTCATGGCGCAGCCGCAGCAAGGTGCGCCTGAGCGGCTGCGTGTCCGGCTCGACCGAGAGCCGCGCCGAGCGCTCGCGCTCGCCTTCTGCGGCGCTGGCGGTGAACTCGACCAGCGACTGGCCGATGCTGTCATAGGTCCGCCGCAGGGCCTCGATGTCGGCGGCGGTGAGCGGACCGGCCAGCACGCGGCCGACCGCCTGCGCCAAGAGGTCGAGCGTGCGCGCCGCCTCCTGCCGCGCCAGACGATGGCCGCCAGCGGGCAACACCAGGAAGGCCACGACCAGGCCCACGATCACGCCCAGCCCGACCTCCAGCACGCGGTAGATCGCCGAATCGAGCGGCCCGGCATGGGCGAGCGCCGGCATCAGCACGACGATGATCGACGCCACCGGCACGGCATTGAGATTGCGCTTCAGGGCCGCCACCAAGGCGACCGGCGCCACAGCGAGGACCAGCACCAGCAGAAGCGCCACCTCGCTGTTGTGGGGAATCAGGAGCGCCAGCGCCGCACCATAGATCGTGCCGCCCACTGTACCCACGAAGTAATCGATCGACGTCTTGAGCGAGCGGCCGATGCTCATCTGGGTGACGATCAGGGCGGTGAGCACGGTCCACAGCGGCAGCGGCAGTGACACAGCTTGTGCGATCCCGAGACCCGCCACGGCGGCCACCGTCATGCGCACGGTCAGCGCTAGCTGCACCCGGTGTTTGCGCATCCAGGCGCGCAGCCAGCGGCGGAAGATTTCCAGACGGTTCACGGGCCCTGAGAAAAGATCCTTAAGGCCTCTGCCGGTAAATAACAGTCGCAGTGCCCAAATCACGATACGCTGTCCGGGTGGGCGGGCACCGTGAAGTTAAAAATGACGCCCCGGGGCTGGTTGGCGGTCACCCACAAGCGGCCGCCATGAGCTTCGATGATCGAACGGCAGATCGACAGCCCCATGCCCAAACCGTCGGGCTTCGTCGTGTGGAAGGGAGCGAAGAGCTGCTCGAGATTCGCCGGCGCCATGCCTGGCCCGGAATCCTTCACCGCGACCAGCACGCCGCTCGGTTCGGCCCGATCGGTGGTGATGGACAGCTCTCGTGGCCCTTGCTCGACCATGCCCATTGCCTGGACGGCGTTGACGATGAGGTTGAGGACGACTTGCTGCAACTGTACGCGATCCCCTTCAATCAAGGGCAAACCCTCCCCGAATGCAGTCCGCACCGCCGCGCCATGTTTGGCCGCTTCGCCACGGGTAAGCTCGATCACCTCGCAGATCGCCTCGTTGATATCCACCCGGTCCTTCCGTGAGGGCGCCTTTTTGACGATGTCGCGGATTCGGCCGATGACGTCGCCGGCGCGATTGGCGTTCTTGACGATAGAGCCGAGCGCCTGCCGGGCCTCCTCCAGATCCGGCGGTCGTGCCGCCAGCCAGCGCAGCGCCGCCTGGGCGTTGGTGAACGCCGCGGCGATGGGCTGGCTCACTTCATGGGCGATCGAGGCGGTGAGCTGCCCCATGGTGGCGACGCGGTTGGCGTGCGCGACCTCCATCTGCATCTCGCGGTAACGCCGCTCGCTCTCGCGGGCTTCGGCTTCCGCCAGCTTGCGCTCACTCAGATCAAGCACGAAGGCGACGCCCTGGTCTCGTTGTTCGTCGAACGCGGCCGAACCGATCAGCGCCGGCATTCGGCTGCCGTCCTTGCGGAAATACTCCCGCTCGTAGGGTTGGACCGTTCCGGTCCTCTTTAGCTCGGCCGCTGCCCGCCCATGGCGGTCCCGCCATTCCGGTGGCGTCAGGTCCGTCCAGCGGACGCGCGCCCCGACGAACTCGTCACGGTCGTATCCCACCATCCGCAGGAATGCGTCATTGGCCTCCAGAATGCGATCTTCGACATCGAAAATGAAGATGCCGATAATGTTGGCCTCGACCAGGCGCCGGACCTTCGCTTCGCGTTCCGCGAGATCGCGGTACAAATCTGCGAGATCGCGGTACAGGCGGGTATTCTCCAGCGAGATCGCCGCCTGCGAGGCGAGCAGCTTGAGGACCGCGAGCCGGGCGGGAGCGAAGACACGGGGGGCCAGGTTGTTCTCGAGGTACAGCACGCCGATGAGCTTGGCCTGGTTGAGCAACGGCACGCAGAGGATGGAACGAGCCTGGCGCTGACGAATATAGGGATCCGCGGCAAACGGGGACTGGGCCGTGGCGTCGTCGAGAATGACGCTCTCCTGCGTGCGCAGGACGTAATGGAGGACCGACTCTGACAACGCTGCCGCGCTCACGGGCTGGTCGCGCAGATGCACGGTGACGGCGTCGCCGCTGGTGGTGGCTTCCGCCGCGATTCGCGGCTCATCCCCTCTTGGGAGAATCAACAGCCCGTGCTCGGCACCCGCCTGCTCGATCGCGGTGCGCATGAGTGTGTCCAGCAGCTTGTCGAGGACGACCTCGCCCGACACCGCTTGCGAAACTTTGATCACGGTCGCGAGATCCAGGCGTTCGACGGATGCCTCGATCATGCTCGTCGACCCGGCAACAGGCGACTCATCAATGAGCTGCGGGTATGAGTGATCGAGCTGCCTTACCTTGCCGTCGGCGCCCCAGCGGACATAGCAAGAACGCGCGTTTCGCAGGTAGAGACGCGCGAATTCATCGAAGCCACGGGCCGCGTAGAAGCGCGCGGCCACTTCGCAAGCGAGCGCCTCATTATGGACAAAGCCGTTTGCGCGGGTCGAGCGGATGGCCTGTTCGTATAGACGTTCGGCATCGAGGTCGCGGCCCTCCAAGCGGGCGATCTCGGCGCCAACCAGTGCGGCGCGGTTCTCGAAATTCTCAGGGCAGTGCTCAGCCCAGATCTGGAGTTGCCGGTGGTGCGCGGCCAAGGCTTCCCAGTGACGGGCTCGCTCTGCAGCGGGCGCCGCATGGCAGAGTGCGGCTTGCGCCAGCGAATCATAAAGATGGTATTCAGCCCGTTCAAAGATGGTTGGCGATAGCCAGAGGAGGCGCTCTGCCTTCCTGGCCGCCGCCACCGCGGCGAGGGGTTCTTCGGCGAGGACAAGTGTTTGTAGCTTTCGGATCCAATACAACCAAGCGGCGATCGGAACCTCCTCAAGATGTTGTTCGAACCGTTGCTCATCGAATCCGGCGCCGCTGAAGGAGCCGAAGACCGCGGTCTGGCCGCGAAGAACCCGGACAAGCCCGAACTGCGCGGTGATGAGGTCGACGACGAGGTCGAACTTCGCTTGGTGCGCGAAGGCGAGCCCGGCCTCAGCCTCGCGCTGCACTTCGGCGAGCGGATTGCCGCTGGCGAGAAGTTGGCTAAGGACGTGGTTGCCGCTAAAGGCCGCGTAGCTGAGATCGCCTGCCCGAAGCGCCGCGTCGAAGGCGTGCTGCGCGATTGCGCGACCCATTGGGAAATGCCGAATCGAAGGCTTCGCAAGGGTCCCGAACGCCAGGTAGACGCGGGGCTTGAGGCGGTCCCCTCCACGCTGCTCCACCATCTCGAGCCCAAGCTGGCCGAAGCGGAACCCTGCCTTGTAGTCACCGAAGAACAGGCCCAGCACGTTGGCGACCGTTGTGTACGCGTAGCACGATGCGTCGCTGTTTCCATGCTCCAGGCTGAGCGTCACCATTCGGCCGACGACAAGTGCGCGCAGGTTCTCGTCGGTAAACAACGCTGGCGTCACGAGCGAGGTGAGGACATCCATTGTCGCGCATGCGACCGGATCGGCCATTGGCGGCAGGTCAAGCAGCGACTCGATTGGGCGGTCGCCGAGCTGCTGCCATACCCGCGCGTATTCCTGCCGGACCTCGTCCGTCGTCGGATGCGCCAACCAAGCGATGCCCACGCGGTGCAAGTAGTCGAGGCCGACCGCGACGGCCCGGTCGCTTCTGCCTAGAGGCATGAGGAGATTGACCCGCAGCCGGGTGACGGTGGCTAGGTCGGCGAGGCTGACCGCACGGCCTGCCAGTTCGGCGAGGCGCGCTTCCGCTTCCCCAAGCGCGCCGGTGAGGAATTCACATTCGGCGCGGTGCAGCTCGAGTGCGAAAGTGAGCTCGTGTCGGCATTCCCAGGCATTTTCCGGCAGCAGTGCTGCGCCGGCGACGAGATATGTGAGCGCCGAGGCGTAGGCCGTGGAAGCCTTGGCGCGCTTGCCCGCGATCAGGTTGAACTCGGCCAGTTGCTCGCGCTCATCTCGTGTGGCCATCAAAGCCGCGCCGCGATTGAGCTGATTGACAATCTCGAAGATCGCCTCCTCCCGCTTCTCCAGCGGCGTATGCGCCGCAAGCAACCTCCCTATTCGAAGATGCGCCTCGCTGCGCAGCTCCTCCGGGACCAGCAAATAGGCGGCTTCTTGAATGCGATCGTGGACGAACTTGTAGGAGCGGTCCGATCGCTGGATCAGTTCGAGACGGACCGCCTCCCTCAGATCCGCATGGATCTGCTGCTCCAATGCTCCCTGCACGAGCGAAAGTGTCGATACCTCGGCCGTGTTTCCCAGGCACGCCAGCGTCTGCAAAGCTCTCTGCACACCGTCAGCCAGCCTGCCTATCTTGCCCACCATGAGGTCCACGACGTTCTCGGTGTACGCCTTCGCGTGGATGTGCTCGACGTCCCAGCACCAGCGCGCCTGGTCATGCTCGAACCTGAGTAGTCCTTCTTCAGACAGCGATTGGAGAAACTGGATCAGGAAGAACGGGTTGCCGACCGTCTTTTCGTGCAGCAACGCCGCCAGCTCGGCCGAGCGCGCCGGCTCGCACCGCAGCGCATCTGCGACCAGCTGACCCGCATGGTCAGGAGCGAGCGGTACCAGGCGGATCTCCTGCACCCGTGCTCCGGCGCGGCGGATGGCGTCGAGCTTGCGCATCAACGGATGGGCGGCAGTAACTTCGTTGTCGCGATAGGCACCGATCAGCATGAGGTGCTGCCGATCCGGCCGGGTCAACAGATCCTCCAGCAGATCGAGCGTCGCCGCGTCGAGCCACTGCAAGTCGTCGAGGAAGAGCGCGAGTGGGTGCTCGGGCCGGGCAAAGACGCCGACGAAGCGCCGCAAGACCAGCTGGAACCGCCGTTGCGCGTCCTGTGGCGGCAGCTCCGGGACCGCCGCCTGGTCTCCGATGATGAGCCTCAGCTCCGGGACGAGATCGACCATCAGCTGTCCGTTCGGGCCGAGCGCCTCCTGGAGGGCGTCGCGCCAATCGCTCAGCTCAGTGTCGCTGCTGGCGAGAAGAGGCCGGATCAGGCTCTGAAAAGCCTGGGCAACCGTCGAATACGGAATGTCACGCTTGGACTGGTCGAATTTGCCGGACGCGAAAAGGCCGTGCGGCACCAGCACCTTGTGCAACTCGTTGACGACCGAAGATTTGCCAATTCCGGAATGGCCGGAGACCAGCACCAACTCGGGCGCGCCGCTCTTGACGACGCGATCGAAAGCAGCGGGCAAGGCCTCGACCTCGCGCTCACGGCCGTAAAGCTTCTCGGGAATCAGCAGCCGGTCGGAGATGTCGCGTTCGCCGAGCGGGAATTCGTCAATCCAGCCCCGCGTTTCCCATTGCCTGAGACAGCGATCGAGATCGTGCTCGATGCCGGAGGCAGTCTGGTAGCGTTCCTCGGCGGTCTTGGCGAGCAGCTTCATGATGATGTGCGAGACCGCGGCCGGGACATTCTCCAACCGCTCGCTGGGCGCCATCGGCTTCCTGGCGATATGGCAGTGCAGCCATTCCATCGGCTCGGACGCGGTGAACGGCAGAGATCCCGTGAGCATCTGGTACAGCGTGACCCCCATCGAGTAGAGGTCGCTGCGCGCATCGATCGAGCGGTTCATCCGGCCGGCCTGTTCGGGCGCCATGTAGGCAAGAGTGCCGGCGATGGTCTCGGGCGGCTCTGGCGCCGGCCGCTCGCGCAGCAGCCGCGAGGCGATGCCGAACCCGGTGAGCCTGACTTCGCCCGTCGTGCGGTTGACGAAGATATTGGCCGGCTTGATGTCCTTGTGGATGAGGCCGCGCCGGTGCGCCTTGCCGAGAGCGCTGGTAATGCCGATGGCGAAGCGCAAGAAGCGTCTCAGCTCCAGGGGCGCCCCGAGCAACCGGTGCAGCGGCTCGCTGCCGGTGTCCTCGAGCACCAGCATGGTTCGACCGCGCTCGCGAACGAGCTCGAGCGGCCGCACCGCCCACGCCCCGTCCAGCTCGTCCTTCAATCCATGTTCGTGAACAAGGCGATCGAGGGTGGCACGTGCCGGATGTTCCGCGGCAGGCAGCACGGCCAGGACGGAGGCCCGTTGACCGTCGGCATTGCGCTCTCCCCTGCAGAAGACGCGTTCGTCGTCCTCCCACAAGACCTGGAGGCCACTAACTCCACCAGCGCCGAACGAAGAGGATGGATTCATCTGCCGGATCCGCCGTCAGGTCAGTGGCCGCCTTTGCTGAAAGGGTACTACTGAAGAGCGCTGAATGCAGGCGTTTGCCGCTCCAGGACCAGCTCGGGACGAACCCGTTAGTTGCTAGCCTTCACGGCCGCCCGATGTACTCGATGCACAAAATGAATTATGCGATCGGTCAGACCTCGGAGCGTCCAAGTCCAGTGTAGCATCGCGCAGCCTTCGGGGCGAGCGTCCTCGACTATGACCTGGCTTCGACGCCGCGAAGATTACAGATCGGCACAGGCGTAGGTGTTGATTTCCATGCCGACGGCGATCTCGACGACGCGAGGTGTTTTCCAGGCCATGACGTTTCTCCTTGCGGTGGGATGAACATGTCGATGATCCTATGGATGGACTCGATTAGACGCTTGTTCTGAATTGCCGAATTTGTTGTTGGATTTTTCGATTAGCGAGGGTGGAGCGGCTTCGAAGTCGCCCGACGCACGGACGGTATGTTGCGGCCGGCATCAGAGATCGCCCAACGGGTATCAGGCGCCGATCAGCGCAAAACGGCGCCACCTTCGGCCATACGGTTAAGGCCATTTCTGACGACCGTGGTGGCGGAGCCGGCGAGTAGCGACTTGTTCCTTAACAACCCGTCATGCATGCTGGGTTCTTCACGTCGGGACGGGGATCGCCGACGAACATGCTCCGGTTCGGCATCTTGATCGCGCTCAGCGTCTTGGCGTCGAGCATCGCATCCGCCGGAAGCAGTCCGTTTAGATTGAGGATGTAGGCGGAGACCGCATAGACGTCCTCGTTGCTTAGCGATTGCGGCGCGTTCTGCGGCATGGCGCGGCGGATGTAGTCGAACAGTGTCGGCGCGTACGGCCAATAGCTGCCGACGGTCCTGATCGGCTTTGGCGTCGCCAGCGTGCCCTGCCCGCCCACCAACTTATCGCCAACCCCGCCTTCGCCTCTTGCACCGTGGCAGGCCGCGCATTGCTGATCGAACACCTTGCGCCCGTGACTAACGCTGCCGCTTCCCGCCGGAAGGTTATGGCCGTCGCGATCGATATCGATGTTCCAGCCCGCGATCTCCGCCGGCGTCGCTGGTCGACCGATGCCGTAGGGGCTTTGCGCCTGTGCACGTGTAACGGCCGCCAACGCAAGCACGGCGAGCACCGCGACATGGAACTCACGCCTTGGCATTGGACACCTCGCCATCCGCTGCGATGCGCCAGGGCCAAATGGCGTTGTTGTGGTAGTAGTAATTGTCGCCACGCACCGCGAGAAGCTCGGCCAATGTCGGCTGGACGTAACCGGTCTCATCTGTTGCGCGACTTTGAATCACAGCCGGTTTGCCATCCCACTGCCAGGGGAACCTGAAGCGGGTCAGGGCCCGCGTCAGCACCGGCTCCTGCAGCTGCGCTTCCTGCCAGCTCCTGCCGTCATCGACCGAGAGGTCGACCCGCTTGACCTTGCCATGTCCGCTCCAGGCGATGCCGCTGATCTCGTGAAAGCCTATGGCGCTCAGCCGCTGGCCGCCCGAGGGCCGAGTGATGATGGATTTGGCTTCCATGTAGAACGTGAACTCGCGCGCCGACCCGTCCGGCATCAGGTCGGTATATTTGGATGTTTCTTCGCGTGAGTAAGTCGGCTCCGCAGCGACGCGCAGACGGCGCAGCCACTTTACGCTCATGTTGCCTTCAAAACCTGGCAACAGCAGCCGCAGCGGATAGCCTTGCTGCGGGCGCAGCCGTTCGCCGTTCTGGCTGTATACCAGCATCGCGTCTTCGAGACATTTTTCGATTGGAACGCTGCGCGTCATCGCCGCGGAATCCGCACCTTCGGCGACGACCCACTTCGCGCCCGGCTGCAATCCCGCCTCCTGCAAAACGAGGTTCAGGCGCACCCCGGTCCATTCGGCACAACTCAAGAGACCGACGAGGTCGGATGCCGTCTTGCCGTAGGGCTTCGTGTAGGTGGGATTGCCAGAGCACTCGAGAAAATAGATGTGCGATTCCGAAGGGAAGCGCCGGATGTCATCCATGGTGAAGAGCAGCGGTCTATCGACCAAGCCATGCAGCAGCAGTCGATGCTGCGCCGGATCGATCGCGGGCACCCCGCCATGATGACGTTCGTAGAACAGTCCGTTTGGCGTGATGATGCCATCGAGATCCTGCAGCGGCGTCCGCCCGGACGCGGATAGATATTGCGGCAGATCCTTCGGGATATTCTTGATGACACCCTTCTCGAACGGCGAAGGCGTTCCATAGAGCTGGCTTCCCATCGGATCGCCCGGCGTCTTCATCCATTCCGGGACGTTGGGTGGGAGGTTGTCGACATTATCGTCGGCCGCCAGCGCTTCGCCACCGGCGAGACCGCCCGCCATGACGGCTCCGCCCACCAACACTCCACCTTCACGCAGAAATCGCCGGCGCGATGGCAGGGCAAGATCATCGTCGACGTCGGTCGGTTCGGTCATCGCGCGTCCTCCGTTCGAATGCGGCGCCTATGGAACACCGAGCAAGGCGCCGCTTGCCGGGGATTGCTGCTCTTGCGCCATTCTTGCCGCTTTATGGGCCTGCATCGGGCGGGGCCGGCCGCCGAACGAGGTGCGGCGTTGCCATCACTCGTCCCCATCCCTCGCCAAGGTTCGGCTGCCCGATCGCAAACCTAGGTATGCTCTTCTGAGACCAATGGAACATACGAATGAACCTTCGTGCAATGGTCGGACCCGTCTCTCCGTGACTAAGCTCGTAGTGGACCTTGGGTAACCGAACGGTATTGCAATGACACTCCATAGCCCCAGCCGCAACACACCTGACCGGATGAATCTGCCCTTCAGCGGAAAAGCGATTCGTCCGATACTTGTGTCGTTTCCCATCGCCTATTTCACGGCCGCTTTTGTCACCGATCTGGCCTATTGGCAGACCGCAGATGTGATGTGGGAGTCGTTCTCCGACTGGCTGATCACTGCCGGCCTGGTCACGGCAGGCTTTGCGGTCATGGTTTTCGTGATTGACCTTGTTCTCGGCAAACGGAGTCGTGCGCTGGCCTGGCCTCACGCGGTCGGCTACGTGCTCGCCGTCTTGCTCTCCTTGCTGAATGCGTTCGTTCACAGCCGTGACGGTTACACCGCGGTGGTACCAACAGGCTTGACGCTTTCGGCGCTCGTCGTCGCCATTCTGTTTATCACGGGCTGGGCGGGTCGGGCCCTGATCGCTCACCATCGCGAGGGAGCAGACCTATGATGCGTATCCTCAAGATTACACATTCAGCGACGTGGCCGCGTCTGGCCATCGTCGCCATCGTCGGGTTGGGACTTGCCGGCTGCTATGACAATGGCGGCGATCCGAAGATTCAGATCGGTGCTAATCCCGTGTTGCCCCCACTGCAGCAGTATCTGATACCACCGATCCGAATCGCGAAAGTAGTGCCGTGGGCAAACGAAACGCCGACGGTGCCGCACGGCTTGCAGGTCCAGGCATTGGCCACCGATTTTGAGCATCCAAGGTCCGTCTACGTCCTTCCCAACGGTGACGTGTTGGTGGTTGAGGGCAATGGTCCGGAAGCGCCGATCCATCGCCCCAAGGATCTGGTCACAGGCTGGGTGCAGTGGTTCGCCGGCGCCAAAGGCAAGGGCGGAAACCGCATCACCCTGCTGCGCGACACCAACGGAGATGGCATTCCTGATGTACGAACCGTTTTCCTGGACCACCTCAATTCGCCCTTTGGCGTCGCTTTGGTTGGCCAGGATTTCTATGTAGCGAACACTGACGCAATCGTCCGCTATCCCTATCAGGAAGGGCAAACCAGCATCAGTGCACCTGGCACCAAGCTCACCGACCTTCCTGGCGGACCCATCGATCATCACTGGACAAAAAGTCTGTTGGCCAGCCTGGATGGCTCCAAGCTCTATGTCGGGGTCGGATCAAACAGCAACATCACCGAAAATGGAATCCAGGCCGAATATGAACGAGCCGCTGTCTGGGAGGTCGATCGCGCATCGGGCGCCCATCGCATCTTCGCCAGCGGCCTGCGCAATCCCACCGGCCTTGCGTGGGAGCCTGAGACCCGCAAACTCTGGGCTGTCGTCAACGAACGCGATGAGATCGGGCCCGACCTGGTTCCGGATTATTTGACCTCGGTGCAGGATGGAGCCTTCTATGGCTGGCCCTATAGCTATTACGGCCAGCATCTGGACCCGCGGGTCCAACCGCAGAGACCCGACCTGGTGGCCAGGGCGATTGCGCCGGACTACGCCTTGAGCTCTCACGTCGCGCCATTGGGTGTAGCGATGTACGCAGGCGCCGACTTTCCCGCAAGCTACCGCGGCGGTGCGTTCGTCAGCGAACATGGAAGCTGGGATCGAAGCCCTCTTAACGGCTACAAGGTGGTTTTCGTGCCGTTTAGCGGCGGACGGCCCAGCGGCCCTGCGCAGGACGTCGTCACGGGCTTCCTCGACGCGAACAATCAGGCGCGCGGCAGGCCGGTTGGTTTGGCCGTCGATCGGTCCGGCGGACTGTTGATCGCCGACGACTTGGCAAACATCGTGTGGCGGGTGTCATCGAAGCGGAGCGAGCCGTCGCAAGATGCAGCCGAATCCAAATAGGGCGTGGCCCGCAAGCTAAGCCCGTGCGCCGCGCCGGAGCCGTGGCATATGCAGCCACAAATCCAATTCCACCTTCGCAATACGACGTGAACAAATTGAAGGAGCGCGGCCAGATCCACGACCGATAGTGCCGCCAGCAAACTGCAAAAAGGCCGTCAAGATGCGTGCGGAAGGAGCCGCCATATGGCCGGGGCGAGGCACAGCTGCCAGACTCGTCCTTTATGTATTGACTGGTCTGTGTGTCGTCGGAGGCTCGGCTTACTGCCAGACCGGCATGGCCGAAACTCATTTGTTGGGAGACTGGGGCGGCATGCGAACGCGCCTGGTGGACCGTGGCGTGCAATTCGACTTCCAGTATGTCAGCGACACCCTCTGGGGCTTCAAGAGTCAGCAGACGCCATTTGCGTCCTGGAACCGCTTCCGCGCAACCGTCGACATCGATTTTGGCACGCTGGCCGGGCTGGACGGATGGTACTTCCACGCGACGGGACTCGCGCAAGGAGGAGGCAATCTCGGACTGGATCTGGGGCTCCTGACGGGGCCCAGCGGACTGGTGAGTGCGAACACAACTCGCCTCGATTCGTGGTGGATCGAGAAGCGATGGCTGGACGAGCGTATCGCCGTACGCGTGGGACAGTTTGCGGGCCAGGATTTCTACGGAAACGCGCAGTTCGGGTCGTCATTTATCATCGCCCCACTGAACTATGCGCTGGGCAACTTGTCTACGACCCTCGAGACCTTCAATCCGTTCGCGACGCCGGCGGCGGAAATTCGCATCGCACCGATCGACCATTTCTATCTGAAATCGATGGTGATGGCTGGCGATCCGTCGCCTTCTACAAGTAACCCAACCGGACTGGTTCCGCAGTTCCGTGGAAGTCCCGTCGTTGCTTCGGAGATCGGCTTCACCCCGGGTCGGAACGCAACCTCGGCGCCCGTCGACGACGTCGAGAGCCGGAAAGGTTATTCCGGCCTCTATCAGTTCGGAGCGGCCTACAATCCCGCGGCCTTCACGGCGCCCCTGAGCCCAACGCCCATGTCGGGCAACTATCTCTTGTATTGGAAGGCGAGCCAGGCTCTCTGGCGAGTCGACCCGAAAGAGGCACGGGGCCTGGATGCGACGTTTGCGCTCGACTGGAGTCCGGCGAATGTCAATCGCAACTTCATGCAGCTCACCGCGGGGCTGCGCTTCAACGAGCCGCTGCCTCTGGGTTTTCACAACACCATGTCGCTGGGCTATGTACGAAACAGCCTGAGCCCGGACTTCCTCCCCGCCGACCTGGCTGCCTGGCAAACTGAGCACGGCATCGAGTTCAACGTACTGTTGGGCTATGGACCATTCGCGGTCCAGCCCGTGTTCCAGTACTATGCCAATGTAGGTGGGATGGGCGGAGATGCTTTCGTCGGCGGGTTTAGGATAAGGATAGATTTTTAAGAAGCGGAAGTTCGCCTCTCAATCGATGCCCCGTCGAGCCGCCCATACGGATTACTTCGATCCTCTTGTCTCCGTCAGATAGTCGACGATCGCCGGTACATCCTTTTCGGCGACCGGCGCCTTGTAGGCGTGGATCATCTTGTCGACCACGCCGGCCCACGTCGCCTTGGAGAGGTTGTGCTGGGTCAACACCATGCCGGCGGAGTGGCAGGCGAGGCAGTTGGCGTTGATCGCCTCGGCCTCCGTCCCGCCGGGAAAGGCGATGTCGCTGCTCGGCAGGTCGACCGATACCGATTTCAGTACGAACGTCCGTGGCGCGCCGGTCGGGACCGGTGCGGCGGCCGGAACGACGATCGGCGCTCCCGGCGGCTCGGGATGGCCGATGATCGCGAGCACCAAACCTGCCAGGAGGGCGGCGCCGAATCCGACCGGGGCGGCGGAGAGGCTCATGCGTCCCTCATGCTGCCGTCAAGTAGACGGTCTCGATCGCGTTGTGCATGAAGCCGCCCGGATTCCAGTTCGGCGTCGCCCGCTGTGCCAGACCGTCGCTGTTGGTGCAGCGGACCATGACCGATACGACGCGCGCCGCGGGGACGAACTCCGCCTGCCATTGCCGGAAGCTGTACTTGCCCTCGTCGCGGCCGAGCACCGTCGGCAACCAAAGGGTCCCGCCATCGAGCGAGATCTCAACCGACTTCACGCCCGTCGAGCCGCCGAAAGCGATGCCGCGAACTGTCGTCTTCGTCCCCGCCTTGAGCGTGGCGCCGGCCGTGAGGTTGGTGACGAAGGAGCGCGGCACCATCTTGTTGATTGGCACCATGGTCAGGCCGGTCTGCCCTGGCTTCATGGTGGCACCCGACGTATCGGGAATGAGATAGGCGCTTTTCATCCAGAAAGTATCGTCAGGCCCGTTGAGCACTTCGATGCGGTCGAGCATCTTCACCCAATAGGTCGAGTACCAGCCAGGCACAATCAGGCGCAACGGAAAGCCGTTCAGCAGCGGCAGCTGCTCGCCGTTCATGGCGTAGGCGATCATCACCTCGCCGTCGCGCGCATGGTCGATGTCGAGCGACTTCATCAATTTCGGCGCGCCGTCGACCACCGGCTCGTCGAGGCCGGCGAAACGAACCCGCTCAGCCCCGCGCTTCACGCCGGCCCGGTCGAGCACGTCCTTCAGCCGGACGCCCATCCATTTGGCATTGCCCATGGCGCCGTTCGACCATTGCGCGCCCGCTACGGGCGGCGCCGTGTAGCCTCGCGAATTGCCCGAGCACTGATTGACCGCCGCCAGTTCGACCCGCGGCAGCCCGTCGACGATGTCTTTCAGGGTCATCGACAGCTCGTTGTCGACATGGCCACAGACGGAGAGGCGGAATGTGTTCACATCGACTTCGGTCGGAATGACAGCCCAGTGCCAGCGGACGAAGAAGGAATCGTTGGGCGTGAACACGCCGCGGTCGAAGACCTCGAACGGCGTCTCGAGAAGCGGCGGCCGCGTGCGTTGCAGGATCATGGCCGCCTTCTGCGGGAAGGACGTCGTGACCACGCGCGCCTTGGGGCCCTCGGGCAGCGGAAGATCGATCAGCGTTTCGGCCCTCGCCGAAGCGATCCAGGCCGAACCTGAAACGAGCGCAAGGCCGCCGGCGCCCGCTTGTCTCAGGAACGACCGTCGCGTGGTTCCAATCATCCTGCGCATCGATTCGCCCATCTGCTGATGACCGCATGCTGGCCTGCTGCTGGGGCATAATGCCCCTGTCATGAGTCAACACGCTATCGAACTAAGGTATGAGGTCTTCATTTCGACGTTGGTGATGAGCCCCAACATCGTCAGGTGAGCACGCGAGCCTGACAGATCGCGGCTCCGCTTTCGCAGCGTGCGAACTCGAAATCGGCGCGACATTTTGGGAAGACTCCGGGCGGGGGTGCAGCGACACTTCAGGAGCGTAAGCTCTGGTCGGATGAAGTGGAGGAACTCCCCCATCCGCTTCGCCATTTCGCATGTGCTGTTGTCGTTCTGATAGCCGGCCCGTGCGGTGACACGATTAGATCTGCCGAGGAGGGTTAGGGAACGCGGCGTTGCCGCCAGGGAAGTCAGATCATGTCAGTTGTCCGATTTGTGCTCAGGCATACGTACACGGTCGGCGCCGTTCTGATACTCGTTTGCCTGCTGGGAGGCGGCGCCGCCCTGCGGATGCCGATCGACATCTTCCCAGAGATCGACATCCCGGTCGTCAGCGTGGTCTGGACCTACAACGGCATGAGCGCGCAGGACATCCAGGATCGAATCCTCTCCTTGCATGAGCGCCAGCTTGCGTCGTTGGTTGACAACATCTCCCGCATCGAATCGACGAGCTATATGGGCGTCGGAGTCGAAAAGATATACCTGCAGGAAGGGGCCAGCGCCGGCCAAGCGGTCTCCCAGGTGGCGAGCAGCGCGCTGGTCGTCCTCAAATACATGCCGCCCGGCATCACGCCCCCGCTGGTCCTGCGCTATGGGGCCACGGACGTGCCGATCATCCAGCTCAGCCTTTCCAGCAAGTCGCTCTCGGATACCGAACTGAACGATCTCGGCCAGAACATCATTCGCCCGGATCTGGCGATCGTCCGTGGCGCCGACGTCCCCCAGCCATATGGTGGCAAACCGCGCGTCATCATGGCGGATCTCGACCCGCAGGCCCTCGTGGCTCGCGACCTGTCGCCCGCCGACGTCAGCACAGCCCTGCAGCGCCAGAACGTGATCCTGCCCGCCGGCGACGTGAAGATCGGGCGTAAGGATTACATCCTGGCCATGAACAACAGCCCGGATGTGATCGGTAGGATCAACGATTTTCCGATCAAGCAGGTCGATGGAAAGACGATATTCGTGCGCGACATCGCGCACGTGCACGACGGATATCAGGTCCAGACCAATTCCGTCTCGGTCGACGGAACACCCGGCGCGCTCATCACCGTGCGCAAGACTGGCGCGGTGTCGACGCTCTCGGTCATCGACGGCATCCGCAATGCTCTTCCCCAGATCGAGAACATCATTCCCAAGGAAGTGTCGATCCAGGCTCTCTTCGACCAGTCGGTCTTCGTCCAAGCGGCGTTGAGCGGCGTGGTGATGGGCGGCCTGTTGGCGGCTGGCCTCACCGGGCTGATGATCCTGCTGTTTCTCGGCAACTGGCGGCTGACTCTCATCACGCTCGCCTCGATCCCGATTTCGATCATCGCCGCCGTGTTGGCGATGGATGTCTCGGGCCAGACCCTCAATACGATGACTCTCGGCGGCTTTGCTCTCGCGATCGGCGTCCTGGTCGACAACGGGACGGTGGTGATCGAGAACATCGAGCGGCACCTCGGGCTGGGTGAACCGCTGGAAACGGCCATCCTCGACGGTGCCGGCGAGGTCGGATTGCCGACCTCGCTCGCCACGCTGTGCATCTGCATCGTCTTCGTGCCCGTCTTCCTGCTGCAAGGCACGGCGAAATACCTCTTCTCGCCGCTGTCGCTCTCGGTCTGCCTGTCCCTGATCGCAAGCCTTGCCTTGTCCTTCACCCTCGTGCCCGTCCTGTTCAAGTACTTGATGCGCGGCGTGGTGGGCCGTCCTCAGCCGACAAGGCGAGCTCGCACGCACTGGAATCCCCTGGGCGCGATGCACAGCCGCTTCGACCGCGGCTTCAAGAGCTTTCGCGACTCCTACCGCAGCAGCCTTGCCTGGGCTCTGACCAGGCCCTTGACCACCATCGCCTTCTTTCTGGTCCTGATGGTCGCCTCCCTGCTTCTCTTCCCGCGGCTTGGCCAGGACTTCTTTCCGCGCGTCGACGCCGGGCAGATGCGGCTGCACGTCCGCGCCCCCGTCGGCAGCCGCATCGAGCAGACCCAGGCCGACTTCGCCCGCGTCGAGGCTGAGATCCGGCGCATCGTCGGCGACGGCAACATCGACACCGTCCTCGACAATATCGGGCTGCCCTATAGCGGCCTCAACATCGCGCTCAGCGATTCGGCCACCGTCGGGCCGATGGACGGCGAGATCCTGATTTCGCTCGCGCTCAAGCACAGACCCACCGCCCTACTCATGGCGACGTTGCGTCGGGAATTGCCGGAGCGCTTTCCCGGGTTCGTGTTCTTCTTCCAGCCCGCCGACATCGTCAGCCAAGTGCTGAATTTCGGCCAGCCGGCGCCGATCGATATCCGCGTATCGGGGCCGGACAGCGACGAGGCCTATGCCCTGGCGACCAAGCTTGCCCAGGACCTGCAGCGCGTGCCCGGCATTGTCGACTCCCATGTCTTCCAGGTTCCGGATGCGCCGACGCTCTCCGTCGATGTCGATCGCATCCTGGCGGCGGAGCTCGGCCTCGATCAGTCGCTCACAGCCAACAACGTGCTGGTCACTACCAACGGCAGCGCGCAGACGGCGCCCAACTTCTGGGTCGATCCGCGGAACGGCGTCAGCTATCCCCTGGTCGTCCAGCTGCCGACCTATCGGATCAACACGACTCACGACCTTTGGACGCTGCCGGTCTCGGCTGGCGGCCCGGACGGCCGGGGCCAGCTGCTGATGAACCTGGCCGAACTCGGCCGTGGCGAGACGCCCCTGGTCATGTCGCAGCTCAACATCCGACCGGTCTTCGACGTCCACGCCGATGTCCAGGGGCGCGATCTGGCCTCGGCTGCCGACGCCATCGACAAGGTGATCGCCGCCAATCGGCCCGACTCTTCGAAGGCCATTACGGTGCAACTGAGCGGGCAGGTCGACACCATGCTGAAGAGCTACAGCGGGCTGTTCTCCGGCATGGCGCTGGCCGTCGTGCTCGTCTACCTGTTTTTGGTCATCAATTTCCAGAGCTGGCTCGACCCGATCATCGTGCTGATGGCCGTGCCGTTCGCGTTGGCCGGCGTCATGTGGATGCTCTACCTCAGTGGCACACATCTCAGCGTTCCGGCATTGATGGGCACGCTGATGTGCATCGGGCTCACGACGGCCAACAGCATTCTGGTGGTGACCTTCGCCAATCAGCGCATGGCGGCCGGCGAGGGGCCGCGGATGGCAGCACTCGCCGCCGGATATACAAGGCTGCGGCCGGTGCTGATGACGGCGGGCGCCATGATCCTGGGCATGATTCCCATGGCGCTCGGAGTCGGCGAGGGCGGCGAGCAGAATGCCCCGCTAGCGCGTGCCGTCATCGGCGGTCTGGCCTTCGCGACCTTCGCCACGCTGGTGTTCGTGCCAGCCCTGTACCGGCTGCTTCGCCGCGGCACCCTGACCATCCTCGGTGAGCGCACATGACGCAGCAGGACCCCCAGCCGAAGACTGAGCAGGCCGATACTGCCGCCATGGGAGATGCGATACGGCCCCGCACCGGTCGACGCGTGCAGGTCGTTGCGGGTGTCGTGGCGGCCGCACTGTTGATCGGCTTTGTCGCGACAAATGCGTCGCGGTCGCGTTCCAGCGAGAGGCTGGCGACGGAGACCGAGGCGCGGGCCGTCCTGGCGCCCGCCGTCGCCGTGGCGACGGTCCAGCCGGCCCCGTCGGTCAGCGTGCTGAGCTTGCCCGGCGAGACGGCTGCCTGGTACGAGAGCACGATCTACGCGCGGGTCGACGGCTATGTCGCCAAATGGTTCGTCGATATCGGCGACCATGTCGAGGCGGGGCATGTCCTGGCGACGATCGAGACACCCGGACTCGATGCCAGGCTTGTCGCCGCGCGCGCCCGGCTCAGTGTCGCCAAGGCCGAGCTGCAGGTCCGCCGGGCCGAGGCCGAGTTCGCGCGAACCACCCATGAGCGCTGGCAGAACTCGCCCAAGGGTGTGGTTTCCGAACAGGAGCGCGAAGACAAAAAAGCAGGCTTCGAGAGCGCCAAGGCCAAGGCGAGCGCCGCCCTGTCCCAGGTCAACCTTGCCGAGGCGGAGGTCGAGCGGCTCGCAGCAGACGAGCAGTTCAAGCAGGTCCGCGCGCCCTTCACCGGCACGATCGTGCAGCGCCGAATCGACATCGGCAATCTCGTCACAGCCGGCAGCACGTCTGGAAACACCCCGCTCTATCGCATGACCCGGAACGATCCGATTCGCGTCTTCGTGGAGGCGCCGCAGGCCGTGTCGGAATCGATGAAGGTCGGCACGCCGGTGCGGATCCACGCCGTGCAGAACCGGCCGTTCGACGGCCGGATCACCCGAACCGCCCGTGCCGTCGATACTCACGCGCGAACGCTGCGCGTCGAGATCGACATTCCCAACCATGACGACGTCCTGCTGCCCGGCCTCTACGTCAAGGTCGGCTTTCACCTCGATCGGGTGGGCACGGCGCAGGTACCGGCCGCGGCCCTCGTGGCCCGTGCCGCCGGCCCGCAAGTTGCCGTCGTCGCCAGCGACGACACGGTTCAGTTCCGCGACGTGTCGATCGCCCGCGACGACGGCAAGACCGTCGACCTGGCCTCCGGCGTGGCGCCGGGCGACCGGGTCGTCCTCAATATCAGCAGCCAGATCGCTGCCGGCCAGAAGGTGCGCCCCAGCGCAGTGGGCAGTCACCTAGCCGGCGCCGTCCCTGCTGCAGCCCCGCGCTCCCGATGATGCGACTGAAGCCTTTTGCCGCCGCCACGGCCCTCATGCTGGCCGGCTGCACCGTTGGGCCCGACTACCGCGAGCCTCATATCGACGTTCCGCAGAACTTCGCGTCGCCTTCCGCCGTTGGGTCCGTCAAGCCACCGAAGTCGGAGCCGTCGCCGACGACTGCAAGCGCGCGCCCGGGCGATCTCGTCAGATGGTGGAAGGGCCTCAATGATTCCCAACTGGATTCGCTGGTCAGCCGGGCGATCGAGGCCAATCTCGACCTCGGCATCGCGCTCACCCGGGTGCAGGAGGCGCGCACCAAGGTGGCCGGGGCGGTGGGCCAGGCACTGCCATCCGTGATCGCGAGCGAAGGCGCAGGCTGGGGCACCGGGCAGGATCTGACCCGCGGGCGTGTATCCAATCCGCTGCGGTCCGGCGAGAATGGCAGCGGATTGGATCAGGTCACCCAGGCGGTCGGCGTCTACACCGACTGGGAAATCGACCTGTTTGGCAAGTTTCGACGCGAGATCGAAGCGGCGCGCTATGACGCCGAGGCCGCGATCGCGGCCCGCAACGATGTCCTGATATCGGTCGTAGCCGACGTGGCGCGCGCCTATCTCAGGCTGCGCGCGTCGCAGATGCGGCTCGCCATCGCCCAGCGCAGCGTCGCAACCGCCCGCCAGACCCTGACCTACGTGCAGGCGCGCGCCGAGCGCGGCCTGACCAACGAGCTGGATGTGAATATGGCCAGACGCGAGCTGACGACGCTCGAGGCCACTCTCGCCCCGATCGGGTCGGAGATCGACACCGCGCGCTACAGCATCGCGGTTCTGCTCGGGCAGTATCCGGGGATACTGGGCGAGGAGCTCAAGCCGGCGACCATTCCGGCGCTGCCGGGCAAGGTCGACACCGGCCTGCCTCTCGACTTGCTGCGGCGCCGGCCGGATATCCGCGAGGCCGAACGCAATCTCGCCGGCGCCACCGCGCGAATCGGCGTGGCGACGGCCAACCTGTTTCCTCATGTGTCGCTGATTGCGGCGACGGGCCTGCAGTCGCCGGCGCGAGTCGCCGCAAGCGGCTTCATCGGCGCGGTCGGCCCCTCGGTGTCGTGGTCGATCCTGGATTTCGGCACGCTCGACGCCATGGTCGGGGTCGCCGATCTGCGGGCCCGCGGTTTCCTGCTCAACTACAAGCAGACGATCATCCGGGCGGTCGAGCAGGTCGACACCGCCTTGACCCATTATGCCGCTCAGCAGGACCGTCTGGGCAGCCTGGACAACGCCCTGGCCGCGAGCCTCGCGGCCGTGACACTCGCCTCCGAGCGCTATGACCGCGGTCTCACCGACTTTTTGAATGTTCTCGACGCCCAGCGCGCCGAGTTCGAGCTCGAGAGGGAATACGTCATCGCGCAGGAAGCGGCGGCCCAATACCTCGTCAATCTCTTCAAGGCGCTGGGCGGAGGCTGGGAAGACCATCAGTCGCTGCCGCCGATTCGCAAGCCGCAACCCGCCGTCGTCGCCGCTTTTCGGGAGCTGTTGAGGCCCAAGGATGGTATGCTGTGACCTTCAGCAATAACGACCCACCTATCGACGGCTCAGGCGCGTCGTCCTTTTTGTGCTGAGTGCATTCTGAAGGCTCTACAACTGATGCGATTTTGCTTGTTTCATCACGAGTCGATCGTTTCGCGAAATCGAGCGCTCCTGCTGGGCAACTAAGGTCCACGTGGCGCCGCAGATGGCGACATCGCCCTTTCACAATGACGAATAGACGGCCTTCCGACTTGAGAAGCGACCGACCCGGCACAAGGCGCGTGAAATTACTTCGATCTTAATCCAAAGATAGTGGGGTCTCGTCGAGCTCTTCGGCACGCTCTACCTCGATCAGCACCGCGAACCCCTTCTAGTCGGGATCTCGATCTTTTTCTAGCTGATCAACCGCGTCCAAACTTCCTCATAGATGGCTCTCGACTTGTACAGCCGGGCGGTGCCCCGTAGAAGCGTGCGATGGCACCTTTCGGCAGAATACCGTCGGCGCGAAGCTGCGGCTTGCGGAAGTAGACTGTCACCTTTGTGCCATCGACGAGATTGCCGTCGTCGAGCCCTTGCCCCGTTCCCATAATGAGAAATGTCCGTCGTCGAACACCAGCGTGCTGCCACGTGGCGTGATCTGCGCATCGTCGCTCGGCAGTACCGTCGCGATCAGACAAACATCTTTGGGAAGCGCTGTGTTAATGTATGTCCAGAGAGTCTTGGGTATTCTTACCATAATTCGGGCGGCGCGAGCCCTCGGCTGGATGGCAATTCAGTTCCTAACCACAGACGGGCGATTACGGATATCAGCCGGATCCTCGACCTCGAACCCGGCGCTGGGAAGCGAGCAAAGGCATCTGAGCTGCTTTAGGTCGTGGTCGTTCGACAACGCTGCGCACGCCTTGGTGCCCGAGATAGCCAGCCGTCGAGCAACATGCCATCGAACTCGACAATCCCCTCAGAGTGCGTCCTAGCTCTGGATCAAATCAATCGGGCGAGCATTTCCTGCTGGTGCTCGCCGAAAACGGTGCGAGCTACGTCTGCTCAAGGCGTTATCCCCTGGGGCACACCAGCGTCAGCCGCACAATCATTTTGCTGCGTTCCGACCCTCTGATAACCAGCCATCAAATTGAGCCTGATGAGAGCGGATCCACTCCTGCGCATGGCGCTTTATATCGTCTGATTTGTTTTGGCCGGCATTCATCTGGGCGTTCTGTTTGAGAACATCCTCGAAGGGAATCGAAGCCACCTCCAAGAACCGCACTATCGCGGGATTTTTCGCAAGGAATGCTTCATTGGCGACGGGTCGAATATCGCTGTACGGCATGCCCATGTGGCACGGATTGGATGCACAGCCTTCGACGTTCGGAACATTGGTCCAGTTGGAATACGCCTTCAGCGACTCCGGCAGTTTTGTCGATTTGGTCTCGAGCCAAACGACATCTTTGCCCGGCTTCAGAAGGCCAACGGTCCAGTTTGGCGTCCAGGTATAGAAAAATATGGGCTTGCCTTCCTTAAACCGCGCGACAGCATCCGCCATCGCCACATTGTACGCCGCTTTTATGGTATGAATGGCACGGTCGAGACCGTACGCCTTCAACTGGTAATCGACCAACAGTTCGCATCCCCACCCTGGCGGGCACGCGACCAAGTCGGCGTTCCCTGTTCCTTGGCCGTCGAAGAGCTTAGCAATCTCGGGCCGCGAGAAATCCTCAAGATACTTGATACCATTCGCATCTGCAGTTTTCTTGTCGACGAGATAACCCTGCAGAGATCCTCCCTTTATCACGTACCCAATCGGACGCGCTTTTCCCCCGAATATTTTCTTGTATTCGTCATGTGTGGGGAAATAACCGTCGAACCACAGATCGATGTCACCCTGAGAGACGGCCTGGTAGAAGATCGGATTATCAAGCGTCTTCACCTCTGCGGTTTTGTACCCGAGCTGGCGCAGTCCCTCCAAATAGATCTCGGTATAAAAATATCCTGTATCCCAGGTCGGGCGGGCCGCGCGCACTTCGCGATCATTGCCGGGCTCGGCCGCTTGGCTTGGCTCAACTGCGCTCAATCGCCCCAGAACGGCAGTTGCCAATGTCACAAGTGCAATCAATTGCCAGCGAATGAGTGATGTCACGTCGTCCTCTTGCTTGCCTGTTGATCTATATCAATCGCTTCTGTCTCGCTGGCGCAACCGCGTAGAGCGCAGCAGCTTACCCGGCCACCTAAATGCTCTCGGGCTCGTCTTCGTTGCAATCGACTGTTCCCCAATAGCGAGCGTCATGCGGTCGAGAAGGATTGCTAGTAGCACGATGCAAACGCCGCCAACTGTCGCCATACCGATATCGAGACGGCCAATGCTGGTGAAGACAACCAGCCCAAGACCGCCGGCCCCGACCAGTGCCGCGATTACGACCATGGAAAGCGCGAGCATGAGTGTTTGATTCACCCCCGCCATGATCGTTGGCTTGGCCAGTGGCAATTGCACTTCCCACAGGAGCTGCCATGGTGTCGAACCAAAAGCTATGCCGGCTTCGGTAATCTCATCTCGCACTTGTCGGATTCCAAGGCTCGTAAGTCGGATCATCGGTGGCAGAGCGAACACGATTGTCGCAATGAGGCCGGGCACGATCCCGATCCCGAACAGCATGACGATGGGTACCAGATAAACAAACGCTGGAATTGTCTGCATGACGTCCAGCACAGGCCGAAGCAACTCCGCAATGCGATCATTGCGTCCCGCAATGATGCCGAGAGGCAACCCTATCAGCGTGCAAAACAGCAAAGCGGTCAGAACCATGGCCACCGTCGTCATGGTTTCATCCCACAACCCCAAGAGCTCGAAGCTGATCGTCACGATCGCGGCAAAAACTGCTATGCGTGGCCCAGCCAAGCGCCACGCCAAAAAGGAAATCGAAGTAAGAAATGCCCACGGGGGTATGGAGCGAAAAAACGCATCAAGGGTCGTCAGCACATGATCAACCGGCCATTGTAGGGTGCGAATGAAGGGTCTGAGATTGACCAGCCAATCCTGCACAAACGTGTTGATCCACCGGTCAACGCCTAAGTTGAAGTAATCAGAAGACATTTGCCGCCTACCTCATCCTGCCGTTCGATGTTGGCATCAAGTGGCGCAAGGTGGACAAAGCCATTGGGGGTTCCCCGTCGTTCCCGCTATCGCCGGAACGTGCGCCTCCGAGTTTTGCAAATACGTCGAGGGGATCAATTACGCCCTGCAGGAATCCCTCGTCGTCGACGACTGCGATCGGAAGTCCCGTGGCACATAAGCGGTATAGGTCGCTAATCGGGGTCAAGTTGACACAAGTCGGGAAATCGCGACGCATAAGTGAGCGAAGCGTGCCCTCCACTCCGGTGCCGCCCTGATGCGGCGCAAATCCACAAATCAGACCAACCGGTCTATTTTCATTGTCGACCACGTAGATGCATCGCTGCTCCACGTTCGGCGCCAACTCAGAAAGGGAGTGTAACAAATCCGAATCCCGCAACGTGAGCGGCTCGCGCCGCATCACAGCTTCCGTCGTGAGGAAGCGCCCAAGGTCGACATCCTTCGCGAACGCTTTCACGTAATCGTCCACAGGCGCCGTTACCAACTCTAACGGGGTAGCAACTTGGACGAATTTTCCGTCCTTCATGATCGCTATTCGATCACCGAGACATAACGCTTCATTCAAATCATGAGTGATGAAGACGATTGTTTTATGAAAGCGACTCTGCAGCTCGAGTAGTTCGTTCTGCATCTCGCGGCGTACCAACGGGTCCAACGCGCCGAACGGCTCGTCCATGAGCAAAACTTCTGGATCCACCGCGAGGGCGCGCGCGAGCCCGACGCGCTGCTGCATGCCGCCGCTAAGAGTGCTCGGAGGAACATCGGCCCATTTGCGCAAACTGACCAGATCCAACGCTTTCAACGCGCGGTCACGACGCTCACTTCGCGGCACGCCCCGCACCTTGAGCCCATACTCAACATTCCCGGCAACTGTCTTGTGCGGAAACAACGCGAAATGCTGAAAAACCATGGCAATCTTCGTGCGGCGCAACTCGCGAAGGCGCTGTTCGCTCGCGGTCGATATTTCCTCACCGTCCATGAGAACGTGACCATCGCTCGGCGTGATCAACCGGTTGATACAGCGAACGAGTGTCGATTTTCCGGATCCTGAGAGGCCCATGACAACGAACACCTCTCCTTCTCGAACGGAAAAGGAGATGCCGGCGACTGCAGCAACAGACCCTAGGTTGCGATGAATTTCATCGCGAGTCGCACCGGCACGAGATGCCTCGAGCGCCTCTAACTCCGAGCCGCCGAATATCTTGTAGAGGTTGTCAACCTTCAGCTTCCAACCAACATCCACTGGGCACCGCCTCGACGCTTCGGTTTCAGTCCCAATTGCTGCCCTCGTTACTGCCACGATTTAAAGCTCTCGTGGTTCCACGGACCAACCACAGTGCCTGGGGGCACGGCTGAAGAATCTCTCTCCCGATCCATTATGGGCGGCGCACCAAACCTGTCATATCTTCGCAACTGCTGCAATTGCTTGCGCCTTGACGGGTGCTCGCGCGCGCAACGCTTCAGCAGGTGACCGTTGCTGCCTCCGAATTACGATGCGCTGCCCGGCACCGTGAACTGAAAAACGGCGCCTTGGGGCAAGTTGGCGGTCACCCACATTCGGCCCCCATGAGATTCGATGATCGAACGGCAGATTGACAGCCCCATCCCCAAACCATCGGGCTTCGTCGTATAGAAGGGGGCGAAGAGCTGCTCGAGGCTCTCCGCGGGCAAGCCTGGTCCCGAATCGTTCACCGCGACCAGCACGCCGTTCGATTCGGCTTGAGCGGTGGTGATGAAGAGCTCTCGCGACCCTTCCTCGACCGCGCCCATGGCCTGGACAGCGTTGACGATGAGATTGAGGACGACTTGTTGCAGTTGTACGCGATCTCCTTCGACGAGCGGCAAACCCTCCCCGAGTGCCGTCCGCACCGACGCGCCATGCTTGGCCGCTTCGCCACGGGTGAGCTCGATTACCTCGCGGATCGCCTCGTTGATGTCCACCCGGTCCTTCAGTGAGGGCGCTTTCTTGATGATTTCACGGATCCGGCCGATGACGTCGCCGGCGCGACTGGCGTCCTTGACGATAGAGCCGAGCGCCTGCCTGGCCTCGTCCAGATCCGGCGGTCGTGCCCCCAGCCAGCGCAGCGCCGCCTGCGCATTGATGACGGCCGCGGCGATGGGCTGGTTCACCTCATGGGCGATCGAGGCCGTGAGCTGCCCCATGGTGGCGACGCGGTTGGCGTGTGCCACCTCCATCTGCAGCTCGCGGACGTGCCGCTCGCTCTCGCGGGCTTCGGCTTCCGCCCGCTTGCGCTCGCTCAGATCCAGCACGAAGGCGACGCCCTCGTCCCGTTGTTCGTCGAACGCCGCCGAGCCGATCAGTACCGGCACACGACTGCCGTCCTTGCGGAAGTACTCCTTCTCGAACGGTTGCAAGCTCCCGATCATCTTCATCTCTTCAACGGCGCGAGCGCTGCGGTCGCGCCCTTCCGGTGGCGTCAGGTCCGTCCAGAGCAGGCGACCGGAGACGAGATCCTCACGATCGAATCCCACCATGCGGAGAAACGTGTCGTTGGCCTCGATGATCCGACCTCCGATCTCCCAGAGGTAGATGCCGATGATGTTGGCGTCGACCAGGCGCCGGATCTTGGCTTCGCGTTGTTCGAGATCGCGGTACAAATGAGCATTCTCCAGGGCGATCGCTGCTTGCGAGGCGAGCAGCTTGAGCACCGCGCTGCGGGCCGGTGCGAAGACGCGAGGGCTGAGGTTGTTCTCGAGATAGAGCACCCCGAGGAGCTTGGCCTGGGTGATCAAGGGCAGGCAGAGAACGGACCGCGGCCGGCGTTCGCGAAGGTACGGATCCTCGGCAAACGCGAGCTGGACCGCGGCATCGTCGAGAATGACGCTCTCGCGGGTACGCAGGACATAGTGGAGTACCGACTCCGGCAGCACGGAAGCGGTTACTGGCTGGTCGCATATCTGCACGACCACTGTGTCGCCGCCTGTCGTGGCTTCGGCCTCGATCCGAGGCGTGGCCCCGCGGGGCACGATCAACAGGCCTCGCTCGGCGCCTGCCTGCTCGATGGCCGTGCGCATGAGCGTGTCGATCAGCATTTCTAGGACGATCTCGCCCGAGACGGCCTGCGATACCTTGATCACGGTCGCGAGGTCGAGGTGTTCGACCGGCGCCCCGATCGTGCTCGTCGGAGCGGGCGCTGGCTTTTGCTCCCTGAGGTATGGATACAGCTCGTCGAGTTGCCGCACCTTGCCATCGGCTCCCCAACGCAGGTAGCCGTAGCGGGCGTCCTGCAAATACACACGGGCAATCTTCTCGAAGCCACGCACCGCGTAGAAGCGGGCGGCGAGTTCGTCGGCAAGCGCCTCCTGGTGAACAAAGCCGTTGGCGCGGGCCGAGCGGATGGCCTGTTCGTAGAGGCGCTCGGCATCGACCTCGCGGCCCTCGATGCGAGCGATCTCGGCGCCGACCAGTGCGGCGCGGTTTTCGAAATTCTCAGGACAGTTCGCCGCCCACAGCTGGAGTTGCTTGTGATGCGCAGCGACAGCGCCCAGGTGCTGCTGCCGCTCGCCGGCTGCCGCGGTGTCGCAGGAGGCGGCTCGAGACAGCGCGCCGTAAAAGTGATATTCCGCCGTTTCGAAATATGAGACCGAGGTCCACAATAGCCGTTGTGCACTCGACGAGGCCTCGATGGCTGACGCGTAGTCGCCGGCAAAGAAGCGCGCCTGCAGCTTGCGGACCCAGTACCAGAACTCGACAAACGCCATACCCGGGTTTTCTGAAAAACGGCGCTCGATCCGACGCTCATCAAACTGCTCATCGTCGAAGGAGCCGAATCTCGGCGTCAAGCCGCGCAGCGTCCGGATCAGTCCGAGCTGAGTGGCGATGGTGTCAATGACAAGTCCGAACCGCGCCTTCTGCGCGAACGCGAGGCCATGCTCGGCTTCGCGTTCCGCCTCGGCAAGCGGATCGCCCGCCGCCAGAAGGCACGTGATCAATTGGTCGCCGCAGTAGGCGGCGTAAGTGAGGTCGCCGATCGTGTTTGCCGCCTCGAACGCGCGGCGCAGCAGATCGCGGCCAGCCCGGACATGTCTCGTCCAGGGCACAACGCCATATCCAAAGTCCATATAGATCCTGGCCTGGAAACGCGTCAGTCCGCGTCCTTCGACCAGGTCATAGCCGAGCTGACCGAAGCGATATACGGCGGTCCGATGGTCGCCGAAACGCTCGCCGGCGACCATGGACAGCCATACATAGGCGCTGCACGAAGCGTCGCAGTTGCCGCGCTCGAGGCTGAGATTGACCGCTCGGCAGGCGACCAGGGCAAGCAGGTTCGTATCCGTATAGAATGCAGGTGGCCCGAGCTTGGTCAGAACGTCCATGGTGGCGAGGGATGCCGGGTCGCTCATCAAAGGCAGCTCAATCAGAGCCTCGATCGTGCGGCTCCCGAGCTGCGACCAGATCCGCTCGTATTCGCGTCGCGCTTCCTCGTTCGTCGGATGTGGCGACCAGTCGATGCCCAAATGCCGGAGGTAGTCGAGGCCGACAGCAATGGCGCGGCTCTGATCGAGGATCGTGTACAGATCGACGCGCAAGCACGCGACCGCGGCTCGTTCCACCGTATTGGCGGCACGGGTCGACAGCGCCGCCAGGCGCTGCTCCGCTTCCGACAGCGCGAAGGTGAGGAACTCGCATTCGGCCCGGTGCCGCTCCAGCGCAAAGGTGAGCTCGTGCCGGCGCTCCCACGAGTCTTCCGGCAACAGGGCCGCACCGGCGGTGAGATAGGTGAGCGCCGAGGCGTAGGCAGTAGTGGCCTTGGCGCGCTGGCCCGCGAGCAGGTTAAGCTCGGCCAGTTGCTCACGCTCGTCTCGTGAGGTGATCAAGGCGGCACCGCAGTTGAGCTGATTGACGATTTCGAAGATGGCCTCTTCGCGCTTTTCCGCAGGAGTATGCGCTGCGAGCAGCCTTCCGATGCGGAGGTGCGCCCCGGCGCGCGACCGCTCCGGGATGAGTGAATAGGCGGCCTCCTGGACACGGTCGTGGATGAACTTGTACGAGCCCTCCAAGCGCTCGACCAGTTCCAGATGAACGGCGTCCCAGAGATCCGAACGGACGTCCTCGTTCGATTTCCCAAGAACGATCGAAAGGATCTCGATTTCGGCGACGTTGCCGAGGCAGGCGAGCTGCTGCAACGCCACCTGGGTCTCGGCCGGCAGGCGGGTCAACTTCCCGACCATGAGGTCCACTACATTATCGGTGTACCCCTTGGCGTGGAGGCGATCGAGCTCCCAACGCCAGCGTGCCGCGTCGTGATCGAAGCGGAGGAGCCCCTCCTCGGCGAGCACAGAAATGAACTGAATGGCGAAAAACGGGTTGCCGCCCGTCTTGTCGTGCACCAATCGCGCCAGCGGGGCGGCAGCGGCGGGCATGCAGCTCAGCGTGTCGGCAATCAGCCGTCCGAGGTCCTCTCGGGCGAGCGGCGCAAGATTGATCTCCCCAACCCGCGCTCCCGTCTTGCGGATGGCATCGAGATTCCGCATCAGCGGATGGGCGGAATCGACTTCGTTGTCGCGATAGGCGCCGATCACCATCAACTGCTGTACATCCGGTTGGGTGAACAGGTCGACGAGCATGTCGAGCGTCGCCGCGTCGAGCCATTGCAGATCGTCGAGGAAAAGCGCCAGCGGATGCTCCGGCCGCGCGAACACGCCGATGAACCGCCGGAACACCAGTTTGAAACGCCCGTGCGCGTCGTGTGGAGGGAGTTCGGGGACCGGCGGCTGTTCTCCGATGACAAGGTTCAGTTCGGGGACAAGGTCGATCATGAGTCGTCCATTCGGCCCCAGCGCCTCCAGAAGCGTTTCGCGCCAGCTCGCCAACTCGGCGTCGCTCTTGCTCAGAAGCGGGCGGATTAGGCCCTGGAACGCTTGCGCCAGCGTCGAATAGGGGATGTCGCGCTTGTACTGGTCGAACTTGCCGGACGCGAAGAGTCCGCGCGCCGGCACCAGCGCCTTGTGCAGCTCATTGACGACGGCCGACTTGCCGACGCCGGAATATCCGGAGATCAGCACCAGCTCCGGCCCGCCGCCGGTGACGACGCGGTCAAAGGCGGCGAGCAAAGTCTCGATCTCGCGCCCTCGCCCGTACAGTTTCTCGGGAATCACAAGCCGGTCGGGCGTGTCCCGTTGGCCGAGCGGGAAGGCATCGATACGGCGCCGCGCCTCCCATGCGGCAAGGCAGCGCCGCAGGTCGCGCTCCAGGCCGGCGGCGGTCTGGTAGCGTTCCTCGGGGGTCTTGGCGAGCAGCTTCAGGACGAGGTTGGAGACCGCAACCGGGGCAGTCTTCAGCCGCTCACTTGGCGGCACCGGCTTTTTGGCGATATGGCAGTGGACCCACTCCATGGGATCGGCCGCGCTGAACGGCAGTGAGCCCGTGAGCATCTGGTAGAGCGTGACGCCCAACGCATAGAGGTCGCTGCGCGCATCGATCGAGCGGTTCATGCGTCCGGTCTGTTCGGGCGCCATATAGGCCAGCGTGCCCGCGATCGACTCGGGCGGCGCGGGTGCCTGCCGCTCGCGCGGCAGGCCCGAAGCGATCCCGAAACCGGTGAGCTTGACCGCTCCGGTCGTGCGGTTCACCAGGATATTGGCCGGCTTGATGTCCTTGTGGACGAGGCCGCGCCGGTGGACTTGTGTGAGCGCTGCGGCGACCGCGATGGCGAGGCGCAGAAAGCTCCGCATCTCCATCGGCACCCCGAGCAATCGGTGTAGCGGCTCGCTGCCGGTGTCCTCGAGCACCAGCATGGTCCGGCCGCGGTCGCGGACGAGCTCGAGCGGCCGCACCGCCCACGCGCCATCCAGCTCGTCCTTCAATCCGTATTCGCGAGCAAGCCCTTCGAGGGTGGCAGCTGTCGGATGCTCCACGGCGGGCAGCACAGCCAGCACGGAGACCCGATAACCGTCGACGTGGCTCTCTCCCCTACAGAAGACGCGCTCGCCATCCTCCCACAAAACCTGGAGGTCACGATCTCCACCAGTGCCGAACCAGGATGGATTCATGTTGCGGAATCCGCCGTCAGGTCGTGGCCGCCGTTGGGCTGCGAAGGGTACTCCCGGGGGCGGCGAAACCCGAACCCTACCACTCACGAGGCCGCATGACGATGTCTGTTACTGACAGCTAGTGCCTCCATTTGAAATTTCGCAAGACTCAAATGCCCAAAATCGGAGGGCGTCCCCATGGCGGTGTTACAGCATTTCGGCCGCAAATTTGCTACACAAGCGTTATCCGAAACACACCTCCGCCGACGGAGGTTTAGAGGGGTGGTGCTTGTGCCCGGCGCGGTGGTTTCGGAGGTCGCGCATCGGATCGGCCTTGGTGCAGTTTGCGACATGGCATTGCTTCACTTCGAGGCGCGCACCCGCCATGGCGCGGGCGGTGTTCTCGAACAGGAGCCTTCGCTGGTCGCGGCTCGTCTTCGAAAGCCCAAGCCAATTCGGCTTTGACCATCACAGGGCCTGCGCCAAATGATGATAAAAGAGACATTTCTGAGTTGAACCGGCGGTCGCTGCGACCCACTGATGCGATTTTGCTGCTTACCTAACATGTTGTGACATGTTGTGCGTTTTGCCGCTGCGCCGTGCCTAACTTACAATAGCTATAACTGTGCGCAGTGAATGCTTGCGTCTCCCCAATCAGGCGGGCGATGCCTGCGAGTCGGGTTTACGTTGAACTCGGCAGTATCGTGCCATCGATGCAGAACACCCTGACTCGCTTCTTATCCGCGCTCGACTTTGGTAGGTAGGATGAAGTGAAATCTTGCGCCGCGCGGAGAGTTGTCGCCAGCCCATAAGCGGCCACTATGCGATTCAACGATGGAGCGGCTGATGGACAATCCCATACCCGTCCCATGAAGCTTCGTGCTGACGAAGGCATTGAAGATCTGGTCCGTCTGCTGGGGCGGCAGGCCCACCCCTGTATCGCTGACGGACACCATAAGATGCTCGTTTTCCGCTCGCTGCGACTGGATGGCGAGCTCGCGCGGCCCTTCCACGTCCTTCATCGCGTCGATGCCATTACTCATGAGGTTCATCATGACCTGCTGCAATTGCACGCGATCTCCCATGACCTGGGGAAGGTCCGCCGCCAGCTCTGTCCGCACTGACACGGAGTGTTGCGCTACCTCGCCGCGTAGGAGGACGATCATCTCTCGAATAACGTCGTTTACGTCCAACAACTCCCGTTGTGTGGCACCCTTCTTGAAGAGCAGGCGGATCCGGTTGATGATTTCTGCCGCACGCGTTGCGTCTTTCACGATTCCCTTCGCAGCCGCGCGCGCCTCTTCGAGATTGGGCGGGTCGCCGGAGAGCCAGCGCATGCAGGCATCGGCGTTGGTGGCAGCGGCGGTAATCGGTTGATTCACCTCGTGCGCGATGGAGGCGGTCAGCGCTCCCATGGTGGTTACCCGGTTGACGCGCGCGAGATCCGCCTGCGCCTGACGCAGAGCTTCCTCGGCGCGCTTCTGCTCGGACAGGGAGGCGATCGACGCGAAGGCCAGAATGACAAACGTAATGCCGGCAACCGCCAGCGCCAGGTTGGTTTGATCGAGATTTGCGTTTACTGGGGCCTCGTGAACCGAACTGTGAGCGGTAAAAATCGCTGCTCGCATCCCCGTGTAGTGCATGCCGGAAATGGCCAGACCCATGACCAACGCCGCAATGAGCTTTTGCCCGAGTTCAGTGGTCTGGAATGCCAGCCATAGTGCCGCCGTCGATGCGCCGATCGCTATGACAACGGAGAGCGAAACGAAGAGGCTGTCGTAGCCGAGCTCTTCGTGCCCCCGCATTGCTGCCATGCCGATGTAATGCATGGCGACGATGCCAAGTCCCATGAAGATGCCGCTGAGAACAACGCTAAGCGGCGATGCGCCCTGGCGACTGATGACGTAGAAGCCGCCGCCGGTTACGACGATCGCCACGACGAGCGACAGGATGGTCAATCCGATGTCGTATGACATCGGTATCGGCATAACGAAGGCGAGCATGCCGATGAAGTGCATCGACCATATTCCGCCTCCCATTGTGATCGCGGCGGCCACCAGCCACGCCTGACGCGCAAGTCCTCGGGCGGCCCCCACGTGCCCGCCGAGATCGAGGGCGGTGTATGACGCGAAGGAGGCGACCAGAATGGACAGAGTGACGAGATACGGATTGTATGTTCCCGTAACGACCATCGGGATCGCCCCAATTTTCGGCCAAACACACCGCCGCACCGGCAAATGCAGCCCGCAACGTCATTGGGGCGCCACTAAAGGCCAATGTCGGCCGACGTTCCCCGATCGACTTGGTTCGCAAGCATCAGGATGCTCCTTTGGCACTTTGCCGGCAAGCTAGCTAGCGCCCAGCGCCGCCCACTTGCTTTTCTCGCCATCTTGGGCGCGAGCCGCGCATATAGTGTAGCTCGGGCCGGTACGGGTCGAACAGATAGGTCCTCAACCGGCGCCACCGCGCCAGCACACTACGCATCGCCGCACCCGTTTTCCTTATAGCGCTCAATTAGTCGAAACACCCACATGAACAACACCTGCGCATGTTCATCGCCAGCCCGCGACGCCTCTTCCACCTGTTCAATGACGCCCGGTGGCGGCATTGTCACTGTGGCGCAGAATTCGGTGTACTGGGATCGAGCGATCTCTTTCTCGAAGAGGTGCAGCTGATCGATTAGCTGCTGATCGAGTACGATCTCGCTTTGAGGCTTCGCCTTGGGAGGCTCAGCACCGAGTGCGGTGTGTGCGCCGATGGAGAGGAGGAGCTGCATCAGGAAGATTGCGCGCCCGATCCTTCCTGCGATGAGGAGGAACCACTTGATGAGACATGAAAATGCACTCATTTCGAACCTCCTTTCGGTGCGCGACTCAGCCACCCATCATAGGTGCCCAGCCAAGAAGCCGAGCAGCGACCTGTTCGGGGACCATAAGTGGCCTCGATGCAGGTTACCGGCGGCTTGACATCAAAAAAGCGGGACCGAGGACGGCACTGCCTTTTCCGCCGTGCCGCCTTCGTGGCGGCCCGGTCGCCGCCTTTTGATCGGTTTGTCGATGGTACTTCATTGAATGCCGATGGCTCCATTCTACGGAGGTTCATCCGCATGAGGTGTTGGTTTGAGCCACTCATACTTCGGTAGGGCGGGGCGACTACCGAGACCCCGCCCTCACGGACCACGATAGAGATGGCGACGCCCAGTCATTCATTGCCGCGGCGAGATCTGCCCGCCAGAGTGCCGTGGCAACGGAACGTGTTAGGCTAGCCTTTGCAACCGAAATGCCGTTGTGTCAGAGCGCAAATCAGGTAAACAGTCGGCCTGCACCTATGCTGCACCTAGGCGTAGGTGCGTACGAGACCTGAGTCGTTGTTTGTGCTGATATTGCACGCGTGTCCCCGTAGCTCAGCTGGATAGAGCAGCGGTTTCCTAAACCGGAGGTCGGAGGTTCGAATCCTCTCGGGGACGCCACTCCTTTCCGGTGCGGGTCGGACACTTAGTGTCCACGAACAAGCAGGCAACACGCGGGCTTGTGGTGGTGGGCACTCGCCACGACCTTGGACAACCCGTTGAGATCAAGTACCGGGACGAACTTCCGGAGGAGCTAAGAGAGATAGGAAATTCTTATCCATGTCGGGCATAGGTTCCCCTGTTCGACAGATCATCACTTATTAACCAGGATCACGTCTAATTTGGTGGCCGTGCGAGAGGTGCAGGTCCTGGATGCGATCCTTGATGCTCGGTTGGCGTGTCATGGCGGCGCTCACGTTCGTCTCCTGGCGTGACGTGGCAGTCCCCGAAGTTTATATTGGCGTGCGGCTTGGGCGGATGCAGGCGGGGGTATCGTCTCTTGGGTTCTCTGACGATCTCTATAGCGTCGTTGTTGACGTGGGGACTTCCCGTGCTCGCGTTGTTTGGCGCGTTGTGTGCATTCGTTGCAGGACTCTGGGTCAGATACAGATCGTGATCCTTCGCGTTCTACATATCCTGATGTTGTTTTGCCTGATTGCTGGTGCGGTCGTTGGCTTGCAATTCTTGGATAGAACGCACTACCTCTCAATGGAGGTTCCGCTCGCCTCCAGCGCCGGCCTGTGCTGGCTCCTGGCGGCGGCTTTGTCCCTTTGTGATACTTGGTCGACTCCACCTCCGCGCACGACCCAGTGGCAGGGCTTCCTCAATTGCTATGCAGCGTACATGACGAGCTACGCTGTGCTGGCAACCGGCTGGTCCACGACTCTCCCTGCGAATACCACGGTGTGGCAATCTTGGGGCCTGTGACCAGCTGCCCTCTTGGAATGGCCCCCAACGGGAGTCGAACCCGTGTTTCAGCCTTGAGTGAGTTAAGTGCCGTTCGAGCCAAGCCCTGTCGCTGAGTATTGGCGGACCCGGCAAGATTCGAGTCACGATATCTGCCTTTGGAGGTAGCGTTCCAGTTCTCTCTTTTATCCACTCCGGCACGCCCAATTCTTTGCTGGCGAGGCTGCCCTTCACTGCAAGTTGCAGCGCGTCGCGACAGCTTCCTATTGTTTGCATATCTCCGCACCTTTCCCGGCAGGTTGACGATTCCGCCGGCCTCTGAATAGCTGTTGAACGACGATTTGGTCGCTCGATCGATATCAAATCGGTCGACGATCGCGTCGTTGCACTCATCAAGAGGGAGGAACGATCGTGAAAAAAATGTTGATTGCCACTGCCGCCACCGCCGCCCTGCTGAGCTTTGCCGGAGCCCCGCAATCGGCGGACAAGAAGACCCTGGCCTTCGTGGTCAACGGCGCCTCCGATTTCTGGAAGGCGGCCGAAGCCGGCGTCAAGAAGGCACAAGGCGAACTGCCGAACTACACGCTCGTCTTCAAGTATCCCGAGCAATCGTCGGCGGCCATCCAGACGCGCATGATGGACGATCTCGTCGCCGCCGGCGTCGCCGGCATCATGGTGAGCGCGGTCGACCCCAAGACCATGGGCGACGCGCTGAACCGCGTCGGCGGCCAGGTCGCCCTGTTCACCACCGACAGCGACGCGCCCAACAGCAAGCGCATCGCCTATATCGGCTCCTCGAACACCGACGCCGGCAAGCAGGCCGGCCAGCTGATGCTGAAGGCGCTGCCCAACGGCGGCAAATGCATGGGCTTCGTCGGCCTGCCGGGCGCCGACAATGCGCGCGAGCGCATCGAGGGCGTCAAGGAGACCATCAAGGGCTCGAAGATCGAGCTGGTCGACGTGCGCGCCGACGACATCGACCAGACGCGCGCCAAGCGCAACGTCGAGGATACGATCACCGCCCATCCGGAAATCAACTGCATGGTCGGCTTCTACTCCTACAACACGCCACGCATCTACGAGGCGCTGAAGGAGGCCGGCAAGATCGGCAAGGTGACGATCATCGGCTTCGACGAGGACCCGATCACCCTGGGCGGCGTCAAGGAAGGCACGATCGTCGGCACCGTCGTCCAGCAGCCCTATGAATGGGGCTATCAGGGCATGAAGGACATGGCGAAGTACCTCGAGGGCGACAAGTCCTTCATCCCCGCGAACCACCTGATCATCGTGCCGACCAAGATCATCGACAAGAGCAACGTCGATGCCTTCTGGACGGAGCTGAAGGCGCGGCAGGGCAAGAAGTAAGGCGCCGTCTTGCCGGACCGCGGGCCTCCAGGCCCGCGGTCCGACAAGACATCCGATCGGTACGTGCTTTAGACTGAGCGTCGTGCCCGGCCCCGTCACTCCACCGCTTCTCGAACTCGTCTCGGTCAGCAAGACCTATCCCGGCGTGCAGGCGCTCGATCGCGTCAGCCTGCGTGTCGATCGCGGCGAGGTGCTGGCGCTGATCGGCGAGAACGGCGCGGGCAAGTCGACCCTGATGAAAATCCTGGGCGGCGTCGTCGAGCCGAGCAAAGGAATGATCCGCATCGATGGCGCGGAGCAGGCGTCGCTCACGGTCGCCGGCGCCATGGCGGCGGGCATCGCCTTCGTGCACCAGGAGCTCAACCTCTTCGACAATCTCGACGTCGCGGCCAACGTGATGATCGGGCGCGAACCGGTCTTCGGCGGGCCGCTGAAACTGATCGACCGGACGGCGCTCGAGGCCAAGGTGACGCCGCTGCTGCGGCGGCTCGGCGTCGACTTCGAGGCCGACACGCCGGTCGCCCGGCTGTCGCTCGCTCAACGCCAGCTCGTCGAGATCGCCAAGGCGCTGTCGCTCGAGGCGCGCATCGTCATCATGGACGAGCCGACCTCGAGCCTCACCGCCTCGGAGACGGCGCGCCTCCTGAAGGTGATCGCCGAACTCAGGGCCGGCGGCGTGGCGGTGATCTTCATTACGCACCGCCTGAACGAAGTGGAACAATGCGCCGACAGGGTCGTGGTGCTGCGCGACGGCGCCGTCGTGGATGAATTAGCGCGCGGCGAGATCGGGCACGACGCCATGATCCGCATGATGATCGGCCGCGACCTGAAATCGCTCTACATACAGCCTGCGCGCGCGCCCGGCGGCGCGGTGCTCGAGATCGCCGGCCTCCGGACGCAGGCGCACGCCGGGCACGCGCTCGACCTTTCCCTGCACGCGGGCGAGATCCTCGGCATGGCGGGCCTGGTCGGCGCCGGCCGCACCGAGCTCGCTTGCGCCGTCTTCGGTATCGACCGCCCGGCTGGCGGGGAAGTACGCCTCGAGGGCCGGAAGATCGCCATCGCCGCGCCGCGCGATGCGATCGACCACGGCATCTTCCTCATACCGGAGGACCGCAAGCGGTCGGGACTCGTGCTCGAATCGTCGGTCAACGAGAACATCTCGCTCGCCAACCTCGCCGCCTTCGCCCGGGGCCTGCTCATCCGCAGCGGCGCCGAGCGCCGCAACGCCGCCGAGCAAAAGGTGGCGCTCGACATCAGGACGGCCTCCATCGACACGCTGGTCGGCACGCTGTCGGGCGGCAACCAGCAGAAGGTGGTGCTGGCGAAGTGGCTGTCGATGACGCCCAAGATCGTGATCTTCGACGAACCGACGCGCGGCATCGATGTCGGGTCGAAGTCGGAAATCTACAAGTTGATGCGCGGGCTGGCCGATTCCGGCATCGCCGTCCTCATGATCTCGAGCGACATGGAGGAGGTGATCGGCGTCAGCGACCGCATCGTCGTCATGCGCGAGGGCCGCATCGCAGGCTTTCTCGAGCGGTCCGAGTTCAGCGAGGAGAACGTGATGCGGCTGGCCGTCGGCCGGCGCGACCTGGAGGAAGCGGAGGCCGTGGCGTGTTGAAGAAGGATCTTGGCCTCTTCCTGCTGATCGTCGTGGTGGGCCTCGTCGTTTCCATCCTGAACCCGCGCTTCCTGTCGCCCATCAACCTCGGCAACACGGCGAACCTCATCGGCCTGTTCGGGTTGTTCTCGATCGGCGAGGGCTTCGTCATCATCACCGGCGGCATCGACCTCGCGATCGGCTCGGTGTTCGCCCTGCTCGGCGTCATCTTCATCGACCTGCTGGTGACCTGGCAGCTGGAGTGGTGGCTCGCCGCGCTCGTGGTCGTGCTGGGCGGCGTCGTGCTGGGCGCGATCCACGGCTTCCTCGTCACCCGCCTCCGCCTGCAGCCTTTCATCGTCACCCTGTGCGGCCTGCTGATTTACCGCGGCGTCGCGCGCTACTACACCAACGATGGCACCGCGGGCTTCGAGTTCGGCCAGAGCTTCCCGACGCTCGAATGGCTGACGACCGGCCGCACGCTGGGCGTGCCGCATTCCTTCATCATGTTCCTGGCCGTCGCTGCCGTGATGGCCATCGTGCTGCATCGCTCGGTGTTCGGCCGCTATCTGTTCGCCGTCGGCAAGAACGAGGAGGCGGCACGTTATTCGGGCATCCGCACCGGGCGCATCGTGGCGGCGGCCTACATCATCAGCGGCGGCCTGGCGGGCCTCTCCTCGATCTACCTCGCGATGTACACGCGCTCGATTTCGCCGGCGTCGCACGGCAATTTCTACGAGCTCTATGCCATCGCCGCCGCCGTGCTGGGCGGCTGCTCGCTGCGCGGCGGCGAGGGCTCGATCCTGGGCATCGTGCTGGGCGCCATCCTGCTGCAGATCCTGCAGAACCTGGTGAACCTGCTCGGCATCCCGAGCTCGCTCAACTTCGCCGTCATGGGCACGGTGATCCTGATCGGCGTCGTGGCCGACCAGCAGCTCACCCGCCTTCGGGATCGCCGGGCCAGGCGTTAGAGCGTATTCCGTTTCCGCAGAATCACCTCACCCTGAGGGTGAGGTGGTTTGGTTTCGCCTTCTTGAATCCGCCCTAGCTTGAGCCGTCAGGTCGGCGTGCTGGCGGCCTCGGCGGCCGGCGCCTTGCTCTTCTTGCCGCGCTCCTCGAAGCGCTGCAGCACGGTGAAGAACGACGGCACGAACAGCACGGCGAGGCAGGTCGAGGCGATCATGCCGCTGAACACGGCGAGGCCCAGCGAGATGCGCGAGTTCGCACCGGCGCCCGTTGCGGTCACCAGCGGCACCACGCCCAGGATGAAGGCGAACGATGTCATCAGGATCGGCCGGAAGCGCGTGCGGGCGGCTTCGACGGCGGCCTCGACGATCGGCTTGCCTTCGACCTTGCGGGCGTCGCGCGCCACCTCGACGATCAGGATGGCGTTCTTGGCGCCGAGCGCGATCAGCAGCATCAGGCCAATCTGGGTGTAGAGGTTGTTGGCGAGGCCGACGCTGCCCAGGGCGATCGCCGGGCCGATCAGCGCGAGCGGCACGGCGAGGATCACGGCAAGTGGCGCGATCCAGCTTTCGTACTGGCCGGCCAGGCAGAGATAGACCAGCAAGATGGCCAGGCCGAAGACATAGAGCAGCTGGTTGCCGACGATGTTCTCCTGGTAGGACATCGCCGTCCATTCGTAGCCGGTGCCCGGTGGCAAGGTCTGGTTGGCGATCTGGTCCATCAGGTCGATCGCCTCGCCGGAGCTGAAGCCCTCGGCCGGCGCGCCCACGATCGCGGCCGACGGATAGAGATTGTAGAGGCTGATCAGCGGCGGTCCCGAAGCCTGCTTCAGCGTCGCCAGGGCGCCGATCGGCACCATCTGGCCGTCGGCGTTGCGCACCTGCAGCCGCAGGATGTCCTCGGGCTTGGTGCGGTACTGCGATTCGGCCTGCAGGTAGACCTGCAGGGTGAGACCGAACTTGTTGAAGCGATTGACGTAAGCCGAGCCGAGGTATGACGACAGCGTGGTGAAGACCTCGCCGATCGACACTTTCAGGGTCTCGGCCTTGGAGCGGTCGACGTCGACCCGCACATGCGGGGCGCCGGCGCGGAAGGAGGTCACGAGATTGCTGAGTGCGGACTGCGTCGCCGCCTGCGAGATCACATTGTCGGTCGCATTCTGCAGCTTGATGTAGTCGAAGCTGCCGTCGCGCTGCTCGACCTGCATCTGGAAGCCACCGGCATTGCCGATGCCCTGGATCGCCGGCGGCACCAGCGGAAAGGCCCGGCCATCCTGCAGGACTTGGGTCTCGCGCGCGATGTGCATGACGATCGAGCGCAGGTCCTGCCCCGGTTGCCCGGCGCGAGCGCCCCAGTCCTTCAGGATCACGTAGGCGACGCCGGCATTGGCCAGGGCCGAGTTGCTGTCGAGCACCGACAGGCCGGCCAGCGCCACGACATGCTCCACGCCCGGCGTGGCCTGGGCGATGGCGCTCACCTGGTCGAGCGCGATGCCGGTGCGCTCCAGCGAGGCGCCGTCGGGCAACTGCACGCCGATCAGCAGGTAGCCCTGGTCCTCGTTGGGAATGAAGGCCCCGGGCAGGCGCGCGACGCCCCAGCCGCCCGCGCCGGCCAGCACGAGGGCAAGCAGCACCATGAGGCCGGCGTGCCGCACCATGCTGCCGACGAGCCAAGCATAGCCGTTTTCCACGCGCTGGTAGACGTTGTTGAAGCCGCGGAAGAAGAAGTTGCGCTGCTCCGGCGGCGTGGCGGCCCTGAGCCACATGGCGCACTGCGTCGGCTTCAGGGTGGCGGCGTTGACGGCGCTGATGAAGGCGGTCGCGGCAATGACCAGCGCGAACTGCGCGAACATCTTGCCGGTGAGGCCGGGCACGAACGCCGCCGGCAGGAAGACCGACATCAGCACCAGCGTGATGCCGATGACCGGCCCGAACAGCTCGTCCATCGCCTTGATGGCGGCGTCATGGGGCGTCATGCCGCGCTCGATATGGCGGGCCACGCCTTCTACGATCACGATGGCGTCGTCGACGACGATGCCGATCGCCAGCACGATGCCGAACATGGTCGTCGTGTTGATGGTGAAGCCGAGCGCCGCCATGGCGGCGAAGGCGCCGATGATCGTCACCGGAATCGTGGTCGCCGGCACCAGCATGGCCCGCCAGTCCTGCAGGAAGATCACGATCACGATGAGGACCAGGAGGCCGGCCTCGCCCAAGGTCATGAACACCTCGTTGATCGAGGCCGTCACGAACTTGGTGGTGTCGAACGGCACGTCATAGGCCAGGCCCGGGGGGAACGCCTTGGCGAGCTCGGCCATCTTGGCCCTGACCCGCGTGGCCACGTCCAGCGCGTTGGCTTCGGGAAGCTGGTAGATGGCGATGCTGGCGTTGGGCTTGCCATTCAGCTTGGAGGTCTGCGAGTAGGTCTGGGCGCCGAGCTCGACGCGCCCGATGTCCTTCAAGCGCAGGATGCGGCCGCCGTTGCCCTGGGCCGTCTTGACGATGATGTTGCCGAATTCCTCGGGCGTGCTGAGGCGGCCCTGGATGTCGACCGTGAACTGGAAGTCCTGGTCCTTCGGCGCCGGCGGCGTGCCGACCTGTCCCGCCGTCACCGGCTGGCTCTGCTCCTGGATGACGCGACTCACCGCCGATGGCGTCAGGCCGTAGGTGTAGAGCTTCTGCGGATCGAGCCAGACGCGCATCGAATACTGCCCGACACCCAGCACGTTGACGTTGCCGACGCCTGGCAGGCGCGACAGCTCGTTGACCAGGTTGATGGTCGCGTAGTTGCTGAGATACAGGCTGTCAAACCGCCCGTCCGGTGAGTTCAGCGACACGATCTGCAGGATCGACGTCGACTTCTTCTCGACCGTGAGGCCCTGCGCCTGCACCGAGGCCGGCAGCGAGGCCAGCGCCGTGCTGACCCTGTTCTGCACCAGCACCTGCGCGAAATCGAGGTCGGTGCCGATCTGGAACGTCACGGTGAGCGTATAGGTGCCGGCATCCGTGCTGTACGACTGCATGTAGATCATGCCTTCGACGCCGTTCACCTGCAGCTCGATCGGCAGGGCGACATTTTCGACGACGGTCTGCGCGCTGGCGCCCGGATAGGTCGTGGTCACCTGCACGGTCGGCGGCACGATATTGGGATATTGGGCGATCGGCAGGGTGGCCAGGGCGACGCCGCCGATCAGGACGATGACGATCGCCAGCACATTGGCGAGCACTGGCCGATTGATGAAGAACGCGGAGATCATCGTAATTCGGCCCGGTTACTTGGTCGGGGCGGCAGGCGGTGCGGCGGCCGGTGGTGCGGTGGCCGGTGGTGCGGCGGCGGGGCGCGCGGCCGGCGTTGCGGTGACGGGCGGCGCGGCGATGGTGGTTTCCTTGGGCACGACCTTTCCGCCCGGGACCGCCCTGCCGTTGGTCGTCAGCACGACGCGATCGTCGGCGGTGAGGCCGGTCGCGATCACGCGCAGACCACCGACCAGCAGTTGACCGGTGGTGACCCGGCGCTGCTCGACGACGTCGTCCTTGTTGACGACCAGCACGTACTTGCCGGCCTGATCCTCGGTGATGACGCGGTCGGGAATCAGGAAGTCGGCCGTCGCGGTCAGTGCCGTGGGCACCCTGATGCGGGCGAAGAAGCCCGGCAGCAGATCGCGATTGGGATTGTTGAACAGGCCGCGCACCAGGATCGTGCCGGTCATGGGATCGATTTCAGGCGAGACGTAGTTGAAGAAGCCCTGGTGGGGGAAGCCCTCTTCGTCCATCAGGCCGATATCGAGCGGTATCTTGCTGATCTCCTCGACGGTCAGGCGGCGCTTGAGATTGTCGCGGATGCTGAGGACGTCCTGCTCGCTCATGTTGAATTCGACATAGATCGGGTTGAGCTGGACGATGGTGGCGAGCTTGGTCGCCGTCGTCGCGCCGACCAGCTCGCCCACCGAGACCAGATGCTTGGTGACGACGCCGTCGAACGGCGCCGTGACGCTGGTGTAGCCCAGGTTGGTCTGGGCGATGACGAGGTTACCTTCCTGGTTCTCGACGTTGGCGCGCGCCGAATCGCGCTTGGCCTTGGCCTGGTCATAGGTGTTCTGCGCCGTGACGTTCTGGCGCAACAGCGTCTCCTGGCGGGTGAACTCGGCCTCGGCGTTCAGCAGTTGGGCCTTCGCCGAATCGAGCTCGGCCTGGGCCTCCTTGACCTTGGCCTGGTACATGGTCTGCTCGATCAGGAAGAGCAGGTCGCCCTTCTTCACGTAGCCGCCGTCGGTGTAGTTGATCGAGCTCAGGAAGCCTTCGACTCGGGCCACCAGGTCGACGGTGTTGAAGGCCACAGTGTTGCCGGTCAGCACCTCGTAGGGCTGGATCTGCCGCTGCAACGGCTTGGCCACGCTGATCTCCGGCGGCGGCGGCGGCTGGAACTTATTGTCGGGCTTGCAGCCGACCAATGCGGCGGCCACCAAGGGCAGCAAGATCAGGCTGCGATACGACATGGTTCGGACGACGCTCCCCGCGATACTGGTCGCAAGCGTTAGCGCATCCGCCCCTGGATTGCCACCGCGGAGACCTCAGGCGAAGGGGTACGGCCCTTCAAAATCGCCGATATAGCTCGTGTGCGTGACCATGACGCCGTCGCGCCACCAATGCAGCAGGCAAGCCGGCGGCTCGCGGAAGGAGGCGGGTTGGGCGTCGGGCCGAAGGCGGAGTGCAATTTGTGTCGCCGTGCTCGGACAGGAGCACAGCAGGGTGCCCGCCCAGCGCTGCAGGATGGGCCGGTGGACGTGGCCGCACAGCACGCGTTCGACGTTGGCGAAGCGGCCGATCACCGCCGCGATGCGCTCCGGCCGCCGGCACATGTACTTGTCGAGATAGGGAATGCCGCAGGCGATCGGCGGATGATGCATCAGCACCACGGTCGGTGCGCCTGGCGCGGCGGCGAGCGTCGTCGCGAGCCACGCCAGGCCCGCCTCGTCGACGTCGCCGTGATGGTCGCCCGGCACCGTCGTGTCGAGGGCGACGATGCGCACGGCATGGCGATCGATGACGTAATGCTTGGGCCCGCTCGCCGGCAGATAGGCGTGCTCGGGGAAGCACCGCGCCAGCCTCTCGCGATCGTCGTGGTTGCCCGGCATCAGCAGGTAGGGCCGCTCGAGGCCGCCGAGCAGCGCCCGCAACGAGTCGTATTCGGCCTGCAGCCCCTCATCGACCAGATCGCCGGTGATCAGCACGAGGTCGGGTCGGGGGTCGAGCCGGTTCAGATGCTCGACGGCGTCGGCGAACATGCGGTTGGAGTCGACGGCGTCCTTGTAAAGCTCGCCCGTCGGCCGCACGTGCAGGTCGGAGATTTGCGCCAGCAGCATGGGGAGGTCAGGCACGCCGGAAGATCAGCGAAAGATTATTGGCCGGCATCTCGACGATTTCTGGAGCACCGAAGCCGTTCTCGTTCGCACAGGCCGCCACCTCCTCGAGATCGCGCACGCCCCAGGCCGGGTTGCGTCGCCGCAGGTTGCGGTCGAAGGCGTCATTGCTCGGCGCGGTGTGCCGGCCATGACGGCGGTAAGGCCCGTAGAGATAGAAGAGGCCGTCTGCCGGCAGCAGGCGGCCAGCGCCGGCGATCAGGCCGGTCGCCGCCGGCCACGGCGCGATGTGGATCATGTTGCTGCACAGCACGGCATCGGCTTGCTCGACAGGCCATGCCTTCGATTGCGCATCGAGCGCCACGGCAGGACGGACATTGCCAAGGCCGGTCTCACGCGCCCAGTCGTCGATGCTGGCGCGGGCGGTGCTGTCGGGATCGCTCGGCTGGAAGACGAGGCCGGGCAAGGCGGCGGCGAAATGCATGACGTGCTCGCCCGAGCCGCTCGCCACTTCCAGCACGAGGCCTTCGTCCGGTAGGTGCCGGCGCAGCACGTCGAGGATCGGCTGGCGGTTGCGCGCCGCCGCCGGGGCGTGGCGCCTCATCGTGCTGCCCTCATCGCTTGCCAGACATGCGCCGGCGTGGCCGGCCCTTCGAAATCTTTGACGCCGAGCGGCGCCAGGGCGTCGAGGATGGCATTGGCGATGGCGGGAAAGGCCGCGATCGCACCCGCCTCGCCGCAGCCCTTCACGCCCAGCGGATTGGTCGTGCAGGGCGTGCCGTTGAAGCCGAGATCGAACGATACAAGGTCGTCGGCGCGCGGCAGGGCGTAATCCATGAAGGACGCGGCGATCATCTGCCCCGACTCCGGATCGTACGTCGCGTGCTCGAGCAGCGCCTGGCCGACGCCCTGCGCCATC
>Ga0210407_10000339_pt1 | contig 55313 bp, 51 predicted proteins | sample IncBWC27MmetaG_FD_150860 | JGI IMG/M metagenome (GOLD analysis project Ga0210407, IMG submission 150860) | Forest soil microbial communities from Barre Woods Harvard Forest LTER site, Petersham, Massachusetts, United States - Inc-BW-C-27-M | ecosystem: Environmental > Terrestrial > Soil >...
AAAAACTCGGGATTGCAGAACCAAAATGTGCTCTACACATCGACAAATTTATCCGAACCACCAAAACAACTTCTCGATCCGAACACCCTCGCGAAAGATGGCACGATCGCGTTGAGCGGATTGGAAGTGAGCGATGACGCAAAACTTCTCGCCTACGGCCTTTCGACCGCCGGTTCCGATTGGCAGCAATGGAGAGTGCGCGACATCGAGACGGGCAAAGACCGACCAGATCAACTCGACTGGATCAAATTCTCGGGTGCGGCCTGGAAAAAAGACGGCAGCGGTTTCTTCTACAGCCGCTACGACAAACCGGATGAGAAAGACAAACTCCGTTCACAGGTTTACAACCACAAGCTGTTCTTTCATCAACTCGGCACGCCGCAATCGCAGGATAAACTCATTTATGAGCGGCCCGATCAAAAGGAATGGCTCTTGAACGCCGAAGTAACCGACGACGGTCATTATCTCATCATCACGGTGCAGCGCGGTACCGATCCAAAAAACCGGATCTTCTACAAGGACCTTTCCGATCCAAACTCGAAGGTGGCCGAGCTACTCGATAAGGCCGATGCGAAATACGCTTTTCTCGGTAACGATGGGCCGACATTCTGGTTCCAGACGGACTTGAATGCGCCGCTTGGCCGTATCATTTCCATCGACACGGCCAAACCGCTCTCGCCACAGCCAAAAGAGTTGGTGCCGGAGTCTAGCGATAAGCTCGAAGCCGTCAGCGTGGTTGGCAACCGCTTCATCGCGGTATATCTGAAAGATGCGCGCAGCCTGGTGAAATTATTCAAGCCGGACGGATCGCCCGATGGCGAGATCGCCCTGCCCGGGATCGGTTCGGCTGGCGGATTCACCGGCAAACGCAAGGATCGCGAGACGTTTTATTCGTTCACCGGTTTCACCACGCCGACGTCGATCTTTCGTTACAACTTCGACAATCGCCAAAGCCAGCTGCTTTTTCAGCCGAAAGTGAAATTCAATCCGGACGACTACACGACCGAGCAAGTTTTTTACAACAGCGCCGACGGCACGCGCATACCGATGTTCATCTCCTACAAAAAGGGAATGAAACGTGACGAACTGAGCCCGACTTATCTGTATGGTTACGGCGGGTTCGATATTTCCGAGATGCCTTCGTTCAGTCCGGCCAATCTCGTTTGGATGGAAATGGGGGGCATATTCGCGCTGGCAAATCTGCGCGGCGGCGGCGAGTACGGCGAGAAGTGGCATGAAGCGGGAATGCTGCACGTCAAACAAAACGTGTTCGACGATTTCATCGCGGCGGCGCAGTACTTGATCACCAAAAAGTTTACATCGACATCGAAACTCGCGATCGGCGGTGGGAGCAACGGCGGGTTGTTAGTCGGCGCTTGCCTGGCGCAGCGGCCCGATCTTTACGGCGCCACCCTACCCGCGGTGGGAGTGATGGACATGCTGCGCTTCCAAAAATTTACCATCGGCTGGGCTTGGACTTCCGATTACGGCAGTTCCGAGAACAAAAACGACTTTCCGTTTCTGTACGCTTACTCACCGTTGCATCACATCGCCAAAGGCTGTTGTTATCCACCGACGCTGATCACGACGGCCGATCACGACGATCGCGTCGTGCCTGCGCACAGCTTCAAATTCGCGGCGACGTTGCAAGCCGCGCAAGGCTGCGACAAACCAACGTTGATCCGGATTGAAACAAAGGCCGGCCACGGTGCCGGCAAACCGACGACAAAAATCATCGAAGAAACCGCCGACCGCTGGGCTTTCCTCGTCAAAGAGCTCGGCATGAAAATCACCAAGTAACGATTGCTGTAACACGCTCTATTTGCGAATTCGATTTTGAAAATCGAAAATCGCTAATCTAGTATCTGATCTCTGACATCCGACCGCTGAAATCTGATACACCCGTCCCTGTAGTTCAACGGATAGAACGGAGGTTTCCTAAACCTTAAATGCGAGTTCGATTCTCGCCGGGGATAGTTTGTGTGACGCCGTGCATATGAGACTCTTCGGGAACCTTGCGGACGTTCGCTTCGATTGACTCACTCCCTCCCGCTCGTTCGCCCTAACGGGCTTCGTCCATGTCGCTCGCTTCCCAGCGGCTCCATTCTCGCCGGGGATAGTTTGTGTGACGCCGTGCATATGAGACTCTTCGGGAACCTTGCGGACGTTCGCTTCGATTGACTCACTCCCTCCCGCTCGTTCGCCCTAACGGGCTTCGTCCATGTCGCTCGCTTCCCAGCGGCTCCATTCTCGCCGGGCCCAACTTGATCCGGTAGCTATTTCTCGATTTCGAGGCGGAAGTTGGGCGAACAAAAACTATTCCGGCCTAGAGGCGGCGCTTGCAAATTCAAAGCGGACGGCACCCCGCGGCGGCTGCGCCAAGAGCGTTTGTAAGAGTCGATCTGCCCGACAATAGTGCGTTCGGCGCAGGATAATTTGGAGGAAGATTCTCCTCCACCGCTGAGCAATGGTACCAGCTATCAGGGATAGCTGGGCTGCTTACGCCCTCAGTTTTTGACGGAACGTCACAATTCCAACAACCAGCAATCCAAGGACGAGCAGAACCGTCGTGCTGCCTTCAGGTATAGTCGCTGTTGTGGAACTCGAGAGTGTAAAGTCAAAGTTGGACCCAGCGGCTTGGAGTGCGAACGAAGCGGGGGTATCGGTGAACCCCGTAATATGCGCGATACCGGTTCCGGTAAATGCCATCGCACCCGGCTCCACGTGCCCGTTTGTTAGGGCAAGAAGGTCAAAGGAGTAGGTATTTCCACCAAAGTTAAACGTCCATATTGGCATGTCCGGAGCAAGTAGAGTGGCCGCGGCGCCGTCGCCAATGAAACTAAAGTCATTGAACGTGGTGTCCGTTCCAGTGAGAACACCGTCGTAGCTGCCAGTCGTCGCCAGCGTGTGCCACGGATTGATAAAGTGGATTGTGTCCGGCGGACCGCTGGGGCCTGAAGCAGTGGAGCTGCCGAAGAATTCGATGGCTCCGGTGATAGGGTCTGCCTGTGTTTGCTGGCAGAGAAGCAGGCCGCCTGCGAGCATTGCGAGAATTGTTTTCATTGTTCTATTCATGGTTCCCCTCTGTAGGATCGCCGTTTTGGCAGAATGCGATCTACATTGCAAGCAAAAAATGCAAAAAAATACAGATATTTTTCGAGCCTCTCGCCACCTGATCTTAATTCCGTGATTTCCAATCCCTCCAGAAATTCATTGATCGATTTCCGCTGCTCACGCCCTCAGTTTTTAACGCAGCGTCATGATGCCAATCAGCCCAATCCGAAGGCGAGCATAACCACCGTCGTGCCACCCTCTGGCGTACGCGAGGATGGGTTTTTTCGATCTGGATTGCAAGCAAAAAATGTAAATAATTTTTCGCGCCGCTCTCCGCCTGATTTAATCCCGTGATTTCCAATCCCTTCCAGAAATTTGTTGATCGATTCGCCCGCTGCAAATTCAGATCAGAGCTCCGCGGCCACGGCAAGCTGCAGCGAGCGCTCCTTAGGAAGCGATCTGGTCCAGAACAGTGCGCAGCTCGTGGAAGTCCACCGGTTTGGTGAGATGGAAATCGAACCCGGCTTCTTTCCCGCGCCTGATGTCCTCGTCCCTGTCAAATCCAGTAAGGGCTACGCATTTGACAGGTTGTTTTCGTTTGGCCTGAGAGATCAGATCGTAGCCGCTTCCGTCGGGCAAGCCAATGTCGCACAAGACGACGTCGAACTCCTTCGACTGCACAACCTCCAGCGCGCTCTGCATGCAATCGGCGACCAAAATCTCGTGACCGAAATGGCTGAGGAGACGGGACAAGACCTGGAGCGTTTCCCCGTGATCCTCGACAACTAAAATGCGCAAGCTTTTCCCCGGCCTTGACAATGTCTTTGTTGAATCGTCACCCATTTTGAACCCGCTGCGCGGAAAATTGCACCGGGATTCGCCCTTCGTCCATTGTCGATTCTAAGGCTCCACCGATGCCGATCATCGCGAATCTTATTACGCGCCCTGCGCTTGGGAAACAAATCCGCGCCCGGGTGCGGATTTGAACGGCGCCTCGTATCTGCGCAACGCGAAGATCTTTGCAAAGCTCATGCAAACGGCGGGCGTGCTCGTCATTTTCGGCTCCGGCCACGCCTACTTGGCTCCGCCATTTGGTGCAAAACACGCCTGGCTTTCGGATAATCGCTTCAGCGCTTCTCGCGTCCGTGCGGTTGCATGAGGTTGAGCGCAGGGCCGATGGGGACGATGCGGGTCGGGTTAATTTCTTCGTGCGTCATGTAGTAGTGGCGCTTGATGTGATCGAAGTTGACGGTCTCGGCAATGGCCGGCTGCTGATAGAGATCCATCAAGTAACCTTGCAGATTGGGGTAATCGATGATGCGCCGGATGTTGCACTTGAAGTGGCCGTGATAGACGACGTCGAAGCGCACAAGAGTGCAGAAAAGGCGCCAGTCGGCTTCTACGATGCGATTGCCCAACAAGTAACGACTTCTCGATAAGCGCTTCTCCAACTCGTCGAGCGCTTCGAAAACTTTCTTGCAAGAAATTTCGTAGGGTCGCTGGCGCGTGGCGAAGCCAGCTTTGTAAACGCCGTTGTTCACGTTGTCGTAGAGAAAATCGCAAAGCTTTGCGTGCTCTGCCTCAATCTCGTTTGGAAAAAAATCGACATCTTTATTTCGCGCGACCGCGTTGAAGGTATCGTTGAACATGCGGCAGATGTCGTCCTCGCAATTGTTGACGATTTTTTTCGTTTCTTTGTCCCAAAGCACCGGCACGGTGACGCGGCCGTCGAAGTTGGCATCGGTCGCGGCGTAGGCCTCACTGAGAAACTTGAAACCGTTGATCGGATCGATGCTGTAACCGGGTCCATCACGAAAGGCCCAGCCGCGCTCGTCGCGAATTGGATCGACAACGGTTATGCCAATGGCGTTCTCGAGTCCTTTCAGTTTCCGGAAGATGATGGTCCGACTCGCCCACGGGCAGGCGAGCGAGACATAAAGATGATAACGGCCCGCCGCGGCGGGATACGATGTCGATCCATCTGTTGAAATCCATTCACGGAATACGTCTTCCTGACGTTGGAATTCACCCGAGCCGGTGTGTTCGGAAGGTAAATGCGAGGACATAGGGCGTCAGCGTTCAGTGCCTATCATAAGGACGGCGGTGCCATTGAGCTGTCCCGAGCGGAATTTTTCAAGCGCGGTGTTGGCTTCTTCGAGCGGAAACATTTCCGTTTTTGTGCGCACACGAACGCGCGGCGCGATCTCGAGAAATTCCTCCCCATCGCGGCGCGTCAAGTTTGCGACGGAACAAATTACGCGTTCGCCCCAAAGATCAACATATGGAAACGAGGGGATGTCGCTCATGTGAATGCCGCCACAAACAACGATGCCGCCTTTGGCGAGGGCGCGCAGAGCCGCCGGAACGAGTGCGCCGACAGGCGCAAAGATAATTGCGGCGTCGAGTTTTTCCGGCGGCATTTCATCGGAGCCGCCAGCCCAGACCACGCCCAACGAACGCGCCGATTCCCGGCCAGCTTTGTCTCCCGGGCGCGTAAATGCGAAAACTTTTCGCCTCTGATAAAGCGCGACTTGTGCGATCAAGTGCGCAGCGTTGCCGAAACCATAAATGCCGAGGCGATGCGCATCGCCAGTTTTGCGATAGGAGCGGTAGCCGAGCATGCCGGCGCACAAAAGCGGCGACACATTGACATCGTTGTATTCGTTAGGAAGATGAAAACAAAATCGCATGTCCGCAATGGCAAACTCGGCATAACCGCCGTCGATGGTGTAGCCGGTGAAGCGTGCGCGATTGCAAAGATTCTCGCGATTCGATTGACAATAAACGCATTCGCCATCCGTCCAGCCGAGCCACGGAATCCCGACGCGATCACCGATTTCGAATTTCGATTGAACGCCTGTGCCGATCTCTTCGACGTACCCGACGATTTGGTGTCCGGGAATGAGTGGCAGCTTCGGATCCGGCAATTCGCCATCGACAATGTGAAGATCGGTACGGCAAACCGCGCACGTGGAAACTCGCACGAGCAATTGTCCCTCGCCTGGCTTCGGCTTCGGCACATCGCGCAACTGCAGGGGACCATGTTGTCGTCCCTTTCCCGGCCTCTCCAAAACCATCGCCAGCATGCCTAAACATAAATGACGAATGACGAATGCCGAAGCTCGAATGAATGACGGAAGCCAAAATTGACGAAGCGAGCACCTCGTTACTCTGTCGTCATTTGAGCATTCGGGCTTCCTTCGTCATTCGTGCTTCGGCGTTTATTACGGCACACCGGCCGGTTCGAGTTCGCCGTCGCCAATCCCGCTGGGATGCGGGACGATTTCGCCTTCGTGATGCATGTGCGCGCTGCGCAGAAATGGGACGCGGTCGAGAACATGTTCCTGGAACCATTCAAGCCAGAGATAAATCACGGGTGTCACAAAAAGCGTGACCATTTGTGAGAAAATCAGGCCGCCGACAATCACTAGACCAAGCGGACGCCGCGCCGAGGCGTCATGGCCGAACCCAAGAGCAAGCGGAACCGCGCCCATAAGAGCGGCGAGGGTTGTCATCATGATAGGACGAAAACGTTCAAGGCTCGCTTCATGAATTGCGTCTCTCAAACTCAATCCCTCGTCGATTCGTTTCAGCGCGAAATCGACCACCAGGATTCCGTTCTTCTTGACTATACCGAGCAGAAGAAACAATCCGATGACGCTGTAAAGAGACAAGGTCGATCCAAAAATCCAGAGGGTGAATAAACCACCGACAACAGCAGGCACGATTGCGGGAAAAAGCACCGTGATGGGATGGACGTAGCTTTCGTAAAGAATGCCGAGAATCACATACATGACGAAAATCGCGGCAACAAGCAGCAGCGGCAGCGATTTAAACAATTGGCGAAAAACGAGCGCTTCACCTTGAAAGGTAGCCTGCACACTTGGGATCTGCTGATGCACTTGTGCGAAGCTGTCTTCGATAAATTTGGTGGCATCACCGATCGCAACATTCGGGAGCAAGTTGAAATTGATAGTTACACTCGTGAATTGGTTGAAGTGATTGACCGCCTGCGGACCGACGATTTGCTTTGTCGTTGTTACGGCGCGCAGCGGTACGAGGTTGGACTCAGTACCGGTGGTGGTTGCGATTGTTCCACCGCCCGATCCGCTCGCGCTAAAGCTGCCGCCGGTGTTGCTGCGAACGTAGAGGTTGTTGAGGTCGGCAGGCTGAGCCCGCTCGTTGTCTTTGACTTCGAGTATGACCTGGTATTGGTCTTCGGGCTGTTTGATTAAATAAACGTAGTTTTGCGAGTAAGCGGTCCGCAACAAACTCTCCACCGCGGAAGTAGAAACGCCGTAGGTTGCGGCGCGCTCGCGATCGATATCGACGGTGAGATTCGGCGTGCTGTTGTAATAATCAGAGCGAACGGAAGCAAAGCCTTTGAAATTCTTAAGCTTCGCCACCAACTGATCGGCGGCGGCGTAAACATCGTCGGGTACAATGCCGCTCAGCGTGTAGGCATATTGCCCCTGCGTCTGACTCGTGGCACCGACATTGATTTGCAGCACGGGATTGGGCTGCAAAATGGCGATGATGCCCGGAATAGAGCTGATGGATTTCTGCAACTGGGGAATGCATTGCTCAATCGGCGGGCGTTCACTCCTCGGTTTGAGAAAGCCAAAAATCAATCCTTGGGAGGACGAGGTGCGAGCCGCGAAACCGGCGAGCGTGAAAAACTGCGCAATGTTCGGATCGTCCTTCAGCTTCTGATTGACCTGTTGCTGATATGCATGCATCTGCGCAGGCGACGAGCCTTCAAGCGCGATGAAGACGCCCCTTACAAACCCGCTGTCTCCCGGAGGCAGCAGCGTAAACGGCAGATGGGTGAAAAAAAACCAGAGACCGAGAATGCACGCGACAAGGATCGGAACGGTGAGCCAGGCGCGATCGAGAAATTTGTCAAGAGCTTTGCCGTAAGCCCCAATCACCCGTTGAATGAAATCGCTCGTCCATTTTTCCATGCGTGCGCGCTTATGGCCGGTTTTGCGTTCGCCCAGAATGCGCGCACACATAAGCGGAGTGAGGGTTAGGGAAACGAGTCCCGAAGCAAGAATGGCGACAATAATCGTAACCGAAAATTCGCGGAAAATGCGACCCAGCAAACCAGGTAAAGCCACTAGAGGAATGAAAACGGCGGCGAGTGACAGCGTCATCGACATGATAGTGACGGAAATCTCGCCAGCGCTATTAAAAGCGGCCTTTACAATGGATTCGCCGTGCTCCGCGCGACGCACAACATTTTCCAGAAACACGATTGCGTCATCGACCAGGAAGCCGATGGCCAGCGTCAATGCCATCAAAGTCAAATTATTGATGGAATAGTCGAGCATGTACATGATCGCGACGGTGAGCAGCAAAGACAACGGAAGCGCCACTGCGGGGATGAGCGTATCAGTCGCGCGACCGAGAAAAACATAGATCACCATGACAACCAGCAGGAAAGCGATCATTAAGGTCCATTGCACGTCGTTCACGGAATCCACGATGCTCTGGGACCGGTCGAATACCGGCACGAGCGTGATCGACCCCGGCAGACTCGCTCGGATCTCGGGAAAGAGCGCCTTCACTGAATTCGCAACTTCGACTGCGTTGGCGCCGGCCTGGCGCGAGACAGCCAGCACAACCACCGATCCCGGCGGATTGAAACCGCGTACCCAAAACGTGCGCGAGAGCCGTTCATCTTGCACAGTTTGGCGAACGTCGGCCACATCGCGCAAATAAACCGGCGAGCCATCTTTGTTGCGCGCCACGATTAAGTCGCGATACCCCTCGGCGTTGTCGATCTGACCGTTCGGCTGCAGAATGACCGTCCGATGCGCCCCGTCGAATTGCCCGGCACCAGAGTAAACTGTCCCCGCCTTGATGGCGCTGGCGAGGTCATCCATGGTCAAACCGCGCGAAGCGAGCCCCGCTGGATCGGCTTTGATTCGAATCGCACCCTGAACGCCGTAAATGTTTACTTGCGACACACCGGGCAAGATCGCAATGCGCTGCGCCACAGCGGTGGAAGCGTATTTGTACAGATCGCCATCGGTAAGCGTGTCGGATAGCAACCCGAGCAGATAAACTGCCTGATCGTTCGGATTTGTTTTTGTGAACGTGGGTGGACTAGGCAGGTCGAGCGGCAGCTTCCCTGTTGCGCGCTGGATCGCCGCCTGCACGTCTGTGGCAGCGTCAATGATGCTCTTGCTGAGAACGAACTGCAGTGTGAACGACGTGTTTCCCTGCGTGCTTGCGCTCGTAATGATGTCGAGTCCTGGAATTTGCAGGAATTGTTTCTCAAGCGGCGTCGCAATGTTGTTCGCCATCGTGGTCGGATTCGCGCCTGGATATGCGCAGGTGACCTGGATGACTGGATAATCAACTGCGGGCAGATCGTTGACCGCGAGCTTATTGTAGGTGGCGGCACCAGCGACAATGACCGATAACGTTAACAGGACCGTCATCACCGGTCGGCGAATGAATGGCCCGGAAAGGCCCGAGCCCTTAACTTGGACCAGCCCGGCTCCGGGCGGGGACGCTGGCGGCACGGCTGCCGTTACCGGTTTCGCCCGATTCTTTGCAGGGCGCAGGGAATCGTGTCCATCACCCCCTGCTCCGTCGTATCGCTCTTCTCCATCCATATCGAGAACGCAATTCTACATTGGGGCTTTAGCGGCAACCTGACCGCCATCGGTTGAACCTGAAGGATTGTACGGTTTTGGCTCCACGTTTGTTCCCGGTGCCAGCGCCAGTTGGCCAGTGACGACAACCGTCTCGCCGGCTTTGAGGCCATCTTCAATAACTTGTGTGTCACCATCCTGACGCTGACCCGGTTTAACCTGCCGCAGATCGACTGTGTTATCCGGCTTCACCACAAAAACAAATGGGCCACGCTGGCTTATTTGCACCGCTTGGGATGGTACTAGACTGGCATCTTTCAGCTTATCGAGAATGAAGCGCACGCGCACAAATTCTAATGGCCAAAGAGCGTGGTCGGGATTGGGTGTAACGGCACGCGCTTTCACCGTGCCCGCGCCCGGCTGAACCGCAGTGTCAATGAAATAGAGATCGCCGAGACGTGGCGGCATGCTGCCATCGGCAGAGCGCGTTTCCACTTTCACGTTTGGGCCGCCGAGATAACGCCGCACTAGCGCCAAGTCGGTTTCGGCAACAGTAAAGTCGGTGTAAATGGGATCCAGCCCCTGAATCGTCAGCAGCACCGCGCCACCGCCGCCGCCGTTTCCGCCAGTCACGACATTCCCAACATCGACAAGCCGCAAGCCAGCCCGGCCGTTGATAGGCGAGCGAATGTTGCAATAATCGAAATTCACCTGCGCAGCTGCGACTGCGCCTTCGGCGGTTTTCACCTTAGCCTCGTCGCTTTTCACCGTTGCCTGAGCGGTATCGAGATCCTGCGGCGAAATCACATTTCTTGTGCGCAATTCCTGCTGTCGTTTCAGCGTAATTTGATCGAGAATGAGTTGCGATTGTGCTTGCGCGAGCTGCCCCTGTGCTTGATCGAGCGCGGCTTGGTAGGGCCGCGGATCAATCGTGAAAAGCAAATCGCCCTGCTTCACGTCAGCCCCGTCTTGAAAGTGACGCGCCATGATCTGCCCGCTTACCTGCGCCTGCACCTGAACGGTTTCGTAGGCGCTGCAGGCGCCGATTTCATCGAGATATAAGGGCACATCTTTGGTGATAACTTTCGCCACCAACACCGGTCGCGACGGCGGTTGCGCCGCTTTAGCCGAGTTGGCTCTCTCGCGAAACGCTTGAAACAAAACGAAAGCAGCCAACGCGACAAAGAGTAAATATCCCCACCACGGAATAGACCGATATTCTAAGCGCGCGTTCTTCATTTGTTTGATTCGGCAGGGCCGCTCGCTAGCTCTCCCTTTGTAATCGCGTTTCCCCTTTTATCCTGTCCGTTCCGCTCCAGCCGAAATTGGGACGCCGCCATCCCACGGCGGTAAGCTCTGTCGCTCTTTTCCGCTCTGTCCCGAATTCGCACGAGCACGCTAATACAGGTCCGGAGTTGAGACGCTGGAATATCGGCGAGCAATTCATGTCGAAGCTCGTCCGCGGCCGCGTTGATTTGCGCGATCACTCGACGCGCCCGCCTGCCCAGATGCACCATTTTGCACCGGCGATCGTACGACGAGCTCCTGCGCGTCACCCAACCGCCGCTCTCCAGGCGATGTAACAACGTCACCAGCGTCGGTTCTTCGATGCCGAGCCGCGCCGCGATCTCGGCCTGGGTGAGCGGGCCGGGCGCGACGGACAAGTGTAACAGTGTGCGCCACTTTGCCTGGCTCAAGCCCATCGGTTTGAGCCGTTCGTCCAGCTTTAAACGCCAGGCGCGGGCGGTTCCCCCCAGCACCGGGCCAATTGTTTCCGGATCGATCTTCGGCATCGTGAAATAGTTAGCGTGCTAACTATTTCGCATTTGTCAATTCGGCCCGGCCGGCTTTCAAGGAGAGCCTACCTCGAAAAGAATCACCGTTTCGTGGCGGTAATCTGTCACCCGCAGAATGGATCGAGCCCGGCGAGGCAGCCATTGTTCGATCGCGAGGGCGTCCTGTTCCTTGTCCGGCCGCACCAGGAAATATCGCGCTTCCCTCGGAAGGTCTGCGAGACGGCTCACATATCTGACGGGAGCGCGCATGTAAAAGAAGAAGGGCTGATAATTCGGATCGACTGCGTAAAGAATCTCGTTTTGCGGAACAGCAGCATTCATTTTCGCAGCCACGCTTTTCACCTTTTGCCGATGCTCCAAAGCAATCGCCAGCAGCGGATAGCCGATCACCCCGGCCGCAACGGCCAAACCGACCAGTGGTCCCGCCACCCGCGACCAAAGGGGCTCATTTCGCCTGCTCATCCAACTCGGTCGCGCGAAAGCGTTCTCTGCAAAACTTAGCGCCAAGAACCAGCAAAACGGCGTCAACACAGGGAGCGAATAGCGCGGGGCGACACCCGGAATCAGATTAATAACGAAAAGCGGCGAGGCAGCACTCCATGCGAGCGAGCGCGCGAGTTCGCGCTGTCTATCATCTCGAAATTTGCTGAAGCGCACTAGTGGCAAGAAGAGTAGCCAGGGCAGGAAATAAACTAACGCGTGCGGGATGGTTAGAATCCAGGCCCAGAAGTGGAAAAACCCTCCCGTGATGCGGCCGACGGACTGCCCCGACCATTTATTCATCACTCGCTCACCCGCTGTCATTTGGATGAAGGGGATCGCCCATGCCGCAAATATGGCGAGCATTACGAAAATACCGATGAAATGCGCGGGATGAAAAAGCGATCTCCACTGCTTGGTTTGCCAAAGCAGAGCCAGAACTAAGGCATAAAAGAAAACAAGATGGACGGGCCCCTTTGCCAACCAGCCCAGCCCGAGAAATATCCATGGAACGATCCATGTCAGCCACGGGGAGCGTTTCTGTTCCCACCAACTCAACCAGCAAATCATCGCCAGCGCACAAAGGGAAACGTAAAGCGCCTCGATCTCAATCAAGCGGCCCTTTTCAATCATGCCGAAATTTGTCAACCAAATCAGTGCAGCGATTGTCGATCCACGCGCTCCCAGACTGGCGCGCGCGACCGTGACGAACGCGATCGCCACGGCCAACACGCAGAACACGGAAGGCGCGCGCGCCGTCCACTCGTTGCGAAGTCCGAAGAGCTTGAACGATGCAGCTACCAGCCAGTTGACGAGCGGCGGTTTACTAAAGTAGGCCGCGCTACCCACTCGCGGAATAATGTAATCGCCGGTCTCGAGCATGCGGATCGCCGGCAGAATCCGCCTTCCCTCTTCTCCTTTGATCTCGAGCGAACCAAGGGCGGGCAGATAAATCGCCGCCCAAATGAGAAGCACGATCAACAAACTGTTCACTCGCGAACGCATCGGACGTTGGATGTTGGACGGTGAGCGTTCAACGTTCAAATCAAGGTTACACAACTTGACGACTGCGCGTTACAAAGTTAAACTCAGGGTCTAGTCCGCGCTGATCGGAGTGGGAATTGGTGTCCCACTCCTTTTGGTCTGCGGGCTAGATGTTTTTATGAACGCGGAATTTATCGCCATGCTGGATTACCTGGAGCGGGAGCGCGGGATCAAACGCGACATCCTCCTCGAGGCGGTCTCGAACGCACTGCTCTCGGCTTCGAAAAAGAGTGTCGGCGCGGCTCGCGATTTGCGCATCGACATCGATCCAAAATCCGGCGACATCCGTGCACTGGCGAACTTGGTCGTTGTCGAAAACGTGCAAAATCCGCAAGACGAAATCGCGCTCACCAAAGCACTGAAGATCAAGCCCGACGCGAAGATCGGCGACACCCTCGAGATGGAAGTCACGCCGCGCAACTTTGGCCGTATCGCCGCGCAGACCGCTAAACAAGCGATGATGCAGCGCATCCGTCAGGTCGAAAAGGAAATGATTTATGAGGAGTTTAAGGATCGCGCCGGGGAAATCGTGAGCGGCACCGTGCGGCGTTTCGATCGCTCCGATGTGATTCTCGATCTTGGAAAATTCGAAGCCATCATGCCGCAACGCGAGCGCGTCGTCGTGGAAGATTATAACGTGGGCGACCGGCTCCGCGCATATGTTGTCGCAGTCGAGAACGGAATTCGCGGCCCTGAAATCATCGTTTCGCGCAGCCATCCCAATTTTGTGCGCCGGCTTTTTGAGTTGGAAGTGAGCGAGATCGCTGATGGCACGGTCGAGATTCGCGGGATCGCGCGCGAGGCTGGTTACCGGACAAAGATTGCGGTCTGGAGCGCGAATGAAAAAGTCGATCCCGTTGGCGCGTGCGTTGGCATGCGCGGTTCGCGCGTCAAAAATATCGTGCGCGAGCTGAACAATGAGAAGGTTGATATCATTCGTTGGAGTTCCGATCCGAAAGAATTTGTGCTCGAAGCGCTCAAGCCGGCCAAGGTTAAGAACCTAGTCTTCGACACGGAGAAGAAAAGCGCGCAGATCTCGGTGGACGAGGATCAACTTTCGCTCGCCATTGGGAAAAAAGGACAGAACGCGCGCTTGACCTCGCGCCTCACCGGGTGGGAAATCAATATCGACAAGGACACTTCGGCCACAACTGCGGTTGAACAAAAAGTCGCCCAAGCCGCCCAAACACTTGCGGCCGCGCTCCCGATCACGGGGGAACAGGCGCTAACGCTCGTAAAATCGGGCTTCACCAATTTGGAAGGCTTGCGCGCTGCGGACGTGCAGGATTTTGTGGACATCCTCGCAATCGACGAAGGAAAGGCACGCGAAATCCACGAAGCGATCCATCGACAAGATGGCGTGCAGAAAAATGGCTCTGCTTAAAACGCTCGAGCCATGAGCGAAATTTTAGAGGAACAGAGATGCCAACAAAGACGACGACCAAGAAGGCGGCTCGCAAACCCACCGCGGGCAAAACCCTCAAGTCTGCGGCATCGAAAGCCAAGGCGGCAAAGAGCGACAACGTAGCATCGCCCTCAAAACCTGCGCGCGCCCAGTCTGCGGCAGCGAAAAGTCCAGCGAGTCCCGAGACAACCGCCCCCTCGACGGCCGCGCCACGCCCGGCTATCGAGAGCGTGTCGCTTATCGACGAAAAGAAACCGCGCCAGAAACGTGAAGACGGCGCAGTCAAGGGCGTCGTACTCCCGCCGATTTCGCGAATTCGGGCGTCCCTGGAGGCGCCTTCCATTCCACCTAGAGCCGAGAGGACGCCCGCAGTTGGCGCCACAGCGGACGCGCAAGGGACGGCGCCGAGTGCGATCGTCGATGGTACGATCGCGCCGGCTGCGGCTCCGCCAGAGCCGGAACTCGAGCCGCAGAAGATCATTCACATCAAACCGCCGATCATCGTCAAAGAACTGGCTACTCAGCTCGGCCTAAAACCGCATCAGCTCATCGCCGAACTGATGACATTCAACATTTTCGCGAACATCAACCAAACCATCGAGCCCGACATTGCCTCAAAGATTTGCGAGAACCACGGGTTCGTCCTCGAAAAGGAGCGCCGGGAAAAAGGCGCCGGCGTCCATAAGATCGAGCAGGTCGTTGTCGCGCCGCCAAAGCCGGTCATCGAGAAGGAGGAGGAGCTCAAGTCGCGCGGTCCAATCATTACGTTTATGGGTCACGTCGATCACGGCAAAACGTCGCTGCTCGACGCGATCCGAAAAACTCGGGTCACGGCCAGCGAAGCGGGGGGAATCACGCAGCACATCGGCGCCTACAGCGTCGATTACAAAGGAACGAAAATCACTTTCATCGATACTCCCGGCCATGCGGCCTTTACCGCGATGCGCGCCCGCGGCGCCAACGTCACCGACATCGTCGTCCTCGTGGTCGCCGCAGACGATGGCCTGATGCCACAGACACTCGAAGCAATCAGTCACGCCAAAGCGGCGCCGCACGTGAAGATCATGGTCGCGATTAACAAGGTTGATTTGCCTTCGGCCAATATCGACCGGGTCAAGAAGCAATTGCAGGAACAAGATCTCGCGCCCGAAGATTGGGGCGGCGAAACGATCGTCTGCCCGGTCTCCGCCACCAAAGGCATTGGTATCGATCACTTGCTGGAAATGATGGCATTGCAGGCGGAGGTAATGGAACTCAAAGCATCACCCACCGCCACGCCGCGCGGCACCGTGATTGAGGCGCAAGTGGAAGCCGGCCGCGGTCCAACCGCGACGGTTATTGTGCAAATGGGGACCTTGAAAATCGGTGACGCATTTATTTGCGGCGATTACAGCGGTAAAGTGAAATCGCTTCTTGACGATCGCGGCGAGCCGATCAAGCAGGCCGGGCCATCGACGCCAGTAAAAGTACTTGGATTCACCGGTCTGCCGAATGCCGGCGATGAATTTTTGGTCATGGAATCGGAGCGCTCGGCGAAAACTTTGAGCGAGGAACGCTTGCAGACGAAACGCGCGGACAAATTGACCGTGCCGCAACGCGCCACGCTCGAGAGTTTGCTCGACGCGACTGAAGGGAAAAAAATTCTGCGCATCGTTTTGAAATGCGACGCACAGGGCTCGGTCGAAGCGCTGGTGGGCGCGTTGAAGCAAATCGAGAGCAAAAAAGTCGATCTCGAAATCATTCACTCAGCGGTAGGACCGATCTCGGAATCGGACATTCTGCTGGCAAGCGCATCAAGTGCCGTCGTGGTCGGTTTCAACATCAAGGTCGAGAGCATGGCAGTTTCGGCGGCAAGACGCGAAGGCGTCCAGGTCAAGCTCTACAGCATCATTTACGAATTGATCGACCAGATCAAAGAAGCGATGGCCGGCCTGCTCGATCCCGAACATCGAGAAACGGTTATCGGTCATGCCGAAGTGAAACAGGTTTTCCAATTGAGCAGAGGCATCGTCGCCGGTTGTCTGGTTACCGATGGTCGCGTCGCCCGCGTCGCCCGCGCTCGCGTGCTGCGGAAACGCCAGCCGGTTTACGACGGCGGGATTTCGACGCTGCGCCGATTTCAGGACGACGTGAAGGAAGTGCGTTCCGGTCTGGAATGCGGCATCAAGCTTGGCGACTTCAACGAATATCAAGTAGGCGACATCATCGAGTGCTATCAACTCGAGCAGGTTGTGCAGAAACTCTAAAACGAAGGAGTGCTGGAGTAATGACTGATGGCGACTCCGTTACTCCATTAATTCGCCCGTGAAACATCGACAATTACGCGTCAACGCACTCTTGAAACGCGAGCTCAGCAACAGTATCGCGCGCGAAGTGACTTTCGAGAGCGCACTGGTCAGCATCAACCATGTCGATGTCACATCCGACTTAAAAAATGCGCACGTCTTTGTCAGTGTTCTCGGGTCGGCCGACGGCGCGAGCGTCATTAATAAACTGGAGGCGCATCGTCCGGCATTGCAAGCTGAGCTGTCGCGCCGCGTCGTTTTGAAATACACTCCGCATCTTGTTTTTCATCTCGACGATTCCATCCAACGCGGGGCTCGCGTGATCGAGATTTTGCAAGAGATCGAGACGCCCCGCACCAAGCACGAGTGAGAGCGGCCAGATCCACGTTCGAGGAAATCGGCCGGGCATTCCGCGAGCATCAGCGTTTCGCTATCTTGAGTCACGTGCGTCCCGACGGCGACGCGCTCGGCAGCCAGCTCGCTCTTGCTCTTTCGCTCAAGCAACTCGGAAAAAACGTTGGCGTCTGGAATGAAGACGGAATGCTCGAGAAATATTCCTTTCTTGCGCACGCGCAATTATTAACCAAACCACCCTCCGGCGCGGAAGACGTCGATGTTGCCATCGCACTCGACACAGCAATTCAAAATCGGCTGGGAACCGCCTTCCAGGCCATTCGTTCGGCCAAAATTTGGATCAACATTGATCACCACCCGAGCAATCCAGGCTATGGCGACCTGGTTTATGTCGATCCAGCCGCGCCGGCGACCGGACAAATTCTTTTCGAGCTGATCAAAAGCGAGCGCTTGCCGTTCGATGGCGCGATCGCGGAAAATCTTTACGTCGCGATTTCCACCGACACTGGATCGTTTCAATATCCACACACCAGCGCGCGAACCTTTGAGATCGCGGCGGACCTCGTGCGTGCCGGTGTCGATGTTGGGCGAATTAACCAGCAGGTTTATGAGAATTATCCGCGGCGCCGGGTTGAATTGCTGCGCGAGCTGCTGCGCACCATGCGCTTTGAAGGCGGAGGGCGCATCGCAAGTTTTAGCCTGAGTTTAAAAACCGCGGCCGAGCTCGGCGTTCTTCCCGAAGACAATGAAGGCTTAATCGATCATCTCCGCGCCATCCGCGGAGTTATTGTCGCCGTGTTTTTTGAAGAACTGCCCGACGGCAAAGTGCGTGTGAGCATGCGTTCGAAGAGTGAAAAGACAGATGTGTGCGCGATCTGTCAGAAATTCGGCGGCGGTGGACATACGCTGGCGGCAGGTGCACGCGTGCGCGGTTCTCTCGCGGAAGTCGAACAAGAAATTCTGGAGGCAATTTGTAATGCCGTTGGCTGCGACTCCTGACGGCGTCCTGCTCGTGGACAAAGCCGCGGGCATGACGTCGCATGACGTGGTCGCGCTTATTAGGCGCAAGCTCGAGATTAGAAAAGTCGGGCATTGCGGCACGCTCGATCCCATCGCCACCGGTTTGCTGCTCCTTACACTCGGGCGCGGAACGAAGATTCAGGATTTGTTGATGAGCGAAGACAAGGAGTACGCCGGCACGCTCATGCTTGGCGTCACAACCAGTACGCAAGATCGGCAAGGAGAAGTGATCGATCGGCGGCCAGTTCCCCCGCTGGAGGCAAGCCAAATCCGCGCCGCCTTCGAAAAATTTCGTGGCGATTTTTATCAAACGCCGCCCATGGTCTCAGCCATCAAACACGGTGGCGTTCCACTTTATAAACTGGCCCGGCAAGGAAAAGTGGTCGAGCGCGAGCCGCGGCTCGTCCACGTTTATCGCTACGCGGTTGATCGGATCGCCCTTCCGGAAATCGATTTCAACGTTGTTTGCAGCAAAGGCTTCTATGTTCGCACCTATGTCCACGACATCGGCGAGGAACTTGGTTGCGGTGGGCACCTCAAATCGCTGCGGCGCGTGAAATCTGGGCGCTTCGATGTCGATCAAGCCATCACTGTGGATAGGATTAGAAGTGGACCGCGCGAGGAAATTCTCAGCCGGATCCTGACCCTCCCGGATGTTTCACGCATGCGCGGCGCTTAAGTTTGGAATCGTCAATGGAAATTCTGCGGTTGATCTCCGAGTTGAGCCAGGTGCGCGGCCCATTGTTTCTCGCCATCGGCGTTTTCGATGGCGTGCATCGCGGGCATCAAGCCGTCATCTCCACCTCCGCCCGACATGCGCACTCGGCGGAAGGAACTTCCGTTGTCGTAACGTTCGATCCACATCCGGCAAAGGTACTCCGGCCACGCGACGCGCCTCATCTGCTCACCGCCACCCAGCACAAGATCGCGCTGATTCGCGCTCTCAGCGTCTCGCATTTATTAATCGTCGAGTTCAACCGCGAATTCGCAGCTACCTCTCCGGAAGATTTCGTGCAGCAACTCGTCAAGCACTCGAAACCGCTGCAGGAGATTTGTGTCGGCCATGAATGGTCTTTTGGCAAAAATCGACGCGGAAATCTCGATCTTCTAAAAAAGCTCGGCGCGCATTTTGATTTCAACGTCGTCGGGATTCCGCCAGTGATGGTCCATGGCGCGGTCGTGAGCAGCACTGCGATTCGCCAGGCCGTCGAAGCAGGCAGCTTGGCCAAGGCGGCGGAAATGCTGGGCCGCGATTACACCATTCTCGGCGCAGTCACGCGGGGCGACCAGCTCGGAAAGAAAATTGGGTTTCCGACGGCTAATTTGAGCGCACACAGCGAGCAATTTCCGCCGAATGGAGTTTACCTTGCCAAAGCATGGTTCGAGGGAGTTTTATATCACGGCGTAGTAAATCTCGGTTATCGACCAACAGTCAGTGGCGGCAAATCGCAACGCCTCCTCGAAATTCATCTTCTCGATTTCGAACGCGATATCTATGGCGAAGATCTCGAAGTCCGATTCGTCCGCTATCTTAGACCGGAACGAAAGTTTGAGAGTGTAGAAGCGCTCGCCCGACAGATCCAGGCCGACGTCCAGCAGGCGCGCGAACTTTGCGCTGCTTGATTAACTCGTAAGTCGGTACTTCGCGACGCCGATCTTTTTGATACCGCGAACGTTTTTGCCGGTGCCATGGAACCAAACGTAAAGATTCGCGCTTGGCACCCCAAGTTTCTTTGACAGTTCACGAATCGTTGCTCCTTTTCTTTCCGCCGCGCGCAATGCTCGGACGATTTTATCTTTAAGTGCTCCGCGGTTTGTGCGCGTCTTGCCACTCGGCCTGCGAGCCACGCGCGAGACCGTTACCGGCGCGCCCCGGCTCGTGCTCGCGGACGGGACGCCGAATTTGCTTTGCAATTGAACCATCTCGCGATCGATTTCCTGGATTTGGCCCATGAGCGCTTCTTTGCGCTCCGAAAGTTTAACGAGCTGTCTAAGTGTAGCGCTCGGAATGTTCGTAAACATTCCTCACTGTCGGTCGCAAGATCGACAATGCAACTCTAAGATATCTAAGATTGCACTTCTTTAGTCTTAGATATCGCTGCGATAAGTCCACCGGCCATGACTAAGATTCCGCAACCGAGAGCGACCGCGAAAAGCCACAACATCGGCAACATCGCCAACCGTTCGATACTGATGCTGACAAAACGTCCGCCGTCGGAAACAACGTAAGCCAGCACGCTCGCCAGCACTGTTATTCCGAGAAGGATCACCGCGCGCAGAGATTGTCGCTGCGATCGCACCACCGGCAATTTCTGCAGGACGCGGGCTGTGAACCCGTCGTCGTCGATGTACGGCGCAGTCTCGCGCAGTTGCTGATCCAACCAATCTTCCCGATTCTTTTCGTCCATCTCAATCAGGTCCCCAAGCTGCCAGCATTTTCTTCAATTTCTCCCGGCCGCGCAACACATTTGTTTTCACCGTCCCAAGCGGAATGTCCAAAACACGCGCTGCTTCCTCGTGTGATAAACCGTTTTGGCAGCAAAGCAAAACTGCCGACCTCTCACGCAGCGGCAAAAAGCTTAGAGCATGCATAAGATCATGTCTTAGACCGGGATCGACAGTCTGCGGATCTGCCTCGGCTTGTAATTGATCTTCATCGATGCCGACCAGCTCTTTTCGGCGGCGCGCGTCTTCCCGGAAACAATTGTAGGCGATCCGATAAAGCCAGGTCGAAAACCGCGCTTCGCCGCGAAAACTGCCGATGTGTTTAAAGGCGCGCACAAAAGTGTCCTGTGCGAGATCGTCGGCGAGGGCGAGGTCAGTGCGGGTAAGTTGGCGCAGCAGACCTCGCACAGCCGATTGATGCCGACGGACCAGTTCGCCAAAAGCGTGCTGGTCATCATCGACAAGAACTCGAGCGATGAGATCCGCATCGGTTAGCTCCACGTCTCGATGCTACTGCGCCGGCGACGGTGGTGGAATGTCCTTCTTTCCCTCCAGTTTCCACACCAGCAGATAACCCGCGCCGATTAGGAACGGAATAATGCCGAGGCTCCAGGCTCCGCCTTCCCAATCATTGACCGCTCCGAGAAAGAGCATGAGTCCCAAACCGACCATGACAAGGACAACTCCTCGACGCATATCGGAGCGTTGGCGCTGTGCGGGCGCGGGCGGCGCGAGCAAAGCTGCCGGCACTGGCTGGCCTTTTTCCACCATCATTCGGACCGTTCGATGCATCATTCGGTTTTTCGAGAAGCCGAAATACATGATCACAGCTACAATCAAAACGGGCGCGCCAAAGACTGAGAACATGACAACCGCGATAATTGGGATGGCCTCCCCCGGAATGTCATCATTCGAGTTGCCTCTTTTTTTGCCCGACTCGTTCTCATCTCCCACTTGGAAATGCAGCCCTTTGTGCCCAAATCTCTTTTCGATCCGCCGCTGAATTCTATCGGACAGGTCGTTTGAATTTGTCGTGCTTGCCGTCGGGGCCGAAGCGGCAGGGGCCGCGGATTGCGCCGAGCTTGCGACGGGTGGCACGGTCGGGCTTTGGCCGAACGCACCCAGGGCGAGCGCGACCGAGCAGATATAGGAAATAAACAGTGTTTTCATAGCTATCCTTTGAAGGTGAGATACACTCACCGCCCGATTCGGATTCAAAAAATTCGAGAATTCTTGGGCCGCGGAGACAATTAAAATGTTGCGCTGCGGAGGCCCGTGGACATTATTGCTTCCCGCTCAAAAACGCGGGTGTAGCTCAGTGGTAGAGCACCTCCTTGCCAAGGAGGACGTCGCGAGTTCGAGCCTCGTCACCCGCTGTTTTTTGCCAATTTGACGCCGGCCTGTGGGATCGCTTTGTGAATCGCGCGCACTTCGTTCACCATCTGCTCGTATTCGTCGAACGTGAGTGTCTGCGCGCCGTCCGAAAACGCTTGCTCAGGTCGCGCATGCACTTCGACCATTAGACCATCGGCCCCAACAGCCGTACCTGCGCGCGCCAGTGGCGCCACCATGTAACTTCGGCCCGTTCCGTGCGCGGCATCAACAATTACGGGCAGATGTGAGATTCGCCGCACCGCCGGAATTGCCGCTAGGTCGAGGGTGTTGCGCGCGTGCTGCGCGAAGGTGCGCACGCCACGTTCGCAAAGCACGATCTGATAATTGCCTTCCGTCATCACGTATTCGGCCGCGAGCAGCCATTCCTCGAGGGTCGCAGCCATCCCGCGCTTCAATAGAACCGGTAATCGCGAGCGTCCCGCACGGCGCAGCAAAGTAAAATTCTGCATGTTGCGCGAACCGATTTGAATCATGTCAGCGTATCTTTCGACCAGATCGACAGTCGATTCATCCAACGCTTCGGTCACGACTTTAAGTCCGAATTTTTCGCGAACGTTACCGAGAATCTTCAGTCCTTCTTCACCGAGTCCAGCAAACGTATAAGGTGAAGTGCGGGGTTTGAACGCGCCGCCACGGAAAAACTTCGCGCCGCTGCGCTGCACGATTTCGGCAACAGAAAAAGCCTGCTCGCGACTTTCGATCGCGCACGGTCCGGCGATAATCGCAAGCGATCCATCGCCGATTTTGGCGCCGCCAACATCGACAATTGTTCGTTCCGGCCTCAGATCGAGCGCCGTCAATTTGTACGGCTTGGTCACGTGGACCGCCTCGGCCACGCCCGGGAGATTCTCGAAATGACCGGTGTCCACCCTGCCTGGATTGCCGGTCACCCCGATCGCCGTGCGCGTGACGCCCGGCATCGGATGCGCGCGAAATCCGAGAGACTCGATCACGCGCACAACGCCGTCGATTTCGCATTGCGTCGCGCTGGCGGTCATTACGATGAGCATATTATCTCCAAATTAACTTCGACGAGGACGGTTTCAGTTGTCGCCGACTTTTTTGAAGATGTCGATCTTATGCTTCGGCCGCTATTTGTCGAACCGGCCGCGAAGGGCTCTTCGCGACCGAATTTGTGAGAGAGGAATGCGCCGCAGAATCAGCTTGTCCCCCGACAGGTCCAGGCGGTAGCTTCTCAAGCTATGAAAATGAAATTGCTCACTCTCTCGTCGTTCGGTGCGCTCGCTGTGCTTTTCTGTTTTGTCGGCTTGGTTCGAGCTGCCGATCAACCCAAAGATAAGACGCCCTGGAAAATTACGGGGCAACTCGAGGAAGCCTGTTCTTGCGACGCGGCTTGCCCATGTTGGTTCGATTCCAAACCGACCAAGATGACCTGCGGCGGTGGCCAGGTGCTCTTCATTGAAAAAGGGAATTACGGAAAAGTGAAGCTCGACGGCCTGGCGATGGCAAACATGGGACAGAGCCCGGAAGGCCAAACGATGATGAGCTCATTCGGTAATTGGAATTTTTCCTACAATTACATCGATGAAAAGGCGACTCCCGAACAGCGGAAAGCCTTGGAAGCGATCGCGGCCAAGATCCTTCCGGGAAGCGCTTCAAAGAAAACCGAGACTCGTTATGTGGCGATCTCGCGAAAGATCGAAGGCAAAGACCACGAAATCACTCTCGGCCAATACGGCAAGTTCCGCGGTCATTTGCTGGAAGGCGGCCTCGGCAACTCACCAAAAATCGTCAATCCTCCCGGTGCCGATCCTGTTCATCACGAATACCAACAAGGCCGGACCGTGAAGCTGGCCTATAACGACGCCGACCAAAATTGGGCATTCGAAAACTCGAATTACATGCACGGAACTTTCACCGTCGATAACGTGCAGTACGAGAAGTATTCCGCCGGTCTCGCGCAAAAGATGGCGAAGATGAAGGAACAAGACGCCGAGAAGAAATAAGATCGACCGCGCAAGAGTCCGTTTCGGCGAGACGCCGAAAGCCAGATCGCCTCGTCGACCGCTCTCCCAAAACGCATTTGACGCGAGAGAAGAGCGGCGGCTAGGTTTCAGCACCGTTCAGCGGCTTCGGTTTTTCTGCATCGACGCGGTTTAATCTTAAGCCGCCGGACAAAATCATGCAGGCTGAAGAACTTTCCTATGCCATTGTCACGCCGTACTCGATGCGCAAATCGCGCACCGGCGGGATCATCGCCCGGCTGATCTCGCGCACGGGTCTTGACCTGGTGGGAGCGCGCATGTTCGCGCCGAGCGCGACATTGGTGAGCCGTCACGCAGAAACGATTGTGACCGAAAGCGATGCGCGTCATCGCGCAACGCAGGAACTGATTCGCGAGTACGTGCTGGAAAATTTCACGGGCGACATTAACGGCCAGCAGCCGCGAGTGTTGTTTTTGGTTTTTCGTGGTCCCGATGCCGTGGAAAAGATTCACCGCACCGTCGGACATATCGTGCACGAGCGAACGAGCGGCGAAACGATTCGCGACACGTTCGGCGATTACATCACCGACAGCTCCGGCAAAGTGACTTACTTTGAGCCAGGGGTGCTGGCGGCGTTCGAGGCAAAAGCGGTTGAGCGCGATTTGAAACTCTGGGCGGAATTTTCCGATGTCGACGGCGGACTTCTCGATCGGGTCATCACTTTCCCGAAAACCGCAAAGATCGAGAAGACGCTCGTGCTAATTAAGCCCGATAATTTCAAATTTCCAAACTTGCGGCCGGGTGGAGTCATCGAAGTTTTTTCGCGTTCCGGCCTCTACATCATCGGCTTCAAGGTTCATCGCATGAGTGTGGCGGAGGCAGAGGAGTTCTACGGACCCGTGCTGCCGGTTCTCGAGGAGAAACTGGGCCAGGTTAGCGGTCGCGATAACTGGGAGAGCATCGTCGAATTCATGGCCGGCATGAGACCGAGCCAATGTTCGCCCGATAAACGGAACGCGCCCGGCACCGAAAAATGCATCGCCATCGTTTATCAAGGCGAAGAGGCAGTCCGTAAAATCCGCGAGGTGCTCGGCCCGACTGATCCGGCTAAGGCCCCGCCGGGCTCAATTCGAAAGGAATTTGGACAAACCATCATGATCAACGCCGCGCATGCTTCTGATTCGGTGGACAATGCCGAGCGCGAGATGGCGATCGTCCAGGTGAGCGAGAACAATTTCAAACCTTTGATTGAAAACTTCTACCGTCGCCAATAGTGTGCGCCCTTAAATTTTGCAAACTCATACCCTCAACATGGAAATTTCCGCGCGCGCCGCTCAACTGACTCCTTCCCTCACGCTCTCGATCGACAGCAAAGCGAAAGCAATGAAAGCCGAGGGAATCGATGTCTGCGGTTTCGGCGCGGGCGAACCTGATTTCGATACGCCTGAGCACATCAAAGCAGCCACGATCGCGGCGCTGGAAGCCGGCTTTACGAAATATACGCCAAGCTCGGGCATTCCGGAGCTGCGTCAGGCGATTGCCGAAAAACTAGCGGCCGACAACCAGCTCAATTATCGCGCCACCCAGGTCGTAGTGAGCAACGGCGCGAAGCATGCCTGTTACAACGCGGTGCTCGCTACTTGTCAGCCGGGCGACGAAGTCGTGATTCCGGCGCCGTATTGGGTCAGTTATCCCGACATGGTGAAGCTGGCTGGCGCAGAACCGGTGATTGTGCCGACGACGGAGCGCAACGCCTGGAAAATGCGCGCGGCAGATTTTGAAAACGCGATGACGCCGCGCACGAAGATGTTGATCCTGAACAGTCCGTGCAATCCGACCGGCTCGGTTTACACGCGCGAGGAATTGCAGGCGATCGTCGATGTCGCCGCCGAGGAAGACATTTACATTTTATCGGACGAAATTTACGAGAAACTCGTTTACGACGATGCGGTGCACGTGAGCGTCGCCTCGCTTTCCAAGGAGGCGTACGATCTCACCATCACAGTCAACGGTTTCAGCAAATCGTACGCGATGACGGGCTGGCGTCTTGGTTATCTGGCTGCGCCGGAAACGGTGGCGAAAGCAGTGGATTCGATTCAAAGCCACAGCACGTCGAATCCTTCCTCCTTCTCGCAGTATGGCGCGCTCGCCGCCTTGAAAGGCGACCAACAACCGCTGGCCGACATGCGCGAGGAGTTCGATATGCGCCGCAATTATATGTTCGATCGCGTCTCGAAGATTCCAAACGTGACCGCAATCAGGCCGCAAGGCGCGTTCTACGTGCTCGTCAACGTTAGCCAGCTCGGACTGACTTCACAGAATTTCGCCGATCGCTTGCTGAGCAAAGCAAGTGTTGCCGTTATTCCCGGCGCTGCTTTCGGCGACGATCGCACCGTCCGGCTCAGTTATGCCACAAGCATCGACGTCATCAAAAAGGGGTTGGATCGCTTCCAGGATTTTTGCCGGACGCTCTGACGATTGCGGATCGCCGACTGCGGATTGCGGATAGACTACGCGCGCAATCGTAATCTCTCCGCAATCGGCAATCCGAAATCCGAAATGGCTTCTGGTTCTCTCGCGCTCGTGCTGCACGCGCATCTGCCGTTCGTTAGGCATCCCGAGCACGAACATTTTCTCGAGGAAGATTGGTTGTTCGAGGCGATCACCGAAACTTACATTCCGTTGCTGGCCATGATGCAGCGGTTGGTGAGCGATGCCATCCCATTCAGGCTCACCATGTCGATTACGCCGACGCTTTGCGCGATGCTGCAAGACGACCTTTTGCGCGAGCGTTACGTGCAACATGTCGATCTTTTGCTCGATCTCGCAGCGCGCGAAATCGAGCGCAGCCGGGATCAACCGCAACTCCATAGGCTTGCCGAATTTTATTTCGAAATGTTTTCGGAAAGTCAACGTCTCTTTGTCGAGCAATGGAAATGCGATTTGCTGGCCGCGTTTCGGAGATTGCGAGAAACCGGCGCGCTCGAAATCATCGCTTGCGCCGCCACCCATGCTCTGCTTCCACTGCATTCGCGCGAAGCAATGCGCGCGCAGATTTTGATCGGACGAGATGCGTATGTCGATGTTTTTGACGTCGATCCAAGTGGTTTTTGGCTGCCCGAGTGCGCCTACGCGCCCGGCTTGGAATCAATTCTGCAAGAAGCCAACCTGCGTTGGTTCATTCTCGATGCGCACGGTTTGATTTACGGAAAGCGGCGACCGCAGAGCGCGATTTATGCGCCGTGTTACACGCCAGCGGGACCGGCCGCTTTCGCGCGCGACCGCGATTCGAGCCGGCAGGTTTGGAGCGCGCAGGAAGGTTATCCGGGCGATCCAGCGTACCGGGAATTCTATCGGGATATCGGTTTCGATCTTCCAATGGACCATCTCGGGCCGGTTGCGCGTGGAACCAGGAAATTCTCCGGCGTAAAATATCATCGCATCACCGGACAGAGCGTTGAAAAGGATCTCTACGACCGCGATGCAGCGGAAAAAGCCGCGGACGGGCACGCCTCGCATTTTCTCGAACAACGACGGGGACAACTTCAGGCGCTTTGCGCGCTCAACTTCGATCCGATCGTTGTCGTTCCATTTGACGCGGAATTGTTTGGGCATTGGTGGTTCGAAGGTTTGCGCTTCCTCGAGCTTTTCATTCGCAAAGCCGCGAACGAAGATTTTCGGCTCACAACCCCGAGCGAATTTCTTGCCGACCATCCAACGCAACAAACGCTCGAACCTGCAACATCAACTTGGGGCGATAAAGGCCATCTCGAGGTCTGGTTGAGCCCGAGCAACTCATGGATTTATCCGCACCTGCACGCCGCCGCCCGTCGCATGACTGAAGTCGCGCGGACACACGCAAACGATGCGATGCCGCTCGCCGATCGCGTTCTCAAACAACTCGCACGCGAACTTCTGCTCGCCCAATCAAGTGACTGGGCGTTTCTGATGAAAACGGAAACGGCAAAGGAGTACGCCACGAAGCGAACCATGGATCACCTTGTTCGTTTCAATCAATTGCACGATCAGTTTGCGGCGAACGATGTCGATGAAAAATTTCTGCGCGACTGCGAATGGCGCGACAATCTTTTCCCGAACGTAAATTGGCGCTATTACTGTAGCGGCGGTCTCTGACCGTCGCTGAAATAATGCGACTCTCAGAGAGTGCCGCTGCAATGACAAAGAAAGTTAACGCCGCAATCCTGATCGGCTTCGCATTGGTCTCCGGAGCAATCGCGCAGGAATCACTGAGGTCGAATGCCTCGCCCACGGCGTCGCCAATTCCAAGCGCGGCGCCGTCGCCAAGTCCGGCGCCCTCGCCAAGCGTGAACGCATCACCTGCGCGTGGCGGGCGCATTAGTTTCCTCCCGCCGCCGCTCGAAGGCACGATCAGCCTCGGCGTTTATGACGAGAATAGAAAGCTGGTGCGCGTGCTGATGCAAGAAGCCGAGCCGGATGAATTCACCGTCGGCGCGGACGCGCTCATCGCGAAATGGGATGGCAAGAATAATAACGAACAAGATTTACCTGCCGGAAAATATCATGCACGCGGCTATTTGGTTGGTCGCCTGAAGGTGGAGGACAAGGGACGCGCGGCGGGCCTGTCGCCTAATTCAAGCGCGACGGATCACGTTCAGGTGAAGCTCGTCTCAAATCCGTTGGCGAAAGACGCGCGGCTGGTTGTCGATCTTGCCGTCGGCTTTGATGAAGAGAAGATCTTTCTCAAGACGACGGATGATTTACCGCTCTTTACTGTCATCGAGGCGCCGCAGATGGTGAGTGCATCCATCACTAAGAGCGGGGAGAAATCTGTCGATATCTGGGCTTCCAATGGCACGGTGGTCGAGCAGGTTCGCGTGTCAAACATCGACAAGATGATGGCGTTCGATTGTGGCGAGATTGAATTGAAGTGAATAGGACGCCTTGCTGTAGCCGTCGCGCTATAGCGACGCGATCCGCATGATGCCATGGCAAATCAGCGTCGCGCTTTCCGGGGTGAGCGTCTGCAGACGCAAGCGGCACTAGTCATCGCGTCATATCTTTGTTAGTTAGGCAGGATGTCTTCCACGCCCGAGTTTCAACATACGCTAGGCAAAGCCGCGGGATTTAGCGGCACCTCGTTGCACACAGGAGAAAAGGTCACGCTCAAGTTGCAGCCGGCGCCGGTCGATCACGGGATCAAGTTCAAACGCAAAGATTTGCAGGATGAGCCGACGATTGACGCGAAGATCGACAATCTTAAAACGGTCGAGCGCGCCACCACCATCGGCGAAGGATCGGTGCGCGTGCACACGGTCGAACACGTCCTGGCCGCGCTTTTCGCGATGGGCGTAGACAACGCGATCGTGGAGATGGACGCAAACGAACCGCCCATCGGCGACGGCAGCGCGCAACCATATGTCGACGTGATCAACCGCGCCGGCGTGGCGGCGCAGGAAGCGCCGCGAAAACTTTTCAACGTACGCGAATCGATGCATGTAGAAGCAAAAACGGGCGCCCTGCTTGTTTTGCTACCCGACGAAACGTTTCGCATCTCGTGCACGCAAGCCGGGCCGAACAATCGTTTCACGCAGTTTTTGTCGATGGAAGTGACGCCGGCAATTTTTGAACGCGAAATCGCGCCAGCGCGCACGTTCGTTTATTACGAAGAGGTCCAATCGCTCATGGATAAAAATTTGATCAAGGGCGGCAGTCTGGAAAACGCGATTGTTGTCCGGGGCGATGCAGTTTTAAGCAAAGAGCCGCTTCGTTTCGCAGATGAATTCGTTAGGCATAAAATCCTCGATATCATTGGCGATCTCGCGCTCGCCGGTCATCGCATTCGCGGTCATGTCGTCGCGGTCAAGCCCGGTCACGGCGCGAATGCGGAGCTGGCCCGGGCGGTGGCACGCGAACAGACGCGACGCGATGCGATCTCTGTTCCGCGCACGCTCCCGTCCGGCGACGGCGGATTTGATACGGACGAGGTAATGCAAATTTTGCCGCATCGTTATCCGTTCCTGATGGTGGACCGGATCGTCGGTTTTGAGGGGGAAACAAAATGCATCGGCATGAAAACCGTGAGCATCAACGAGCCGTTTTTTCAGGGACATTTCCCGGGGCATCCGGTGATGCCGGGAGTGATGCAGGTGGAAGCGATGGCGCAAGTGGCGAGCATATTGTTGTTTAAGCTGGCGAAAACTTCGAGTCGCGTCGGTTATTTCATGAGCGCGGACGAGGTGAAGTTTCGCAAGCCAGTTTTTCCCGGCGACACCATCTTCATTCACGCCGAACTGACGAAAGCGCGCGGCAATCGCCTAGCCAAGGCAAGGTGCCATTGCCTGGTGAATGACGCGGTCGTCTCCGAAGGCGAATTAATGTTCACGTTTCTCGATAAATGAGCGACGTGCAGATTCATCCGAGCACGCTTGTGGATCCGAGCGCTGAGATTGGGGCGGGCACAATTATCGGGCCCTATTGCGTGATCGCGCCCGAAGTGATGCTGGGAGAGAACTGCTGGCTGCAACATCACGTCACCCTGTGCGGGCCGATGCGCGCCGGCGCGCGAAACAAATTTTATGCGTATTGCTCAATTGGCCAACAAACGCAGGATCTGAAATACGCGGGCGAGCCGACTTATCTCGAAATCGGCGATGACAACACGTTTCGCGAATTCGTCACTATCAACCGCAGCACGACCAGCAAAGGGAAAACGCGCGTCGGCAGTCGCGGACATTTTCTCGCTTACACCCATATCGGGCACGATTGCACGGTCGGCGACGAAGTTGTTTTCTCGAACAACGGAACCCTTGCGGGCCACGTGCAAGTGGGCAATAACGCCGTAATGGGCGGTTTGGCCGCCGTCCATCAGTTTTGTCGCATTGGGCGGTTTGCCATTACCGGCGGTTGTTCCAAGATTGTGCAGGACGTTCCGCCGTTCATGATCGCCGATGGCAACCCGGCGGAAATTCGCGGCGTTAATCTCGTCGGCCTGGAGCGCAAAGGCTTTACGCCGGAAAGCATGAAGTGGATCAAGGAAGCATTTCGTCTGATCTATCGTTCGAAACACAATACGCGCCAGGCTGTCGAGACGGTGCGCAAGGAGTTGCCTCAGAATGAAGAAATCATGCAGATCGTCGAGTTCATCGAGCAAAGCGAGCGTGGAATTGTCCGGTAATCGTCGACGCTTCCGCAAAGCGTAACGCGCGGCTGCCAATTCGGGCGCATCGCGTCCCGCGGGGCGGAACGGCTACAGCTACGGTTTGGCCGGTGAAGCCGCCGGTGGGGCGGTTAAATCTTGCTCGATTTTTCTGAGCAGCGGCACGGCGGGCGCATCTGGCACAACTCGCAAAACGCTGCGCACGAGCGCGAGCGCGCGCTTCGGTTTCTTCTGTTTGATCCACGCATCCGCTTCTTCCAGCACTACGCGTAGAAGATCGTCACGCTTTGCATAGCAGGTTCGTGCCTGCTGGAAGTAGCTCGTGGCCGCGGAAAAATTTCCATCGCGCGCCTCCATCAGTCCGAGGTCTTCGATCATCGGGCAGTTGCGCGAGCGCGAGGCAACTTGCCGGGCCAAGGTGCGAAACTCAGAAACCGGACGGGCAACGTTTTTCACCGCGAATTCGTGATACATCTTCCAGTCAATCCCGCTTTTCGCGGAATCACGCGGCGCATCGATTTGCAGCCACGACGCGTAAGGTCGATAAAGCGGATCGCCCACCATTACCGACATCCAGGAGAGCGCTCGGATCGACATATAGGCGCTCTCGGCAAAGGTGAAGCCGTGCAGCAATCGATCATTGAAAATGTCGAGGTGCGCCGTGAGTCCCAAATACGGTTCGTAGACATTGCCCATACTTGCGGCGGCGCCTTTGGTAACAAGCGGAGCCACCCAGTTCGCGTTCGGATCACGCAGCGTGCTCGCGCTGAAGGAGTGGATATGAACCGCCACCGCTCCAGGGAGAAAGCGAAAACCTGATTGGGTGAACGGACCTGCCACCGTCTCGGCATACCAACCGTAGTAGAGCGCACAATCGGTCATCGGATAGCCCTCGGGAAAAATCGCCGGCGTCTCATCGTAAACGACTGGAATCCCAACTTTGTGAAGTTGTCCGGTAATTTGGGCAAGCCACTGGTCACCAACTTCCATTCCGCCGGATGTATTGTGGGCAGCATCGACATAGGCGCGGCCCCAGAGTCCGCTCTTCTCCGCCGCTATCGCATCGACAATCATACGGCGGACCGTCGCGGCGGCCGGCGCGTCCAGCCGGCAAACGAGCAGCATCGTTGCATTCTCGAAGTCGCCAATGGCGCGGAAATTTTGAAAGTACGGATTCGGTGTCGGCCCCGAAATCTGATGCGACATAGAGGCGAGCACCGCCAGCTCGGAATCAACCGAAGCTTCGTTGCGATTTCCTAACGGACCTGGCCCAGGCACATCCCCTGGGTAATCGGCAGTTGGGCGAATTTTCAGCGGGATCCCTTTGATGACTGCGACGAAATGGATGGAGCTTGCCTTCACAGACTCTTCCTGGTCGGACGCTTCGTGCAGCGTCCACCAGTGCCGTGTCTTGAAAATCTCACGGAGCGGATTGGCAATGGTCGTGTCGTACTCTTCGCGGCTGATTTCTTCTTCGATTGAACAGGTGAGACCGATAAGATGATCATGCGCGATCCCGCGTTGCTTAGCGTAGAATTTCGCGAGCTGGACTGAATCGGGGTTGGCCTTGTTGTAAAGAACGATTGTCGCGGCAGCGAGCGGTTGCTCAGCGGCGGGCGCCGGAGTGCTCAGCCAAGACGCCGCGATTGCGAGCAGCAGATACTGTGGTTTGAGCATCAGAATTTTGGCCGATCATCGGCCCAGGTGGCCAAATTGAGAGTTGAGAGTTGGTCGGTGAGAGTGAGAAACTTTCAGGCCGCGCACTCTGCTCTCTCAAGCCTCAACCATCAACCCTCAACCTTCTCCATGCCCGCTGTCCTTACTTTGCTCCGAATAAAAAACCTTGCCTTGGTGGAAGATCTTGAATGGCAGATGGCGCCGGGTTTTATCGCCGTCACGGGCGAAACGGGCGCGGGCAAATCGATCATCATCGGCGCGCTGCAACTATTGCTCGGAGAGCGCGCGGACAAGTCGCTCATCCGCACGGGAGCAGAAGTGTGCAGCGTGGAAGCAATTTTTGCCGGCGATGATTTGCAAAGATTAAATCCGCAGCTCCTCGAAGCCGGGGTTGAGCCTTGCGAAAATGATCTGATCCTCAAACGCACACTTTCGATAAGCGGCAATAATCGCCAATTCATCAATGGCTCGCCGACCACCTTGTCGATCTTAAAAAATCTTGGCGATGAACTAGTCGATCTTCATGGCCCGCATGATCACCAATCGTTGCTCTCGCCCGACAAACAATTGAGCTTACTCGACTCGGTTGCGCGCGCGGAAGAGCAGCTCGACGAATATCAAAAGCATTACCGGCAAATGAAGTCGTCAGTTGCCGAACACGCTGCGCTCAATACGGCGGAGACGGCGCGCGAACAAGAGCTCGATCTGCTGCGCCATCAGATTAGCGAGATCTGCGCAGCCAATCTGGTCACGGGCGAAGAAGAAGAAATTGAAGCGCGTTACAAATTGGCCAGCAACAGCAAGCGGCTAATCGAGCTCGCCTCCGCCGTCGCGCGCCGGCTGTCTGAAGCCGACGATTCCGTTGTCTCTCAACTCGCCGAAACGCAGCGCCTACTGCGCGAACTGGAAAAGATCGACAATTCGATTGCGCAATTTTCTTCAGCCCACGCCGCCAGCGTGGTCGAGCTTTCCGAAATCGCGCGTTCACTTTCCAATTACGCCGAGAAACTCGACCTCGATCCGGCCCAGCTTTCCGCACTGGAGCAGCGCGTTTCACTCTTCGAAACTTTGAAGCGCAAATACGGCGGCTCCATCGCGGAAGTGATTGCATTTGGGGAACGCGCAGCTGAGCGCATGCGCAAAATCGAGGGACGGGACGCGGAGCTGGAGCGGTTGGCCGGCGAGATCAAAAGAATCCGCGGGCAAATGAACCGCGCCGGTGAAGCGCTCCGCAAACTGCGAACAAAAGCCGCGCCGAAACTTTCCGAGAACATCCGGCGCAACTTGAGCGAACTCGGATTTCGACAATCCGAGTTCGAAGCAAAATTGTCCGCGCTGGATGAACCACGCGCGACTGGTTTCGATTCGGTGGAATTGCTTTTCTCGCCCAATCCGGGCGAACCGTTGAAACCGTTACGCGCCATCGCCTCGAGTGGCGAAATCTCCCGTCTCGTGCTGGCAATCAAATCTGCGCTGGCCGCGCATGACGAGATTCCTTTGCTCGTCTTCGACGAGATCGACACCAACGTCGGCGGTGAAATCGCGCACGCGGTTGGCGCGAAGATGCAAACGTTGGGGCACAATCATCAAGTGATTTGCATCACCCATCTTCCTCCCGTCGCCGCAGCGGCCGCCTCCCACTTTGTCGTCACAAAAGAAGTTGCGCGCGGCCGCACATTTTCGAATTTGCAGGAAGTTACCGCGAAAGCGCGCCGCGAAGAAATCGCGCGCATGCTCGGGGGAAAAGGCGAATCGGCTTTGCAACTCGCGGCAAGTTTGTTGAAAGATAAAGGCAGCTGATCGTGCATTGCACAGTGGCATTTGCGGCGACGCTGGCAAGTCGAGCGCGGTTACTTCTTCACCGGGCCGAGCGGTAGCACGATTTTGCCGAACAATTCATTGAGCACCTGCGCGAGTCCCGCATAAATCGCGGAGAGACCGCAGACGATTCCTTCATAGCCGGTGGCATGTTTGAAGCCGGCGCTGGCGCCAGTGAAATCGCTGAAAGCGAGCAAAAAGAAAAGAATCGCCAGCGAACCGAAAACGACCTGCAAGGCACGGTTCAGGCGCAACGTGCCGATAAACATGACAGCAGTGAAAACTCCCCAGATGGCGAGATACGCGGCCATCGCCGTCTGGTCGGACGGCGCGGCCCATCCCAGTTTCGCCAGGACAATTAGCGTCACCAGCGACAGCCAGAAGAAGCCGTAGGAAATGAAGGCAGTGGCGGCGAACGTATTGCTTTTCCTCCATTCCATCATGCCCGCGATGATTTGCGCGGCGCCGCCGTAACAAATCCCCATCGCCAGCACCATGCTGTTGAGTTCATAGAACCCGGCGTTGTGCAGGTTGAGCAACACCGTCGTCATGCCGAAGCCGAGCAGCCCCAACGGAGCCGGATTCGCCATCGTATCCTTGATTTGAATGATGGATTCGTTCATCGCGTCAGTCTGTTGAAAGAAAGATCGACAATGCAATAACAAATCGGCTGGCCGCCCTTAGTGAGGGCGGCTACAACTGACGCGTGCTCAATTACATCTGGCTCGCGCTGGTCTTGCTGGCGGTGGCAATCGGCGGGTGGAATGATCGGTTCAAAGATGTAACGGCGGGTGCGCTCGACGGCGCGAAGACGGCGGTCACGATTGCGCTCGCGTTGATCGGGATCATGGCGTTGTGGCTCGGCGTGATGCGACTGGCGGAGCGCGCCGGATTGGTGCAGCGCATTGGGCGTGCGCTTCGACCGGTCATGACAAGACTTTTTCCTGATGTGCCGGCGGAGCATCCGGCGATGGGATCGATGTTGATGAACATGGCCGCAAACATGCTCGGCCTGGGCAACGCCGCGACCCCCCTCGGCTTGCGCGCGATGCGCGATCTTGAAACGCTCAATCCACAGCCCGGCGTCGCGACGAATGCGATGTGCACTTTTCTGGCGATCAACACGAGCTCGGTGCAATTGATTCCAATGACCGCCATCGCCATCCTGGCTGCGTCGGGCTCGACAAGACCAACTGCCATTGTCGGCACCGCGCTGCTCGCAACTTTGTGCGCGGCTACAGTCGCGATCGTCTCGGTAAAAATTTTTGAGAGATTGCCCATCTTTCGACCAAGACCGAATTCCATCGCCGATGCTGTGCCGCATCGATCATGGAAAAGATCGACAGCGCAACTGCCTGAGGAGACGCCGATCGTGGAAGAGCCTCCACGTCGATTGTCGATCTTGGGTTTGATCGCACTGATCATTCTGGGCGTATTTTTCGCCGTGCTTTTTCTACGGATGGTGTCGCCAGGTCTCTTCCATCTTTCGACGCCCGCGGAGCCGGCGACGGAAAATCCTTTTGTCCGTAGCGTGAACGCATTGTCGATCATGGCGATCCCATTTCTGCTCAGCTTCTTCCCGCTTTACGCGGCAGTGCGCGGCGTGAAAGTTTATGATGATTTTGTCGAGGGCGCGAAGGAAGGTTTTGGCGTGATTCTCAAGATCATTCCGTTCCTCGTTACGATGCTGGTGGCGATTGGCATGTTTAAAGGCGCGGGCGGAATCGATCTGCTAGGCCGGACGCTTTCACCGGTCTTGACCCCGCTGCACTTTCCGACGGATTTGCTTCCGCTGGCCTTAATGCGACCGCTCAGCGGAAGCGCGACACTGGCTCTTCTCACCGAGATTGTTCACCGCCTCGGACCCGACAACATCGTCAGCCTAATGGCAGCTACTATTTACGGAAGCACCGAGACCACGTTTTATGTTGCGGCGATTTATTTCGGAGCTGTCGGTGTGAAGCAAACGCGCCATGCAATCCCGGCGGGGTTGTTGGCCGATCTTACGGGGGTTGTCGCTTCGGTGATCATTTGCCGTGCGGTGCTGTGAATGTTGAAGCGTGATTTTTGATTCGTGATTCGTTTTAACGAGTAATTTTCAATGATGAAACCGCCGCGACATGCTAAGCGCCGAAATTTTTCCCTCGCCAGCCGGTGAGTTCATTCTCTATCGTCCGACTTTTCGCAAATGATTCAGCGCGATTATCTCATTATTGGCGGCGGCATTGGGGGTGCCAGCGCTTGTGAAGGAATTCGTCGGTACGATAAACGAGGGAGCCTGACGCTCGTCGGCGCCGAGGCCTTTCCTCCTTACAAGCGCTGGATTCTTTCCAAGAGCTTTTTGCGCGAAAAAAGTCCGCAGCCCCAAAAGCTACAAGAGCCGGATGAACGTTGGTATCAAGCGCACAAAGTTGAAACGCGATTCGGCACGGTTGTGACGCAGTTTAACATCGACCGGCGTCTAGCCGTGCTCGCGAATGGCGAGAGCATTGAATTCAACAAAGCGTGCTTGGCGATGGGCAGCCGCCCAGTGCGCCCGCCGGTAGCCGGCGTCGGTCTCGGTAATGTGATCTATTTGCGAACGATTCGGGACGCGCTCGCCTTACGAGAGATGGCAAATCTGGAGAAAACCGTCATGGTAATTGGCGGCGGACTGCTCGCGTGCGAGGCGGGAGCGAGTTTACGGATGATGAAGCTAAAGGTTAGCCTCATGCATCGTGATTCTTATTTATTGAATAGATATGTTGATGCCGAAACGGGCAGATGGCTTACCGAATATTTCACCAAACATGGCGTGACGATGTTGATGGAGGAAAGTCTTAACGGTTTTGAAGGGAAAACCGTCCTTCGCAATATCCAGACAAAAAGCGGCAACCGGGTGCCAGCTGGCCTCGCTGTGGTCGCCTGCGGCGCAGAACCGAATCTCGACCTCGTCCGCAACACGCCGCTGGCTGGACCGCACGGATCGCCCGTCACCGAATACCTCGAGACAGAAGAAAAGGGAATCTATGCAATCGGCGACCTGGCATTTTATCCAGATCGAGTGATGGGCGGGGTACGGCGCCAGACGCATTGGGATAACGCGCGCGAACAAGGCCTGATAGCTGGCGCGAACATGACCGGCAAGAAACGGCAACGCTACGAGCAGATTCCCTATTTCTGGACCGAGATGTTCGATTTGCGGTTGGATTTTGTGGGCGATTTCAGCGCGCAACCAACCCGGGTCGATCTTCGCGGGACCTACGCGAAGAAGAAATTTACCGCACGCTATTATCAGGGAGAGAAACTTCGCGCCATTCTGCTTTGTCAACAAACGCCGCGCGATGTGGAATCGGCCAAGACGCAATTACACAACGCGCTTGGCAAGTAGCCAGCCCGGTGGGGGTACCTGGCGCTTCACCTGTGACCTTTAGGGAAAAAAACGACAAACCGCTTCTGGGCGCGGTCGCGTTTGTGAACATCGGGCCGGCCCTCGACCATTAAAATGCCGTTTGATTCCAATGCGCATATTGCCAGTTTAGTCAAATATCGATCTACTCAAAAGAGGCCTCCTCCGGAATTTCCAGGCTCGCATTGCTGACCCGCACCAGCTTCCAATCCCACGGCTTGGCAGACTGACGGCGCCATTCGAATTCGAACGGCCTGGCGAGGGAATTGACGTGCTCTTCGACCAAAGCCATCACTTCGCCTTGGTCGCCGTCAATGATGATCTTGGCGTTCCAATATCCGCGTTGACCATCGACCCGCACAGCTGCGTTGGCCGGCTCAATTCGAATACGGCGCAAATAGCGCAAAACTTCGTGCACCCGTTCCAGAAGGCGCGCGCGATCATCGCCCCATTGGTCTTGATAATCGTCGGCGATAAAATCGGCGACGCCCGTCCAGTTTCTCTTTTCGATCGTCCGCAGAAAGCTTTCGCTGTGACGACTGACCTGCCGCTCTGGTTGCCAAAACCAGATGAGAAACAGTCCGATTAGGAGCGCGAGGCCAAGGCCGCCGTAAAAGCCTTGACGGAACCAATTGGGCACGCCTGCGACCTTAGTGGGAGTAGGATGAAGAGCAAGACAACGAGCAAAAGCATGAGTAAGAGCTGGGAATTCTGCACAGTTCACTGTTCGTCTCGCTCGGCATGAAGCGTGCTGGTTGAAAGCACACCTTTAGAATCATGCTGACCCTCAGTTCGTTCGCCGTCGCCTTTCTTGCCATCCTGGGTTGCGTTTGGTGGGCCTGCTTGAAGGAGACCGATCAACCGTAACCGAAGCGTGGCTTATGTTGGATCATGAAGATTTAAAGTGGATCGCGGGCACTTCGACGGAGCTGAATTCGATCTTGCAGCAAATCGCGCGCTATGCCGACCTGGTCCGCCGACACAAAGGCGAACACCATTACGTCGATCTGCTCCTCCAGCGGGTAGAACTGGCTTCCAAGACCGCCCAGACGCTTTTTGATCGAGTTACATCCACAATCCTAGCGAAGACCACTGCCAAAACGGCTGCACCGACTGCGCCCTCGCAGGCGACTTTCGCGGTCGCCCCGTCCCCAGAGCGCGCGTTCTCGGCACGAGGAGCCGGAGCGAAGATTTCCATTCCTAATAACGAAAAACCGAAGCCAGCGCTCGAAAAAGATTCAGACACTTCGCAACCCGGCCAAGCGCACGGGTCGTGGTCTGCAGGGGCAAGCATTCCCCCGGAAATCAAGGTGAAGAATCCAAAAGGCAACCGCGAGTATCTCCTCTTTATCGAGGACGAGCCCCAAGTCGCTGCGCTCGCTGCCGAGATGCTGGCTGATGAAGGATATAAGGTAATCATGGCGAAGGACGGTTTTGAAGCGCTGGAAATCTACCGGAAAATCGGCGAGCAGATCGGTCTGGTCATTCTGGATTTCTTCCTACCGGTCATGGACGGGGATGCCGTATTCCATGAACTCAAGGCGCTTAATCCGAAGGTGAACGTGGTCTTGAGCAGCGGCTTCGCCGAGCAGTCCAAAATCAACGCCATGTTGGGGCAAGGTCTGCGCGGTTTTATCCCAAAGCCATACTCGAGGGAAAAGCTTCTTGCTCAGGTGCGCTCCACGCTCGACGCCGCTCGGGAGGCGGTGCACTAACACAACTCGGCGCTGGTTTGCGCCGGCCCGGAGACCATTCGCCGCTCCAAATCCGCGGCTTGTGGCATCAATTTAGCTTCTCGTAGCACGACGCTCATGGCTCGCATTGACGCCTTTTTCAAACTGATGGCCGAGCAAAAGGCTTCCGACCTGCATCTTTCCACAAACAATCCGCCGATGCTTCGCATCAATGGCGATCTGGTGCGGGTGGATTTCCCTCCGCTCAAGAACGACGAGCTCAAGGCGATGGTTTATGAGATTGCGCCCGAAGGAAAAATCAAAACCTTCGAGGAAACTTCCGACGTTGACTTTGGATATGAAGTGCCCGGTATCGCTCGCTATCGTGCGAACTTCCTTCAGCAAAAATATGGCATGTCGGCGGTCTTCCGCTTGATTCCTTCGACTGTTCTGACGGTGGATGAACTGGGTCTGCCACCAGTCTTGAAAAAATTTCCGATGCTCAAAAAGGGTATGGTCCTCGTGACCGGTCCGACTGGGTCGGGAAAGTCTACCACGCTGGCCGCGATGATCGATTATGCCAACATTCACCGGCCAGACCATATCATCACGATCGAAGACCCGATCGAATTCGTACATCGCAGCCAAAACTGCCTTGTCCAGCACCGCGAAGTGGGCGTGCACACCAAATCATTTGCGGCTGCTTTGCGCGGCGCGTTTCGCGAAGACCCGGACATCATGCTCGTAGGCGAAATGCGCGACCACGAGACGATCGAGCTGGCGCTGACCGCCGCGGCCACCGGACACCTGGTTTTCGGCACCCTGCACACCTCCAGCGCAGCGAAGGCTGTCGACCGCGTCATCGATGTCTTCCCGAGCAATCAGCAAAATCAAATCCGCACCACCCTCGCCGAATCGCTTAAAGCTGTCATCGCGCAAAATCTTTTTAAACGCATTGATAAACCGGGACGCGTCGCTGCCTTGGAAATTCTCGTCGTCGATACGGCGATCGCAAACCTGGTGCGCGAAGGAAAGACGCATCAAATCCTTGGCATGATTCAGGTCGGCAAAAAGAAAGGAAACCAACCGCTTGACGACGCGATCATGGATCATTTGCACAATGGACGGATCAGTCCCGAAGAGGCTTACGATAAGGCGATCGACAAGAAGAAATTCCGCCAATTCTTGAAAGAACCGCCGATCGATGCCTCGGAGGAATGAGAACAAGAGATGAGAACACCAGACCTCGACAAAATTCTAGCGGCGATGCTAAGAACCTATGACGGCATCTCCGACCTCAATTTTTCGGTTGGCTCCCCCCTTCAGGTCGAGGATTTCGGCGAGCTGAAACCGGTCTATGTCGATCCGCCCATCGAGGCCCTCACTCCTTATCAGACCGAGCAAATCGGGCTCGCGCTCATGCGCGGAAATCGCCGTTTGATTTACGATTATCTGACTGGAGGCTCGTGCGATTGCAGTTACTCGCTCGATCAGGAGTGGCGATTCCGCGTTAATATTTTTCGCCAGCAAGGACACTTTTCGATTGTCCTGCGAAAGTTGCAGGCAGAGGTGCCCACCATCGATACGCTCATGTTAACGCCAATTTTCAAGGAAATCGCCCGCCAGAAAAATGGATTGGTCCTAGTGACCGGCGCCACAGGGAGCGGAAAGACAACTACCCTCGCCGCCATCCTCAACGAGATTAACGAGACGCAATCGGTTCATGTTGTCACCCTTGAGGACCCGATCGAGTTCGTTCACCCGAAACTTAAAGCCACCTTTAATCAGCGCGAGCTAGGACATGACTTTAACAATTATCCAAACGGCCTACGGGCGGCCCTGCGTCAAGCGCCCAAGGTCATTCTGGTGGGCGAAATGCGTGATCGCGCTACGGTCGAAATCGCGCTCACAGCCGCGGAGACAGGTCACCTGGTCCTTGCAACACTGCACACAGTCGATGCCGGCCAATCCATCAACCGTATCCTCGGCCTGTTCTCTCTCGGTGAAGAGAAGCAACTGCGCATTCGCCTCGCCGATACGCTGCGTTACGTCATCAGCCAGCGCCTGGCGCCTAAAGTGGGCGGTGGCCGCCAATTGCTCATGGAAATCCTTGGCCACAATTTGCGCACGGAAGAAACCATCGTGCTGGGTGAAGACGAGCAGCGCAGTTTTTACGAGATCATCGAGGCCAGCGCACCCTTTGGCTGGATGACTTTCGACCAATCAATCCTCAGCGCTTTCGAAAGCGAGCTCATTACAGAAGAGACAGCCACACTCTTCGCTTCGCGCAAAGCGCGTGTCACCCAGGGCATCGATTTAATCCAAAAGGCGCGCGGCATGGATGTGGATCTGGATTCCGGTTTGCGCCTCGATCTCCCTGAAAACGCCTTCCGCTAAAGCGCGCATGGACCAACAGGCAGACTCCAGTTTTATTGACGTCGGCGACAACACAGCGCTGGTTTGTGTCGACCAGCAGCAATACCAGAAGGTCGTCGTCCCCCAGCTCATCGATATGACTTACAAAGTGCATCTCGGTTTATTCGAAGAAGATGTGATCCTCAAGCTCAAGACCTACAACTACGACGTGATCGTCATCTACGAAAACTTCAAAGGCTCCACTTTGCAGACGAATCCGCTTTTACGCGAACTGATCCAGGAACCGGACGCGCAGCGGCGCCAGCATTTCGTCGTGCTCCTCAGCCATGCCTTTGCCACCAATGATGCGATGAGCGCATTCGCCCACAGTGTCGATCACATCATTAACATCGCCGATCTCGCCAATTTTCAACCGGTCCTGCGACGCGGGGTCGCGCAGCGTCAGGCACTTTATCGTTCCTTTAACGACATGACGAAGAGCATCCAGGCGCTCTAATTTATCGCGAGCTAAGGAACAGTGACGGGTCTTCCTCCTGGCCAACGTCCGATCCACGTGCCCCAACCGTAGAGACCAAGCGGTTCCAATTGCCCGGCGCTGACCAGCGCGTTTACCTGCGGCTTGGTGAGGGCCTCCTTACTTTTGGCACCGGGCATGTAGTAATCGTCGATTACAATCCAACAGCCGTCCGCCAGCAAATCGTGGAATAGATCGAGGTCACGTTTCACGTTGCCGTCGGCGTCGATCACCAGCAATCCGACGCTGCCTGGCCGTAGCCTCTGCCGGACTGCCGCAATTGTCTCCTCCTTCCACGAGTATCCTTCGATTAGCGTGATCAGATGAGCGACACCGAATTTGGCCAGATTTTTCTTCAAATCTTTGAGAATATTCTTCGTGGGCAGCGTCGGATGATCACATCGGCCGCCTGGCTCGATGGTGATGATTGCCTTCGGCTGACTAGAATCGCGGACACCGTAGGCCGCCGCGATCGCGGAACCGCCCAGATAGGGACCAATCTCCAGAATATGTCCCGAGCCTATCTTCGCGAAATGATAGATCAAGGTAAGCACATCCAGATGGAGCATTGAGTGTTTGCGCCGCATTTTCTGCAACTCGCTGTTAATAGGATGACCGCGGTATTCCGCCAAGGTCTGCATCAGTGCGAAACAGGTTTCCAGAGCCGGGTTCATAAAACTAGCTCTTCGCTCCTGCCTGGTATTCCGGAGGCGAATAAACATTAAGAATCACGACCGGCTTCGCAGCCCGATTCGCGAAGCGATGTCTTACCCAGGCCGGAATGATAATCACGTCCCATCTCGTCAAGCTCGGATGTTCATCGCCAACTTCGGCCAGTCAATCCCGCTTTGCGATTGCCGGCGAATTTGCGCCGCTTCGCGCATGAAATTCGGGTTTCGCACGATTTCGGTGGCGGCTTGCTCGTTTGAAGGGTCCCGTTCGAATAGAGAGAGACAATCGATCAATCGCCGGCCGCGCCAATTAACCAGCTCTTGCCGCCGACAATGCAGACCGGACCTCACACAGAACTCACGAAACAGACTGGCACTCATGGTCGGATTACGATTGTGCTCCCAGTCGAAGATTCTGGCCTTTCTCAGCAGTTTTCTCATCGGCCGGGGCAAGCGCTCGCGCATGGAGTTTGCGTACTGCCCAAGATTTGAATGATGAACGAACCCCTTGGCGCCGATCTTCAACTTTCTTCCTAACTCGCTTAGGTAGTCTTCGAGCACGTCACGAGCGGGGTGGACCAGGGAATCAAAGCTGAACACAAAATCAATCGAGTCATCGCTGAGCATGGAGAGTGACCGCCCATCATTGACGTAGTAGCTCAGCCGGGAATCCCCGGCGAACCGCTGCCTACATGCATCGATGCATTCCTCCTTGCGATCGAGGGCGAGCAGATGCTCGCAGTGATCCCTTAAGTAGTGTGTCCATCGCCCGAAGCCCGCTCCGATTTCAAGAATAATACCGGCAGGAAGACACTCCCGCACGCGGGGAAGAATTGCGCCGAACCATTGCGCGGCAGAATTGCCCCAGGGCTCCGACCATTCCTCTCCGGCATTCTTCCAATCGTATTTCATCAGATTGAAAGTCTATCTCGAACAATCAGGCATGACTATCGCTCTTCGACTGGCAACGGTGGCTAAGGGTTCGATGTTCACTATGGACATTGCGAAACTCTCCGGCCGAATCGACACGCAACCAGCGCTCGCAATCACTAGGATGTAAGCTCCTAAAATCTGGATCGTGCGCCTCGCCGCGGCGGCGAAATTTCCCGTCGCGAACATCTTCTGTCGCGATCCGCATCTATCCCGCGTCGCGCGCGTACCAATCCACTTTGCGCGTCACATACATCACAATCGCCAGGACAACGAAGAGCGCGATGGCACCCATGAGCAAGGCATAATCCTGCTGCCGTAAAGTGATATAAAGAAATGTGTACACGCCGGCTAGTCCGGCGCCAATCATGAAACGCCGGATCCGGCCAGTTCGATTTCAACGTCGCTTCGTTTTGCACGCCGAACGGCGCGAAGAAAACGCCGTCGCTTCCGTTGAAATCCAGCGGAATGGAAAACGTAATTTCGTTCGCGATCGGTTTGTCGCCACCGAGGGACGCCGTTGCGCCCGTCGTGTAACCCGGTATTTGGGACCCCGGCAGCATCGGCCGCTTCGTTCCACCCCAATCGAGCACGAGCCCTTCGCGCGTCCCACGCAGATCATTCACCGCGATGGTCACGAACGCGTCCTTCCATTGCACATCCTTCAGCTCGATCTTGAGCGCGCCGAAGTCGGGCAGTGAAAACTTTCCCGAAAGCGCCACTTGCGCCCGGAACACCGCCGCGTTGTAAATCCCGCGGTGCAACGTCTGCGTCTGCACATCGCCGTCGATCTTGAGCGATTGCGGCAGAAAATACGCGTTCCCGGTCGCCGTCTCCTCCACTTCGCGCCGCTCCAGTTTTCCGTCCGGCCCCGCCGTTTCCTTGACCGTTTTAAATTTGTATTGAAACGGAATCCCGAGCACCGGTCCAATCACATTTTGTTCCTTGCCCCACGACGACGTAATTTCTGCGACCGCTTCGTTGCGCCGCATCAACCGATCGCTCAAGACGCCGGTGATCATCGCCAGCGGGATCAACAACACCAACCAGCGCACCGACTCCGAGCAATTTGATGATCGTGCTCTGCCGCCGGCCAAACGACGGCTGCGATTTTGGCAACGGCGGGGGCACTTGTTGATCAGCCATGCCGGGAGATTGAACATCCGTTGGATTTCTGTCCACAGATTACGCGGACTTCGGTAGATTTTTCGAAAGTTCTTTCTTGTCCGCCGACCATCGAAAGCTGCGGAGGACCAGATCGATCAGCGTTTCAAGCGCGGATCGAGAACGAAATTGCCGGCGTCCTTAATCTTGATCCTGCGGAAATCCGGGTGCTTCGGGTTGAGAAGGAAAGTTTTCTCGAGCGGCACGAGCACGCTCGGTAGCGCGAGAATGGCGAAGCGCCCCGCCTTGATCCATTCGTCTCCGATGTTCTTCGAAGCGGCGGTCGGCGGTTGAGAGTTCCAGCCTTTCGGCAATTTCTTGAGATCGATAATCACCATCATCGCCCCGTCCCAACTAACGCGGAATGCACGAAATTTGTCTCGCATCGTGACCGGTCGCGTGTGTGCGAGAATTTCCAATGCCGCGAGCGCGAGGTTTTCGCTGCAATAAACCATCCGCACGCCGGCCGAGTTCCATCTGCCTTCGAAAATGCGCGCGCCTTCGCCGGAGAACGCGGTCGAAGCGTGCTTTTCCTTAACGATCCGCCAGCCGACAACTTCGGCCATCAGGAATAAACGCCGTACTCAATGCGGCCGAGCAGGTTTTCGACTTCGCGTGCGCCGATCTCCGTCTTTGCAAACTCAAGCGGCACAGCGTTGCCGAGGCCCGCTTGGTTGTTCGTCAACCATTCACGCGCAGCTTTCGCATCGCCAAAAACGCCCTCTGCCTTTTTCAGCAAGCGCTGATAACGCACTAACTTCTCCGATTCCTCCTTGTCGATCTTCCCCTGAATCTTCCGCCGATGGAGCGTCGCGCGGGACATCCCGAGCACGCTCGCCACTTTCTCCATCGGCACATCCAGCGCTTTCTGCAAATTCTGCACCGCCCGAAAACTCAAGCCGGCGTGGATTTGTACGATTTGTTGATGAATGGTCGTAATCACTTGCGACCGTTTTAATGCTGCGGTTGCCATCCTCGTTTCAGATGAGACATACTACTGTGTCAATTGAGAGAAGTAAAGTTTTTATCGATAGCACGCGGCCGGCTGGCGGCCGAGCTCGTACTTCGTGCCAATCGCGAAATCGAAGAAAAAAGGCTCGAATCAACTGCAATTTGATACCGAGTGGACAAAAGACCGCATTGAAGAAAACAAGCTTGTAAATGACGTTCGGCGCCGCATCGGAATGTGGCGCAAAGGCGGATACGTTGGCGTGACGCCGACAACAGCTCGGCTGTTAAGCTATTGGACCGATTTCAGTCGCGAGAAAGAATTATTTTTCTGCCAGATCGAAGCGCTCGAAACGGCTATCTACATCACCGAAGTCGCCCACAAATACGGCGACGCTTGGATAGAAAACATTCCCGCTTCCATTGCTGGCGTCACTCGCAAGGTTTGATATCGGGCGCCGCCGTTCTGTTTAGCAAGTTATGGATCGACTGAAAACGATTCAATTTCGAGCACCTGACAAACTTGAAGATTGGGCTTTGGGGCGTCACCTCCTACCTTTGCCTCATTGGCGAGGACGAACGGAAACGGATTCCTGTTACTTTAGCAATTCAATTCGCCCTGTATCCAAATCATATCGCGCGGCCACGATTTTGACTTTTCCTGACTGCGCCCGGGGCGCGATGATTGGGCCGCTAGATTCGAGTCGCCTGGCAACATCGAGCGCGTTTGCGCGCACAGCATTGTCGACCGGATCGACCGGTTTGCCTTTCGTCTCTTCAACCGCAGGCGAGATTGCTTTCAATACATCCGGAATATTCCCGGGCTCGTTCGCTCCAGCAACCGCAGCCGAGACCGCACCGCATCGTTGATGTCCGAGCACAACGATCAAAGGTGTCCCCAGATGTTCGACTGCATACTCGATGCTGCCCATAGCGACAGCATCGACCACTTCTCCCGCGGTGCGGACGACAAAGATATCGCCCAGTCCGACATCAAAGGTGAGTTCTGGCGGCACGCGCGAATCCGAGCAGCTCACGATCACCGCAAACGGTTTTTGATCCTTCGCCACTGCTTTGCGGCGCGCGACCAGGTTTTGACCTCGCGCAGCGTTCGACTTTCCCGCGACGAACTTCGCGTTTCCGTCCAACAACCGCTTGAGCGCATCGTCTGAAGTAACAGCGGCTGGCTCCTCCGCGAACAACGTGACGGCCATGCCAGCCGCAATAAGTGCGACGGTGGCGATGGCACGGCTGAGATTTTGTCTGTGTGTGGTTTTCATTATTGTGTTTCTCCGTTGGGTTATTGTCATAACGTTAGTTTGGGTAGAGTCTAAAAGAAATCGGCCTCCAAAGGAGGCCGATTCACTTAACCAGTCGGAGAGAAGTTGCGCGATATCTAGAAGTGGAACCGGACACCCGCGCCCACCAAGTGCTGTCCCAAATCGCGAGTCTGCCTGGTATCAACTTGGGAGCTTGTGTAGTCGAGGTAGTGGTATTCGATGAAGGTGCTGAACTTCGGCGTCCAATAGTAATCTGAGCCTGCGATGACCTGCCACGCGAAGTCTGCATGATCACGTCCTCCGCTGCCGCTAAAAGTGCCATGAGGGCCTCGAAACTCGGCACCCGCGGATTGCGCATAGTAAACGCCAAGCCCGGCGCCGGCATACGGCTGGAACCTCCCTGTGCCGAACCTCAAGAGGAAGTTCCCCATAAACGCGCCAGTGTTTATCCAGGTAGTACCGCTGCTGCTTCTCAGCGCAGCACCAGTGGGATCCCTGAACGTGAAGTCAGCGCCACCCCGAAAACCGTTGTAAAAGAAATCCCCTTCAATAGTCGGGCGAACCACGCCTGTGGGAAAGACGTAGCCAAGTTTGACGCCGCCGAAAAAGCCGACGTCATTTTTAGGTGAGACAGTGAGAGTATCTCCGAAATCATCCGTAAAAGTTCTGTCTCCGCCTCGGTCTTGATGAACATTCGCTCCCATGTCGATTGCTCCGTAAAAACCGACTCCGTAAAGTTCCGGCGGTGGCGGGGCAACTTGCTTGTATGCAACATCCTCCCCGGCCTGCAGCGAAGCGGTCACGCATCCGAGCAGGAGGGACGCTAAAATAGAGAATTTTTTCATAAACGCGCGATAACTCGTAAGGATAATCTGGTCAATGCAATTTCCTAACGTTTTTTCTGATAGATCGTATACAGCCGTCATTCAGCGACCACGCTTACACCCTCATCCATCCCGGTCGGGCCGAACAGGCGTCGCAGCTGGCGCCGTCGGCAAAGCAGGGCCTCAACTGGTGCCGTCATCGGAACAGGCATCTCAACTGGTGCCGCAGAAATCGTGAGGGTCTTACCCTCGTCAACGACCACCGCGTAAAGCTCAGCGAGCGAAAGCCGTCTCACCTTCAAAATTCGCCGCCCCGCATCGCTGTGGTTCAAAAGGCGATTCCGAAACGACAGATCGCTAGAACGCTCAGCGTCCCTCAGCCGCCATTTGTTGCTCGCCCGCGCTTGCAAAAGCGTTTCCAGGCCGCTCTGTGGCGCGGGAATCAACGGTTGCATGACAATGCATGACACTTTGCCTTCTCCAAACCGGTGGTTTCTTTCATTTCAGGCAAAATCGGGTGATCGCCGCAAAGTGCGTGTTTCACTCGTGTTTCTCCTCTGAAAACGGGGTGTGGCTAGGGGCGGAATCGAACCGCCGACACGTGGATTTTCAGTCCACTGCTCTGCCAACTGAGCTACCTAGCCGTTGAAGAACGACAATCGCAGACGAAAGCCGGGTGCTCACTATGCAAAATTCTGACTGCAGGGCAAGCACCCCGAATTGTAGCGGCGGTCTGTGACCGTCGCATCATTCGTCCCACGCTCATAGAGCGTCGCTACAAGAATTTTCGTGGTAATTCGACCGCGCTGCGCAAAAGGCGCAAATAATGATTCCGCGAAATCTCGATGCCGCCAAATTGTTGCAAATGCGGCGTAAGCCATTGCGTATCGAGGAGCACAAACTTTCTTGTGCGCAGACGCTCGACCAACGCGACAAGCGCAATCTTCGACGCATCGGTCACCCGATGAAACATCGATTCACCAAAAAATGCGCCACCGATAGCGACGCCGTAAAGGCCGCCAACGAGTTTGCCGCCGGCCCATGCTTCGACCGAATGCGCGTGACCAAGGTCGTGCAACCGCATGTAACTCTCGATAATTTCGCGATTGATCCAAGTGTCTTCGCGCTTGGCACAGGCGCGGATGACTTCCGAAAAGCGATTGTCGATCTTGATCTCGAAAACGCCTTTTCGCAGGACGCGGCGCAGCGCGTGCGGCACGTGAAATTCTTCCAGTGGCAAAATCGCGCGCGGGTCGGGAGAGAACCATTCGATTGAGTCTGCTTCCATCGCCATCGGGAAAACACCGAGACGATAGCCTTGCAGCAAAAGTTCCGGGTCAATCATCGAGAAAAGTTCGCGTTGTCCCGGCCAATTGTCATTCTTGCAATGGGCACTCTGCTTTTTAATATAAGCGGATGAAGCCCATCTTGATCCTGTTCGCGACAGTATGGGCCCTGATCTTGGGCGGCTGCGCCGATCCGCTCGAGCAAACAACTGTTCAGGATGTTGGGGAGCATTTCCAGCGCGGCGTCTCCGGCCAGGGACATTTGGTGCCGAACGATTCAGAGAACGATCAACCAGGCCGTCCATCCGCTTCGGAAACGCCGCCCGAATATCCGCCGCGCCCTTGAAATGGTGACGTCGCCCGCCCATTCGAAAATTTTCATCCTCGATTTCGGCTCGCAGTACACGCAAGTCATCGCCCGCCGTGTGCGGGAGCTGCAAGTTTATTCCGAGATTGTTCGCTTCGACATTGCGGCCGCTGAAATTGCGAAGTTGAAAGCAAACGGAATCATTCTCTCCGGCGGACCGGCCAGCGTTTACGACAAAGGCGCGCCGCATGTCGATCCGCAAATCTTTTCGTTAGGCATTCCGGTGCTGGGCATTTGCTACGGAATGCAATTGATGGCGCATCATCTGGGCGGCGAGGTGGAATTCAGTGCCCGGCGCGAGTATGGCCCCGGCATCCTGAACGTGACCAACGGTTCGCCATTGTTCGACGGAATGGGCGACCAACTTGATATCTGGAACAGCCACGGGGACAAAGTGACTGCCTTGCCCGACGGTTTCCGCGCCGCGGCGCGCACGGAGAATTCAAAGTTCGCCGCAATCGAAGACCCGAAGCGGGAGCTGTACGCGCTGCAATTTCATCCCGAGGTTTCGCACACGCCGCGCGGCAAGGAGATTCTGCAAAACTTTGTTTATCACATCTGCCACTGCGCAATGGATTGGACGATGGGCTCGTTCATCGAGGAGGCATGCGCACGCATTCGCGAGCAGGTCGGCGAGCAAAAGGTGGTGCTCGGCTTGAGCGGTGGCGTCGATTCGTCCGTCACGGCCGCGCTTTTGCACAAAGCGATCGGCGACCAGCTCACCTGCATTTTTGTGAACAATGGACTCCTCCGTTCGCGTGAGGAAGAAATGGTGCAGCGTGTCTTCGGCGAAAACTTTCATGTGCGGCTGAAATATGTGGATGCCGGCCAGCGATTCCTGAGCTTGCTCAAAGCCGTGACCGATCCCGAACAGAAACGAAAAATCATCGGCAACGAATTCATTGAAGTATTTCGGAGCGCGACCGAGGAATTGCTCGAGGAAGATCGCCAAAATGGCGCGCGTAAAAACGGCGGCTACAAGTTTCTCGCGCAAGGCACGCTGTATCCGGACGTGATCGAGAGCGTGTCAATCGACGGCAATCCCGCGCAAGTGATCAAGAGCCATCACAACGTGGGTGGCTTGCCGGAGAAAATGCACTTCGCGCTCGTCGAACCGGTTCGTCAGTTATTCAAAGACGAGGTGCGACAGCTCGGATTGCAGCTCGGGTTGCCAAAAGAAATTGTTTATCGCCAGCCTTTCCCCGGACCTGGGCTGGCCGTGCGTATCCTCGGCGAAGTCACGCCTGAGCGATTGTCGATCTTGCGCGAAGCGGACACCATCGTCGTGAGCGAAATGGAATCCTCCGATTGGTATTACCGCGTTTGGCAGTCGTTCGCCGTGCTCTTGCCTGTTCGCTCCGTCGGCGTGATGGGCGATCAACGCACTTACGAAAACACCATCGTTCTTCGCATCGTCGAAAGTCAGGACGGTATGACCGCGGATTGGATGCGGCTTCCCTACGAGTTGCTTGCGCGCATCTCCAGCCGGATCAGCAATGAAGTCAAAGGCGTCAACCGCGTCTGTTACGATATCTCGAGCAAACCGCCGAGCACCATCGAGTGGGAATAGTTCAGCGAACGGAGGTCAGAGAATTGCGGATTTCGGATTGCTGATTGCGTCGCTCGAGAGAAATAATCCGGGCAATCTGTGAAATCTGCGGATGAACCAGCCAAGCCGCACGTTTCACAGAAACGCCTTACAAATTCACCGGCGCGACAACGTTTCCTGTTCGACACGGTGACACTGCTTCGTTATGCCTTCGATTGGCATGAACGCCGAGCGAGCTCGTCTTCAGGAAAACAATTCGTCCGAATGGCCATGGCATTTTTGGGGGCCGTATCTCGCCGAGCGCGCCTGGGGAACGGTGCGGGAGGATTACAGCGCGAATGGCGATGCTTGGAATTATTTTCCGCACGATCATGCCCGCTCCCGCGCGTATCGCTGGAACGAGGATGGACTGGGCGGAATCTGCGATCTCAAAGGCCGGCTTTGTTTCGCGTTCGCGTTTTGGAATGAGCGCGATCCGTTTCTCAAGGAGCGACTCTTTGGTGTGACCGGGCCACAAGGCAATCATGGCGAAGATGTAAAGGAAGTTTATTTCTACAGCGATGCGACGCCAACCCACAGTTACATGTCGACGCTGTACCGCTATCCGCAGATCGCGTTCCCGTACGAGGAACTCGTTAGGCAGAATACGACCCGCGGAAAACTCGATCCCGAGTTTGAACTTTGGGATACGAATGCGCTCGCGGACAATCGTTTCTTCGACATCGAGATCGAGTACGCGAAAGCGGAGCCCAACGATATTTTGATTCGAGCTACTGCGACGAATTGCGGGCCTCACCCTGCGACGTTGCACCTCCTGCCGACGATTTGGTTTCGCAACACCTGGAGCTGGGGACGCGACAAACGAAAACCGAATTTGCAAGAGCGCACGCCAAGCGATTCGAACATCGAGATTATCGAGGCGACTCACGAGGACCTCGGTACATATCGATTGTGTTGTGAACGCCCCGAGAAACTCCTCTTCACCGAAAATGAAAGCAATTTCGCCCGGCTTTGGGGCGTGCCGAATCCGACGCCGTTCGTGAAAGACTCAATCAACGACGCTGTCGTACAAGACAGACCCGAGATTGTGAATTCGAGCCAGGTGGGGACGAAAGCGGCGGCGCATTACAAATTCACGATTCCGCCTAACGAATCGCGCACGATTCGATTGCGTCTCACAAAGATCGATAATCAGAGACCGAGCGATCCGTTCGCGAAATTCGATAAGATTTTTCGCAAGCGACGCGAGGAAGCCGATGAATTTTATTCCGAGCTCGCGCCGTCGTCTTTAAACGAAGAGCACCGCGCCGTTCAGCGGCAAGCGCTCGCCGGCATGATGTGGAGCAAACAATTCTATCATTACATCGTCGAGCAATGGCTCGAGGGCGATCCGACGCAGCCGCCCCCGCCGAACGAGCGGAAATTCGGCCGCAACTCGGAGTGGCGTCACCTTCACAACGAGCGGGTCATGTCGATGCCGGACAAATGGGAATTTCCCTGGTACGCCTCGTGGGACCTCGCTTTTCATTGCATTCCCCTCGCCCTGGTCGATCCGCATTTCGCCAAGAGGCAACTCGATGTCATCGTGCGCGAATGGTACCAGCATCCGAACGGGCAAGTGCCGGCTTACGAATGGAATTTCAGTGACGTCAATCCGCCGGTGCTGGCGTGGGCGGCGTGGCGCGTTTTTCAAATCGAGCGGAAACAAACCGGCCAAGGCGATCGCGCATTTCTCGAAACGATTTTCCACAAAATGCTCATCGCCTTCACCTGGTGGGTGAATCGCAAGGACTCCGAAGACAAAAACATTTTCCAGGGCGGCTTTCTCGGGCTCGACAACATCGGCGTGTTCGATCGCAACGCCTCCTTCCCCGATGGCAGTCATCTCGAACAGAGCGACGGCACGAGTTGGATGGGAATGTTTTCGCTAAACCTGATGCGGATCGCGATCGAGCTCGCGCGCGAAAACCACGTTTACGAAAACATTGCGACGAAGTTTTTCGAACATTTCCTCGGCATCGCCGCGGCCATGAACAATGTCGGGGGCAGCGGAATCGGTCTTTGGAACGAGGAGGACGAGTTTTACTATGATGTCCTGCACACGCCGGGCGGGCGATATTTGCCGTTGAAGGTGCGATCGCTCGTGGGGCTCATGCCACTGCTCGCGGTGGAGACTGTTCAGTGGCAATTGATCGAAGCGTTGCCTGGTTTCAAAGCGCGGCTCGAATGGTATTTGGTTCATCGTCCGGATCTGGCCAACCTGGTCTCTCGCTGGCAGGAGCCGGGAATGCGTGAGCGCCGGCTCGTCGCACTCACGCGCGGTCATCGCATGAAATGCTTGCTACGGCGCATGCTCGATCCCGACGAATTTCTCAGCGATTACGGCGTGCGCTCCCTGAGCAAATTTCACAAAGACCATCCCTATGTCCTGACTGTGCGCGACGAAGAAAAAATCGTGAGCTACGAACCGGCCGAGTCGCAGACTGGTATCTTCGGCGGCAACTCAAATTGGCGCGGTCCGGTTTGGTTTCCGATCAATTATCTGCTCATCGAGTCACTCCAGCAATTTCATCATTACTATGGCGACGATTTCAAAGTGGAATGCCCGACAGGTTCCGGAATGTTTTTGAATTTGAACGAGATCGCCAATGAGCTTTCCAATCGACTGATTAAACTTTGGCTGCGCGTCGAAAATGGTGACCGGCCGTTCGCGCGCGCTTCGGGTAACGTAATCAACGGCGCGCAAGATCAACCCGCCTTCGCGGAGCTACGGCGTGGCGAGCATCGCTTTTGGTTTCACGAATATTTTCACGGCGACACCGGCGCCGGCCTTGGCGCATCACATCAAACCGGTTGGACCGGTCTGATCGCAAAACTCATTCAGCAACAAGGCGAATTCGGTACGATCATAGGGCGGGATTCGTAATCCGCCCGTGCTTGATGTCTTAACCGCGGATTTCCCAGAGCGGGTCAGCCGCAACCAAAGATTTAACCACGAATGAACACCAATGGACACTAACAACGGCGGCAATTTCGTGTTTATTCGTGTTCATTCGTGATTAGAAGTTTGTGTTTGGATTGGCGAACTTCAAAAAATCTTCGCAAGACGCGATGAATTTGGCCCATAGCAGTGCGGATAACGCAGATTTCTTTTGTTCTAGCGGCGGTCTGCGACCGTCGCAAAAATAATGCGACCCTCATAGGAGCGCCTGCAAGGAATCACCGGCGCATGATGTGAATGGCGAGAATGCGGCCCTGATGACGGGCGAGAAGATAATCGATGAAGTCGCCGATGATTGAGTTCGGTTTATTGCCAAGCTTTGTCACGACGCGGCAGATGAGCGTTCCACTGCGGCCGTGCCACTCGAGATTGATCGCGCCGTGCGCTTCGCGCGCGCTGTGAATTTTTGCCCAGCCATGGGACCGGCTCGGACGCATGTGCTCAGTCGGAATGAGCCCAAATTTTTGAAGCCTCGGATCGCTCATGATCTTTTCCCGGAGCGACCCGCGCCCGCTGGTAATGACCTGAATCACCGTTTGCATCGTCCATTCACAGTTCCGCCTAACGAGCCCAAATTACAAACGACAATTACTGTAGCCACGTCGCTGGAAGACGTGTGTGCGCGCCTCACAGAGGCGCGGCTTGTATCTTTAAGTTTCCTTCTAGTTTGTGCAAAACAAGGCGGGTGCGAGATCCAAGGCGCGGCTACTCGTGGCCTTGAGCCAGGAGCGAGTTGTAGTTCGATCCGCACCTGCCCACCCAAGGGCAGGTCCGGCCTGGCCAGCTCGCATTTACAAGCAGGAGTTCTTTAACCCATGAAGCAAGAGAGTGTCTATATCGGAATTGATGTGGCCAAAGCCTATTTGGATGTGGCGTGGGA
>Ga0210407_10000340_pt1 | contig 55166 bp, 45 predicted proteins | sample IncBWC27MmetaG_FD_150860 | JGI IMG/M metagenome (GOLD analysis project Ga0210407, IMG submission 150860) | Forest soil microbial communities from Barre Woods Harvard Forest LTER site, Petersham, Massachusetts, United States - Inc-BW-C-27-M | ecosystem: Environmental > Terrestrial > Soil >...
GCGACGTTACCGAAAAAGTTGCCGACGAAATGTTCAAGGCCCTGGAAACCCAGGACCGCGAAGGCAACATCAACCCCGTTTACATCATGGCGGACTCCGGCGCCCGCGGTTCCAAGCAGCAGATTCGCCAGCTTTCGGGCATGCGCGGTTTGATGGCCAAGCCTTCCGGCGAAGTCATCGAAACCCCCATCACCTCGAACTTCCGCGAAGGCTTGACCGTGCTGCAATACTTCATCTCCACGCACGGCGCGCGCAAGGGCTTGGCTGACACCGCTTTGAAGACCGCCGATTCCGGTTACCTCACGCGGCGTCTCGTGGACGTGGCGCAGGACGTCATCATCAACGAGTACGACTGCGGCACCTCGGACGGCATCTACGTCGAGCCCATCATCGAAGGCGGCGTCGAAGTCGAGCCATTGCGCGACCGCGTTGTCGGCCGCGTTTCGCTCGAACGCATCAAGGACTTCGAGGGCAGCGTAATCGTCGATGTCAACCAGGAAATCACCGAGGAACTCGCCAACCAGATCCAGGCTGCGGGTATCGAGCGCGTCCGCATCCGCTCCGTGCTCACCTGCGAATCGCGCCGCGGTGTTTGCGCTCTCTGCTACGGGCGCAACCTCGCCTCCGGCCGAATGGTCGAACTTGGTGAAGCCGTCGGCGTCATCGCCGCGCAGTCCATCGGCGAACCCGGCACGCAGCTCACCATGCGCACGTTCCACATCGGTGGTGCGGCTACCCGCGTCAGCGAGCGCTCCACTCTCGAAGCCAAGAACAACGGCATCGTGAAGTTCGTGGAGCTTCGCCACGTTGAAGGCCGCGGCGGCACGGCCATCGCCATGAACCGCTCTGGCCTCATCGTCATTCTTGACGAAAAGGGCCGTGAAAAGGAACGCTACCACATCGTTTACGGCGCGCGTCTCCGCGTCAAGGACGGCGACACCGTCAACCAGGGCCAGATCCTCGCCGAATGGGATCCGTTCACTTTCTCGATCCTGACCGAAACGGCAGGCTCGGTGAAGTTCGACGATCTCCGTCCGGGTCTCACGATCGAAGAGCAGGTGGACGAAGTCACCGGCCTCTCGCAGCTGGTCGTCACGCTGCCGCCGGGCGATGAAAAGCACCAGCCTGCGATCCTTGTTCGCGATTCTTCCGGCAAGGTTCGCAAGAAGTACCTCATGCCCTCCCGCGCCCACTTGATGGTGCAGGATGGCGACGAGGTCCAAGCCGGCGACGTGCTCGCGAAGATTCCCCGCGAATCCACCAAGACCAAGGACATCACGGGTGGTCTCCCGCGCGTGGTCGAACTCTTCGAAACCCGCAAGCCCAAGGATCCTGCCGTCATTTCCGAAATCGACGGCACGGTCCGCTACGGCGAAATCGCCAAGGGCATGCGCAAAGTCTACGTCGAAAGCGAAGATGGCAAGACCTCCAAGGAATACGCCATCCCGCGCGGCGTGCACATCAACGTTCAGGAAGGCGAGCATGTCCGCGCCGGTGAAGCCCTCATCGACGGCCCGCTCAACCTCCACGACCTGCTTGCGGTTCTGGGCGAAAAGTACACCCAGGCCTACCTCGTCAACGCGATTCAAGAGGTTTACCGCCTGCAGGGCGTCAACATCAACGACAAGCACATTGAGACCATCTCCCGCCAGATGATGCGCTGGGTTAAGGTCGAAGACGTCGGCGACACCACGTTCCTTCTCGAGGAGCAGATTGACAAGTTCCGCTTCCGCGAAGAAAACGATCGCGTCATCGCCGAAGGTGGGCGTCCTGCAACCGGCCGTCCGCTGCTGCTTGGTATCACCAAGGCGTCGCTCTCGACAGATTCCTTCATCTCCGCCGCATCCTTCCAGGAGACCACCCGCGTTCTTACCGAAGCGGCGGTCGCCGGCAAGGTGGATTACCTGCGCGGTCTGAAGGAAAACGTCATCATGGGCCGGCTCATTCCCGCCGGCACGGGTCTCGAACACTACCGCAGCCTGCAGTTGCTGACCGAGGTTCCTGTTCAGCAACCCGTGGAAGAACTCCCCGAAGCCGCCGACTTCGCCAACGCCGAGGACGCAGCCAGTCTCGACTTCCTCAGCGGCAAAGACGACGAAGCCGACGCAGCCGCCGCCACCGAAGGCCAGGACTAACCCAGGTAGCACAGACTTTAGCCTGTGTTCCTAAAAAAGCCGCACCCTGCAATATGCAAGGTGCGGCTTTTGTTTTGTAGTGGCCGACCTTCAGGTCGGTTCTTCACGCCACAATGCCCACACTCTTCCTGTACTCGCCGAGCTAGCCAGGCCCCCATCGTTAATGAACCATCCACCGTCCCGGTGCAAACCAGGGCGCTTTTTTTGCATCTGATTTTTTCAGGAACTTTTTTCCGTTTGTCGGGAATACGTATCGGGCCATTAGCTGTTTTCTGTGTCAGCGCTGTGCGCGCACCTGGCTGCGCGTACCGCAAGTTCGCAAGAGCTCCAGCGCGAAACTTCCAGGTTGCGGAACAACGGCACGGGCCAATTGAGACCTCAGGGGAGACTCCATGCGCCGCGCGTACCGTTTTGCTTTTCTTCTGCTTTTGCTCTTTGTTTGTGTTTGTTTTTCCGGTTGCAAAAGTGGCGGCACCACAATTCTTACGGTCACCACTACTTCTCTCCCGAATGGAGCCATCGGCACCTCTTACAGCCCCGCGCTCACCGCCATTGGTGGAACTCCCGGTTACACCTGGTCGCAATCTTCCGGCGGTGCCATGCCGGGCGGCGTCACGTTCACAAGCACTGGCAATTTCACGGGAACACCCACCGCGGCGGGAACCTTCGGTCCGTACATTTTCCAGGTGATGGACTCCACAGGCGCATCCGCCTCATCCGCGTCCCTCAGTATCACCATCACCAACGCCGGCCTTACGATTGCCACCAGTTCCTTGCCGCAGGGCACCGCGAATGTGGCCTACTCGTTCACGCTCGTTGCCAGCGGCGGCGCTCCTCCCTATACCTGGACGCAGGCTTCGGGTGGCGCCATGCCGCCGGGAATCGCAAGCATCACCAGCGGCGGAGTTATCGCCGGAACGCCGACCTCCACCGGCACCTTCGGACCTTACGTCTTCACCGTTACCGACTCTGCAAGCGCCACCGCCACCTCTGCGTTCCTCACGATCACCATCAGCCTCCCGACCACATCGTCTTGCCTGCCGCTCGGCAACGAGTCAGCTGTGAACTCTGCAACTCCTTACGCATTTCTGCTCAAGGGCACCGACGGCAGCGGCAATCCCGTCGACATTGCCGGCAGTTTCACGCCAGATGGCAGTGGTGGCCTGGTCAACGCCACCGCGGACTACAACGGATTCAGCAGCGGCCCCGTGCAAATGCAGGTGAATCTGGCTGCCAGCTCGTATTCGTTCGGCTCCTCCACGCTCGGCTGCCTGGCGCTGGTTTTCTCTGATCCCGTTGGCGGTGCGGTTGGCGCAGCCAGACCCGGAACGTCGCCTCATCTTCCGCAAAGCTCCATCAAGTGGTCCGCCGTCGCCAAATCTTCTGCAACTCAAGCTTCCACTCCTTCGTTCGTGCAGTTTTCATTCAGCCTGGGTGGATTTGACGGGACCCTCTATCACACCGGAAGAATCATGGAATCCGACAACACCGGAGGCGGCACCAACACTTCGGGATTCCTTCACGTGCAGGATCCCTCCTCCTTTTCCATAGCTTCGATGCAGTCTAATTACGCCTTTGGCCTGGATGGATGGACCGCAGGCTCGCCGGGCGTTTTCCGTACGGCCCTGGCGGGAACATTTTCCAACTCTTCCGGCGCGCTCTCCGCCGGATTCGCGGACCTGAATTCCGGCGGCGCTCCATCCGGCGAACTCACAGGCGGCAGCGGTACGCTGAACTCCTCGATCGACGCAACAACGGGTCGTGGGACCGGCACATATACGATCATGACCGCGCCGGGAAATCTCACTTTCGATTTTGCCTTTTACATCGTGAATGGATCGGACCTGATTCTGCTTTCCACAGATTCGCCAGCTGCGGCCGGTTCCGCGCCTTTGTTCTCCGGCCGCGCCCTCGCTTCAAGCCCCACGTTTGCTGCCGGCGTGCTCAATGGCGCCTACATGTTTGCGTCGCAGGGTCTTGCGGTCAGCGGATCCACAACCGGAAATCTCGCCGAAATCGGCACTTTGCAAGCCACCAGCGCCGGCGCGATTCCCACGGCGATGCTCTATGCCAACAATGCAGGAACTTACTCCGCAACACCAGTTTCGAAGGCCAGCTATTCCGTCGAGAGTGCTTCCGACCGCGTCTCTCTGACAAGCTTCACCGCCACGCCGCCAGTGATCTATCTCACCGCTCCCGGCACAACCGACGACGATATCGCGGGGTTTCTGGTTGGGACTGACATCCAAGCGAGTTCGGGAGTGCTTGCGTCTCAGTCCCCAGGCGCGCCGGCGTTTCTGCTCTCCAGCATTTCAGGAAATTATGCGGCGGGCACGCAAGAGGACGTCGACGGCCTAAACGGCTCGGCCCTTGGCGCATTCTCCTTTACCGGAGCGGGTCAATACTCCTCCACTCAGTCCACCTCCAGCTCGGTTACCCCTCCGCCAAACTCCGGCGCCATCGCAATCAATCCCGACGGCTCCGGCAGCCTGAACAGCGGCGCTTTCCCTCTCGTAACAAACGGAAACGTAATCTTCGCCATCCCCAGTTCCGGCGATCCCCTGCTTTACGTTTTCACCTCAGGCACGCTGCCTTATTAGGTGGATTTGTCTTTGAAAGCCCGTGCCGGGTGATCTCGAGTAGGCCGGAAACTGGATTATTGCTTCGGTTGTGGCTCGAACTGGTAGCCCACGCCGCGAATCGTCAGCAGGTGAACAGGCTTGGCAGGCTCGGGCTCGATGTAGCGCCGCAATCTCACAATGAAATTGTCGATCGCCCGCGTGTCCGTATCCTCGTGCAAATTCCATACGTCTTCCAGAATGGCTTTGCGCGACACGGGCCGCCCGGCATTTCGAATCAGGTAACGGAAAAGTTCCATCTCCATCAGCGTCAGCGGCACCACTTTGTCGCCCATGTGAAGCCGCAGCTGCTTAAAATCGACCAGCTTGTCGCCGAAGCGAAAGCTTTCTTCCGCGCCGGCTTCCGGCGCCGCAGCCTTTGCAGAGGGCGTGGCCGTCTTCTGCGACCACTCCTTGCGCCGCAGCAAACTTTCGATCCGCGCCAGCAGAATCGCCAGGTTAAACGGTTTTGGCAGGTAATCGTCCGCGCCCGATTCAAATCCCTTCAGCACGTCTTCCGCGCGGCCCCTCGCCGTCAGCATCAGCAGCGGGATATAATTTTTCGCGTTGCGCAACTCGCGCGCCACCGAAAATCCGTCTTTCCCAGGCAGCATCACGTCCAGCACCAGCGCGTCGTAATTTTCGTTCTTAGTCAGCAACCGCACCAGCGCCTCTTCACCCCGGTCGGAGATCTGCACGGAATGCCCTTCCGCTTCCAGGTTGAAGCGGAGCCCCTGCGCCAGGTGCGTTTCGTCTTCCACGATCAAAATGCGACTCATACCCGGTAGACCCTCGGCAGGCGGACGGTAAATGTGCTGCCGCGCCCCTCGCCTTCGCTTTCGGCGTAAACGTCACCGCCGTGGCGGCGCGCGATCGAACGCACAATAAACAGCCCCAGCCCGGTGCCCTTCACCTGTCCCGCCAGAGGATTCGTCGCCCGGTAAAACCGATGGAAGATGCGCTTCAACTCGCCGCGCGGTATGCCAATCCCCAGGTCATGCACAGATAACAGAACGGTATCCATGTCCGGCGTGCGCACGTCCACCACGATCTCCCGGTTGTCCCCGGAATATTTCACCGCATTGTCGAACAGATTGAAAACCACCGTGCGCAACTCTTCGGGGCTGCCTTGAACCAACAGTCCCTCAGGCGGCGTGCCGCCAAAGCGCAGATTGTCCGGCGTCAGATGGTGCCGCAATCGAGTCAGGTCCAGCGCGCTTTTCACCAGTTCGGAAAAGTCCAGCTCCTGCCAGTTCTTCCGCTTGCTCCTCTGCCGCGCCTCCCCGGCCTTCAGCACCTGTTCCACCGTGCCCAGCAGCCGGTCCGTATCTTCCAGCATGATGCGGTAAAATTCACGCCGCTGCGGCTCGTCCAGTTGCCGGCTCTGCAGCGTCTCCAGGTACATCCGAATCGAAGCGATGGGCGTTTTCAGTTCGTGGGTGACGGCGTTCAGGAAACTGTCCTGCTGCTCGTTCCGCCGGATTTCACGCACCAGAAAGACGGTATTCACCGAGATCCCCGCGATGATTAACCCGAAGAAAATAACGCCAAAAATCAGTGGCGCAACCCTGCGCCAGTTGATCACAATCCAGCCGACATTGACCACGGCCGTCAGCGCCACCAGGCAAACGCCCAGCGTGATAAAAAACGCCATCGATTTTGTTCGGCTGGAAATGCGCATAACGCCTTCCGCTCAAATCATAGTAGCGAAACGCCTGCGACACCACAGTTTGGAGGAAAATTGCCGAGCGGGTCCGTGTCCGTCTGATCGGCCGCCGCTCGGCAGAGAATCAGTCACCGTAAGTCGACGAAATCGGAACGCCAGCTTCGTCCACAGCGGGAGGAATAACGGGAATAACCTGATCGGCCGGCTGCGCCTTCCGAGGCTCCTTGAACTGCGGAGCTTTGATGTCCCACGCAAGCCCAAGCGTCTTCAACGCATATATTCCATACCAGTTGATGTCAACCTCATACCACGCCAGCCCATGCCGTGCCACCTGCGGCGCCGCGTGATGATTGTTATGCCAGCCTTCGCCGAACGTCAGCATCGCCACCCAGAAACTGTTAGTCGAAGTATCGCCTGTAAGAAACCGCTGCGATCCCCACATATGCGTAGCGGAATTCACCAGCCAGGTCGAATGCAGCCCAAAAACTGTCCGGAAGAAAAATCCCCACAGCAGGCAAGACCATCCCCCAAGCAGATACATACTCAGCGCCACGAAGCCCATCGGTATCCAATGCCATTTGCTGATCCACACATGGAATTTGTCTTTGCGCAGGTCCGGCACGTAGGGTAGTAGTTCGTCCGCCTTGTTGTGCATCGCCTTGCCGGTTATGATCCAGCCCATGTGCGCCCAAAGCCCGCCGTCCTGCGGCGAATGTGGGTCGCCTTCCTTGTCCGTGTTCTGATGGTGAACCCGGTGCGTCGCCACCCACGCGATCGGCCCGCCTTCGAGTGCCAAAGTCCCACAGGTCGTCAGGAAATACTCCACCCATTTCGGAGTCTTGTATCCTCGATGCGTCAGCAACCGGTGGTAGCCCATTCCGATTCCCAGGCTCCCGGCGATCCACCAGAACAAAACCGCAAGCGCCAGGCCCTTCCACGTAAAGAAAAACAGCGCCGCGATGGCGCCGATATGAAAGACAATCATGAAAAGTGTGGTCACCCAGATAATCGGCTGGGTGAAAGTTTTGTCCTGCTTGAAGATGCTCATAACTCTCGCAGTCCCTCGTGCTGGCGTTCTCGACTCCGATTCCAAAAGTAGCACGTGCCACAAAACTCCTCTGTAATACTTCTGTAATCCTCTCCCCCGGTTTTCAGAACCGAAACACCGCAAAACCTGTACGTTATTACAGCATTTCCACGCACTCTGCCCCTTCGTACAGGTACGTCGCAGGAACGCTTGCTTTCCAAGTTGCTTGCTGACTTTCCGGAAACCTTCTTATCATGGGGAATCGCTGTTTGTTGCTGTTTGCAGCTATTTCCAGCTGACTGGAAGCCATGCAGCCTGAGCAGAATTCCGGCGCGCCCCAAAATCTCTCCTCCCCAAGAGAGCCGCGCACCCTTGCGGACGAACGCCTGGAACTCTTCGAAAAACGCCAGCAGGAACTCTGGCGCCTTACCTTTTTTCTCCTCTTTCTAGTCAGCGTGGTTTTTGCCTGGATGTCCTGGGACTGGCTCAAATCCTCAAAACTTTATCTGGAAGCGCTGCCGTTTGGCCTGGTTGTTCTCGTCGCTCTGCTGGGCTTTTACGTCTGGAACAAGACCAAGGAAATCGCTGAGTTGAAAGGCTTGGTTCGCGGCCTGGATAAAAAAGACGCGGCCCTTCCCAGCGACAACCAGCTGCAGCAGCTTTTCTCCATGATTTCCAAGTCGCAGCAGGGTTTCCGCGACCTGATCGATTCCTTCGACGACATCCTGCTGGCCATGGACCTGGAAGGCGAAATTCGCGCCGTCAATCGCAGCTTTGCTGATCTCGTCGGCCGTCCATTCCAGGAAATCATCGGCTGCCGCCTCGGCGAATTCTTCGAGGATGCGGACGGAAACCCTATAGAAATTCTTGAATCCGGCAAGGCCAAATTCCTCGAACGCCGCATCTGGTCCGGCGTAGTTCATTTCCGCCTCAAGAAGCGCAACGCCGTTTATTTTTTCGACTGCGTCGCCCACGCCATGATTCGCGATGACGAAGTCCACGGTGTCACCGTTCTCGCCCGCGACATCACCGCCATGAAGCGCAGCGAGGCGCGCTTCACCGAACTTTTCGAAACCCTGCAGGAAGGCATCTACATCGTCACCCCGGAAGATAAAATCCTGGAGGTCAATCCGGCGCTCGTTCGAATGCTGGGTTATGGCTCCAAGGAAGAGTTGCTCTCCAAAAAAGTATCCGAAGTCTTCGCTGACGAATCGCAGCGCAAATCCATCCTGCAGGAGATCACCCACGACGGCAGCCCCCGCGGCCACGAACTCACGCTGTTCCGCAAGGATGGCCAACCTGTCTATTGCCTGAATACCGCCTCCGCCGTCCGCGACAACACCGGCCACATCATCCGATTCCAGGGTGCCCTGGTTGACATTACCGAACGTCGTGCCATCGAAAAGCAGCTCTACCAGCAACAGGAATTTGCCCGCCGCCTGATCGACAGCTTCCCCGACCTGATTTTTGTCGTGGATACCGAGCGCCGCTACAATTTTGTCAGCCCCAAATTCAAAGAAGTTCTCGGCTACGAACCCGCCGAAATTGTCGGCCTCACTTTCGGTGAACGCACCCATGTGGACGACCGCCCGGCGATGCTGGCGATGTTCGATGATTTGGTCGCTGGCAAGCAGAATTTTGCTTCCATCGAAGTCCGCGTCCGCCACAAACAGGGCGAATGGCGCAGCTTGAAATGTAATTTCAGCCCGCTCTTCGATGAACAGGGGAAAATTGAAGGCGCCGTCGTTTCTGGTCGCGACGTCACCGAGGTGAAACGCCTCGAAACTCAGCTCATCCAGGCCGAAAAACTCGCCGCAATGGGCCAGATGCTCGCCGGCGTGGCGCACGAACTCAATAATCCTCTGACGGCGATTCTCGGTGCCAGCGAACTTCTCCGCGAACGCCAAGGCGTGGACGACAACACCAAGCGCCAGCTGGAAATGACCCATCGCCAGGCTCGCCGTGCCGCGCGCATCGTCCAGAACCTTCTCGAATTTTCGCGGCCCGCTTCTCCACAGAAAAAGACACTGGACCTCAACGTGGTCATCGACCGCACATTGCAACTCCAGGACCACTCCCTGCGTCGTAACAATGTCGAAGTCGAGTTTCAGGCCGTCCCCGGTTTGCCGCCCGTCGTCGGCGACGCCAACCAGCTCATTCAGATTTTTCTCAACCTGATCAGCAACGCTGAACAGGCCATTCGCGAAGCACGGCCCAGCGGCCGCATCCAGATTCGCCTGGGCCGCTCCGGTAATCGCGTTACTGCCACGGTGCAGGACGACGGCGTCGGAATTTCTCTCGACGTGTTGCCGAAACTTTTCGATCCCTTCTTCACCACCAAGCGCCCCGGCGGTGGCACAGGTCTTGGCCTCAGCATCTGCATGTCGATTGTTCGCGAACATGGCGGCAACATCGAAGCATCTTCACTCCCGGCCGGTGGCGCTGCTTTCACCGTCACCCTTCCTGTTGCCGAAGTGGAAGCCGGCCGCCGCGTCTCCAGCAAGATCGACTCAGGCTCCGGCGAACGCGCCATGCCCACGCTCGATGCCTTTTCGAAACACTCCGTGCTGGTCGTTGACGACGAGGAGAGCATACGCATGCTCCTCACCGAAGGTTTGGCCTCGTATGGGCTAAAAGTGGATTGCGCGGCCACCGCGGAGCAAGCGATGAGCCTGGTTCTCAACACTAAATACGACGTCATTCTCTGTGATTTGAAACTCTCCGGTTCGGGTCCGAATTCCGACGGTTACGGCGTCGCCCAGCGCCTGAAAATTGCCGCAGCCGCCAACCAACCCGTCATCATTTATATGTCCGGCGATTTGATCTCCGAAGAAGCTTCCAATCTACCGACCGCTGCCCGCCGCCTGCAGAAGCCCTTCCGCGTCTCCGACGTGCTGCACATTCTCTCCGAAATTTTCAGCCCCTCACCTGTCCAATCCACCCGGCAATAAACTGCTCCGCCCTGTAGCGGCCACTTTCAAGCTTGCCCTGACGAAGGAATGGGTGGCCACGTTCGTTCCTGGAATCGCAAAGCGGCATGCCCTGGCATTTCTTGCCTGTCCATCAGAAAGCGTTTATTTTTTTGGCGCCGGCTTCCCTGCATTCCCCACCGCTGCATCCAATCCAAAATCCCAAACGTACAAGTTCAACCCGTCCTCCAGCACCTCCGCGAGCACATACTCCCCCGGCGGCAAAGGCTGGCTCAGCGTAAACCGGTAAACATTCGGAGCCACCTCCCACCGCTGCATCGAAATCACATTAATGTTCTCATTGACCGCCTGCCCAAAGATCGTCCGGATGGATTCTAACTCCCGCGTATTCCGCCCCACCTTGGTTTTCACCAGCTCCACATCCGGTCCAGCCTCGTTCGCCCGCCGGCTTCTCTGGATCGAACTTGTCGAGTCCGGGTCCGGTGGCGGTTCCCGCAAATAAAATTCGGGGCTATTGGTTTTCAAGCGCACAAACGCGTGCGCTCCCGGCATCACCACGGTCTCCTTCCCTGGCACGGCATGCACGGGTGACAACACATCCGCGATCACCCGCTTCATATCCGTCTTTTTCGCCGATCCCGCCTGGTCCAGGATCCGGATCACTTTTCCCTCCACCACAAACATTCCCTCGCCCGAGGGCAAAAATGCGCCATCGCCCACCCGCAAGCTGGCGTCAATGTCAGAGACGTTGTCCATCCGCCGCGCCTCTTCCTGCTTATGGACCTTTTCCACCAGTTCCGCGGACTGCTTCTCCATTTCCGCTTCCGCCTTGGCGGTCGCACCCCAGTCCACCAGGGAGGACGGCAGCTCCTCCCAGGCCCCCCGCTCCATACTGAAATACCGGACGTGCTCGCCGTTCCGCTGGTATTCCCGCACCAGCTGATAGGTACCGTCCGCGAGCATTAGCTTTATTCCGCGGGGGTAGACTCCGCTCTTTTTCTCGGTGGAGGCAGCTTTCGAATCCTGGGAAGGGTTTCGGCCAGGGGACCCGGTAAGGGAAGGCAGCAGCAACCAACAATAGAGGATGAGGCCGAGCGCGAAAATGACCTTGGTCGGTCGGCGAGCCATGGAGACTCCAGAAAGCGTCGTTGTCTGTTGGATGCTGTATCTCTAGGAAGAATAGCTTGGGCTGGGGGAGGACGGCAAGAAAGCGTGGCTTATGGAGAACCGAAATACAGGCCCGGCAACCTGCGGGGGCGGAGATCCCCCGAGGGTGCTCGCGGCGCTGTTAGTGGGAGCAGCGCGGGAACAGGGTAACCAGAACCATCAGGTCCGACAGCGTAAACAGCCACTGGTCGGCCTGGGCGCCAGCCGCTTCCGCGGCGCGCGCGATCATCCCAAGATGACGGCTCTTCGCAAAGTTGTGCACATGTTCGACGCAGATGCCGGTCAAGTTGGCTACTTCCGCGTCGGTGAAGATTTTCTGACTCGATTTGACGGTAACCACGGGTTCCCTCTCGTTCTGTCTATCCCTAACCGCCACTCACCTGATGTGATGCTGAGCTCAGGTTAGAGGATGCAGATTACCAGAGCAATAGTCGTTCCGTTTCCCCCAGGCAAAACTTCTTCACTAGTACTTTTTCTTTTGCCTGTGGAAATGCGCTTTTTCCCGTCTTTTCAGCACTTTTGGGGTACGGGTACCGGTAATTCCTGGTAGGCGAGAATATGCAAAAACATACCGATGTGGAGAATTTCCTACAACTTTCGGGAAAGTTTCGCCTCAATTTCACGAACCTGTTTCGTGTGCCGAAGTTGATGCGCTGCAATCATTTCCATCCATTCATATACGTTTAGCATTCCCAGAAATGGATGCCGCCAGCAATAATCGCTCAAATCTCTTCGTTCCGTCTCCGCAATAAAAGCCAACGTCCGCTCCCGCACCCCGCGGAGAGCCGCCAGCATGCCCTCTTTTTCGGCCAGCAGGCTTTCGTCCAGTGGCACAGGCGATTTGCGACGGATCACCCGCGCCTCCACCAGCCAGAGCGGCAAGTGCATGCGCTTCGGGAAGGGAACCGGGATGGGGGATTGTTGTGTCAACTGGTCGACACGCGTGACGACGCCACGCTCCACAACCACCAGGTGCGCCACCAACTGCGCCGCAGACCATTCGTCCGCGCTCGGGCAATTGCCCCATTTTTCCGCAGGAATCGCATCGGCCGCCCGAAAAAAAACGGTCTGGGCCCGCGCAAGCTTTTCGCGAATCGGCTGGACAGAAGTCATTTAAACGACTCTAAACTGTTGCGCCGCCGGCCTCTTCAAAAGCATGTGCCAATTGCAGCACTCGCGCCTCGCCAAACGCCGGCCCAAAAATCTGCAGCCCCACCGGCAGCTTCCCGCAGATTTTTCCGCAAGGTATCGAAATCCCCGGCAAGCCAGCTAGAGACCCCGTAACTGTATAGATATCAGCAAGATACATCTGCAATGGATCGTTCGTCCTCTCTCCCAGATTGAATGGCGGCACTGGGGAAGTCGGTGTCACGATGGCGTCCACCTTCTGAAACGCCTTCCGGAAATCCTGCGCAATCAGCGCCCGAACCTTCTGTCCCTTCAGGTAATAAGCGTCGTAGTAACCCGCCGAAAGCACATAAGTTCCCAGCACAATGCGCCTCTTCACTTCCGGCCCGAATCCCGCCCCGCGCGTTTTGCGATACGTCGCCACCAGCGAATCGGCCTCTTCCCGCAGGCCATAACGCACCCCGTCATACCGCGCCAGGTTGGAGCTAGCCTCGGCCGTCGCAATGATGTAATACGTCGCGATCGCATAGTCCGTATGCGGCATCTGGATGTCCATCAACTCACACCCCAGTTGGCGCAGCAGTTCTATCCCCGCCGTGATCTTTCCCCGAACTCCGGAGTCCATACCTTCGCCAAAATATTCCTTCGGGATGCCGATCTTCATCCCCTTCACCGGCTTCTTCATCTCCGCGGAGTAGTCTTCCACCGGCGCCGTCGTCGAAGTCGAATCATTCGGGTCGCGCCCCGCCATCACCTTCAGCACCGCCGCAACGTCCGCCACATTCCGCGCAAACGGCCCGATGCGGTCCAGCGACGACGCGAACGCAATCAACCCATACCGCGAAACCCGCCCGTAACTCCCCATCATCGCCGGTATCCCGCAAAACGCTCCCGGCTGCCGTATCGACCCGCCCGTGTCCGTGCCCAGCGAAGCCACCGCCAAGTCCGCCGCCACTGCCGCCGCCGATCCGCCGCTCGATCCGCCCGGCACAGTCCCCGGCGCCGCCGGATTCTGCACCGTCCCATACGCCGAATTTTCATTCGAGCTGCCCATCGCAAACTCGTCGCAATTGGTCTTGCCCAGAATCACCGCGCCAGCCGCTTCCAGTCGGCTCACCGCAGTCGCATCGTAAGGCGGAATATAATTCTCCAGAATCTTCGAGCCGCAAGTTGTCCGTACCCCGCGCGTGCTGATCACATCCTTCACCGCAATCGGCACACCCGCCAGCGCCGGCAGCGGCTTCCCCGCCGCCACCGCCGCATCAATCTTATCCGCCTGCGCGTAAGCCCGCTCCTCGCTAAGAGTCAGGTACGCGTTCAGCTCCCCATTACGCGACGCAATCCTCTTGAAATGCTCCGCTGCCAGCTCCCGCGCCGAAACCTTCTTCGCCGCAATCCCCGCCTTCACACCCTCAATCGTCCAACTGGTCGTCATTTCTCCCCGATGTCTCCGTGCCCTCTGTGTTCCGATCTCTGTGAACTCTGTGTTAAAAAAGCATTCAGCCAATCGCAAATCCACCCGCGAACCCCGCCCGTTCCTTTACCTCTCAATGACCTTAGGCACCCGAAAATACGGCGCCTCCGGATCCGGCGCCTGCTTCAAAATATCCCCCGCCACCGCGCAAGGCACCACAACATCCTCGCGCAACGTCGCATCCGCCGTCTGGTCGTCCGCCAACACCTGCGCCATCGGCTCCACATTCGCCGTATCCAGCTCGTTCAATTTCCCGATATACTCCAAAATCTCATCAACCTGCGCGCGGTAAGTCTCCAGCTCCGCCTCCGTCAAATCCAGGTAAGCCAGCTCCGCCACCCGCAACACATCTTCTCGCGAAATTTTCATGTGGGTGATTTTAGCACGGCCCGCTGACTTGTCAGGAATAGGCTTTGCCGTTCTCGAGCGAACTAGTGGCTGCTTTTACGCTGGTTGTACCTGCCAATTAGTAGTGCTTCCAATGTAGGCCTGAGATAGAAACCGCTTGCTTTCAATTCCTCGAGTACGTTCGGAAAGTTATCGATCAGCCCAAGCGAATCCGCGGTCTCAAGGATCCCGAGAGTTCCGCTGATCCTGAAATTCCGGCCCAAGGCGGCCTTTCGTCCGTTCTTTTCGTCAATTAAAAGCAGGTCCGCTGGAAGAGTTTCCGCCAGCGCGATCGCTTCACGCTCACCGCGATGGAGGAGGTGTGGCACGGAATGCCCTCCAGGAGCATTCACCGGACGAACTTCCACCCACCGCGGCATTGATGAAATGAATCTCCGGACGGATTCGGGAGAATGCGGGTGAGTTAATTCGTCGAAAACTGCACTCGGAATGAATATCTTGGCGAAAAGCTTTTCGAGAAGATCCTCTTTTCGACTCGCAATCAGGTAGCGAAGCGGAGTGGTATTCGAAACCGTGACCATGCGGTGGCCGAGCTAACGCGGACGCCTGCGTATCAATGAGTCTAAGACTGCAGCATCGCGGTCAAGATCCGTTTCTCCAAGTTCCGCCAGGGGGACTTGATGGCGTGCAAGAAAATCTTCGGTTTCGACCCGCCCAAAACCAAGAAGTTCCGACACCTCAAGCAGTGTCAGGTTATTGTTGCGATAGCCTTCCAACGCGAAAGCCTCAAGTATCTGGCGTGAAACATCCCCCGCTGTCGAAAGCCGCTGGGCGAGTTCATCCGGAACGCGAATCGTCACTTCCATAACAGCCACTTTATCACAAGCGCGGTAGAACGGGTTTTAGCCTGTTCAGCTCTTCAAATCAAAAACCGGCTCGGAACTCCTATCGGCCAGCCACTTCCGCCGCCTTCCGCGGATACTTCGTGCTCACATAATCGTCGAGCAGCTTCTTGAACGCGACCGCCAGTTCGTCGTAAGTACCCTCCAGCGTCATTGCCTTCTGCCCGTCAATGTAAACCGGGCAACGAGGCGATTCGCCCGTTCCCGGCAAACTGATCCCGATATTCGCGGCCTTTGACTCCCCCGGGCCGTTCACGATGCAGCCCATCACCGCCAGCGTCATCGTCTCCACACCATCAAACTGCGTCTTCCACGTCGGCATCATCTCGCGAATGTAATCCTGCGTCCGCTCCGCCAATTCCTGAAACGTCGTGCTCGTCGTGCGTCCGCAGCCCGGACACGCCGTAACACTCGGCGAAAATGACCGCAGGCCCAGCGCCTGCAGCAACTCGCAGCACGCGTAAACTTCCTCGCGGCGGTCGCCGCCCGGCTTCGGCGTCAGCGAAATTCGAATCGTATCCCCAATCCCCTCCGCCAGCAGCACCCCCAGCGACGCCGAAGACCACACCAGCCCCTTCATCCCCATCCCCGCTTCCGTCAATCCCAAATGCAGCGGCTGTTGCGTCTTCCCCGACAAATCCCGGTACACCGTAATCAAATCCCGCGGCCGCGAAGTCTTGCACGAAATAATAATCTGCTCGTTGCGCAGCCCGCTCTCCAGCGCCAGTTCCGTCGACTGCAGCGCCGAAAGCACCATGCAATCATTAATAATCTCTTCGCTTTCTTTCGCCAGGTTCTGGTCCGTGTTTTCCTGCATCTTGCGCATCACCAGCTCTTGATTCAGCGAACCGCCATTCACGCCGATGCGCACCGGCTTGCCGTGGTCCACCGCCACCTTGCAGATCGTTGAAAACTGTTCGTCGCGTCGCTGTCCCGCGCCCACATTGCCCGGATTAATCCTGTATTTGTCCAGCGCCGCCGCGCATTCCGGATACTTCGTCAGCAGCACGTGCCCGTTGTAGTGAAAATCGCCGATAATCGGCACGTTGCAGCCCGCGTCCAGCAAACGCTTCTTGATCACCGGCACAGCCGCCGCGGCTTCCGGCACGTTCACCGTCCAGCGCACAATTTCGCTGCCCGCTTCCGCCAACTCCAGCGTCTGCTTCAGCGTCGTTTCCACGTCCGCCGTGTCCGTGTTAGTCATGGACTGCACCACAATCGGCGCGCCTCCGCCCACCGTGATGTTGCCCACTTTCACGCCATACGTCTTCTTCCGCGGATGCCGCAGCGCGGCGGCATCAAATCCCGCAATCTGGTTCAACATATCCATCTATTTTAACAGCCCCTGCCCAATTCTGCTGCAGAGTGCTGCCGGCGTCTAACCCGGAATGCCAGTTCGGGAGACCAAAAAATAATACTTGACATATGCCTGTATGGGAATATAATCCTCTCATGCCTCGCGCCTCCACCACCTCCGACGCTTTCAACGCCGTGGCCGAACCCCGCCGCCGCGACATTCTCTCCTTTCTCATCTCCCAGGAGCGCCCGGTCAACGACATCGTCGCCACACTCAATCTGCCTCAACCCTCCGTCTCCAAGCACCTCCGCGTCCTGCTTGAGGTCGGCCTGGTGGATGTGCGACGGGAGGGCCGTCAAATGTTTTACCGCACCAACGCCGATGCAATCCGTCCGCTCCACGAATGGACCGGCACGTTCGAACGCTACTGGGCTCATCAACTCGCCCGTGTGAAGGAACGCGCCGAGGCCAGCGCAAAACCCAAATAGTATTCCCAATTCCTAACCACTAAAGGAGAAAAGCATGAGCTCACCCGCACCAAGCATGTTGGACAATCTAACGCTGAACGTCACCCAGGAAATTCACGTGCGCGCCTCGCTCGACGCAACATTCGCCGCTCTGCTCGAACAACTTGGCCCCTACAACGAAGTGGGCGAAGGCAAGCCCATGCCCATGGTGATCGAGGCCTGGCCCGGCGGCCGCTGGTATCGCGACCTCGGTAACGGAAACGGACACTACTGGGGCGCGGTCCAGGCCATCAAGAGGCCGACGCTGCTTGAAATCTGCGGCCCGCTCTTCATGTCGCACCCGGTGGCCAACAATCTTCAATACCGCCTGAGCGAAGTGCCCGGCGGCACCCTCATCAAGTTCCACCACAGCGGATTTGGCTTGCTCGTCGAATCCGATCGCAACGTGAAGGACGGCTGGAAATACATCCACGAGCGCGTAGTGCAACGCGCCGAATCAGGCCGCAAGCATTAGCTCGCGCCGCGAAAGAGGAACAACCATGTGCCCCGCTTGCATCGCCAGCGCCACAACGTTCGCCGTCGGCATCACTTCAAGCGGTGGGGTAGTGGCGCTGGTGTTCGCCAAAATTCGCCACATTACCGGTTTCCGTAAACCCAGTCTTGATTCAAAAGCACCCGTTTCACAGGTAGTAGCTATAAAAATAAAGGAGAAGCAGTCATGACCAACACCACGCTAGAACGTCCCCGCATCGCCACGCCCGCCGATTGGCTGGCCGCGCGCAAGGCGCTGCTCAAGAAAGAAAAGGAGCTGACCCACCTCCGCGACGCCCTTGCCGCCGAGCGCCAGGCCCTGCCGTGGGTGCGCGTCGAAAAGAACTATCTCTTCGATACGCCCACAGGGAAAAAATCCCTCGCGGATCTCTTCGACGGCCGCTCGCAGCTCGCCATATACCACTTCATGTTTGGCTCCGACTGGGCCGAGGGCTGCCCCAGTTGCTCGATGGTCGGTGACGGCATCGACGGCGCGCTTCCGCATCTCCTCCAACGCGATGTCACATTCAGCGCCATCTCTCGCGCCCCGCTCCCCAAAATCGAATCCTTCAAAACCCGCATGGGCTGGCGCTTTCCGTGGGCCTCTTCCTCCGGCAACACGTTCAATCAGGACTTCCGCGTCTCCTTCACCCAGGAAGAACTCGCCTCCGGCAAAATCTACAACTACGGCACAGTAGGCTTCCCCTCGGAAGAAGCGCCCGGCTTCAGCGCCTTTGCCAAGGATCCTTCCGGCAACGTCTACCACACCTACTCCACCTTCGGCCGCGGCCTCGAGGAACTCCTCGGCGTTTACTTCTTCCTCGACCGCGTCCCAAACGGCCGCAACGAAGCCGAAGTGAAGCCGCACCCAATGGGCTGGGTCCGCCACCACGACAAATATCCCGCGCCAACAGCCGGCAACTCCGCCGAACCCGCCCGCGCCGCCGCGGCCAAAGCCGATACCAACTGCTGCCACGGCGAAAACCACTAACCTATCTCTTTATTCTTCCATGTAGCGCTGGCTTTCAAGCCAGCGGCGTTTTTCTGTCATCCCGACCGGAGCAACCCGGTTTTTTCTCCCGCGCCGCAGTTTGGCGCGCCGGGTTGCGCAGCGGAGGGACCGAGGCAACCAACTATCTACGCAGCTGGCTGTCGTTGATCCAACAACTCGTCTTTCGGATTCAACCCGGTAGCGCCAGACCTCCAGGCCCGGCGCCACCGGCAGCACCAAAAAATAAAAAGGAGCTTTCCATCATGTCGAAACAAGAAGAAGCAGGACTCATCCTCAAACTGTACGAACTCCGCCGTGAAGAGAAGATGCGCAACGCTCGCGATTGGTATTTTCGCGACTTCAATCCCCAATCCTTCGCGGACTTCAATGCCGCGATGTTTAGCGAAAATAGCGCTTATCTCCGCATGGTCCTCAGCTACTGGGAAATGGCCGCCGCATTCGTAAAAAACGGCGCCGTCAGCCTGGAACTTTTCTCGGACAGCAACGGCGAGCACATCGGCGTCTTCTCCAAGATTGAGCCGCTTCTCGGCGAAATCCGCGCCGCGTATTCACCGCAATTCGCCGCCAGCTTCGAAAAGCTCATCGACGCCACACCCGACGGCCGCAAGCGCGTCGCCCAGGCCCGCGAGCAAATGAAAGCCATCCACGCCCAAATGCAGGCTGCGCAAAAGCGCGCCAAGTCCGCATAACACAATCCGGCTCTCGGGTGGCCCATCCTTCGCGCTGTTTGCGAAGGGTGGGTCTTCCGTTTACTCCATCCGGAAAAAATACTCTCTCCCCGTACCCGCCCGGCCACGTAACCAAATTGCCTTCAATCTGTGATACATTCCCGCCATGCGCACCCGAACCCTGCCCTCAAGCGTGACGCTGCTTTTCGCCACGCTGGTTTTTGCGTCCGGCCTTCTCTCCGCCAACCCAACACGGGAGCCCGCGCCGCGTTTCCATGCCACCACAACCGGTGGCGAAAAATTCACCAACGAATCCATCAAAGGGAAAGTCGTCCTCCTGGAGTTCTGGGCGACCTGGTGCGGCTATTGCGACCACGAAGCGACATACGTCGACCAGATCGCAAAGGAATTCTCCGCCAAAGGCCTGATCGTCCTTGCAGTCGATGTGGGCGAATCCAAAAAAACCGTGAAACGCTATCTGGAGGCCCACCCCCGCGGCGTACCCATCGTCCTGATGGAAGACACCAACCTCGCCGCCATGTACCAAGCCAATGTCTATCCCATCTACGTCCTGATCGATCGCAACGGCACCATCGCCGGCACCCAGCGCGGCGCAGCCGGCGAACCGGCTCTCCGCCGCCTCCTCATGCGCACCGGACTCGGCGGTTCCACCACCGACTCCGACGACGAATAGAATGCTGGCCGCCACTTAAGCTGGCGCTTACTGAGAAAAGATAACGTCGATCTGGGTGTCCACTTCCACCGGTTGACCATTGAGGAGTATTGGCTGGTATTGCCATTGCTTCACAGCATCGATCGCGGCCTGCACCAGCAAAGGATGTCCGCTGACAACCTGAATTTGCTGAATCTTTCCGTCTTTTGCGATGACCACGTGGAGTTTAACGGTCCCCGAAATCTTTTCCTTGCTGGCTTCTTCCGGATACACGGGCTGCACCCGATTGATAAGCCTTGCCGCCTGGACGTTCCCGCCAATCGCTATTCGCAGCGGCGGTGCGGAACTCAGCGCCTGCATCACCTGCTGTTCGAAATAGCGGAATCCTCCGTCAATGTAAACGAAATAGCCGAGGAAATAAGCGGAGTTGTCGCTCGCGTCCACTCGGCTTGAGGTATCGTAAAGAGTGGCTGGATGCAATTCGGCATTCAGAATCGCCTGAAGTATCTTCGATCTCGTGTCTTCAGGTTTCGCATTTACTGCTACTACCACGGTGAGTTTGTCCTGTTTTACAACTTGCTCGCCGCGCTTCCTTAGCCACTCCACATCCTGAGCCTGCAGCGCCTGGTACTTGGCCGAAAGACGTGCGCCCTCCACCGGGCCGAAGGTATTCTCAAACCACGCGGCGGGATCGGGAATCGCAAAGCATCCCAGAAACTGCGCGCTCTTCGCCGTGTCTCCCGCCTTGATAGCAGCAAGCCAATCTTGCAGCAGGTTTTTCAATCCTTCCGCCGATTCAGGGTATGCTGCTAACGCCGTTTCCGTCGCTTGCGTTGCTGTGACGGGCGTATGTGTGTCGTTGGGACTGCACGGAGCAGCCAGAACCGCGGATCCAGAAAACATCACCGTCGCAAAGAGTATAAGGATGCATCCAACGGCTCGTTTTGAGCCCATAGACACCTCTCTCTCAGAATGAAGGACGCACGAGGGCAAATCCAATTGCGCAGAATTTCTAGCCCCCACCGCCTGCCATCCTTCACTTCAGCGGTGGCAGCCAGATGTCCTGGTCGACATAGGCGGTGAGCGGCGTGCCGGCGGGTATGTCCACGTTCTTGCCGTGCTTGATCAGTCCAATAGGGCCGAAAATTACGGTCAGGGCAACTGTGGCACCGGTCTTGCTTTCTCCTTCGCGGCCTTTTGTGCCGCGCAGGTGAATGTGATTGCTGCCCACCACCAGGTACTGCAGCTGAACGTTCAGTTCACCCGGTTTTCCCATCATGCCCGCTTTTTTCGCGGAAGAAACTGTTGCGACGGCGTGCGAGCCTTTTGGCACCACCACGTTTTCTCCCACTTTCATATCCTCGTCCAGTAGGAATTCCACCGGATCGCCTTCATGCGCGATTTTGGAATTTAGGTCCGCCGCAAATTTCAGCGCAACCGGTGTGCTGTCTCGCAGGAGGCATCCCCCGTTCACTGTGCATGCGGGTTTTGAAGGGTCGGCCGCTCCGCCGTCTGCCGAAGTTGCGCTTCCGTGTGCCGCCTCGACGGCCACTGAAGGTTTGTTCCCCTGCGCCGAAAGCATGGCTTCCATCACGGACTGGTCTACTCCCTCATTTTTCAGGTCGATCAGCGCCTGGGCGGAAACGTCAAAATCCGTGGCGTCGGATTGAATCGCTTTCACAATCAGGGCGGGCGCGAAGCCGTTCTTTGTCATCGTGACAATGTCGGCGTTGGTCAGCGCTTTTTGCGTTTGTGCAAACGCCGCCGCAGCGCCAAACATGCACATCGCCGTCAGCGCCAGTCGGATAATTGTTTTCATAGGGACCGCCTTTGGTTGATCCAGGAGAACGGATAGAGATTTGCACGTTGCGGGAGGTAAGTGCAAGAGTAAGTGTGGCGGGCATTACCTGAAATGAACCGGGTATCAGAATCGTCGCGAAGCGGCATGAATTCGGATTACGATTGCAGGATTGATGTTTGAGCGCGGAGAGGAATCGGGGGCTTGCCGATGAGCAGATTGATCATGTGGAATCTGATGACGCTCGATGGATTTTTTGATGGAGCGGAAAACTGGGCGCTGGACTGGCATCAGTACGCCTGGGGCGAAGAGTTGGAACGCCTCTCGATCGAACAGTTGCGCGAGGCAGACATGCTCTTATTTGGGCGGGTCACCTACGAAGGGATGGCAGCCTACTGGAAAACGGAGCAGGGCGAAGTGGCAACCTTTATGAACAGTTTGCCGAAAGCGGTTTTTTCGCGGACGCTCGACAAAGCGGATTGGCACAACACGAAATTGTTGAAAGGTGACGTCAAGAAGGAAGTGGAAGAGCTGAAGCGCGCGGGCCACAAAAATATTTTTGTGTTTGGCAGTGGCGGGCTGAGCGCTACGCTCTTGGAACAAGGATTATACGACGAGTACCGCTTGTGCCTGGTGCCGGTGGTCCTGGGAAGCGGGAAGCAGTTGTTCGGGCGCAAGCTGAGCCGGTTGCGCATGAAGTTGTTGGAATCTCGGTCGCTCAATTCGGGCAGCCTGCTCCTTCGTTACGCACCCTTCGCGGAGTAGCCGAAAGTTGTGATTCGGCTCGCCAATCAGTGGCGCATCCACTCGATGCCACGTACTTTTGCTTTACGGCGATGCAGGAGGATTCTCATGAAGAACCTAAATCTCAGTAGCACGCAAATTCGGCTCGTGGGGCTGCTCGGGCTCTTGACTCTGGCCGTTGCGTGTGCGGCACAACAAGTACCTGCTCCGCGAGTCGTCGAGTTGACCGCGACCGACGGCACCAAGTTGAAAGCGACATTTTTCTCCGCGGGCAAAACCGGGCCGGGCGTTCTGCTGCTACACCAGTGCAATCTGCAGCGTAAGGGATGGGACGGCCTCGCAACGCAACTCGCCGCGGCGGGAATTTCCGTGCTGACACTCGACTACCGTGGTTACGGTGAAAGCGAAGGCAAAGCACCCAAGGATTTGCCGCCGGCTGAGGCCGCGAAAGTCCTAAATGAAAAATGGCCGGCGGATGTGGATGTTGCGTTCACCTACCTGGTGTCCCAACCGGGTGTGGATGCCCGCGTTGCCGGCGCGGGCGGTGCAAGCTGCGGCGTGAATCTGTCGATTCACCTCGCGATGCGCCACCCCGAGGTAAAGTCGCTGGTGCTGCTTTCGGGGAACGCGGACCGCGAAGCGCGCGCGTTTTTGGAAAAATCGGAAAAAATGCCGGTGCTGCTCGCGGCCGCTGACGATGATGCCGGAGCGGTGGAATTGATGGAATGGCTCTACAGTCTTTCCACGAATCCCGGCAGCAAGTTCCTGGAGTATCCGAACGGCGGCCACGGCGTGCACATTTTTGCGGCGCACAAGGAATTGCCGGCTTCGATTACGGACTGGTATTCGCAAACGCTCATAAAAACACCGGGCAGCGCGCCGGCGAACACAGTGCGCCGAGGCGAGCCTCCCTCGATTCTGAAGCTGATCGATGCGCCGGGCGGCGCGGAAAAGGCGGCTCAGCAGTTGGCCGCTGCCCGCCAGAAGGACCCGAACGCGAAACTTTTCGACGAAGGACTGGTGAACATGATCGGGTATGAGCACTTGCAGGAGGGTGACACGAAAGGTGCAATCGCGATTTTGAAGTTGAATGCCAGTGCGTTCCCGAAGTCCGCGAATGTCTACGACAGCCTTTCCGACGCTTATCTCGCGGACGGGCAGAAGGACTTGGCCAGAGAGAATGCCAAGAAGGCGTTGGAGCTTTTGCCGGAGGATAGTTCGATCTCGGAAGAATATCGCCAGGGAATGAAAGAAAACGCCGAGAACAAACTAAAGCAGTTGGGCGACAAACCGTAACCCAGGCCAAACGTAGTGGCCGACCTTCAGGTCGGTTCTTCCCCCAACTGGAAATGCACAGCAAGCATTAGTAGACTGCGAGCAGTTAAAATGGAGGCGGCGCGGATGGCGGATCGACCAGCGGTGGCAGAGGATGCGCCTCTCCACACAGGTGAGGAATCTGGAGTCGAGCACTTCGATGTGCTGATCGTCGGCGCGGGACTTTCAGGAATCGGCGCGGCGTATCACCTTCAAGCCGAATGTCCCAACAAAAGCTATCTGATCCTGGAAGGTCGTGAGGCGATCGGGGGAACCTGGGACCTGTTTCGCTATCCCGGAGTGCGCTCGGATTCCGACATGTACACGCTCGGCTACCGCTTCCGTCCGTGGGGTGAAGCAAAAGCAATCGCGGATGGCCCGTCGATCCTGCGCTACATCCGGGAAACGGCGCAGGAATACGGGATCGATCGCAAGATTCGATATGGCCATAAGGTGAAGGCGGCGCGGTGGTCGTCGGCCGATGAACATTGGACTGTGGAGGTCGCGAAAGCGGCTGGTTCTGTCGCCCGTTTCACCTGCAAGTTCCTGTACATGTGCAGCGGCTACTACGATTACGCCGGCGGCTACATGCCAAGCTGGCCGGGGATGGAAAAATTCCGCGGTCGGATTGTGCATCCGCAGAAGTGGCCGGAGAATCTCGACTACAAAGACAAACGAGTCGTGGTGATCGGAAGTGGCGCCACATCGGTAACGCTGGTGCCCGCGATGGCGGAGGCGGCCGCACACGTGGTAATGCTGCAGAGGTCGCCCTCGTACATCCTGCCCCTGCCGTCGCAGGACGCAGTTGCCAACTGGCTGCGCGGCAAAGTGCCGGCAAGTTTGGCCTACGCCATTGTTCGCTGGAAAAACGTGCTGGTGGCGATGTACCTCTTCAACCAGTCGCGCAGCAAGCCGGAAAAGATAAAAAAGTGGCTGATGGGAATGGCGCGGAAAGCGCTCGGTCCCAACTACGATGTCGCGAAGCATTTCACCCCGCGATACAACCCCTGGGACCAGCGGCTCTGCTTCATCCCTGATGAAGATCTATTTCGCGCGATCAATAGCGGCAAGGCCTCGGTGGTGACCGACGAGATCGAGAGTTTTACGGAAAAGGGCTTGCGGTTGCGCTCGGGCGAAGAACTGGACGCCGACATTATCGTGACCGCCACCGGACTGAAGGTCCAGCTGATGGGCGGAATGGAAGTCTGGGTAGACGGCGCGCCGGTGACGCTGTCGCGCGCCATGAGCTACAAGGGCATGATGTACAGCGACGTGCCAAACCTGGCCTCATCCTTCGGGTATACCAACGCCTCTTGGACCCTCAAATCCGACTTGACCGCCGAATACGTCTGCCGCTTGCTGAAACACATGGACGCGGGCGGCTATGCACGCTGCACGCCGCGCAAGCGGGATGCTTCAATCGCAGAGCAACCCGCGATCGATTTCAGCTCCGGCTACATCCAACGAGCCAAGGATGTGTTGCCGAAACAAGGATCGAAGCGGCCCTGGCGCCTGCATCAAAACTACGCGCTGGATATGCTCGAATTCCGCTTCGCCAGCGTGGACGACGGCACGATGGAATTCGTAAAACGAATTAAGCCCCCACAATGATGGCCCTGCTCATCGCAGGCATAGTGCTCGTAGCCGCGATTTTGGGCGGACCGGTGATTTTCACCGCCGTCACCGCCCGGCGCGTCGAGCAAGCTTTGCCGCCGCGCGGCCAATTCATCGAGGTCTCAGGCGCGCGGATTCATTACCTGGATAAGGGCACGGGACCCTCGATCGTCATCATCCACGGGCTCGGCGGGCAGATCGGCAACTTTACCTACGCGCTCCTCGACCGGCTGACCGACGAGTTTCGCGTAATCCTGATGGATCGCCCCGGCTCCGGCTATTCCACGCGCGCGCCCGGCGCGACGGGACGCCTTACCGAGCAGGTCGCAATCGTAGCGGAGTTCATCGGCAAATTAGGGCTGCAACGGCCGCTGCTAGTGGGTCATTCGTTGGGCGGAGCGATCGCGCTGGGTGTCGCGCTCGATCATCCTGAAGTGGTGAAAGCACTGGCTCTCGTCGCCCCGCTGACCCACGTGCCGAAACAAGTGCCAGCACCATTTCGCGCGCTGGATATCAAATCAAATCTCTTGCGCTGGCTGGTGGCTTGGACTGTAGCAACCCCGATAGGGATTCGGCGCGGCAAAGCCATCCTGGACGCAATCTTCAGCCCTGACATCGCACCAGCAGATTTTCCAATCCGCGGAGGCGGCATTCTAGGCTTGCGCCCGCGCAGCTTCTATAACACTTCTTTGGAAATGAGAGCCGTCAACCTCGATTTGTGGGCGATGGCCGCTCGGTACGCTTCCCTCCGTGTGCCGGTGCGGATTTTGTATGGGAAAAACGACCAGGTGCTGAGCCCTCAGCTGAACGGGGAAGTGCTGCAAGCGGAGACTCCGATGGTCAGCCTGGAGCTGGTCGCAGGCGGCCACATGCTCCCGATCTCTGCGCCGGATGTGACGGCGGAGTTCATTAAGCATGCGGCTCGGGCCGAGAATTCTGCTTCCGCTTGAGCTTTAAACATCTTCCCATTCCCAATGAAAATTGGCCGCACCCGCGAGCCACCGCGGGAATTATTTAAGGCGGCCGCCGGCTGGGCCGGCGACGTCCGGTGGCGTGGATAGGGCGTTCGTGGTGACCATGGTGTCGCGGAGCTGGCTGAAGAGGTCGGCAATGGTGCTGGGCGAATGCGGAACGAGCACGGTATTCGTCCGATCGTTAGCCGCGATTTCTTTCAGTGTGTCGAAATACTGGGTGATCAGCACCAGTTGCATGACGTCGTGAGGCGTGGCGCCCGCCACTGCTTTGGAAAAATCTTCGATGGAATCTTTTAATCCGGCGATGATCGCTCTGCGCTGGTTGGCAATGCCTTCGCCCTGCAGCCGCTTTGATTCCGCTTCCGCTTCGGCCTGCTTGACGGCGAGCAGCTTGTTGGTTTCGGCACGAGAGACGGTGGCCTCGCGTTCGCGCTGCGCGGCGTTGATGTCGTTCATCGCCGCTTTCACCTTGGGGTCCGGAACAATATCAGAGATCAGCACTTTCACGATGTTGTAGCCGTACTCGTGCATCGAACTGTCAAGAGAGTCGCGCAAATCCTTGGCGATGTCCGCCTGGTTCAGAAATGTATCATCCAGCTTCATCTTGGGCACGTGCCCAAGCACGACGTTATACACCATCGACTCGATCTGCTTGACCGGATCGGACAGCTTATAGAACGCCGACTCCACGCCTTCCGGCAGCACTTTGTACTGGATCGAAACGGGAATCTGCACGAACACGTTGTCCTGCGTCTTCGTTTCCACCTGCACGTCGAACTGCAGCACTTTCATGCTCATCCGCCGCACCACATTTTCGATGAACGGCGTCTTCCAGTTGAGCCCGGGCCCCGCAACCCGTGCGAATTTGCCCAGCCGCTGGACGATCGCGACTTCCGCGGTTTGCACCGTGAAGAAGGATCCGACGATCGCGCCTAGAAAAAGCAGCAAAAAAATGACGCCGAAGATCGTGAAAAGCGTGGCGAGAGGTTCCATGCAAGGTCTCCTTGGTGATAAGAAGAGCGTAATCGATTATTCGTCCCCAGGTGACCGAAAGGCGCGGTTAAGTCGTCGTGAAAGTAACACATTCTGCAGGAGGCGGACGATTGAGTACGAGTTCTCCGGAATGGTAAGGAAAGGTAGGCGTATTTAAGAGTGCCAAAGCAGGTGGAGGGAGTGTGACGCCGCAGTTGTAGTGGCCGAACTTCAGATCGGCCAGTTGACATGTCGTTCTCTCACAGTGATCCGCGGATGCCGAGGGCGTCCGCGTTTTCGCGTAGCGCGTTTATGCAAAACGCGATGTGCTCGTCAAGGGGCACGCCAAGTTCCTCTGCCCCTTTGACCACGTCTTCGCGCGAAACCCCTCGGGCGAACGCCTTATCTTTCATCCGCTTCTTCACCGAGCTGGCTTCAAGATCAAGAATGCTCTTCGAAGGGCGCACCAGCGTACACGCCACCAGGAAGCCGGCAAGTTCGTCGCAGGCAAATAGCGTATGCTCCAGCGCCGACTGCCGGGCAACCCCGGAATAGTCGGCATGGGATAGGATGGCGCGGATGATCTCGTCCGAGTATCCGCGCTCGCGCAGGATTTTCGCGCCTTCCGCGGGATGCTCGCGGTCGGCGGCGTGGTCGGCGTTGGGCCAGCGCTCGTAGTCAAAATCGTGAAGAAGCGCCGCGAGGCCCCAGGTCGTTTCGTCGGCGCCGTGTTTGCGGGCGTAGGCGCGGACGCAGGTTTCGACTGCCAGCATGTGCTTGCGCAGGCTCTCGGATTCAGTGAATTCACAGACAATCTTCCAAGCGTCTTCGTGCGTGGGCATAAGGGCTCCTGAGGAAAGGGAAATTGTAACGTAGATTCGGTGAGCGAAGGGATTGGGGAGAAATGGCTGGCATGGGTGACACTCTAGAAACGGAAGATGGACTTTCGTGTTCCATAGTGTGCCGAGATGGAACGAATGTGCGGAATTAGAAAGCAGCGTAGGGAAGGAATGAAAGTACAAGATATAGTGCTGCAATAAAGAAAGAAGCACTAGGGGCTGTTGAAACAAGAGAGGGCCGTCCGGACGGACAGGCGAAAACACGGCGTAAACCGGGTCGATTTCGGGCGTTCCCGTCACATTTTTTTGAAAAATACTATTGACAAGAATCACGCGCCCGAGTGACACTCCCATCGCGCCAGTAACTGCCTTCCCCCGAGAACGCTCCGACGTTCCTTCCTATCCGCGCGCCGGAAAAAACAAAAGTCAAACGAGGAGTGCCGGTGTCCGCACACATGGATAAAGAGGCGACGATGAACTCATTGGAGATGGACCGCGAAGTCATTCGCTGCAAGACCTGCGGCCTGGTGCAGTACCGCACACGCACCGGCAATTGCCGCAGGTGCGTCCGGGCCCTGCCTCAGCGGATGGAATACCTCATTCCGCAGGAGGCTCCGCAGGAAGAAGTGGCTCCCGAAGCGATCTCCCCGAAGTTCGCGAATCAGGAAACGGTCGAAAACATCGGCCAGCGGATTCGCCAGCTCAGAGAGTCGCGCGCCATGACCCAGAGCCAGCTGCAGTCGAAGTCCAAGGTCAGCCGCTCCTACCTCTCGCGCATCGAGAGCGGGCAGATGACCCCAAGCCTCGGCACGCTGGAAAAAATCTCCGAGGCCCTGAACGTCGGCCTCAACCGGTTCTTCATTCCGGAGTCCGACGGCGAAGCGCTCCTCGAAGATCCCTTCATCCAGGGCCTGCGCCCGTTCTTGCGCCAACTGGACTGGGAACAGTGGCAATCCATTTTGAAGAGGCTCCAGGCGATCAGCGATCACGTCAACGCTGCGCCGATCACTCTCCGCCCTATCGGTAACCCGGCTCGGCTCCCGCAGCCCGCGCCGGCGAATGGCAACGGGCAGCACGGGCACATTGGACATGCAAGCCATTCGAATGGGCTGATCCCCGCGCAAGCCCAAGGTCAGCCGCAGGGATATCCGCTGCGGAGGCCAGGTATGCCGTTGTTCCAGCGGCCGCTGGCACGCTAACAAAGTTTCAGGGAGAGAAGGCCAGGGTTCCAACCGAACGGCGTCCCGAAGTTGGGACGCCGTTCGTGTTTTCCCCCGCAATCGAGACAACTCGAATGTTGTACGATCTAGCCTGCGGATCTGCGGGCAGGTTAACTATAGCCGAGTATTTTGTTGCTTCGGTCAATCATTCGATCAAGAGTTGGGCCGATCAGGTTTCAGGGAAAAGTCAAATTCCCGCACCCTCGAACACCACGAGGATGCGGCACCCAAAACCGTCCTAACCGTCAACCTGTCGGCCACCCGCCCACTGAGGATTTTTATTGCGTTAAGGGTGCGCCACCCGCCTGGCATAAACTTCGAGATGACGCCGTTTCAGATGCTAGGGGTGATTTGCGCTCGCTGAGTGAAGCGATAAGCACTTTTTCCAAGCCTCTGGTCGTTAGTGCTACCAAGTGTAGTCGGTCGAGAGAGCCGACGCCCTTATCTAATCAGCTTGTCGCCTAATTCCTTGAACGTAGCGGTAGCGAAGTTCGATAACTGCTGTTAATGCAGCTAGGCCAACCATGACCAGCACCCCAACCATAGTGATTGGTATGAACCGCAGCGACCGGGGAAAAGCTGAAATGCAAAAAAGGGAAGCTGCGAATAGAATCCAGAATATCGCGAGTCCCTGGCGGATACGAAGCATCATCGACCTGTTTCTCCCCTAACCTGCTCTCGATAAACCAAAAAGTAGTACGCGGAACAACCCAGTGGTGCCGACAAGAGCATAACCCAGTACCAAAACTTCTTGGTCTTGGTCGGCGAGTTGTCGTGGCGCCTCCAGAAGATCCGCATGCCATCTACCAACAGGAAGCTTCCCAGCGTCCCCAACGCGCCTAATAGCCCAAAAAGATACCGAACGGGTGCATTGGCAAGCGGCGTGGGCCTTCCAAGAAGAGTCTCATAATACCAGATCAGCACAAATCCGAGGACAACGACGAGCCCAATACATGACCACACTGACCAGAAAAACCACACACCCGCGCGACGCGACAAGAGCCACTCGTCCTTAATTAGTCGTTCGGTCCACATGCGCGTATGTCGCCCACCTGGCGGGTGGCCCGGACGGAATTCTATTTCTTGGTTTTACCGTCCACATAGTTGATTAGGATACCACTCTTATAATTCACTGGGGATTAGAATGGAATCGAAGCGCGGGGGCGCGGGTGACCCACCCTCGGGTTGGGAGGGTGGGTCTTGGGGTCTCCGATGCCGAATGGGCTGCAGCGCTACTACGGTCGAGATCATCTACATTTTCTGACGTTCAGTTGTTATCGCCGCCTGCCCCTGCTGACGACCGCTACTTTGGCGAATGGCACATCGAGGCGGATGAGTATGTGCGCGGAGTCGAGGTAGAGAAGGATTTCGAGGTCGAAGGTGGTGGCTTCAACCTTTCGCAAGATTTTCCACAGGCAGTAGCTGCTCCCGTGGATTCCACTGAGATGGTTCCGGGATTCAATTCCAGTGGCGCGTCGCATTTTGGCCCCAAACGAAGTAAGCTTGCAGCCTCCACTTCCCCCTTGCCGGAGGACGAAATGGCAGGCTCACCCGCAAGCGCACCAAACGTTCCCCAACCGCCTAAATTTGCCACCGCGGCCGAGGAGCGCCTGCATCGCAAGCGCATGCTTGCCGCCGCATTTCGCCTATTTTCGCGTTTCGAATTTGATGAAGGAGTAGCCGGCCACATCACGGCCCGAGACCCTGAGCGACTTGACCATTTCTGGGTAAATCCGTTCGGAATGCATTTCGGACAAATCCGCGCGTCGGACCTGATTCTGGTGAACCATCGCGGCCAAGTCGTCGAAGGCAACCACCCTGTAAATGGGGCGGCATTCGCGATTCACTCGCAAGTTCACGCGGCGCGCCCTGACGTGGTTGCCGCGGCCCACGCGCATTCGGTGTTCGGGAAATCCTGGGCGTCCCTCGGGCGGCTGCTCGATCCCATCACGCAGGACGCCTGCGCGTTTTTTGAAGACCACGGCTTGTTCGCGGACTTTACAGGTGTGGTGTACGAAACCTCCGAGGGAGAGCGGATTGCGAAAGCTCTCGGCCCGCACAAGGCGGCAATTTTGCGGAATCATGGCTTGCTCACAGTGGGCGAGACGGTGGAAGAGGCGGCCTGGTGGTTCATCACCATGGACCGGAGTTGCCACGCGCAATTGCTCGCCGAGGCGGCCGGTGATCCGGTAAAGATCGATCACGCCCAAGCAATCGCTACCAGGGGGCAGGTAGGAACTCATTTCGCGGGATGGTTCCAGTTTCAGCCGCTTCTCACGCGCATGCTCCGTGACGAACCGGATCTCCTCGACTAGGTTATTCGCGGACGACGGCGACTTTGGCTGAGGGGACTTCCAAGCGGATGAGTCTGTGGGCGGAGTCGAGATAAAGAAGGATTTCGATGTCGGAGGTTGTAGCTTTCAATCCTTCGTACGACTTTCCTCCCGCGGAGGCTGTGCCGGTGAATTCGACAGCGATGGTGCCGGGAGTAAGTTCCTGCGGTATAAGCACCGGAAAAGTTTGCGCGCCTTTCTTTCCCCAATCGTAGATGTGCGCCAGAAGTTCGAACTGGTGATAGAGGTTGTTGTCGAGCACCGCGATAAGCGGCGAGCTGAAGGAATTATCCTGATTGTAAGGAGCGGCGCCCTGCATCTGTAAGGTGGTTTTGGCAACGCCGTTGACAAAAACAATGTGCGCGGAGTTGTTTTTATCGGTCTGCGCGGCCCAGTCGTAGCTGAGCGGGGCTCCATCGGGCTGCAGCGTGAGCGTGCCAGTCACCTTGGAAGACTTTCCGTCGGGCGTTTTCATGGACGTCGAGCCCTTGGCCGTCCAGCTGCCGCCGGAGGGTTCGATTTCGAAATCCTCGCGGCCGATGGAAGCCCCGTCGAGAAGGATATTGAATTTTCCCTTGTCGGCGACAAAGACCGATCCTGGCGCGGCTTTCTTGTCGGCACCGTAGGCGGAAAAGCCAAGCACCACGGCGAGAGCAATGACCGCAGCTAGAGCGGCTAACGAATTTCGCCGCAAAGAATCACTTCGCATTCAGCCCCCTCAGGTTTTCGGCTTCTCCAACTCCAGATGCGCTTCCAGATCAGCCGCCGGGACGCCGGCAATACCACGGCGAAGAATTTCTGCCACCACCACGGCTGCATCCCCGGAACTATCCACACGAAAGTCGGCGAGCTGGTAAGAAGCGATGCGCTGCGCGTGCAGCGCGCGAAAGCTGGCCTCATCGCGGAAAAGCGGTCGGCCCGTCATGGTCAGACAGCGAGAAAGCAGCACTTCGATGCGCGCATCGAGCCAAATAACGGGCACGCCGGCGTTCCGCAAAAATTCAGGTGCGCCCGATTGCGCATAGGTGCCCCCGCCGAGAGCAAGGATCGTGGGTTCCTTTTGTTCGACAGCCCGGCCAAGCGCAGCGCGCAGTTCATCGGCTTCCAGTTGCCGGAACGCCGGCTCGCCGTGGCGCTCAAAAAATTGCGGGATCGTGATCCCAGAAGAAGCTTCGATACGTTCGTCAAGATCCACAAAGCGCCAGCCCAGTTGGCTGGCCAGGCGCGCACCAACGGTGCTTTTGCCGGAGCCCATGAACCCGGCGAGGCACACGATAGGTATGCGCGAGAGTGACCCGCGAGATGGCACAGTCTGGTTCACGATGGCGTCGAGCACGGAATTGATTTCATAGCGCTAGATAAAAGAATACAGCGGCAGCGCATACATCTAAAGCCCAAGATTGCAGAATTGGTGAAAACGCTACGGTAGGAGATCTTTTGAGTGCGAATGCGAAGCTTTCGCTTTTACCCAGTAAGCCAAGCCCAAAAACTTCAGCAGCACGCCACCACGCGTCTTAGTCGCGCTTCAGTATCCGAATCGTCCCGCTGTAAGTGGAGATTTCCACCTTCGCAAAGCCCAGCCCGACCGTGCGGTTCAATACCCGCGTGAATTTGTTCCCGTGCCGGCTGGTGTGTTGCTCGGGCTGCATGAACTGCGCAGCTTGATTGTCCACGGTACCGGAATAAGTCTTGGCCTGCAGATCGAACGAATCATTGCCGGAGAAACGCACTTCCACCAGGCCTTTCCCGCTCTTCATCGTGTAAATCCCGGTGCGCAGAAAGTCGCCATCATAAAGAATGTTGCCGGAGGTGGTCATCAGATTCACGTTGGTAAATGACGGCTGCAGCAGTTGCGCACTACCGCTTACCGAAGTGAATTCCAGTTTTCCAGAACACAGTGTGCAGACGAAAGAGCCCCCCGTCGTCTTCACAATAATGTAGCCGGATACTTCCTTCAGGTGCACATCGCCGGCAATGCTCTCCAGCTTCATGTCGCCGGTAACCTGCTCAACGTAAATCAGTCCGGTCTGTGTTTTCAGCTGCAACTCAGTATGTTCCGGAACCGTCAATTGAAAATTGGCTTCAACCTCGTGCGGCTGGCCGGAGGCGACCGTGGACGTGGCCGCGATGTCGATGCGGTCCCCTACCTGCTCCATATCGATGGCAACCTTGTCTTTCGCCGCAGTGCTGGAAACGACGACCTCCGAATTCTTCCAGGACTTCACCTCAATCCGGCCGTTCACCACGTTCTGCAACACGACGACGGGATGCCCCTGCACCGTGAAATGCCGCTCCTGGTGCTCGGGGGTGGCGGCAATGGCGGTGGAAGCGGCGAAGAGAAAAAGTCCGACGCCCCACACGCTGAGCGATTGGCGAGACCTGATCGAAGGCTGCATTTTAGTTATCACCCCTGCCGCTTTCCATCATCGCGGCCAGTAAATCGGATTTCTGCTGATAGGCGGTATAAAGATATTCGCGCGCCAGCTCATCCTGCGGATTCTGCTTCAGCCGCAGTTCGCACTCGGCGATAAAAGCGTTCAGCGTGCGCAGGTTCTGCCGGAGCGCCGTGTCCACCTGGGAGTTTCCGGCCAGCTGCATGTTCGGCACGTCAAGCTCCGCCTGGTTCAGCGTGAAAGAGGCGGACTCGGAAGGCGAGGGAGCAAGTTCCTTCGTCTTCGGAGGAACCGATCCCTTAGTGGGCGCATTATTCGCGGGAGGCGCAGTAACCGACGGAACTGCCGTCACCTGAGTCTGCGACGTACGCGAGCTTTCGACCGGCGTCTGCTTCTTTGCGGTGTCCGAGCCGCCGTTCAGCGGCACGCGTTTTACGTAAACAGCCGCAGCCACCACCAGCGCCGCGGCCGTAACAGCCGCATAGGCGCGAAGTTTCCATGCCCCCGCGAACGATTCCCACCAGGAAGGCTTCTCGGAAATCTCCACAGGCTCTTTGATCAGCCCTTCCGCTTCAAGTTGTGCGCGCAGCGAAATCCAAATGCGATCCGGCGGATTCACCTCTGCGGGAAGCGACTTCGCGGCCTCGGTGATGGAGTTGAAATCGGCGAGCAATCCCTGGCAGGAGCCGCACGTGGCAAGGTGCAGGCGTGCGTCTTTCGAAAGTTGCCCCAGCCCTTCAGCTTCGAGAACGGATTCCAATTCTTTACAGTGCATACAAGGAACTCCCGAGGGCAAAGCACTGGCTCGCTGTCCCTGGTAACCTATCCCACGAATTCTGTGCACCGGATGACTGGAGTGTTTTATTCATTCTAACCTAATCCAAACTTCCTGTCGGACTTTTTGCGGCCTTGCGTTCCTCGCGCGCCTGCTGCCGGAGCTCTTCCTGCAACAACTCGCGAAGCCGGGTGCGCGCCTTATGCAACTGCGACTTCGAATTTCCCACGGAGCATCCCATGATGTCCGCAATCTCGTTGTGTTCGTAGCCCTGCACGTCGTGCAGTACGAACACCGTCCGGTACCCCGGCGGGAGCTTTTCGATGCAACGCTCCAGGTTCACGCGGTCAACGGCACCGGTAAGGCGCAGATCGGGCACGCCCACATCCCGCTTGGGGGCGCTGTTTTCCGCGTCCGGTTCCAGGGTCTCTTCCAGCGAATCGGTGGGGAGCGATTTCTTCCGCAAACGCATTAGAACCACGTTGACGGTCATGCGATGCAACCAGGTGGAAAACGCCGATTCGCCTCGAAACGTCCCAATCTTCCGGAAAAGCTGCAGGAATGCCTCCTGCATCAGGTCTTCCGCATCCGCTGGATTTCCCACCATCCTCAGGCACAGGGCATATACCCTCCTGCCGTGAAGCTGGTAAAGGAACTCAAAAGCAGCCGCATTCCCCGCCTGAGCCAGGCGGATAGCCTCTGCTTCGGTCAACGCTACCGGTTGTGCTGGTCTTTGACGGGCCAACTGTCCAGTTGCGGCGCCACTAATAGGACGGATGCGCCGAGTCGCTCCTAAAGTTGTCCCTGGGATGACGGACGAGGCGCACATATGCACCTATAGAAGGTAAATGCGGTCTATAGGTTGCATGGGGCCAAAAAGACATCCCCAAGGGGTCAGCTTCATTGTCCCTTGAGCAAGGTCATCCGTCTATGGGCAAGATGCCGCTTCGGAACCAGCAACGGTGAGGAGGACGGCAGGGGAGCACCCCGGAGTGCCGCATCAAATTCCAGCAATTGCTCATCCGGCAACGCCAGCAGGAAGCACTTAAGCACAACGATCGATTCGCGCAGGCAGGTGTTCAGGTCGTAGTGCGACGCGTCAAGAATGTCCCATTCGCGTTCGAGCTCCAGCGTGGAAGGGTCGCCCAGCTCTTCCGCCGCATGGCAAAAAGCTTCGTTCAGATTCTCCACCAACTCCACCAGGGTCGAGATCTTGTGAAGGAATTGTGAACGCTGGCTCAAAAATATTCGGCTGCAGATCCCGTTGAAGCTGGCGGCGCGCCGGCTCTTCGCTTGTTGAAAATTATCGGGGTCCAGCGGGCTGAGGTTGGGAACCACTCGAAAATGCTTTGCATGACCCAGCATCGCGCGCAGTAGCGCCAGCAGTGTCACAGCCATTCGTTTGCAGAGTGTGGGAGTCACCGACAGCGCTTGATGGGCCTTCCCGAATCGTCCTTGCCGGCGAAGACCTATAGTCTCATCCAGATTGACGCTGAACATCGCGTACGATGTTTCAAGATCGCGCAGCGTGTCCAGGTATGTCCTCGATTTTTGTTCGGAGAGCGGAGCGCGCCAATCTTGCGACACGGAGCCGACACGTAGAGGAGAAAAAGTGATTCGCACTGTTGACCTCCGCGGGACAAGTAGAAGAGTTCGAGGAGTATAACAAAACTTTTAACATTCGATAATATATTATTTCGTGTACCAAAACGGGAATGTATCGTTTGAGACAGTCGAGCGCGTTCCTTGCCCTACCCTGCCAGCCGCCTTTATACTCCTCCTGCAACCGCATGGAAAGGGAATTTCATCTTGCAATTCGAGCCGCATGACCAGTTTGAACAACGCCAGAAAAAACTGGAGCAGATACAAGCTCTTGGATTTGAAGCATTTCCGCGTGAATTTCGCTGGTCTCACACGGCCGCAGAATTGGCTAGGGCATACGCGTCGGCCCAGTCTGCGGACTTGGAAGCGGGCAAGAAGGAAGTGCGCGTTGCTGGGCGTATCGTTTCCTACCGCCTGATGGGAAAGGCGGGCTTTGCCCATTTGCAGGGCGGCGGCAATCGGATTCAGATTTACGTGAAGAAAGATGTGGTGGGCGAACGAGGCTTTCAGCTTTTTCAATTACTCGATTTGGGCGACCACATCGGTGTGCGCGGGCATATGTTCCGCACAAAGACCGGCGAACTTTCCGTCTGGGTGGAAGAATTATTTTTCTTGTCCAAGGCCTTGTTGCCGTTGCCGGAAAAATGGCACGGACTCGCGGATATCGAACTGCGCTACCGCATGCGCTATCTGGATCTGATCGCCACGGAAAGATCGCGCGAGATTTTTGAAACCCGGGCGCGCATTGTCCGGGAACTGCGCAAGTTCTTTGACGCCCGCGGCTACATCGAGGTGGAAACCCCGATGATGCATCCCATCGCCGGCGGAGCCGCCGCCCGCCCGTTTGTTACTCATCACAATACGCTCGACATCGACCTTTATCTAAGGATTGCCCCGGAGCTTTACCTGAAGCGCCTGACCGTGGGCGGTTTCGACCGCGTTTACGAGATCAACCGCAACTTCCGCAACGAGGGAATCTCCACCCAGCACAATCCTGAATTCACGATGCTCGAATTTTATGAAGCCTACAGCAACTACCGCGACTTGATGGACCTGAACGAGCAGCTTTTCGCCCAGATCGCCCAGGCGATTACGGGTTCGTCAAGAGTGAAGTATGGCGAAGTGGAGCTGGATTTTGGCAACATGCAGCGACTTACCATGCGCGAGGCCATTGTGAAGTATTGGCCAGAGGGGGCGGGCGCCGCGCCAACGCTGGAGGAATTGACTGCTTCGGGTGGCCCGCAACAGGCCACAGAGCGCTACAACCTGTGGGCAAAGACGAATCACGCCCCCTACGCCGCTGCGAAGGGCAAGTTGGCAGACGGCGAATGGACAGGTATGCTCTTCGAAACCATTGCCGAAGACAATCTGATCCAGCCCACCATCCTCTACGATTTTCCCACGGAGATTTCACCGCTCTCCAAACAGAAGCCGGAGGATCCAAGTCTTACCGAGCGCTTTGAAATTTATGTGGCGGGCATGGAAATCGCCAACGGCTTCTCCGAATTAAACGACCCCGCGGAGCAGGAGCGTCGCTTCCTGGCGCAGATCGCGCAGGGGGGCGACGAGGTGCCCAAGCAGCTCGACGTCGACTACGTCCGCGCCCTCGCGCACGGCATGCCACCGACAGCAGGCGAAGGCATCGGCATTGACCGCCTCACGATGCTGCTCACCGATTCGCATTCCATCCGTGACGTCATTTTGTTCCCCCTCCTTCGTCCCGAAGGAAACTCCGAAGAGCCGCCGGCGCAGGCAGCCGGAAAGGCGTAGAGATACCGCGCGCCATGAGCTTCGAATGGTTTGTGGCGCGGCGTTACTTGAGGTCGCCGCATCGACCTGCCATTCTGCGCTTGATTACTCTCTTTTCGGTGGTCGGCGTCGCGGCAGGCGTGGCCACGCTGGTTATCGCGCTCTCGATGAACAGTGGCTTCCGCGAAACCCTGCAGGACCGCCTGCTAGGCGTGACGGCTCATATTTCCCTCACGCGGCCGGGCTCCGGTGGAATCGCCAACTACATGGCGCTATCGGAAAAACTGCAGCAAATGCCCGGGGTCCGTTCCGTAACACCCGCGATTTACGAAACCGTGTTGCTCTCATTTAACGGGCAGGCGCGTGGAGTGGTCACCAAGGGGGTCGACCTTGCCCTCGAAAAGAAAAGTGATCAGGCGTTGCAAAAGCTGACCTCTGGCCAACTCGATTTTTCGACCGACGCGGACGGAATCGATGGATTGATCGTAGGTAGGCAGCTCTCGGACGAATGGCAATTGCGCCCGGGAGATTACGTCACCCTCACCAGCCCCCAGGGGCGCCTGACTCCGTTCGGCTTGCTGCCGCGGACCCGAAGATTCCGCGTTGCCGGCGTATTCGAATCGGGATTCTACGACTACGACGAAAACTGGTGCTTTGTCTCCTTGCAGGCCGCGCAGTCGCTGGCGGGCGCTGGGGATATCGTAAACGTGCTGGAATTTCGCCTGGAGAAGCCGGAGATGGCGGCGCAAATCGCGCCGGAGGCCGAGCACTCGGCCGGCCAGGGATTTTCCGCCGCAACCTGGATGGAAGAGAACAAGGCTCTGTTCCGCGCCCTGAAGCTGGAAAAGCTCGTGACCGCAATCTTCATCGGCCTCATCACCTTTGTCGCCGGCCTGAACATTCTCGTCGTGCTTTCCATGTCTGTCACCGACAAAGCCCGCGACATTGCCGTGCTGCTTTCCATGGGCGCCCGGCGCGAACAAATTCGCCGGATATTTTTGCTGCAGGGAATTGCAATCGGAGCGTCGGGCACGCTGCTCGGACTAATCACTGGCTATGCCTTCGCCTGGATCGCGGGCACCTATCAGCTGATTCCCCTCGATCCGCAGGTCTACGCTGTTTCCTACGTGCCATTTCATCCCAATTTCCTCGATGGTCTCTGGATTGGGCTTGTGGCCATGAGCATCGCGATCGTGGCGACCCTACTGCCCGCGCGGGAAGCAGCCCGCTTGCTGCCGGTCGAAATCCTGCGGTTCGAGTAGCTCTGAAACCAATGGTCCTGAAACTGGACCAGGAAAGGGATATGGCGCTCGATTTGCTCCTACAACAGCCAATACTTGGGAGGCTGGTCCAGCCGCGTCGCCAGAGTTGTACTCTGCCCGCAAAAGCCTACCCTAAAGTATTGAAACACCTACAATTAGGAATGTTACAAATTCAAACAGTTTCTCGGTCTACCGGCACGGGTAGCTTCGGGAAGAAAATGGGAAAACTGGTGGGCAAGCCGGTGCAAACAAGTGACATTTTGCAGAAGCGCTCTCCGGCCATTCTTTCGCATCTTATGTATATGGACGAAAGTTCGCCTTGTGATGAAAAACCTTGCCGAACCCCGCGCAGGGACGGAGTATGCCTCCAATGACTTCGCCGGACACCACGGAAGCAGTTCCGCCGGACGAATTCGTTCTTGCGTCGCGCGGACTGCGCAAGACTTTCACTACCGGCGGGAAAAATCTCGAAGTTCTGACCGACGCCAACCTGGAATTGCGCGAAGGAGAGATGGTCGCCATCGTCGCTCCGTCAGGAGCTGGCAAAAGTACGTTGCTGCATTTGCTCGGTGCGCTAGACACTCCAACAAGCGGTACAGTATACTTTGAAAATAAAGCGATTGAAACGAATCAAGACGCGGCTCTGGCGGAATTTCGCAATCGAGCCGTGGGGTTTCTCTGGCAAAGGCATCAACTGCTGCCGGATTTTACGGCCGCAGAGAACGTAGCGATGCCCTTGCTGGTGCGCGGAGAACCACAGCCAGTCGCGCTCGAAACAGCGCGTAAATGGCTGGCGGAGGTTGGGCTGCAGGATCGAGCCGAACACCGTGCGGGAGAACTTTCGGGCGGGGAACAGCAGCGTGTTGCGATTGCCCGGGCGCTCGTCACTGGGCCGCGCGTGCTGCTGGCGGATGAACCGACCGGAGATCTGGACGAGCAGAATGCTTGGGCCGTGTTCGAGTTGCTGGAACGGTTGCATCGCACCCATCGCCTAACGTCGCTCATCGCGACGCACAACCTGGCGCTGGCGGCAAAATGCGACCGTGTGGTGGGACTGGAACATGGCGTTCTGCGGACTCGCTCGGTGAAAGCCGAAGCGACGGGGACCCCCGGGGGAGAAGCGAGCTAACGTGTTCGAACGATATACAGAAAAAGCGCGACGCGTCATCTTTTTTGCCAGGTACGAAGCCAGCCAGTACGGAAGCCCGTACATCGAAACCGAACATCTCTTGCTCGGCTTGATGCGCGAGGACAAGGCGCTGGCCAACCGCTTCCTTCGCCAGCAGGGCTCGATCGAATCCATCCGCAAGGAAATCGAAGCCCGCATCACCATCCGCGAGCGCATTTCCACGTCGGTGGAAGTGCCGTTGAGCGCGGAGTGCAAGCGCATCCTGAACATGGCGGCGGAAGAAGCGGAGCGCCTGGGCCACAAGCACGTCGGCACGGAACATCTGCTGCTCGGAATTTTGCGGGAAGAAAAGTGCTTCGGCGCGGAAATCCTGATGGAGCGCGGACTGCGACTTTCGGCCCTGCGCGAAGAGCTTTCACGCACCACGGGCGAGAAGACCACTGCGTCACGCCCTAAGGAAACTTCGCTTCTGTCGGAATTCAGTCGCGATCTGACGCAAGCCGCCACCGAAGGATCACTCGACCCGCTCGTCGGTCGCGAAGGCGAAGTCGAACGTGTCATTCAGATTCTGTGCCGTCGCACGAAAAACAATCCGGTCCTGATCGGCGAACCGGGCGTTGGCAAAACGGCAATAGTCGAAGGACTGGCGCAGCGAATTTCCGATGGTGATGTTCCTCCCTTCCTGGCTGACAAGCGAATTCTTTCCCTGGACTTATCCTTAATCGTTGCGGGTACCAAATATCGCGGCCAGTTCGAAGAGCGCCTCAAGACCATCATGAAGGAATTGATGGAGAGCCAGAACTCCATCGTCTTTATCGACGAGCTCCACACCCTTGTCGGAGCAGGTTCGGCGGAAGGCTCGCTGGACGCCGCGAATATCCTGAAGCCGGCGCTTTCCCGCGGCGAAATCCAATGCATCGGAGCAACCACTCCGGGCGAATATCGCAAGTCGGTGGAAAAAGATCGTTCTCTCGAGCGGCGCTTCCAAGCCGTGAAAGTTCCGGCCCCCAACGAAGAAGAAGCCATCCAGGTCATCAGCGGCGTCCGCGAACGCTATGAAAAATTCCACGCCGTCAGCTACACCGATGAAGCCCTGCGCTACTCTGTTTACCTTTCGAACCGCTACATCCCCGACCGCTTCTTACCCGACAAAGCCATCGACCTGATCGACGAAGCAGGCGCGCGCGTAAAATTGCGCCAGGCTTCCGTGCCGGAAGAAGTCGCCGAAGTCCAGAAGCGCGTGAAATTCATCACCCACCGCATGGAATCCGCCATCGCGGCCCACGAATTCGAAAAGGCACGCTTCTATTCCGAAGAAGAGCGCAAAGAAAAAGAAAACCTCCGCGTCCTCCGCGAACGCTACAAGCTGGACGACGCTTCCACCGGCATCGTCACGCGCGAAGACATCGAGGAAGTCGTGTCCCGCTGGACGGGCATCGCCGTCACCTCCATCAAGGAAGACGAGCAGCAAAAGCTTCTCCGCATTGAACCCGAGCTCCACAAGCGCGTCATCAGCCAGGACAAGGCCATCACCGCTCTGGCCCGCGCCATTCGCCGCAGCCGCGCGGGCTTGAAATCGCCTTCGCGTCCGGTCGGCTGCTTCTTCTTCCTGGGGCCCACGGGCGTCGGCAAGACGGAAGTGGCGCGCCGCCTCGCCGAGTTTCTCTTCGGCTCGGAAAAATCGCTGGTGCGCTTTGACATGTCGGAGTTCATGGAAAAGCACTCCGTATCAAAATTGATAGGTGCACCCCCAGGCTACGTCGGCTACGAAGAAGGTGGCCAGTTGACCGAGCGCGTGCGCCGGACCCCGTATTCGGTTATATTGTTGGACGAGATTGAGAAAGCGCATCCCGACCTTTTCAACATTTTGCTTCAGGTGTTTGAGGACGGGCAGTTGACCGATGGTCTCGGAAATACGGTTGATTTCCGCAACACCATCATCATCATGACCTCCAATATCGGCGCGCGGCATTTGCAGAAGCGCACCTCCATCGGGTTCCAGGCGGGAATCGACGAAGCCAGCCTGCGAAGTATGGAAGACCTGGTATTGGGTGAAGTGAAGCGCGCGTTCAACCCGGAGTTTCTCAACCGGTTGGACGAAGTTATCCTCTTCAATCCATTGGGTGACGAAGATCTGCTCCGCATTATCGATTTGCTCGTCGGCCAGTTGAATGACACACTCATTCACCGGCAAGTGCAAGTAGTGCTGTCGCCCGAAGCAAGGCAGTGGATTCTTGAGAAGACGTGCGCGGACCGCAATTACGGAGCGCGTCCGTTGCGCAGGGCTCTCCAGAAATACGTGGAAGACCCGCTCTCCGAATCTCTGATCCAGGGGGGAATTCAGAGACCTGCAACATTGCAGATTTACGTTGCCGGGGAAGGTCTCGCGTTCCGGCCTGTTGGTGAGGCAACCCCAGTCGTCCACTAGCGAATCTGACGCAACACGTGTGAACGCGAAACGGTTTGGCAAGAGTGGAAACCGTCGCGCGTGGTACGCGCTACCAGCCCCACCGGGCCTGGCGGGAGAATAATAAATTGAATTTGGGGGCGCGGCCTTGAGATTCTCAATGGCCGCTAATCGGAAAGTCTGTGTCTTCGCGGAGATGAACCTGGCGCGTTCGGCGCGGGCGGGTGTCTCCTGGCGACCCGTAATTCTTCTGGCGCTGCTTTCGTACTTTTCTCCTGCTTTGATTCAGGCGGGGGCCGCAGGGTTAGAAGAAAAAACGGTCGTGGAGCATGATCATTACCTCTTTCACGCCAACCTGGATCTGAACTCCCTCACGGAAAAGGTGGACCAGTTCCCGCCGGACGAAACCGTCCCAGCGCAGGCTGCCGGCAATTATGTGATCGACCGCATTGAGTTCACGGGGAACCGCCGCATTCGCAAGGACACGCTGACAGCCCGTATTTTCAGCCGAGAGGGTGATCCCTACAACGAAGAAACTCTCCGCCGCGACTTCCAGGCGCTCTGGAATACACAATTTTTTGAAGACGTGAAATTGCGCATCGAAGATTCGCCCACCAAGCCGAACGGAAAAGTAATCGTGTTCGAAGTGACGGAGCGCCCGGTGATCCGGCGCATTCGGTACGACGGCATCCATTCCATCTCGGAATCCGACATTCTGGACCGTTTCAAGGACAAAAAGGTCGGTTTGACTGTGGAAAGCCAGTTCGACCCCACCCGCATCAAAAAAGCTGAGGTGGTCCTCAAGGATTTGCTGGGCGAGCACGGTCGGCAATTCGCCACTGTCACCCCGCAATACGAGCGCATTGCCTCCAGCAACGCCGTGATTCTCGTCTTCAAAATCGAAGAAGGCCCCAAGGTCAAGGTGGGCGAGATCCAGTTCACAGGGAATCATGCCTTCAGCCGCCGCAAGCTCATCCGCGCCATGCACAACGACCGGCCCTATGCGATCCCGCTGAAGATCACCGAAATAAACGTGATGTCCAAGACTTACGACCACGACAAGCTGATCGAAGACATCGAAGTCGGCATCCGCGGCCTCTATCAAGACAACGGATATTTCAAGGTGCTCGTAAAAGACCCGATCCTGGAAAACGTCGACACCAACGGCTGGCGCTGGGGTGTCCCCGTCGTGCTGGGCCGCTCCAGCGGCAAGGCCGTCAACATCACCATCCCGATCGAAGAAGGCAACAAGTACACGATGGGCACCATCCGCATCGCCAGCAGCGACCCGGACAAGGCGCTCTCGCTGAAGGTGGAAGCCTTGAAGGGTGCGTTCCCCCTGAAACAGGGCGACGTCTTCTCCACCGCGAAAATCCGCAAAGCGCTCGAAGACTACACAAAAATCTACGGGCAATACGGCTTCATCGATTTTGTGCCCACGCCGGAAACGGACATCGACGAAGCGGCCAAAAAAATCGACGTCACCATGAAGTTCGATGAAGGCAAACAGTATTACGTCCGCCGCATCGACTTCAGCGGCAACACTACTACCCGTGACAAAGTCATCCGCCGCCAGTTGCTGCTCGACGAAGGCCAGCTCTTCAACAAGCGCGCCTGGGAGTTGAGCGTCCTCCGCATCAACCAGCTCGATTATTTTGACAAGCTGGACCCAGACAAAGCCGTCGAAATCAAGCGCAACCAGAAACAAGGTACGGTGGATCTGCTGCTGAAGCTACATGAAAAAGGCAAGCAGTCCATCGGCTTGCAGGGCGGCGTCAGCGGCCTGGCCGGCGGATTCATCGGCCTCACTTATCAGACCAACAACTTCCTCGGCCTCGGCGAAACGCTCACCCTTTCCGCGCAAATCGGCCAATACCAGCGCAACCTCATGTTCGGTTTTACGGAACCATACTTGTTCGATCGCCCGATCAGCAGCGGCTTCACCATATTTTCCACTCTCTACAAATTCAATCAGGCGCAGCAGGCCGCGCAACTCACCGGCCAGCAGGTCAGCATCAACCCGCAATTCATCCAGGACTACAACCAGAACAGCACCGGCTTCACCACGTTTGCGAACTACGCGCTCAAGAAACACGTTTTCACGCGCGTCGGAATCACCTACGGCCTTACGCGCACCAACATTTCCACCTATAACCAGTCCTCGGAACTTCTCTTCACCCAATTGCAATATGGCAGTCTCGCCGGGCCAAGCGCGCTCAACGGAATTATCGCCAGCACGGTTACGGGCACCATCAGCTACAACACCATCGACAATCCGATCAACGCCACCCACGGCAAAAGCTATTTTTATTCCCTGTCCTTCACCGGCGGGCCCATCGGCGGCAACGTAAACACCATCACCAACACCGGCGAGTTTAAGTATTTCCATCCCATCAATCACCGGCGTAACGCGGTTGGCGTCAGATTTCTGGGTGGATTTACCACCGGATATGGCGGAAAAGAAATACCCCCGTACAGCCGGTTCTACCTGGGCGGCGAAAATGACCTGCGCGGTTTCGACATTCGCGCCGTTTCCCCGGTCACCTACATCCCGAACTCGGTCAACCAGACAATTTCGGTGTCGGGCAGGGCGCTCAACGTGCCGGTGCTGCTCAAATCGATTACGTTCCCGGGCGGCGACACCCAGGGCGTAATGAACCTCGAATACCGTATTCCGATCGCCGGGCCGGTCGCGATGTCTCTGTTCAACGACATCGGCACGGTTGGAGTCTTGCGCAAGGGCGGACTGCTGCTGTCGTCCACCGGCATCGACAACATCAATAATTTGTTCCCGCTGGCCAACCAGCAGGCCCAATTGCAGATCGCGCCTGGCACCAACTTCAAGCTGCGGGATTCCGCGGGCATCGAGTTCATCGTCAATCTTCCGATCGTTCAAGCGCCCTTCCGGATCTATTACGCGTACAACCCGCTGCGCATTCACCAGACGTTGTATGCGCCAAACGCCCAGATCAACGGCCGAAATCTGGCCCTGCAGTGCCAGGCCGCCGGAATGACGAATCCGCTCTTCCCGTTTAATCCGGATAGCTGGCAGACCAGTTGCAACACGGCGGTGGTGACCGCCGTCGGCCCGATTTTCGCGCCTTCGGGGCTGAACTACTTCGAACCGAAGACGACGTTCCGCTTTACGGTAAGCCGCACCTTCTAGGAGGCTGTTGAAAGAATCTTTATTCTTTAGGAGGCGGGGGCTTCAGCCCCCGCGTACAGGGGATAGAGAATATGGGCTTTCGCGGTTTTTGCGTCCGCCGGTTTCTGGCGGAAGCCCCTGAAGAAAGGCCTTTGGCAGTTTTTCAGCAGACTGCTAGAGGCGAGGCGGGATGCGAATTTCAAGTTGCGAGATTGCTTGGGAACGCCCGCGGAAACTTTCCGCGGTGATTTCACGGGGGAGATGTCATCCATGAGTTGGCGAATGGCAAGAAATTCGATTCTGGCGGTATGTGCTGCTGGCGCGGCGATCGTGATGTCCGGTTGCGGCAGTTCCAGCGCGAACGTTGTGACGGTTTCCGTCGTGCCGAGCGAAGTCTCCGTGCTCGCCGGCCAGGTGCAAAACTACACCGCGACGGTGGGTGGATCCACAACGCTGACGGTGACTTGGACGTGTACCTATATATTTGTGCCGCTTCCGACGACGGCAACTCCCAATCCGGTTGCTACAAAGGCAGCCCCCTGCACATCGGGCCAAACTGTTAACGGTGGAAGCATCGGGACGTTCACCACAAGCTCCACCAATGGTTCGAACGTCCTTACCTACACCGCTCCTTCGCTCGGCAGCTTTCCCAACCCGATTCCTCAAGTCACGTTTACCGCGGCTGCAGATGCGGACAAGAAGAAGACGGGGACCGGAATCGCCGACCTCGACTCCGGTATTCGCGTCTCAATCCTTCCTTTGACGGCAACCGTGCCGGTGGGAATCGCAATTCCCCAAACAGCTTCCTTCAACGCCTCCTTGCTCAACACGAATCCATCCACCGTTGCTTTCAAACTGGTGCAGCAGAACACCAGTTCTAAGAACACCCTCGATCAATCCCCAAATCCCTTGTCGGACACGTGCGACCCCACCTGCGGCACCATCGACAAGAACGGAACCTATACCGCGCCGGGGACATTGCCGACTGCCACGACACCCGCGGGGGGAGCGTCGCCCACAACGGTAAGTGTGGTTGCCTACTCGACTCAGGACACGATTCACTTTGCCATCGCGACAATCACGCTGGTCAATGCAACTACCAACCCCGTCAGCTATTCCGGCCTCTACCCGCCTAGCGTTGCCGCCGGTGGAATTCTTCAGGATGTGTTTCTGGATGCGAAAAACCTCTTGAACACGACGCAAATTAATTTCGTCCCCCCAACCGCTGCCGCGAACCTCACCGCGTCTTCCGGAAACCCCCTCAGCTCGACGCAAATCTTTACCATTCCCATCTCAACTTCCTATTGCACTCCAAGCGCAACGAACGTGACCCCGGTGGTCAATTGCGATGCCTCCATCATGACGCGCGTCCGCTTGCAGGCCCCGCAATTGGCAGCCGCGGAGCCGGATCCGGATCATCCCGCCTGGATCATGATGCCAAGTATCCCGAGTATCCCGGGTGAGCCGCCGCCTACATTGCCCGCGCAGTGCCTGTTGGTTCCGGTCCCGAAGGATTCGCCGACGGCGATTGCCTGTCAACTGCACATTCTGAACGCCAGTCCTGCCTTGGTATCCGCGGTCCCCGATAGTTTCCCGCAAGTATCGGGCCTGGGCACCATCTCCCTCGGAGCGATTGGCGGCTATTACGGTTCTACCGGCGGCCTGGTGAACCTGACATTCAACGATCAGGCGACCCTTGTGAACACTTCCTCGTCCGGTCCCAGATCGTTGTTCGGAACAAAAGACAACGGCCAGCTTCCCAATCCCGGCCTTTACGAAGTCTCTATCACCAGCAGCAGCACGCAGGGAACGCCGCCGATGTTCCCGAGGACAACAACCAACGTTGCCGTGCAGCCCAATTTCGCAACTTTTACTCCCAATCAGCCAAGTGCAGCGCCCCAGAATTGCACCTTTCCACCCCCACCGCCGCCTCCGTCGCTGCCACCGGTCTTTCCAGCTTGCACCCTGCTCAATGGCGCTGGGAATCCAGCGCCAAGCGCTATGGCGCTGAATTCCGTGGCGCAGTACGCCGTGATTGCCGAACAGGGCACCAGCGCCCTCCAACTGGTGGATTTAAGCTCCGGCACGCCTGTGCAGTTGGGGAACCCCGTACCACTGGCTGCGGTCAGCGCCACTTCGCCCGCGCCGACTGATATCGCGATCGATAATCAATTGAGCGTAAACGGCGGCGACTTGGGAGTCATTGTCGGGAGTGCCGACAGCACCCTCTATCTTTATTCCATTACTCCTCACGGACCGACGCCTTTGCAATTCGTTAAATCCTTCACCCTGGACCTTCGCACCCTTCTGCAGGAACCCAGCGCGACGGGCCTGCCAACGCCTTATGCCGTCGGTGTGGATCCGGGCACGCACTTGGGCGTGGTTGCGTACAGCAACACCAACATCGGATTCATTGTGGACGTGAATCCAAATCTGGACGGAACCGATACCCACACCTGCTTTGTTTCGGGACAAACCCCGCCCTGCGTCATTGCGCCGACTTCGGTCAACACCGGGCCAACACCCCGGGTGGTCATGCAGCCGCAAGTCCCACTGGCGTATGTAACCCCGGGCGGCGGCTTTGGCTCCACGTCGGTCGTCGATCTTTTGCAGCAAGGCGTAAGCGTCCAGATACTGCCCGCTTCCACGACCGGTCCAACCGGCGCGACGCGCACCGCAGGTATCACCACCATCCGAACCCAGTCCGCGCACGGAATCAATCCGATTCTGGGCGGCACGGTGATTATTTCCGGTGTCACCACCAATACGGCAAACTCCAACTTCAACGGAACCTTTCAAATCATTCAGGTCATTGATCCGTTCACCTTCACCTATCCGCAGACCGGGCAGCCGGACGACACCGAAACGAATACGTCCACTGCACTGGGTACCGTCCAGTATGGCGTCCCATTCTTCTCGTTCAGCACCTCGGCCAATGTTTCCGGAGCGGCGATCAACCCGGTTACCCGCACGTTTGCGTATGCCGACTTCAACCAGGCTGCCGCTCAGATCGGGTTTATCAGCACGCTCGATCAGACCCTGACCTCGCTGAGCCTGAGCGCAGGTAGCTGCAACGGATGCACTCCCTCTCCGGCCGGTGCGCCGGAGCGTGGTTTCCGCGCGGTGGCATTTGATCCCTTTACTAACGTGCTGGTAGCCTTCAATCCGAGTGAAAACTCGGATACCAACTCCGCGGGGAACGAGATTTCGCTCATCAATCCGGGCGGCCCGACGCCCAACGGAGGCACCAGTTTTCCGTACCGGATCATCGCCGCCATTGATACGGGACAAGTGGGCACGGGCTCGTATACTCCCACGGGGCAAACCGTGGCGGTCCCGGTGTTTGGAGCGATGGCCTACGATCCCAGAACTAAATTTATCCTGGTGGCCAACGCCGGCAGCAACACCCTGACGTATATGAATCTGGACCCCGGCAACACTTTCCAGAAGACCCATATTCAGGCCTTGCTCCTGAAAGACAACGTCCCGGCATATGGCGTTCCAGTGGCGCAGCCGGTGCTTGGCTCTCTCGCTCCCTCAACGTCGTGCAGCCTCACCGACCCGAAAAAACCCTGTATGCCACAAGCTGTCAGATCGGGTCAATCCGCGAATCTCCGAATCCTTGGGCAGGGTTTCACGGCCGGAGGCCCGCCAGTGGTACGCCTCGATGGTTTCACCAGCATCACTCCTCCGGGAGCGACGACGCCTACGCCGCTTCCGGCTCCCACGTCTGTGACCGACAGTGAAATCGACATCACCATTCCGGCGGCGTTCCTCTTCACGCCGCACGATTACGCACTCGATGTGCAGACCAATTCGGGCGGCACCACCTCCAACTCCATCGATTTGCATGTTGTCGGAATTCTGGACCTGGCCAGCACTTGCGCCCCCACGGCCGCTTCGCCGCAAGGGCCGGAGGGCGTGGCGATTGATGAATCGCGCCAGATCGCTCTGATTACCAACTTCTCCTGCAACACCGTCTCGGTAATCGCGATCAACCCTTCCGGCTTTGTGAAAAAAGACGCCAGCGTGGCGCCGTTTGGCACGATTCTCGGCTCCGTCACCGTAGGCAAAAATCCGATCGGCATCGGCGTCATCCCGCGCATGGGCTTGGCCGTCGTGGCGAACAACGGAGATACGCCAAACGGCACGGCGCAGATTATTGACATCACCAATCCCGAATCTCCGGCGATTGTCAGCTGGCAGGTGACATCTGGAACGACCACGACTACCGCGAACACCGTGGCCGTCGGACTTGCTCCGCTCGGCGTGGCCATCGATCAGGATCGCGCCCTCGCCCTCGTGGCCAACGGGGGTTCGAACACCCTGTCCTCCATCGACCTGACAGTCTTGGTCCCCTCCGACCCGACCTCCACCACGGGCATCGTCGGCCACGTGATGGGCGTTCCCGCGGCAACCATGATTGGACTCAGCGGCCCGCCTTCTGCGATTGCCGTCGATCCCAACCGCGCTATTGCCGTTGTAACCAGCCTACAAAGTCCCGGCACCACCAGCGTCACCGGAGGTTTGGACGTGGTGCTTTTGTCCACGAACCCTCCCATCAAGAGTTCCACCGCTTCCATCTCCTCACTGTCTGCCAGTGTCACCGGCATCGCCTACGACCCGGCGCCCAATCCCGCGGTCTTCTACGCCACTTCGACGCAGCAGAATGCCATCTATTCGTTTAACCCGGACATTGGCTCGGTCCAGACCATTCGCGTCGGTATCAATCCTTATTCGGTCGGATACAACTATCAGACCGGCACTATGCTTACGATCAACTCCACCTCGAACTCCAGTTCAGTGGTGGATTCGCAGAACTTGAAAACGCGGCAGACCTTGGGAATCAGCAGCATGTCCCAGTTCGCAATCGCCGTGGATAACTTCACGAATACTGCCGTGATTGTCGATCAGAACAACAATCGCGTCGTCTTCCTGAATCTGCCGAAATAGCAAAGGCCGCGCGGCGAACCGCGGGCCGGGCGGGATACCGTTTGCAGCGGTCTTCCGTGCTCAGCTATACTGTTCGCTTTGCGTAGGGGCGGTTTGGGCTGCGGGAGCTTGCAGGGAAGATCTTGTCCCGTTTCCCCAGGGGCATTGAAAGAATTTGACCGGTTACCGGTTAAGTAGACCAAGGCTTGCCAGTCTTAATGGCGTTGGCCGCCAGAGACCAGGCAGAGCCAGGATGAATAAGGAGAAAACAGTGAATTCAGGAAACATCATTCGTGTGGCTGCGGCGGCCACGTTGTGCCTGCTGGGCACCGTATCCGTTCGCGCTCAGGGCGCAGCACCGGCAGGCGGGGCTAGCGCAGGCAAGATTGGCGTTTTGAACGTCCGTCAAGCCATCGTGACCACCGCGGAAGGCAAGCAGGCTTCAGCGGAACTTCAGTCGCAGTTCGCTCCACGGCAGAACGAGATGGAAGCCCTCAACAAGCAGATCAACGATATCCGCCAGCAACTCGCCGCCAACCAGACCACCTGGAGCGACGAGCAGAAGAACAAGGCCCAGACCCAGGGACAGCGTCTCGCCGCTCAGCTCGATCGCAAGAACACCGAACTGCAGACAGACGTCAACGATGCGCAAGGCGAAGTGGTGGACCGCATCGGCCGCAAAATGATGGAGGTTCTGGATCGCTACTCGCGTGAGAACGGATTCGTCGCGGTGTTCGATTCCTCCGCACAGAGCTCGCCGATTATCTACGCTTCCAACAACATCGACATCACCCAGGACATTATCCGCCTCTACGATCAGCAGTATCCGCTGAAGGGTGGCTCCGCCCCGGCAACCCGGCCGGCATCCACGCCGAAACCCGCTGGCGCTCCGGCAACCACTCCGAAGCCAACCACGCCTCCAGCCTCTAAGCCGTAACTCCAGGTTGGATTAGCATTTCGGAAACCAGGGCCGCCGCAAGGCGGCCCATTTTATTTTTGAGCCCTTATTGTTCTACAGTCTGTTTGGATCCCCTGCGGGAGTAGCCTGGATCGAAGGGGGCGCCGGCGGATCCTTCGGCTTGCCGACTTTGTGGTTGGTATCTACCCCGAACAACATGTAGTCCGTCAAATAATGCTTGTGATGATACCGGTGGCCGTGCAGTTCCATGTACATCTCCGCGCTCCACGGCAGCCACAGAGTCGTGTTAGTGGAATTAAAACTCACAGGACCGTAGTCCACAAGCAAATGGTCGCGAGTGAGGCCGAGCAACTGAACCGGCTCCAGCAGATCGGTTTCGATCCGCAGCACATCGAAACTGGTGGACGAGAGCCAGATGCGGCCCTTAATAGTTATCAGAAAGAGTTTCCCATCGCGCTGCCACTGGCGGACTGCCGTGGCGGAGTTCTTGCTCTCCTGAAACCGGATTTGCCAGGTGGCCTTTCCGCGGACGCTGGCCAAGCCTTCGCATTGATAGCTGAACTCTCCCCTGACCGCAGGCTGCAGTATCGATACCCCCAGATTATTAAGGCCGGTCGTCGCCAGCGACGTCGGAAAACCGGAGTTGCTGCCGGTGGCACGTCTGTCTTCGTCAAGGAAAAAGGAATCTCCGTTGAAGGGACTGACAAAAACGATGTAGGAAAAATCGCGCGACTTGACGGGGCCCGGCCTGCCGAGCCGATCGATTTCCTGATGATCAATGTGTTCCGTGGCCGTAAATTTTTCGAAATTTTGCAATTGCGATTTCAAGCGGTGCTGCGCGCGCAGCAGGATGTCTTCCGCGCTGCAGGGGGCGTTTTCCGCCAACGGGAACTCGCGGCTGTCAATGTCCGGCGGAGCCCACGGCCGCTCGTTGGCAGGTAACAATTCAACCCGGAGAGTGTTTGGGACCGGCAGGTTTGCCAGCGGAGCGGGCTCCGATGAGGCAGCAACGGCAGCCCGCGGCGTAGACAGCGAAGCAATGCGTTTCTTGGCTTCTGTCGCACTGGGGTCATCGGGAAATTTGGCCACAAGCTCCTGCCACGTGGTTTGCGCTTCCGCCAGTTTTCCTTCCGCCTGCTGGATTTCTCCAAGCAGAAGGCGCGCGCCTCCCCCCTTTTCACGTCCCAGTTCTGCCGCGCGCCGCGCGTGGGTCTCTGCATCCGCCGCGCGGCCTGCCTTCGCATAGGCAGCGGCGAGAAGCAGATGAGTCCTCCATCCAGCGCCATTCTTGAGGAATGCTTTTTCCAATGTGACGATTGCCGCCGCAGTTTCACTGTTGCGGAGCTGCAATTCGCCCAGGGCAAGCAGCGTTCGCTCGTGTGTCGGATCAATCGCCAGGGCATGTTCGAAATTCTGTCGCGCGACGTCAACGTGGTTCAATCCCAGCTCCGCGGTGCCGAGCAGATAGCTAAGTTCGGGATTTCCCGGGGCCATTGCGAATCCCTTCGTGAAATGAGCCTTCGCTGATTCGAATTGGCGTTTGCGCAGGGCCTCGAGACCCTTGTCAATCTCCCCCTGGAGTTTCGGCGACATGACAATGCCTTTGGCTGGAGGGCCCAGTGAATTCTTGTCGGATTGCGGAATCATGTACAGGTACACCTGCATCGTTGACCCGATGGCGTTCAAAGTCACGACTTCCGTGGTGGACTGGTAACCGGGATAAGCTGCCTCAATGTCGTAATCGCCCGGAGGCAGTCCGTCAAAGGTGGCGACGGAAGCGCCGCGCGTGGTGGCCGTCTGGTGATAGCTGCCGACGCTTGCGACCAGCGTGACAATCGTGGCGCCTTCCATCGGAACCCCGCTGGTGTCGCGAACATTAACTGAAAGGCTCACGGTCGCTGCCGAATTGGCGCCCAACTGGCCTGCGCGGCTCGTCGGTCTCTGTGCATGGGCTGCAAAGCCGCAAAGCAGGCAAAATAGTAGGATGCTTGCACAAGCAACAGGAGGCCTGGCAAGCGCGAACAGACTGGGCCTGAAGTAAACCATGGTGACCTTAAGGCAGCGGAAGACGTACCGATACAGTACGCAGGAGGAGCCGCGTCGTCAAGCCGTCGGACATTCCTGGCACCGGGGCCTCACCCGGAAAATGCTCTTTGTTAGGGCACGCGCCGCGATTGGAATTAGTCTTTATATTGCATTGAGTTAAACGGAAATGCAGGCGGGCAGAACACGGCTCACTGCCCGGGAAGGACGGGCTTCTCGGCGCCTAAGCCCTAAGGTACCTTGCATTTACCTTGCTCCCGGAATATACTCATTCTTCGCTCTGAATCGGGTCGCACCATGAAGTGGGCGCAAGCCCACTTTTTTGTTGCCGCCGGCGGTGCTGAGCTTTCGACCGGCTTAGGCCGTGGAGTCTTCGCGTGAATTTGGAAAAGGTCCGCGAGGCCGCTGAACGCGTTGCTCGTTCGCTTGGCCTGGAAGTCGTGGATGTCGAATGGAAGATCGGCAAGCAAAGGTTTCTAAGGGTGTACATCGACAAGGTGCCCCCCGCGAAACCCGCCGAGGCGATCGAGGGTGAAGAGGAAGAAGCGCCGAGTCCTTACCCGAAAATCAGCCACGCCGATTGCCAGCGCGTGAGCCAGCAACTCAGCGTCATTCTTGACGTCGAAGAATTGATTACCGGGCCGGGCTACGTCCTGGAAATCAGTTCCCCGGGAATGGACCGCGCGCTGACCAAAGCCGCGGATTTCGAACGCTTCACGGGGCGCTTGGCGAAAATTTCGACGGCCGAGCCGGTCGGCGAAGCAAAATTTTTTGAAGGAAGGCTCCGGGGTTTTGCGGACGGAAATGTCCGCATGGAGTTGAAAGGAAAAGAAGCGCGAATCGTGGAGATACCGCTCGGCGCGATTCGGAAGGCGAACCTGGTCGTGGAGTTTTAGGAAAGCGAAATGGCGAATCTGCTCTATCAACAAATCGAGATGTTGAGCCGGGAAAAGCACATC
>Ga0210407_10000341_pt1 | contig 55145 bp, 38 predicted proteins | sample IncBWC27MmetaG_FD_150860 | JGI IMG/M metagenome (GOLD analysis project Ga0210407, IMG submission 150860) | Forest soil microbial communities from Barre Woods Harvard Forest LTER site, Petersham, Massachusetts, United States - Inc-BW-C-27-M | ecosystem: Environmental > Terrestrial > Soil >...
TCTTGTCGGAGTGAAAAGTAATGTAGGGATCATCCTTGACGTTGAAGAAGTCTTTGCCTTTCAGCTTGCCGTCCTTCATCCCGCTTCCGGTATTTACGGTGTCCGCCTGAATCTTAATATCCATCACGCCAGTCGAAACATCCGTGGATGGAAATGTTAGCGTTGCGTCCCATTTCTCGAATACACCCTCTAGGGCCACCGACGCCTTCACGGAGAAGTCGATCTTGCTCAGTTCCGGCGTAATCTTGAATACGGGAGCCTGGGCCCGAGTTAACGACGGAAGCACGGCGGAAGCTACGAGGCAGAAAACGGCTAATCTCATGGGATTCCTCCTGAACAGAAAAAATCTGTCAACTTCGACGCCATGATGCTTTCATTTGTATCCACCCGTTACCATTGTCAGAAATGACAAGCCGGCGGACCCGAAAGGATTGCTTGCCGCTGCTTGAGTACATGGCTTTTTGAAGCTAATCAGAGCAAACTTCTGCATGTCGACTGCTCTCCACCACTTGGAACGGCTTGGTTGCACCGCTCGCTACTGTCCGGCAGCCCAGAGTCGGAAACAGTTGTGGGTGGGAAGGGCGTCACAAAAAACTTGGGTGACACGGCCGATAATTTTGATATAGTGCAGCTAGGTAGTTGGTTGGATAGTCGGCCGATGCTGTATGCACCGAAGTGAACATCTGACCTTGATCTGCTAGGGAATCTCCACCGCCTACGGAGTATCTCTAAGGCCCTCTGAGTTAAGTTGATCAGGAGTGCGCTTCTTCCCGCCCAATAGTCCGATCTCTTGCTTAAATTGTCTTTGTGTTTCTGTGTTGAAGTCGTGTGACCGCTCGATCGCGCAGAGCCGGTATGCGCCTCCTAATCCTGTTGCACCTCTTCGCACGGCAAAGTAGGTGGGGTGCAGCCATGGGCCAGGAGGCAAGCCATGGAACGCAAAAATAGCGGTTCCCGATGGAACATCGCGAACCTGAGTTTGCGATTCCACACACTCCTCCTATCGTGCCTGCTAGCTGTGTCCTGTTACGCCGCTGCAAGACTTGGAGGAATCTTAATCATAACGGAGCCCCAAGCGCTCTGGCCTCTCTGGCCTGGGTGCGCGCTCCTTGTCTCCGTCCTGTTGCTATCACCAAAGAAAATCTGGCCGATTCTTCTTCCAGCGGGCTTGGCAGGGTTTCTTCTCTACGACTTGCAAGCCGGCGTGTCGTATCCCGCCATTGCCTGGCTCATTCTGGCCGATGTTGTCGAGATTCTCGTGGTTGCCGGGGGTCTTAGCTATTGCCTGAATGGCGTGCCCCGCTTGAACAGCCTGAAAGCCCTCGCCAAGTATTCCTTCTTTACGCTGCTCCTGGGGCCGCTCGTCGGATCGCTCATTGGCCTCCACGGCCTGAATGGGGACCATTGGATCAGCTGGAGGATGAGTTTTCTTTCGGAGGGATTGGCGTTTCTAACGATAACGCCCGCTATTCTTGGTTGGGTTGGCCACTCCCGGGCAGGGGTACCTCCCTCTCGTAGCCGTTACTTGGAAGCAATACTGTTGTTCACCGTGACCATTTCCTTGAGCTATTTCATCTTCATCGCTCGCCAAAAAGACCTTGTGCCGTCGCTACTTTATTCTCTCGTGCCATTTCTGCTCTGGTCCGCTTTACGTTTCGGCACCACGGGCGCCGGCACCTCCGCCTCCATAGTTGCCTTATTCTCTATTTGGGGTGGGGTCCACGGTCCCGGACCGTTCAACGGAATGGACTCGATCAATAACGTGCTCTCGCTCCAGCTATTCTTGCTGTTCACTGCGGCACCCTTCATGGTTCTGGCGGCCCTTGTAGAAGAGCATGAGCACGACGCATTGGTACTTCGCGAAAGTGAGAAACGCTTCCGGCTGGTGGCAGATAGTTCGCCGTCGTTGATCTGGATGTCCGGAACGGACAAACTTTACACCTTTTTCAATCGGGGTTGGTTGAAATTTACGGGCAGAACTATGGAACAAGAATTGGGTGACGCGTGGCTCTCGGGAGTGCATCCAGACGACCATCACGACTATGTTCGTCTCTACTCTGCATCGTTCGACGCTCGCGTCGACTTTGAACTCGAATACCGTCTTCGACGCTTCGATGGAGAGTACCGCTGGCTGGTTGATTTTGGCGTACCCAGATTTGATTCCGATGGTACGTTCCTTGGGTATGTTGGTTCCTGTATCGACATTACGGACCGCAAGACCTCCGAGGAATCCCTGCACGCTCTTTCTGGCCGCCTGATCAGCGCGCAGGAGGAAGAACGGGCCCGCATTGCAAGGGAGCTTCATGACGATTTCAGCCAGCGCCTGGCGCTCCTCGGCATTGGACTTGGACAGCTTATGAAAAAATTGTCACCGCAGGAAGTCGAGCAGCGCAAGAGCGTGCTGGAGATGCTGAGGGGAACCAAGGAGATGTCCGTGGACATTCACACCCTTTCCCATCAGCTCCATTCCAGCAAACTCGAGCACGTGGGTCTGGTGCCGGCCCTCCATGGCCTTTGTAAAGATTTTAGTCAGAAGTACAACATCGAAGTTCATTTCACCGAGTGCGAATGTCCCATCGACGTCCCTAAGGACGTGGCCTTGTGCCTGTTTCGAGTCGCTCAGGAAGCGGTTGGTAACGTAGTCAAACATAGCGGCGCCAAGAAAGCGCAGGTTGAAATTCGTACCAACTCCATTGGCATCGGCCTTCGCATTTCCGATCAAGGTAAGGGTTTTGACCCCGCCATTAAGAATCCTGCCGCTGGAATCGGGTTGATCGGGATGACTGAGAGGCTTCGGCTTGTCGGAGGCAGGCTTCTGGTAAAGTCCGAGACCAATTGCGGAGTAGAAATTTTGGCTGAAGTGCCATTTGCCATCCCCGTGAAGGAGGTACAGGTAAAATCATATGCCGCCGGAGCATAAAACCTCGATACGCCCCCGCGTACTTGTGGCGGATGATCATCAGATGCTGGTGGACGCGCTGAAGGGAATTCTGGAACCTCGTTGCGAAGTTGTGGGCATGGTGACCGACGGACGAGAGCTTCTGGAAGCGGCCGCCAAGTTGCAGCCTGACATCATCGTGCTGGACATAGCTATGCCTCAACTGAATGGCTTGGACGCCGCCCGGCACCTTAAACCCACGATGCCGAAAGTGAAATTTGTCTTCATGACCATGAATGAGGATCCCGACCTTGTCGGCGTGGCGTTTCGTGCGGGGGCTTCGGCATTTCTGCTGAAGCGAGCAGCGGCTTTCGAACTCATGGAGGCAGTTGAAAAGGTGCTCAAGGGCGGCTCCTATGTGACGCCCAGTGCCGCGGAGGGTCAGGCTAAGATCTCCCTGAGGGAGCCTAGAGCGCGAGAACATGTCGCGGAACCCACGCCCCGACAGCGGGAGGTCATTCAACTCTTAGCGGAGGGGCGTTCCATGAAAGAAGTGGCTTCTATTCTGCAGATCACCAAACGGACGGTTGCCGCCCATAAGTACGCTGTAATGGACCTCTTACAAATCAAAACGAATGCCGACCTGGTACAGTACGCCATCAAGCGCAGAATCATCTCCATCTAGTTCCCGCATCATTCTTCCCACACTGTAATTACTGCCAATAGGCAGCCGCCGGAATTGCGTGCATCTTGGTCATCAGAGTCCTGCTGCAAGGTGAATTTGTTTGGCTCCAGGCGAGAGATTCACTCTACACGCGGAACTTGTGCTTCATAATTGGTACATCACGTGGAACTGACGCACAGCTCGGGGGGTGAGCTCCCATGAGGCTCAGCCGCGTTGTATTGGCGGATGATGTTGCGCAAGTCTTGAGCGCCGTCTCTGCCCTCTTGAAGGAAAAATTCGAAATCGTTGCCATGGTGACCGATGGGCAAGCGGCCTTCGACGCAACGTTGGCGCTCGCACCTGATCTGGTGGTCCTGGATATCTCGATGCCCGGTTTGAGCGGAATCGAGGTCGCGAGGGAGCTCAAGAAGCGCGGCAATAAAGCCAAAATCGTATTTCTTACGGTTCACGAGGACTCGGACATTTTGGCGACTTGCTTCGCCGCGGGGGGGCTTGGCTACGTCGCGAAATTGCTGGTCGCGACCGACTTGGTTCCGGCGATGAATGACGCTTTAGCGGATCGTCCTTTCGTCTCGCGTTTTTCGCCCCCGCAAGACATTCCCAACGGCAAATCCTAACTCCAAGAAGGCTACTTCCTCCGTCCCGGAGTGTCCTCACGCGATTTAGGGTGTCACTTTTGACAATTCCATCCCCTGATCGTTGAGCGCAGCATCGGCCCACGTGAGAAGCTGCGTCGCGTATTTCAGGTGAGGAATCTGCCGCATCGTTTTTTAGCAAGTGGAAAAGAGGAGAGCGATTTATGAAGCGGAACGTAAGAGTGAGTCTTGTTTTGGCGACAGTGTTCACGATTCTGGGCTTGGCTGTGACTCCCGCAGTTTTTGCGCAACAGAAGAAGCCGAACATCATCGTCATCATGACGGATGATGTTGGCGTGTGGAATATCAGCGCCTACCATCATGGCTTGATGGGTGGCCGAACGCCCAACATCGACCGCATAGCTAATGAAGGGGCCCTCTTCACCGATTACTACGCCCAGCAGAGTTGTACTGCAGGACGCGCTGCGTTCATCACAGGACAGCATCCCTTCCGTACCGGCCTTTTGGCCGTCGGCATGCCGGGTGCGCCTCGCGGATTGCAAAAGGAAGACCCCACAATCGCGGAATTGCTCAAGCCACTGGGATACGCCACCGCACAAGTTGGCAAGAACCACCTCGGGGACCGAAACGAATTCCTGCCTACCGTCCACGGCTTCGATGAATTTTACGGAAACCTCTACCACCTCAATTCCGAGGAAGAGCCGGAAGACCCGGACTACCCCAAGAATCCCGCCTTTCACGAGAAGTTCGGTCCACGTGGAATGCTCCGGTGTGTTGCATTAACCTCTGACAACTCAGCGCCCGCAGACCCACGTTTCGGCGCGTGGGGTAAACAGAAGTGCGAAGATACGGGCCCGCTCACGTGCAAGCGCATGGAGACTGTCGAAGAAGACATGCTCCAAGTCTTTAGTGATTTTATGGACAGGTCCGCAAAAGGAGGGAGGCCGTTCTTTCTCTGGCACAATACCTCGCGCATGCACGTCTGGACACGCCTCAGTCCGCAGTGGGAAAACAAGAGCGGTTACGGTCTCTACGCGGATGGAATGATGGAACTCGATTGGGTCGTTGGCCAGCTTCTGAAGAAGCTAGATGATCTTGGCATCGCGAACAACACCATCGTTGTTCTCACGTCGGACAACGGTGCCGAAAAGTTTTCGTGGCCGGATGGTGGTACGGAACCTTTTCGCGGAGAAAAAGGGACGACCTGGGAGGGAGGATTCCGTGTGCCTTGCGTGGCTCGCTGGCCCGGCGTCATCAAATCAGGCACCATCATCAACGACGTCGCCTCGCACGAAGATTGGATGCCCACCTTCCTGGCGGCGGCTGGTGTACCGGACGTTAAGGAACAACTCCTCAGAGGATATAAGGCAGGCGACAAGACGTTTAAAGTTCACCTCGATGCGTATGACATGACCGACCTTCTTTCTGGCAAAGGAGCCGGCCAGCGCAAGGAGATTTTCTACTTCGACGATTCCGGCAGCCTCAACGCGCTTCGCCATGGCGATTGGAAAGTTACTTTTGTCACTAAGGACTCTTGGTGGGCCGATGTTGCGAAACCGCGTACCGTGCCACTTGTCGTTAACCTCCGGCAGGATCCATTCGAAGTAACGCCGGATTCAAAGATGTACGAGCGCTGGTATGGCGATAAGCTTTGGGTGATGGTTCCTGCCCAGGCTATCGTGGGTCAGTTCCTGGCGACCTTCAGAGAATTTCCGCAGCGACAGAAATCTGCATCCGCCAACATTCAACAGGTTCTGGACCAGATGCAAAGGAAAACCGACTGAGCAACATCGCTCCTCTGTCAGTTTGGGTGCCGAAATGCACCCGGAGCATCGGTCGTGTCGTTTTTCGCCAGGTGAGGGAGAGCGCTTTATGAAACGAACGAGAATAGTGGGTCTTGTATCGGCTGTCTGCCTCGGGCGCTCCTCAGGGGTAGCTATTCATGAAAGAAAGGAAGCACAAATGAGTTCGTTCCGGAAATCAACAAAAACGGGATTATTCGTACTGGCGCTTGCGGCCTCGTTTCATTCACCCCGGGCGAGCGCCCAGGCGCAATCGGACATGAGCGCGACCGCGCCGCAGCCAAAGGAGACGAACACGAATGACGGCTGGCATTTCTCCATTACTCCGTATCTGTGGTTTTCCGGTGTTCATGGAACCACAGGGGCTCTTGGACGTGAAGCCAGCGTGCATGCGTCTTTCAGCGATATTTTCTCTAACACCAACATCGGTGCGATGGGCGTTATGGAAGCTCGCTACAAACGCGTGCTCATGCCTGTCGATTTCATGTGGATCAAGTTGTCCGACGACAAGGCGCTTCCCATTCAAGTGGTAGCACTTTCCATCAAGGCAAAAATGACCGAAACCATGCTTACCCCCAAGATCGGCTATCGAATCGCCGATGGGAAAAGAGTGAAAGTGGATGCGCTGTTCGGGTTTCGCTATTGGCATCTTTCAACGGACCTCACTTTGCAACCAGTCCAGATCAGGGGTGGCTTTTCCCAGTCGGCGAGTTGGGCGGACGCCGTTGCTGGCGGGGTAATTCAAGCCGCGCTTTCACCGAAGGCATTTGTATTGGTCGTGGGTGATGCTGGCGGAGCCGACGCGCGATCGGATTATCAGGTTGCGGGATTACTGGGTTACAAGATCAGCCGCAAGGTCGTCTTGCTGGCTGGTTATCGCTACCTCCACGTGAATTACCGACCGAATGGAAATGCCCAATTCGTCTACGACGTCAACATGCCCGGCCTGGTGCTGGGCGCGACCTTCAACATCAAGTGAGCAGGTCTTACCTCATGAGTGAACGGCTCGCAACGGCCGACCGCCGAAGTCGTGAACCTCTTCCTCAATCTAGCGGTATGGAGTAATGACAGCAGTTCGCAAGCCATTTTGGACATTTTTACTTCTTGCCTGCGTAGTGTGGCCGCCTGCACGGGCACAAAACGTTCAATTTCTGCCGGAAATTGATGCTCACTTGAAGCTGAATTCCGCCTTCCGCGGGTATCTGCAGGCCAAGGATGACCGAGAGGGCGGTGATCCGACACAAGCGACAATCGGCCCCAGCCTTCAGCTCTATTTGAAACCTTTGATCAAGCTCAAGAAAATTAAGAGTTTCGACCTGGACGACGCGAAATCAAGATTCCTGGTTCTCGAATCCGGCTATCGCTACATCACCGCGCCGGATGCCCCTTCGGAAAACCGCATGCTGGTCGCAGTCACCTCAAACTTTCCATTGAATGCGGGATTTTCCCTGTCCGACCGGAACCGGGCGGATCTGGACTGGAAAAGCGGAATTTTCACCTGGCGGTGCCGGAACAAATTAACGCTGGACCGTACCGTTGCGATCCATTCCTATCACACTCCGAAAAACAAAACCGACAGAGCGGTTCAACCCAGAGTCAACACTATCAAAGCGGTAATCACAGCTCCGGCGGTTACGGCGGCGGAGGCCACAGTTGGGGTGGCGGCGGGGGTGGAGGTGGGGGTGGAGGCAGGCACAGATAGCTCACTCATCATGTCGAATGACCCTCGTTGGCGAGGCCCGCGGAGACGCGGGCCAATAATCCATACTGACTGGCCGCTTGAACCTCCGGAAGTCCACAATTTCCGAATTTCCCTCACCAACTCCACTCGCCGAGCGTTTTTACGGCAAGCCTCGCGGCGGGAAGAGGATCCCGTATGAAAGCTGGAATGGTTATTTTGTGCTTGGCGCTATTAGTTCCGGTGCCGCTGCTGGCGCGCGAGAAAAGCGACGTCATCATCATGAAGAACGGCGACCGCATCACCTGCGAGATTAAGAGCCTCGCCTCCGACACCCTCTATATCAAGGTCGATTACATCCTCGATACTTTGTCCGTGGAATGGATCAAGGTGGACCATGTCGAGAGCAAGCAACTGTTCATCGTCAAGACACAGGACGGCATCGTTTACTCCGGAACACTCTCCACGCCCGCATCTTCCCGCGAACGCCCCATCAATATCCAAATCCTCGAGCCTTCCAATACCACGGTCGAGATCGAAAAATCCCAAATCATCAAAATGGATGAAACTGCCGGCACTATCTGGCAACGCTTCAACGGGGATATCGGACTCGGCCTCATCTACAGCAAGGGCAACCAGTCCACCCAATACAATTTCAGTTCTTCCCTTAACTACCCTCGCGAACGCTGGTCCGCCAACGCCGCCTTTAATTCAACGTTGTCCTCAAGTACGGGCAGATCGCCTGCCACGCGCAATGAGCTCAACCTGAATATTGAGCGCCTTCTGCGCTGGAACAATTGGTACTACACGGGGATCGCAGATTTTTTGCAAAGTTCGGAGCAGGGAATTCAGCTTCAGACCGGGATTGGAGGCGGCTTCGGGCGTTATTTGGTGAACGACAATCGTTCCATGGTCTCGCTGTACGGCGGGCTGGTCTGGCAGCGCATCAATTACCAGCAGATGATCGTGCCCTCCCTGACACAGAATGCCGCTTCCGCGCTGATCGGCAGCGAAGTCCGGCTCTTCCGTTTCAACAAAACCAATCTTTCTGTCAGCGCGACTCTGCTTCCCGCAATTACGGAATCCAGCCGCGTCCATTTCAACCTCAACACCTCTTATTACGTCAAGCTGTGGAGCAATCTCACCTGGAACATCTCCTTCTACGGCAACTGGGACAATCGCCCGCCGCCGACCTTTTCCGGCAGCGACTACGGCACCAGCTCCGGCGTCGCCTGGAAGTTCGGCAATCGCTAACCACAACCTGAACGCGGAGTTAGTGCAATGCGCTGTCAGGCACAGGAGTAACTCCATCCAGCTTCAGCCATTTTCCTTCCGCATTGTTATTTCTGCCAATGGTCAGCAGCCCGGGTCGTGAGTACCTTGAGTTGCGCGGGTATGAACTGAGGTTAGGCGTGGATCCGCTTCGATAAGAAAAAAGAGAAGTACGAAATCGAGAGCTACGGCAACCAGTACATCAAGGCCACCAACATTCGCCCATGGAAATGATCTCCGGCCGCGTGTACTTCCGGAGATATTTCGTTCGCCTCATCCGGGGTCACTAATTATGCCCACTCGGAGTCAGCGTCCATGAGCCCACTGCGCGCCGAATCGCCTGCGTTTCGTCTGGCACTGCTCAAGAGCGAGCGATTGCGCATCCATATTTTGCTCGCCGCTGTGGGTGTCGCACTCCTGATTCGCCTCATCCGGACTCTGGTTGCATGGAACCCCGAAAATACCTCCGCCTTACTGTGGGTTGTCCTCTGCTCCGCCGTTCTGCTGATCTTTGGCAACGAACGCCTGGAGCACAGTGTGCGAGGCGCTCGCGATAAATCCGCGGCGGAGATCATCTCCATTCTCTACAAGGATGTGATTCAGTTTGCGGGCGGAACTTCACAGAAGGATGACCTCACGGAGATCGTAATCAAGCGAATCTAGGCCGATCATCGTAGAGTTGGCAAAAATATAGGGACACGACCCTCATGGAAAACTCTCCGCCAACCACAACGCAAAGGCGATTTCTGGCCCAGCCGAGGTCAATGCTCGAAAGTTTCATCCACAATGAGACTTCCGGGGCAATCCTGCTCTTCGGGGCCACCGTCGTGGCCCTCGTTTGGGCGAATTCTCCCTGGAGTGCATCCTACTTCGCGCTTTGGAAGCTTCCACTGAAAATTGGTTTCCGTCCTCTTTTCTCGATGAGCCTCCATCACTGGATCGATGACGGATTGATGGCCGTTTTCTTTTTGGTTGTCGGGCTTGAGATCAAACGCGAGATCGTGAAGGGTGAGCTGTCGTCCTTTCGTCAGGCGGTTCTTCCTATCCTGGCTGCGCTCGGCGGCATGATCGTTCCTGCGCTTCTCTATTCCGTGTTGAATCGCTCGGGCAGCGGGGCGCACGGCTGGGGCATCCCGATGGCGACGGATATCGGTTTCGCATTGGGTGTTCTCGCGCTGCTCGGCAAACGCATCCCTTCCAGCCTGCGCGTCTTCATGCTTGCGTTGGCCATTGTGGACGATGTGGGAGCGATCCTGGTGATCGCATTTTTCTATACGCCTCAAATTTCTCTGCCTGCACTGGCAGCGGCGGGCGGCTTATTGGTGCTCCTGGTCGTCGCCGCAATCCGTCGGGCTCCTGTCTCCGTTTTTCTGGTTGTGGGTATTTTTTTCTGGGCGGCGGTTCTGAGTTCCGGAGTCCATGCAACAATTGCCGGCGTGATTCTGGGACTGATCGTGCCTATCAGTCCAAAATTGCGCTCGGAGGATTTGGCCGGCATCGCGGAGCCTCTCTTGGGAGATCTCCGAAGTCAGATCCTGGCCCACGACAAATCCTCCGCGGAGGCAACACTCGCGCAACTGAATCAACTTCTCTGCGACGCCGACTCGATTGGGGAACGCCTGGAGCGGGCCGTTCACCCATGGGTCTCTTTCCTCGTTCTACCCTTATTTGCCCTGGCGAGCGCAGGAGTCGCCTTGTCCTCCGAGCAACTAAAGCTGGCAATTTCCAGCCGGGTCGCGCTTGGCATAATTCTGGGCCTGGTCGTTGGAAAAGCGGTCGGAATAACGGCGTTTTCTTTTCTGGCGGTGAAGTCGAAAATTGCCGGGATGGCGGATGGTCTGAAGTGGGCTGGAATTGCGGGAGTCGGCATTCTCTCAGGTTTAGGATTTACCGTCGCCCTATTTATCAGCGGTCTCTCCTTCGAAGACGGGACCATCGTCGCCGCCGCAAAGGTCGGGGTTCTGGCGGCCTCATTGGCGGCCGGATTGCTTGGCTACATCTATTTTCGGTTCACGCACAAGGAGCCCATGGGTTCGATTTAACCGGCCACAAAATTGCCGTCAAGCGGCGCGGCTCGATTCGGCCACAAACGCTTTTAGGCGCCCAATAGATTGTTACTTTTGACAATGGCAATCCACGCCTGCCGGTCGTAGTTTTCCTGTGATTACAGATTCCTTTTGTCTCGCTTCATGAGGCACCCGATTACATCTCTTTTTTTGTTTGACGGCAAAAAAAGAAGGAGACACCATGCATTAGACGGGAAGATAAACCTCGCGCTGGCAACTGTTGTCACACTCTTCGGTTTGGCCGGAGCACCTTCAGCAAGGGCACAGCAAAAGAAACCAAACATTCTCGTTATCTTCGGCGATGACGTGGATTTCTGGAATGTCAGTGCCTACAACCGAGGCATGACAGCCGCGGTGGCGAACGCCAACAACTGAGCGATAACCGCCGGCAGTGCCCGATTAGTTGGTTTCACGGATCACGGTGGCGATGCGCACATTCTAAGAACCAGGAGGAAGGCTATGAAAAGAGCATCATCCGAATCAGGGGATAGCCTAGCTGTGGACCGTCGCAGATTTCTCGGCGCGGCCCTCGGCGCCTGCGCCATCAGCCCTTCACTAGGTCTTTTGTCTATGCAACTTGCGGCAAGCATGAGTGGGTCGCTGACAAAAGAGCAACGTGACAGCATGACTCCGTCGCAGGTCATTGACGAATTGAAGAAGGGGAATGAGCGATTTCGTACAGGCAAGATGGCTCCCCGGGATTATTTAGCTGAAAAACGCGCAAGTGCTGCTGGCCAATACCCCGCGGCTGTAATCCTTGGATGCGTCGACTCGCGGGTGCCTGCGGAAATCATTTTCGACGCTGGGATCGGCGACACGTTCAATGGACGCGTGGCCGGCAATGTGGTCAACGATGACCTGCTCGGGAGCATGGAGTTTGCATGTGCTGCTTCAGGAGCAAAGCTAGTCTTAGTCCTGGGTCACACGGCTTGCGGAGCAATAAAAGGCGCAATCGACGACGTGGTTTTAGGCAATCTCACGGGATTGCTGGCGAGAATCAAACCAGCCATTCCGGAAACCAAATTTGAAGGCGAGAAGTCCAGCAAGAATGCGGCTTACGTCGACGCTGTCGCCCGAACCAATGTCAAATTAGCAATCGAAAACATTCGGCGGCGAAGTTCGGTATTGGCGGACTTGGAGAAGAAAGGATCCATCCAGATCACCGGTGCGATGTACAACCTCGTGAATGGCATCGTGGACTTCGTAAGTTAGCTGATTTTTTACTTGCTCGTCAGGAGAAAACAACATGAGAAACAGCCAGATGCTCCGGGCCCTTCTCGGTACTGTGTGTGCCTTTGCATTTAACGGACAAATTCTGAGTGCGCAACAGAAGGCGCCTTCGAGCGCCGCCGAAGTTCACGTAGTCATTACAGACCTGGCCGTTCAGAGTGACAGCGAACTCCCGCGCCTGCGGCAGGATGAGGTAAAGGTAAAGCAAGGCAAGACGGTTCTACAGGTTACGCAGTTGATTCCGGCACAGGGAGACAACGCGGCGCTGCAGCTTATGATTCTGATCGACGACACGCTCAACCCGGTCGTCGGGGGCAACCTCAATGACCTCAAGGAATTCATCAAAGCGCAACCGCCTTCGACAGTGATCGGCATCGGTTACATGTCAAACGCAGGCGTCAACGTCGTCCAGAATTTCACTCCGGATCACGATCTTGCCGTCAAGGCTGTGCGCTTGCCGCGGGGTGTCGTTTCCACCATGGATAGCCCGTACCTGTCGCTCATTAGCTTGGTGAAAGGTTGGACGCAGCAAACCGTACGGCGCGAGGTGTTGATGCTCAGCGATGGAATTGACCGGCTACGCGGCGAAACGCCGGCGCCTTCTCGTCTTGGACCTAATTTTGGCCCGGTCTATCACAGTATGCCGACCATCAGCACGGACGCCACTTCAGCGAGCGAAATCAGCCAGCGCTACAACGTCATTGTTCACTCCTTGTACGCAGTCGGCGTCGGACGGGCTGGCCGAAGCTCTTGGGATCTGCAGCTGGGACTCGGCGGACTCTCGAAAATCGCCGATGAAACTGGTGGTGAATGTTATTCGCTTGGCACTTCCAATCTGGTCAGCTTTAAACCGTATTTGGAACGGTTTCAAAAGACTCTAGACAACCAATACTACCTGGTCTTTCTGGCGACTCCGAAGAAGAGTGCTGGTCTGCAACGCGTAAACATTTTGACGGAAGTTTCCAACTCCGAAATCGCAGCCCCCAATAACGTCTGGGTGCGTGCAGCCAAGTGATTTCTCATTCGGGCTCTTCTGAAACCACTCCAATGGGTGAGCAAATTCGAAAGGAAGAAAAAACATGAAATTTCTGAATCACATATTACTGGCGACGTTCCTCATTTCGGCGATGGTCGCGGCGCCCCTTGGCCGGGCCCAATCGAAATCCGAACAGGTCGAAAGCAAAACTTCGGCCCCTCCCCCAAGCGATGCGCAGAAGAATGTGCAAGCTTACATTGACCTGCTGCGCAGGGATGTGCGGCAAGAGAAGGCTGAGATTATGGGATCCGTGATGGTCCTGAGCGCGCAAGATGCGACGAAATTCTGGCCGATCTACAGCGAGTATGACGCCCAACTCGCGAAGCTGAACGACCAACGAGTTGAGAATATTAAAGAATATGCCCGCACCTACGACCAGATGACCGATGAAAAAGCGGATGAGTTAATTCAGAAATCGCTGGCCTATCAAAAGCAACGCGCGGAGTTGCTTGCGCAAACCTATGACAAGGTCAAACAAGCTCTCGGGGGAGTCACGGCGGCACGCTTCGCCCAAGTTGAACATCAGCTTCTGCTGATTATTGATCTGCAGATCGCCTCGTCGTTGCCCATTGTTGAGCAAGGCTCATAAATTCCGGGATAAGGAGAGTACGCACATGAGGAAGACATTCGTTGGAGCAGCAATTTTACTCGCGGGGATAGCAACTGCTTACCAAATTTCCCAACAGCGGTGTTGGGCCGCGGCGCCTACCGGCAAGTCGGCAATAGCTAGTGCGGCGGCCCAAAGCAAAAAAAGAATCACAGTTCCTGCCGGAACTCGAATCCTGATTCGAATGGTCGACTCGATCGACTCGTCCAAGCAAAAAACAGGGTTTCGCTTCTCCGCTACCCTCGAGACAAACCTGCAAGTCGAAGACACCGTCGTCGCGCCGCGGGGTACGACACTTTACGGGCGTCTCACCGACGCTTCCTCAGCCGGAAGGATGTCCGGAAGCTCTGAATTGACTTTGGAGCTGACCGACGTCCTCATCAATGGGACCGCCTATCCCCTGCTGACAAGCACCTATGAGGTGAAAGGTAAAGGCGAAGGTGGGAATACGGCGAAGAAAGTCGTCGGCGGTGCCGGGTTGGGCGCACTCATCGGTGGGCTGGCCGGAGGAGGAAAGGGAGCGGGGATCGGCGCACTTGCCGGTGCCGGAGCTGGTACCGCTGTAGCCGCCTCTAAAAAGGGACAACAACTCCAAATTCCCAGCGAAACCTTGCTCGAATTTCGCCTTCAGCAACCAGTGTCGCTGCCCGTTGCCGGCTAGTCAGGTCCAAACGCGCTTTGCGTGTACGAAGAGAAAGGTCATTCTTCACCTATGAAAACGGTCGGACGCATTACGTTCGTTCACCTCCTGATTGTGATCGCTCTCGGTTTGTTTGGCGCAACTGCATTGCGCGCGCAGGACTACGTCCGACATTCGGAGCCCAAACTATTTTCCTACGACGAACTCGTCCTGTTGAGCCTGGACCAGGAGATGAGTCCTGAACTGGCCGAAAAGCTCCGCGTCGTAACCACGACCCCCTTCATCAACAATGAGGCCTATTATCGTGGGGCCAAACCCCGCCCCCTTGAGATTAAGGGACTCGGTCCCTCCCTCCGTGTCGCGTGCTGGAACATCGAGCGAGGACTGGAACTCGATGACATACAACTTTTTCTGACCGACAAAGACCGTTTCATGGCCAAAATGGATGAGGAGCGGAAGAAGGCCAAAGAGAGTGGTCAGAAGGTAAGAACCGTGGCGCTGGAGAAGATTCCTGAGCAAATCGAAATCTTGAAAGCCGCGGATGTGTGGATTCTGAATGAGGTGGACTGGGGCGTGAAACGGTCCCAATATCGCGAAGTTGTCCGGGAACTTGCCGAGACCTTGAACATGAATTGGGCTTTTGGCGTGGAGTTTCTCGAAATTGATTCGAAACAGCTGGGGACAGACACCTTCGAGGATCATGAGAGCGAAGAAGCTCGCCAGCAGCTTCTGGAATTCTTTCGAGTGGACAAAGATCGAATACGGGCGCTGCACGGAAACGCCGTTCTGTCTCGCTACCCCATTCGGGCGGCACGCCTGGTCCCCTTCCAAGTCCAATACGACTGGTTTAACGGCGAAAAGAAAATCACGGCATTGGAAAAGGGAAAACGCAAGGCCGCCATTCTAGTCGGAGAAGATCTGCAACGCGAGATGCGCCGTGGTGGGCGGATGACTCTCTTTGTGGATCTGGACGTCCCGGAGCTATCAGGCCATACCCTCACCGTCGCCGCGACCCATCTCGAGAACCGCGCGAAACCCAAAGTCCGCCGCCAGCAGTTGGAGGAGTTACTCGGCGATGTCCGTGAAGCCTCCAATCCGCTCGTTATCGCCGGCGATTTGAACACCACCGGTTCGGACTCAACGCCTACCAGCGTAAAAAACATGCTCTACAAGCAGTTTGGAAGTACCGATTTTTGGGTTACGAAGGGCATACAGTGGTCGACCGGGGTCGGTATGGTTTACGGCGCCACCAAAGCGGCAAGGAAACTTGCCGGAATCCAGTATCGTGTTGACCCGACCTCGGCAAACATTCCGGGGCTATCCGCCAACCTGGAACGCGGTTTTTTCGATGCTCTGGAGCGGTTCCGTTTTGCGGATGGCAAGGCTATCGATTTCCGCGGCGTGCCGGAGCGGACGATTAATGACAAATCCGGTACTCTGGCCGATTCAAACGAGCGGTTAAGCAAAGGATTCGCTCCCAGTTTCGCAACCGAGCTCATGTGGGGAAAGGTGCGAGTTGCTAAATTCAGGCTCGATTGGATTTTCGTTAAGGCTGACCTCGAGAGTCCGCGCGATCAGAATGGTCCGTACGTTTTTGCGCCCCACTTCGCCCGCACGCTCACCGACCTCAACAATAGCCCGGTGGAACCACTTGCTGATCACAGTCCAATCACCGTCGATCTGCCATTCCATGAACCCGCAGGCCTTGAGGTCAAAGGGAATTGAACACCCTGTACGTGGAACTGAATTTAGGTGGCGCTATCCTGCTTCTCAATGAGCGCTGGCCGTACGGTACTGTGTTGCGACAGTGCGTTAAATTTTGCCCCGTGGATTGGGATCGCTCACGAAGTTAACCATTCCAATTTCATGGTGGAAATTCCTGATCGGTTAAAGAAGAGCTCAGCCGAGATGCAACCAAGCCGTATACGAACTCTCAAGCGAATTGCTGATCGGGGAATGCGATCTTCCCGAGTAGGTATTTTTGCCAATCTGATTTTGGCCGTCGCCAAATTCTTGGCGGGTCTGTGGGGGCAGTCGTTCGCATTGATTGCGGACAGCGTGGAATCAGCCGCCGACGTCCTGAGCGGGCTGGTGGTCTACTTTGGGCTAAAGATTTCCGTCAGACCGCCGGATGCAAACCATCCTTACGGTTACGGAAAATCTGAACCTATCGCCGCGGTAGTCGTTAGTCTGGCCTTGACGGCGGCTGCGATAGGCATCATTTACGAAGGCATTCGCGAAATAACCGACCCGCACGGCACACCTGCGCCGTACACACTGGTGGTGCTCGCAGGCGTGCTGATCATTAAGGAACTTCTGTTCCGGCACGTTGGGTCCGTGGGCGAATCAATTGGCAGCCTCGCCGTTAAGAGTGACGCTTGGCACCACAGAAGTGATGCGCTCACATCAGCGTTTGCGTTCGTAGGCATTTCAATCGCACTGCTTGGAGGGCCGAAGTGGGAGGCGGCGGATGGGTGGGCAGCCATCTGCGCTGCGCTCGTAATCCTCTACAATGCCTGGAGGCAAGTGCACCCCGCAATTCTAGAGTTAACGGATCGAGCGCCCGATCCAAGTCTTGAATCGCGTGTCAGAGAAATTGCCGTGCATGTTCGAAACGTAAACGGTTTGGATAAATGTTTCGTGCGAAAGATGGGATTCAGTTTCTACGTCGATCTCCATATTGTGGTGAACGGCGATCTCAGCGTTCGCCAGGGCCATAAGATCGCGCATGAAGTCGAGGATCAGGTGCTGGATGGATTGCCACAAGTAGTCGAAGTGCTGGTACATGTCGAGCCGCAACAGGGACTGATCGCGAAATCAAGTGGTGCCAAAGATCTGGGATAGCGGGCAATCATACCAATATGTCTAACAGGAACTTATTACGACAAACGATTCGAATGATCCGGATTCAGGTGTGTCGGAGGGCTATGCGTGGTTGCCTGATATTAACGCTACTCGCCACCGCGGCTGCCGCATTCTCACAAGAGCCCTCTGGCTCTGCCCCCTCACCTTCACCCGCGCAGCAAACACATACCTCTGCCATCGGTGGAAATGATCGCAAAGTTTCCCTCCGCACTCTCCCCTCGAATCTCCTCGCCGACCAGAAGGACATATGGCTCTTTCCAGGAAAGCTCGCCAAGGGCCAGCACTGGATTCCCACAGTCGTCATCGTGGGGATCGCATCCGGTCTTGTGGCTTCCGATCCCAATACCGCTCCGTCCTTCCGCACGTCGAACAGCTTCAGCGGCTACAATCGTGTCCTTAGTGGGACGAACACGGGAGCATTCATCGCTGCCGTCCCCGCGTCTATCTACGCAATTGGATTGATCAAGAAGGATTCGTATGCCCAGAGTACCGCCTTGCTTGCCGCCGAAGCCTTCGCGGATGGCTTTGCCCTCGACCTCGCCTTCAAAGGCATCACTGGCAGAAAGCAACCGCTGCAATATTCGGGGAACGGCCCTTACGCAGATAGCTTCTTCAACGGCACTCACAATCCGTTCCACTCCGGCGGCTTTTATTCCGTGCATGCCATGGCAGCTACTTCCGTCGCCGCTGTCATTGCCCACCGTTACCGAAAGCACCGTTGGGTCCCCTTCGTTGCCTACGGCTTGGCTGGCGCAATCAGCTTCTCGCGGATCACCGGGAGTAACCATTTCCCCTCCGACGTTTTCTTGGGCGGAGCTATGGGATTGGTAATCTCTCGCTACGCCGTCTTGCCCGTGAGATAGGCGAGAGTTTTGAACATCCGATCGGATTGTCCCTTGTGATTTGTATTAAGATGACCCTCGGAATCCGCGAGGCAACATCACATGTCCGACGAATTGAGATCCCCGTTCCTTATTTTCGCCATCTCTTTCATTTTGATGTGGGGTTCGGTCTGGTTAGGTGTCTCCCTGCGCAAGCGCCATCGGGAGATGGACGTTGGAGTTTCCCATGACCTCGAGATTATCCTGGCCTCCACGCTGACACTTCTCGGCCTGATCATCGGATTCAGCTTCTCGATGGCCATCAACCGTTACGATCAGCGCAAAAACTATGAAGAGGCAGAGGCCAACGCGATCGGCACGGAATACCTGCGTGTGAATATGTTGTCGGCTGTCGACGCGGCGAGAGTCCACACCCTGCTGAGGAACTACCTCGATGAACGTATTTCGTTCTATCAGACTCGCGACCGAAAGCAACTTCAGGAGGTCAATGCCCGTACGGCTCATTTGCAGGACGCACTGTGGTCTGCCGTTCAGGTTCCGGCGGCGGCCCAACAGACACCGATTCTCGCTCTGGTGCTTTCCGGGATGAACGACGTATTAAACTCGCAGGGATACACCCAGGCCGCTTGGTGGAACCGGATCCCAATCGGGGCATGGGGAATGATGGCAATGGTCGCGCTCTGTTCTTGCATTTTGGTCGGCTACACCGCGCATCGTCCAAGGGAAGGCTTTTTCCGATTGCTGGTCGTGCCGGTTGTTCTAAGCATCGCGTTCTTTCTCATCGGGGATATTGACAGCCCGCGTCACGGCGCCATTCGCGTGCTCCCGCAAAATCTGATAAGTCTTGCTCAGTCTCTCCCCGCTCGCTAAGCGGAAGCCAGCCGATCCGAAGCAGGTGCCTTCGTCTGATGCTTTTGGGGGTGATATTACTGGGCGCGCCCAACGGAGACGATTTCAATCGCTCTGTATGCGCCTTCGCTAGCCCGCGGTGGTCGGGTTCTAGGTGGAATCCTCTTGGTAGTTTTGACAATTGCGGGCGGAGCCCACTGCGGCCACTCTTGGGGGGTGGCATAACACCACTGTCTTGTTCAGTGGACATTTCACTGTGGATCCGGTAAGGGCCGCGTCCGCGCGAAGCCGCGGGTCTTTGGTTTCGCGTGGAGCAAGCAAGAGGGAATGCACAACTATCGTGAAGGGAATTATGAACATTTCAAGATGGATTCGATTCTGCGCACTCGCCGTCCTGGCCGTTGCCGCCGGCCTTGCGAACGCACAAAACAAGAAAGAGATCCCTGCGGCCGGCGTCGTCAGCAAGTCGATTAAGGCCGTTGGATACGAGGTTGGTGGCGGAGGCACCAAGATGATTTTTCTCGGCACAAGTGCCGCGCCCCAGGCCAGCGGTGAGGCAAAAGTGGAGGCCAAGACGGGGGGCACCAGCATCGACCTCAAGGTCACAGCGCTACCCCAACCCACAACACTGGGTGCGGAATTCCTGACCTACGTGCTCTGGACCATCACACCCGACGGCACCACCAACAACATCGCCGAGATTCCCATCGATAAGCAGGGAAATGGCAAGCTCTCTACGAGAGCGCAGTCACAGACCTTTGCGATGATCATTACGGCCGAACCGTACTTTGCTGTGCAACTCCCCAGCGAAGTTGTGGTCCTGGAGAACGACACCAAAAAGAACACCAAGGGCAAAATCTATCCGGATAATGACTACAAGCTGATGAAGCGCAGCCAATACTCCAAGATGGGAAATCCCCTGGCCCTGACCCCGGACCTGAAGAAAGTGCCCCTGGATATGTACGAAGCACGCAACGCCGTTGACATCGCCAAATCGCAAAAAGCGGAGCAGTACGCGCCGGAAGTCTTCAGTAAGGCTGCGAGTAGCCTGCAAATGGCGGAGAATTCCCTGGCTTCGCAGGCAGATAAATCCCAGATCATCACCAACGCGCGCCAGACTATCCAATTCGCAGAGGATGCCCGCGCGCTTTCCGCGGAACGCCAGGAAGGGGAGCGCATTCAGACGGAAAAAGATGCCGCCACTGCCGCAGCCGCCGCCAAAGCCAAGACTGAAGCGGATGCAACTGCTACTGCCGAAGCTAAGCGGCAAGCCGAACTGACGGCCGCCAGGGAAGCGCAGATGAAGGCGGAGGCCGCAGCGCAGTCTGCTCAGCAGAAGGCAGCAGCGGAGCTGGCGGCACAGAAGGCTGCCGCTGAGCAAGCTGCCTTGCAAGCCAAGGAACAAGCCGCAAGGGACGAGGCGGCCCGCGCACAAGCCGCGACCGCCGCGTTGCGTGCTCAACTCCTGCAGCAGCTAAACGAAGTCTTGCAGACAACGGATACGCCGCGCGGCCTGGTCGTGAATATGGCGGATGTCTTGTTTGAAACCGGCAAATACGCCTTGAGTCAAGACGCGCAACTCAAACTGGCAAAACTCTCCGGCATTATCCAAGCGCACCCCGGACTGAACCTAGCCATTGAAGGCCACACGGACACAACGGGCACTGCGGACTTCAACATGAAGTTGTCGCAGCAGCGCGCCGACACCGTCCGGGAGTTCCTGATCTCGCAGGGACTCTCTCCCGACACCATAACGGCAAAAGGAATGGGCCAGGACAACCCGGTCGCGGACAACAGCACGGCAGCGGGGCGCAAGCAGAACCGCCGCGTGGAAATCATCGTTTCCGGCGAAGTGATCGGGGCAAAACTGGGCAAGTAACAGCGGGCCTAAATCAAGAGTCAAGTACAGCACTCGCACTCCGTGTCAGTCCCTGTTTTGATATAGACTGTCTCACGTCCACTGGACCGGAGGCACCTAGGTCATGGCCTCACCTGCGAGAGCCCAGCATCTCTCAGAGTCCCCACCATTAGGCACATCTCCGCCTGATACAGGAAACCGTCCAGAAATCTCTAGGACAAATTTGATACGGATTCTCAGTGAATTTTGCGCGTCCAATCTGAATGCCCGCGTTCATTACTTTGTCAAACTGGTGGAATGGACCAGGTCCGAGAGCAGGTCTTCATCAATTTCCGAACGGATCAAGCGCCTGAGTGAATTGTTGTCCTTGCTTGAGGACGATGCGGAGCTCCGGGCACAGTTTCAAAATGCTTTTCATGCAATGTAGGGGGAAACTCAGGCCGTAAGCCTGTTTGCAGAGGCAGGCTTGCATCCTCGCGAAAGTCTCTGGACTGAGGCGATTCGAAGGTTGGTGGAGCGGGTGTTTCCGTCAGCGCGCGAGGACTCTGATCTCTCAAAACTCGTCTACACGCTGCATGCTAACAATCACTATATTCGCGGATTCCTTGAGTGGCCAGATGAATTGTTCCGGCGCACTATCCGAGTTCTCACCCCGGGTGATGATTTTCTTGCTTGGAATACGCAGCGAGAGGATCTAAAGCAGTCGCTTTGCCTCTTAGGAACTCACGTGGCGGGAGTAGGCCTATCACCCCAATTTCGGGAACGATGCCGACCTCACTTGGTAGAAGAATCTCCGTTTTATCGAGTGCAGCGATTTGCTGGTGAACTTGTTCGTGCGAACTCGCCTGAGGAAGTTCATAGTCTGTCAGAAAATTTGCGAACCGAGATGATTCGTTGCGGAATGGAACTGGAGTACATCCATGAGGGGATGGAAGACAAAGGCGTCAGCACAGCGCTTGAATTTGACGTAAGCATGATCCGACGAGCTTTGAGAAGAATGGACTCGATTGCGAACGTGTTGTTTGATGGCAATGCGGGGGCCTTCCGCGAGGTTAAGAGGCTATTAGACGATGTGATGCGTGCCCGTTTCGAGGACCTAAGCATTTCGGCGGTCGTCCGCGAAAATGCAGCACTGCTGGCTCGAAGGATTGTCGAAAGGACTGGGAAGACAGGCGAGCACTATATTGCCAGCGCCCGAAATGACTACTGGCACATGTGGAAGGCAGCTCTTGGAGGCGGCTTACTCACCGTGGTAACTGCGGCTATAAAAATCAAAATCACTCTGGCCCAGTTGCCGTCCTTCTTCGAGGGACTACTGGTGGGCACGGATTATGCGGCGAGCTTTCTTATTCTGCAAGCCTTCGGCCTGGCTCTTGCGACAAAGCAACCGTCGATGACCGCTGCGACGTACGCCAAAATTGTTCGCATGACTCAGGGTGGGGAACGCTTGGAGAAACTGACAGATTTCATTAGTCGTATTACGCGTACACAACTTGCGGCAGCCTTGGGCAATTTGCTGACGGTCGCGCTGGGAGCCATCCTCTTCGCCGGCATCTGGTCTCGCTTGTTCGCTGAGCCCTACCTGGGCCCTTCCAGTTCGCGCTACATATACGAGTCGCTGAATCCTCTTGCCTCGGGAACGGGACTGTACGCCGCGCTAACGGGAGTGGTTCTCTGGATATCGGCGCTTGCCGGTGGATGGGTCGAGAACTTCGCGACGTATAACCGCGTCGGAGAAGCGATTGCCGACCATCCGTTGGGCCGACGCTTTGGGGTCGATCGAATGAAGCGTGTGGCGAATAATTTCGAACGGAACATATCGGGGTGGAGCACAAGCGTCGTTCTGGGCTACCTGCTTGGGTTTATCCCCCTTTTCGGCCGGTTCTTTGGAATTCCTCTCGATGTTCGTCACGTTACTCTTTCAACCGGCACCCTGGCACTCGCGGCGGCGAGTCTTGGAAAAGACTGGCTATACCGGGGCTGGTTCATTCACACCCTCTTTGGAATCGCGGTTATCTTCGTTCTGAATCTCGGAGTCAGTTTCGGGATTGCCTCCTGGGTCGCATTGCGCGCCCACGAAGTTCCTTACAGTGATCAACTCCAATTGCTAGGATATGTCGTGAAGAGCTTCCTCCGGTCACCTTGGCGGTTCTTATATCCATCTCAACGGTTTTCCGCTCGCCACTAGTTAAGAGAGCAGATTAAGAGTCCTCCTGCAAGAATTACAACACCTTAGAACGATGGGTAGTGGGTCAGTTTCAAACTGACCCACTACCGAACGATGTCGAATCTGTTCGACAAGGGCTGCGCTTCTGGCGGGGGTTACTGTGAATCCTGGAGCTATGCCTAATGGTCCGGTTGCGCGGCTGTGGCAAGGTAGACCCCAACACAGAGAATGGTAACGAACCACAGGGGCCGTGAAGGCGGATGGTACGGCAGGATACCTAACCATCGGTGACCTCCCGATTGCGGACACTATGTTACTTTTGACAATTGCCCGACCTTGATTGAATCCCTAGCATCAAGCTCCTGTGAGGCACCCTCAACCAAATGATGCCTTTGTCAGCCCGATCGTGTGTGGCATTTTGGGAGGTTTTGGGTCAACGAAGCGTACCTGTCGAGCACCGCACGTCCTAAAGTGTGTGTTATGCAGAGGAAGCAGATGAAATTTGCAGCGACCGTTCTCGTCGTTGGCGCAATGTTGTCAACTGGCTGTGGAAAGATGGGACTGCCTCCCGCTGGCCCTCCCGATGTCGAAGTCGTCGAAGTAGTACAGCAAGATGTGCCAATCACAAGAGACTGGGTCGCCACACTGGATGGGCTTGTGAATGCTCAGATTCGCGCCCAGGTCGCTGGCCTTTTGCTTAAACAGAGTTATCCCAACGGTGCTTTTGTCAGAAAGGGGGCTCCACTCTTCGAGATAGACCCTAGACCCTTTCAGGCTGTGCTCGACCAAGCCAAAGGAAATCTTCGAGAGGCCACCGCGAATCTGGACCAGGCAAAAGCGAAATTGGGCAAGACGGAAACAGATGTGAAGCGGTACACGCCACTCGCAAAACAGAATGCCATTAGCCAACAGGAACTCGATGACGCCGTACAGGCCAATCTTGCGGCCAAAGCGCAGGTCGAAGGTGCTCAGGCAGGCATCGCGGGTGCTCAAGCTGCAGTTGAAAAAGCTCAATTGAATCTTGGCTTCACAAGCATTACTTCTCCGGTTGACGGAGTGGCAGCCATCGCCAGTGCCCAAGTGGGCGATTTGGTAGGCCCTTCAGGCGCTCCGTTAACGACTGTTTCTACAATGAATCCCATCCTGGTAAATTTCACAGTTAGTGAACAAGAATACCTCACAGCAATGCGAGAGATAACGCAGCAGGGCGAGAGAGAGGATCAAGCCCTGCGAAGACTCGTCTGGCAACTGCGACTTACTGACGGCACGACGTATCCGCTCAAAGGGCAGTTCCACGCGCTGGATCGCCAGGTAGACGTGAAGACGGGAAGCATCCTCGTGCAAGTTGTGTTCCCGAATCCGGGCAATTTTCTTCGCCCCGGTGGTTTCGGAAGCATCAGCACAGTGGCGAGAATCCAAAAAAATGCGGTACTCGTGCCGCAACGTGCCGTGAGTGAATTGCAGGGCGGCTACCTCGTGGCTGTGGTGGGTGGCGACAATAAGGCCAGCATTCGGCCCGTCAAAATGGGCCCGAAGATCGGTCCATTGTGGATCGTCGACGAAGGTCTGAAGCCGGGCGAACGCGTTGTTGCGGAAGGCGTGCAACATGTGCAAGACGGATCGGAAGTAAAACCTAAGCTGTACCAGGCGAGTTCCCTGGAAAAAGGCAATACTGGCAAGCCGTAACCTATAGTCATGGCCAAATTCTTCATCAACCACCCCGTAATGTCCATGGTGATCTCCATCGTCATGGTTATTGTTGGCGTGGTCGCCATGTTGAGCTTGCCTACCGCACAGTTTCCCAACATCGCCGACCCTCAAATTCAAATCACCGCCACCTACCCGGGCGCCGATGCGATCACGCTCGACCAGTCCGTCGCCACTCCTATCGAGCAACGGATGAGCGGCGTGGACAACATGGAATACATGTATTCGCTGAACGCCAACAACGGACAGATGATGCTGACGGTGGACTTCAACATACAGACCGATCCCAACACCGACTTGATTCTTGCGCAGATGCGACAATCGCAAGCGGCTTCACAGCTACCCGCAGAGGTCAACGCTCAGGGCGTTACGGTTCAAAAGTCTACCTCCGCCCCGCTCATGCTGTTCGACCTTTACTCGCCGGAGGGAAGGTATGATGCCCAGTTCCTGGCTAACTACGCGTATATCAATCTCCTCAGCCCACTCACTCGCTCTTACGGGATTGCTAACGTCACCATTTTTGGCGCTGGCCAGTACGCAATGCGTTTTTGGTTGAACCCAGATCAGCTCTCCAAACTGCAAATCACCGTGCCGGAAATTATCAACGCAGTTAAGGCCCAGAATACCGTGAATCCGGCCGGGCAAATTGGCGGCGAACCCGTCCCGGAGGGGCAAGAATATACCTACGCCGTGATTGCGCAGAGCCGGCTGGTTTCAGAGGAACAATTTGCTCAAGTCGTTGTTCGAGCCAATCCCGATGGCTCCATCGTGCGGCTGAAGGACGTGGCTCGCATCGAACTAGGTACTCAGGTTTACAACCTGAGGGGCAGACTGGACAGCAAGCCTTCCGCCGTAATTGCAATCTACCAACTTCCGGGCTCCAACGCGATTCAGGCTGCCCAAGGCGCCAAGGATCTCATGACTGAGGCGAAGAAGCGGTTCCCTCCTGGTCTTAGTTATGCCATCGCTCTTGACACTACTCTTCCTGTCACAGAGGGGATCAGTGAGATTGGCCACACGCTGGTTGAAGCGCTTGTCCTGGTTATCTTGGTCGTTTACATTTTCCTGCAAGGATGGCGCGCCACGCTGATCCCGCTTCTTGCTGTTCCCGTCTCGCTGGTTGGCACGTTCATGCTCTTTCCGCTGCTCGGCTTTTCAGTCAACACACTTTCGCTGTTCGGCTTGGTGCTAGCCATCGGTCTGGTCGTGGACGATGCCATTGTGGTAGTGGAGGCAATCGAACACCACATCGAACATGGTCTATCGCCCAAGGACGCAGCATTCAAAGCTATGGAGGAAGTGTCCGGTCCGGTCATCGGCATCGCAGTCGTCCTGTCGGCAGTTTTCATACCAACGGCCTTTATCCCTGGCATTACCGGACGCCTCTATCAACAGTTCGCCGTGACCATCGCGCTCTCCGTCATCATCTCGGCATTCAATGCCCTCACACTCAGCCCAGCACTCGGCGCTTTGCTGCTCCGTCCCAAGAAAGAATCTCGCGGACTCCTCGGAAAATTCTTCGCTTGGTTTAACCGTGTCTTCAACAGAGCAACGACCGGCTACGTCGGCTGGTGCGGCGTACTCATTCGCAAAGTGGGTGTCACCATCGTCATTCTCCTGGTGTTTTCCGTCTTAGCGGGTTTCCTCGGCGGCAAACTCCCTCGTAGCTTCCTGCCCGAAGAGGATCAGGGTTACGTTTTTGTCGCCTTGCAACTTCCCAATGCCTCTTCCTTGCAGCGGACCAGCGCAGCCGCCACAAAAGTGGAAGACATAATAATGAAAACCCCCGGCGTGGATCATGTGACCACCGTCATCGGTTACAACATGTTGAGTGGTGTGCAGAATACCTACAGCGCATTCTTTTGGGTGACTCTTAAGGAGTGGAAGGAACGCAAAGCCGCCGAAGACCAATACTGGGCTATCAAGATTCACCTGAACGTCGCGCTGCGTGAAATTGCCCAGGGCACCACGATCACCTTTCCGCCGCCATCCATCCCTGGTGTGGGAGCATCTGGCGGCGCCACCTTCGTCCTCGAAGACCGATCGGCTAGAGGGGTGGACTTCCTACGGGAGAATCAGGAGAAGTTTATGGCTGCAGCGCAGAAGCGCCCTGAGTTTGCCGCCATATTTACAACCGCCCTGCCCACTGTTCCACAACTCTCGGTCAAAGTGGATCGCGATAAAGTCCTGAAGCAAGGCGTCTCCCTCAGTGATGTCTATCAGACCCTGCAAACCTTCATGGGGGGCGCATTCGTCAACTTCTTCAATCGCTTCGGACGCGTTTGGCAGATTTACGTGCAAGCCGAAGGTGACTTTAGGACGCGGGCTGAAAACGTTGGCCGCTTCTACGTTCGTAACAATGCCGGTCAAATGGTTCCGCTCTCCGCGGTTACCTCGATCGAACCGCGCCTAGGCCCGGAGTTCACCATGCATTACAACATGTACCCATGCGTACAAATTAACGGCATTACGAAGCCCGGATTTAGTTCCGAACAGGCCATGAAGGCGCTTGAAGAAGTCTTTGCTCAAACGATGCCCCCAGGGATGGGATTTGACTACATGGGCATGTCATTTCAGGAACAGAAAGCGCAGAAAGGCGTCCCACCCTCCGTGATCTTTGGATTTTCCATCCTGTTCGTGTTTCTCATCCTGGCAGCTATGTACGAAAGTTGGTCCTTGCCCTTCAGCGTTCTACTGAGCACGCCAGTTGCTGTGTTTGGTGCATTCGCGGCTCTCTTCTTGCGCCGGATCATCGGCCTCCTGGTTTTCGGTGACTACACTAGCCTGGCGTTGGAAGACAATGTCTACGCGCAAATCGGCCTGATCATGCTGATAGGCCTCGCAGCTAAGAACGCCATCCTCATCGTGGAATTTGCGAAGCTGGAATACGAAAAAGGCAAATCCCTTACGGATGCGGCCCTGGAAGGCGCCAAGCTCCGTCTGCGGCCGATTCTAATGACATCGTTTGCCTTTATCTTGGGCTGCGTGCCCCTGTGGAGGGCGACCGGTGCCGGTGCAGCGTCGCGGCAAGTGATGGGGACGGCCGTTATCGGAGGCATGTTGGCGGCCAGTTTTATAGCCATCTTCATCATTCCAGCCCTGTTCTACATGATCGAGCGTCTTGGCGGAGCGAAGCACGAGCAAGTGAAGGCGCCATTCGCAACGCCGGCCCCGGAGCCAGGAGACTAGCGTCCTCAAATCCAACCCGATACTAAGAACTGGAACACACCAGGTGCGAATGAGCAGAAAGACTCTAACCAGCAGCGATTGCCGCGAAAACAGGGAGGGCTCTGCTCTCTCGACCAGGCACTCAAAGATCGTAGTCGGGCAGACCCAACTCGCGTCGCTGTTCTTCGTTGCCATTCTGGCACTGTTCCTGTGCCTGTCCGGGTGCGCGGTTGGGCCAAACTATGTTCGTCCCAAGGTAAATGCTCCTTCCGATTTCCGGGGAGTTGAAGGGGCTGCGCAACAGGCCTCGTTCGCCGATCTGCCGTGGTGGGAGGCTTTTAAGGACGAACGACTCAGGGAATTGGTCCAAACGGCGCTGGCCAATAATTACGATTTGCGCGTTGCAGTGACCCGCATTGAGCAATCCAGACAAATTGCTGCTCAAGCCCGGGCGCAATACTTTCCGTTCGTTAATTATTCGGTAAGCGGCAGCGATGGGAAAAATGAATTCGTGGGCACTGTCAGTCCCACCCGCGGTAACGTGCAAGGATCATTCCTGGGAGTGGCAAGCGTTGCCTGGGAAGCGGACGTTTGGGGACGCCTGCGGCGCCTGAACGAGTCTGCACGCGCTCAGTACCTCGCGACAGAACAAGCGCGGCGCGGTGTCATGCTCTCTCTCGTGAGCGACGTCTCGCAAGCTTACTTTCAGCTTCTTGGATTGGAACTCCAGCTCGATATCTCCAAGCGAACCACGGGTTCATTTGGAGAGACCCTCAACTTTTTCACTCAACGACTCGAAGGAGGGGTGGCCTCGAAGCTAGAAACATCCCGAGCCGCCGCAGCGGAGGCCACCGCTGCAGCTAACATTCCCGAGTTGGAGCGACAGATTGCGCTGACGGAAAACCAAATCAGCGTGCTATTGGGTAGCAACCCGAGCGAGATCAGACACACCGCGAAGCTGCTCGACGAAATCGTGCCGCCTGAGATCCCGGCCGGTTTGCCCTCCGCTCTTCTAGAGCGTCGGCCGGATGTCCTCGAAGCCGAGCAACTGATGCGATCTGCCAACGCCCAGGTTGGGGTCGCAACTGCGAATTTTTTCCCTCAACTCGGGCTCACGGCCCTGCTTGGACGGGCCAGTTCACCACTGTCCTCTTTATCTTTAGGCCAATCAACCGTGTGGAGCCTCGCCGGCAACGCTACTGGTCCTATCTTCCAAGGTGGTGCACTCACCGCTCAGAAGCGTCAATCGGTTGCTTTCTGGGAACAAGCGAAGCTGCAATATGAACAGACGTCGCTGAATGCCTTCCTGGATGTGTCAAACGCGCTCATCTCCCGGCAGAAATTTGAGGCGACTCGAATACAACAGATACAGGCTGTGCAATTTTACCAAGAGTCAGTCCAAGTTTCGCTGCAGCGGTACACCGCTGGTAAGGCCAGCTACTACGAAGTTCTCGAGGCGCAACAGCAACTCTTTCCCGCGGAAATCTCACTGGCCGTGACGGAACTCAATCGACGGATAGTGCTGGTTCAACTCTACAGGGCTCTCGGCGGCGGCTGGAATCTGAACGACCCGGACTGGGCGGGACCAAGATCATAGGCTGTCTCCGGCGCTCCTTTGTTCCCGAACTATTCCATTGTTCGCCTCCTGCATCCATTCACTATGGCAGTAGCAAGGTATAGTCAATACTGAGTATGCAACCACCTCGCGCGCGTCCATGATTTGAGCGCTGCTTGGGGCTCCACCAGAGTGTATTGATGGTGTTTACTGTCCTGGGCGCAGCAGCGGAATAGGAACGGCCACTGATTGTGAAGCGCGTGAGAGCCGGACTACGAAATGCACGGGCAAAGGCTAAACGCCTTGGAAGGCCAAAGCGTATCCTGGACGCTCATAAGGATTGCCAGAGACGGTTCCAAAACCCGGGAAAAGGGTTTTGGAACCCGGTCACGGCACGCCGGCGACCAAAACGATAATTCTTGTTCTCGTTCAGTAGTGCCTTTGGACTGCTGGCAGCTAAGGCTGAACCAACGGAATCGAGCTTGCCAGTTGCAGGTCGATCATCATTTGAACGCGCCGGTCGAGTTGGAAGAACATCGCTGTGCCTTTCGCTGACAGCTCCTTCCGGAATATAGGAATGTATTTGAATCGGAGTTGGACGACGGATGCATCCACCTCGACCCACCTCTTCGAGAGGCTATCGGCCTGCTCATCCGTCATGTTCGTGTTTTGCAGATACTCTTTGATGAGAGCGTACTTCGCATTGTTGATGTCCACCAACTCCTTGACGTATTGGTCGTAGATCGGCCAGAACCTTTCCGCTTCAGCGTCGGTCAACTTCATGTTGGCAGCGACAACTTGCTTTCGGGTGGATCGCAAATCTGTCCTCAGCATGGCGATCTGTTCATCTACGGATGGTGCCCTCTCGCGGTCCGCCACGGGTTGCGCGGTCTGGGCTGCGCCGTTCTGAGCGAATAACGGCTCACTGGCTAAAAGAACCCCGATCAGCACAAGAGCGGCTGCTATGCTCTTCTTCATCATACGGCCTCCAGTTCTGCAATGATGGAAACCACGCTTAGAACCAATCGAACTTCCCTTGCGGGGATTCGTCGGCGTTCGTGGCGGCATGGTCCCAGCCAACGGCGCTGAATCGCCAACGAACTGCGTGAGTGTGACGGCAGTCCTAGCTAGCGACAATTGTCATTTGTGACAGTCAATGCATGCCTGTTTCGAGAGCCGTGAAGCGCTATTTCTGGTGAACCACGGTATCGACGAAGCAGTCCGGGGCGTTCAACGAACATGCCAACAGCCGGATCACGCTCGACACATACACCCAGGCATTGACGCCAGCAAAGAGAGAGGCGCAAACGAAAGTTGTCAGGATGATTTTGCCAGAGCGGATTCAAACTGCTGTGGCGGGAGGAGGGAAGTGAAATTTCTTATTGTTCCTTTTTGTTCCCACGCCGGAAAGCCAAACTTTCCGCAACTGCTTGAAAAGAATGGCGGGGACGACGAGACTCGAACTCGCGACCTCTGCCGTGACAGAGCGTTAACAACAAGTACTTACAATAACTTACAAGGCTACGAGGGACTGCCAAGTACTTGTAAATACGCCTAAGCCGAGAGGATCTCGGGTTGGAGTTCGGGTTGAAAACTCAGGGGAAGGGAAGTCATGCTTTGCCACTCTAAGAAAGGCCGACCCTCCAGCCAAGTGGTCGGGAAACAGTCTACGTATTTGGATCTTTAGGACGAGCAGCGTTGGGCAACCCTTCGGTTCTTATCCGAATGATTGGGGGCTCGGAGAGTTAAACAACGGTCTGTGCAACCGTTGCGCTCCGGAGTGCAACGGTGTTGAAAACCGCTGTATGTTCCGTTGCGCGTTGCTAGAGAACAGATATCTCTTTGTCCTTGTCCGAAAAACGCGTTAGTAAGAGGCGGTGCTTATCCGGATGTCAGGTCTCATTTTCAAGCTGATTGCTTCCGAATCGATTGTTATCCGGATTGGGTTCGTTGGCGTCTCGACGAACTCAAGGTCACGCCTTGATGCCAGATAAAACTTGCGGCAATCCTCTACTTCGAAGTGCTGAGTGCGACCCAAACACTTGAAGGTGCGAGCCAGCTGGCCGGAGCCGCTTGGTTCACCTCGGCTTCTGCTTTGATGATTTAACGAGGCAACCCAAATTGGCCTTCTCGGAGTGGGATCCAGATTGAAATACCGTGGATTCCTGGATTCGGGTCCTAAGACCGTCGATAACGGGTGGGATCGTGTCGTATTTACTTCCCTTAACAACCAGCACGAGAAGGGCAGCCTCGCCCGGATTGTCGGCACTGGAAGTGATCGCGACGCCCTGGATGCCTTGTCCTTTCAGCAACTCGGTTACGTGAGCAGATTGGACTTTCCGCGCACGCGCAACTTCTTCGTCACTCAGTGCGGTGACGCTGCTTGCTGAAACTGCAGATTGAATAAGGGCAGCGCTCTCGACTGAACTGAGGACTCCTTCCCGTGGAATATCTCCTGTTTGCAATATGCGCGTACGTTGGCCATTTACTTGAGACGGAAGCCCAATCAGCGACGCTGCTTTCCGCAGTACCAAGAGGATCGCTGCCTGGCCAGGCTGATCGAGGCTGGGCGCAACGCCTATGGCACGAACTTGAGGGTAACCAAGAAGCACCGCAGCACTGGTGTCGCGGGCGACGGCAGCGGCTTGTAGCGCTTCTGGCGTGGCAGCCACGGTCTGGGCAGTTGCGGGTGTTGCGCTCACTTGAGGACCTGGAAGGCTGCATCCCGCGACGGGGTGCATGGATGTTGTGCCGACAAACGAAGGGCGCTCAGAGGTGTTTGGATCGGCCAGAGCAGCGAGCACATCCGAAATTGGCGCTGCCACGGTTTCCGTATCCGCGCTGGCCACCAACAGGGCGACGGGATCCGCACCACTTTGCGTGACAAGCAGTGAGCCGGAATCTCCGTCGGCGCTGAAGCCCTGGCTGCTTACGATCACGAGGTTATCGAAAGTTGCCAGAAACGACGGGCCGGTCCCGCAGCCCTTTTGATATTGCACATTAACAACAGCATTGATCGCGGTAATGGACGAGCAGGTGAGACCCGTTGAGCGTCCGCTCTTGGCAATAGCCAGACCAATCGAAGGAGCGACACCCGCGCCCGCGTGAGGCGGAGCATCTGTCGGCTGCCCATTTTGCGTGGTCCCGCCTAACTCCAGAATTGTCCCGAGCGGATCCACCTGACCGGAAATGGCCTGAGCCAGTGCGGCATCAACGAACGGTGTGGTTGTGAGAGGACTCTCGAGGTTCACAAATTGAGAGAGATTTGCCACCGTGGCGCTGCTTGCTGTCGAGCAACCTGAATCGATCAGGCCTGGTTGGATGATTGCGTCGCCGACGCTGCCCGCGTCGCTTCTAGCCAAAACGTGGCCAGCACTCAGGATGTACTGGTTGCCGCCGCGTGACACGAGCGCGCCCAAGGTGCCTCCACAGCACGTGGCGGAAGTGCCGGAACTTCCGTTGTCGCTTGCGTTCCCGCCGGAAACTCCCAGAGGAACCGGCGTCTTCTGCGCGACTTGATTGCGCGACTGAATGGTGACCGTCACATTGCACACAGCGGTAGAGTCCGCCTGAGAAACGGCGGTAACAATCACCGGAGCCGACACACTCTTACTGTTGCTTGAGGTGGTAGGAACGGAGTTCGGCGCAGAATACAGGCCCGCTGTGGAAATCGTGCCTGCTGTGCTGGTGCCACCAACAATGCCATTCACTTCCCAAGTAATTCCAGTATTAGACGTCCCCGTGACGGTTGCTGTGAATTGCTGAGAGCCAAAGGTTGGCACAGTGACCGGACTCGGCGTGACCGAAACGCCGATTCCTCCGTGAACGATAGCGCTTGCCGTTCCGGACTTTGACGTATCCACTTGTGCCACAGCGGTGATTGTCACAGGCAGAGGAGTAGCGACCGCAGTGGATGGGGCTATGTATAGGCCGCTCGAGGAGATTGTGCCGTACGTCGAATTCCCACCGGGGACTCCGGCTGCCTGCCAAGTCACAGCCGTGTTCGACGAGCCATTCACGGCGGTTGTGAATTGTTGTGTCTGGCCGAATTGCAAATTCACAGTGGCTGGAGAAACGGACACCGTCACCCCGGAACTGAGCGTAACAGGCACGTTTGCGGAAGACGTGCCATTCGCCTGGGCGATGCAAGTAACCGTCACGGTGCTGGGCGTGGAGAACGTGGCAGGGGCGGTGTACAGTCCCGTGCTGGAAATTGTGCCCGAGGTCGCATTTCCACCGAGGACGGCATTCACTTCCCAGGTGACATTGGTATTTGCGTCCCCTGATTCCAGGCAGGTGAACTGTTCCGTGCCACCCAATCCCACGATTGCCGTTGTTGGAGTGATATTGACCGTGATGGTTTCTTTTGAGGTGGCGCTGCTCCCGCCACCACACGAAATGCAGGAGAAAACGGCCAGGCAAGCAATCAGAAAAACAAGACCGCTGCGGGGTGCGGAAGCTCCAGAAGTAACGGGAGATCCGGACCGGACCGCATTTCGAAGGAGTTTGGGGTTTTCCTCGAAACCGCGGCCGATCCGGAGTCTTTGTTTTGCGTCCCCCTTTCTCGAAGAGAGCAACTTCTCCGAAAAAATCATGTGTAGGGTATCCCCAAATTTCACCGCCAGGGTGTCAAGAAACGTAAGGAGTTGTATCAGACGTTTATGCATTTCGGGCCGGGCCATAATCGCTCCTCAACGCGGCAGCGGTACAATGAGCACGCGGTTGTTCGCCTGATCCACGACCAGCGCGCGGTTTCTTACGGGATCAATCGCCACACCAAATTGCTGAGAGACGGAAAGCGGAATGATTGCTTTGACCGTTTTGGATTGAAAATCCATGACGGAGAGCGTCTGACTATAGGTATTGACGGTCACAAGAGTGCTGCTGCGGTAGTTGTAGTCAATGGCTGTGGGGTTGATGCCTACCCTGTAGGGAGCGCTCGTAACATACGACGAAGTCGCAGGCCTTGCCGTGATCGAAAGAAAGCTGTTCGCCAAGCTGGAAGCAATGAGGAAAGTATCGGAATCGGGATCGTACATGGCTCCTGTGGGAAGCTGAAAGCCGGTCTCACGGTCAAGAACCTGAGAAGAGCCCAGGTCGACGATGACAACCTGGTTGGAGGCAGCCTCTGCAACGGCGGCGATATTGCGCGTCGGGTCGATCGCGACCGCGCTGGGCCCCGCGTCCAGAGCAAGCGTGGATGGTGTGCCAGGACTCTGTATATTAAAAAAACTGACCTGCGCTGAGTTACTGTCGGCGACGACCGTAGTTCCAGTTCCCGGATGAATAGCAATGCCAATGGGTTGTGAAGTCTTTATCGTGCTCGACGATGAAGTTGAGGGAGCAACGGAGACTGTCGAGGCAAGGGCAATGTTGTCGAGGTCAATTACCGAGACGGTGTCGTCCTCATTGTTTGTCACGGCAGCGCGCCCGAAGACCGAGGACACTGCTACTCCGGTAGGAGATCGTCCTACATTCAGCGTGCCAAGAATGCTCATGTTGCTGAGCTTGAACACGGTTATGTTGTTCGAACCCGTGTTGGTAACGACGGCGATATCTCGCTGCCGATCGATGGCCACCCCGTGAGGAGAGGCTCCCACGTTAACGGCCTGCATGACCGCGAAATCCTTTACGTTGGAAACTGTGCCATCCGCGTTCAGTACATCCAGCACATATCGTGCGGGAGAAGAAAGCAAAGAGGAGGGCACTGTCGCCGCGAGTTGGCGGGAGCTTGCGAACGATGTCGTGAGCGGCGTTTCATTGAGGCGCACGAGCGAGTTGTTCGTGAAGCCCGCACCAAGCACGGTGATCGTCAAACTGGAAGCGCTGGTCAAGCTGTTAAAGGGACTGATGTCGAGGATCTGAGGCTGTGGTGCAGCCAGATTCGACCGAACGGCTCCTAATTGAATGAAGCTGACTGTGCCGTCGTTCTGGTTCACAACCAAAGCGATGTTTGAGGTCGGGTCAATGGCCACCGCCGTGGGGCTATTTCCCACTGTAAACTGCGTCAGAATCTGCTGCGACTGCAGATCCAAAAGCGTGGCAGTGCCGTTGGAGTTCACCGCAACGGCGATATTGGTTAAGGGATTGATGGCCGACGCGACGTATCCGGTTAAGTTCGTACTGATCGCGCTGACACTCTGGTCGAGCAAACTGAGAATCGAGATCGAGGTAGATGCCGGATCGGTGTAAATGGCATATTCCGTTTCGGGATTAACCGCGACTCCGCGGGTGTTTTGTTCGACGCCAAGGGTGACGAGCGGAGCGGCTGCGCTAACGGTTCCATTCCCAACGGGAGAGCTGGAAGACGTATCCGGTTTGTCTGTCTGTGAATAGGTGAACGTAGCGCTCGACGGAACGCTGGAAACTGTAAACGTGCCATCGAAACTGGCGTCGTTGACACCGGCGATCACAACGGTTTCTCCAACGCTCAGCCAATGTGACCCGCTGGTTGTGATGGTAGTCGTGCCGCTGCTTCGCACAGCTCCGTTCGAAGAAGGTGGCGCGATACTCGCAACAATCTCACTCCCGTTCCCGTTCAGATCCACGAAGGCAAGGGAGCCGTTTCCGCCTGGTGCGACCAAGGCCCAATTCAACTTTGGCTCAACCGCGATCTGAGGATAGAGTCCGGTCTGCGCAATCTGCGACACCGTTTGATCGGTCTTCACGGTGGGGTTTTGGGGAGTCGCGGAGCCTGCGTAGTCGATAAAGGTTGTGGCGTTGGACCCTTGGTAGACGACAAGCGCTTGTCCGGTGAGACTGTTGACGCCGATGGAATAGGGGTAGACAGAGATGGGCGTTGAAAGGGTGTTTGAGATCGTCGTGATTAGTGTCGCAGCCGCCGGTGTTGCCGCTGTGAGTGGCGAAAGATCCAGGATTTGAATGGTATTGTCGCCGTTGTTTGTGACGAACGCCAGATTGCGGACGTTGTCAATCGCAACGCTGGTCGGCGATTTGCCAACCGTTGTCGTTGGTAGTTGCGGGTTGCCTTGCGGGCTGGTCAGGAACGCTCCCAAATTAAATGCAGAAATCGTGCTAGAGCCTGTATTCGCAACAAGGGCGATTCCGGTTACCGGGTTCACCGCCACACTGTTGGGTTTGGACCCCACACCATAGGTCGTGAGGATGCTTGCGGATGTCCCAGAACCCACTGCCAGGTTTGCGGCGGCGATTTGACCGGTTACGCCGGGATTTCTCACAGTCAGGGAGTACAGTCCACCCGCTGTGACACCGATCGAAGAAGGCGAGGCGGTCACGCTCAGTTGTCTGTCGTTCTGTGTGGATGCAGTGGCTTGATGACCATTGAATTCCGCTGTCGTGGCAGACGTGTAGTAGCCGCCGTCCAAGGAAACACTGATCGTGCCGCTCTGGGTGCTCGTGAACGGGATGCTGTTTGGCGTGGTGCTGACCAGTGAGGGCGCTGTGGGAACAGTCGTTACCTCCACCACGTCCGAAGTCGTACCGGATTCCTGAAGGACGTCGACAAAAAGCGTATTGTTCGCGCCGGGTGTGCCGCTGGGAGCAAGGGCGAGGGCCGGGATCCTTGCGCCGAGCACACTTGTCGAAATAAAGGTGGTGGCAACCGGAGTGCCGTTGACGCGCACAAGGCTGGTGGAAAGAAAATTGCTTCCCTCGAGATACACATCTTCAAAGTCCGCGCCTTGGGCAACCGTGAGAGGAGAGATGGTTGAAAGCGTGGGAGCACCCGTGGGTTCAACGGTGATATTCGTTTGGCCATAGCTGGTGGTGTCCGCTTGCAACGTGGCTTTGACGACGTAGGTAGTAGCCGAGCCGAGTTGAGAGGGAGCGCAGTAGTAGCCGCTGGTAGTGATGGTTCCCGTTGTCGAGTTCCCTCCTTGCACGCTGTTGACGTCCCAGTTGACCGCCGTAGGTTCCGTTGTGCTCGTCAGATTTGTCACCGTGTCCGAAAATTGATAGCAATCCCCTACGGCAACGGTTGCTCCCGTGGCGGGCAAAACAGTGACGACGGCACCAGAACTGATCGTCACCGTGGCGGAGGCGGACTTCGACGTATCCGCCACGCTGGTCGCGGTGACGCTGACAGAGCTTGCGTTTACGGCGTTGGTCGGCGCGGTATAGAAACCAGCCGTCGTGATCGTGCCGACGGTAGCATTGCCGCCTGTTACGTTGTTCACGGCCCAGGTCACGCTGGTGTTGCTGTTCCCCGTAACTGCGGCGGTGAACTGCTCCGTTTGCCCGAGTTTTACGGTCGCTGTCGTGGGGCTGATGGTCACCGTGACGGTGCTTGACCCTCCGCCGCATCCGCAGGCCCAAGCCAGCGTCAGCAGAAACACACTCCATAACGGCAAGTGTCGTGTCGCCCTCTCCCACCGTTGATTCCAGCCCATGGTCCGTATCGGTTCTCTCATTCCTCTCCCCGTTATTTCTCCGTTGGCCTTTTCAAAACTGTTCCTGTTCCGAAAATTTCCCTAGAATGTGCGGCTGACTGTAAAGCGAAACGTAGATCGCCTTTCATGGAAGTCGATGATCTGCGGATTTTTCAGCAGTTGGTCCAAAGTCGGAACGATCTGTTGTTGGTACACATTTGGCGGAAGTGAGTTCTTCACCGCATCGCTCAAATAAAACGTCCCAGCGGGCGCGGTAACCTGGTGAGAGTAAAGCGTTGGGTTGACTGCCCAATACAATCGAAAGGGAGCCTGCACAATCGGCAGCTGAACGACGAACTCGACGCCTGTCGACGTCCTGGGGGCAAAGTTCGAGCCTGGCGCCAGAACGATGGATTTGCTTAAGGATGTATTCGGAAATTGTGACTGAAGTTGATTGTAACCATTGGGGTCCAGATTCAATTGACTGCGCCGGAGAATCCCGTTTACTCCTGCATCAGCGAACAATGCCATAGATACCGGACCAACAAGAGGAATGCGGTACTCCGCATTTCCGACGATTTGCGTGTCGCCGCCGGGATAGACGATGGTGTACGTAAGCAAAGGCACGGAAAGAGTTCTCGTCACCGGTCCGCCAGATCCGCTGAGGGTACCTGGCAACTGGAAGGAGACGTTGTAGCTGTTCTCGACTGGAACGAAGGCGATGGGCGAAATGGTGCGGATGTCGAAGCCTCGAATGCTGTCCTCGCCGCCCGTATAAAACCGGCTGTAAGGGGATACCTCAACCCCGCCGTAACCCGTGGTGAATGCAGTTTGCAAACGGAAACCCAACACGTTGCGCTTGTGGTTTACGGGGCGAAAATACTTGCCTTCAAAAACCTGAGTTACCGACCTGGTATTCCCTCCAGCGCCCTCGACGGCAACCGAGTAAAAAAAACTTTTGCCATGCGTGGGATTGATGGGATTGTCGATGGTGTTATACGAAATAGTGGGAGTGATCTTGCTGGACTTGATTCCACTTAGGGCGCTGGGGCCGGCGAAAGAGCGGTACTGCAGCGTTTGGAAAAGCACTTCGGCTGCGTTTGAAAGTCCGGTGATGTCGGTGATCGTATAGCTGTAGGTCAGTCCTATCCGAGTAAAAGAAAACTTCCTGATGGGATAGCTCGCAAACACGGTGGCGCCCTCGGAGTTTTGCGTGTAGTTCTGCGCGGTCGTCGGATTGATGCTGACCTGCTGGTTCTGCAATATCGACAATTCCTGCTGCTGGTTGTATTTGAAGCGATTGAAGAATGCGGTAAAGCCTGTGGTGATGGGCCGATCAAAAATGTAGGGCTCCGTGAATCCAAAAAGAAAATTGGTTTGCCGTTCGCCAAACTGACCGCTCAGGGTCAGGGTTTCGCCCAGTCCAAGAAAATTGTTTGTTTGATACGTAAGGCCAACAAAACCGCCGGCGAGGCCGCTCAAGCCTCCGTTGAGGGCAATCGATTGTTTCCCTTTCTCTTTTAATTTCAGGTTCAGATCTACCGTGGCATCTTTGGTGTTGCGCTTGATCTCCACGGACTTCTCTGGCTCGATGCGTTCAAAGTAGTCAAGCTGGTTCAAGCGCAAGATGCTGATTTCCCAGGCCCGCTTGTTGAACAACTGGCCTTCGTCAATCAGGAGTTCGCGGCGAATCACCTTGTCGCGCGTGGTCGTGTTGCCGGTGAATTCAATGCGCCGCACGTAATACTGCTTGCCTTCGTCGAATCTCATGGTCATGTTGATTCGTTTGGATTCTTGGTCGATCTCGGTGTCCGGCTGCGGAACAAAGTCGATGAACCCGTACTGGCCGTAGATTTTGGAGTAGTCCTCGATGGCCTTGCGAACTTTACCGGTCGAAAAAACATCGCCCTGCTTCAGTGGAAACGCGTTTTTGAGGGCTTCTGCTTTCAAGGAAAGAGATTTGTCGGGGTCCGTGCTGACAATCTTGAGAGTCCCCATCGTGTAGCGATCACCCTCTTCAATGGGGATGGTGATGTTGACCGCTTTGCCCGGTACTTTGCCGGCGAGGGGAATTCCGTACCGGTTGTTCTGCGTGGTGATGTTTTGAAGAATAGGATCGCGGACCAGCGCCTTGAAATATCCGTTGTCCTGGTACAACTGCCGGATTCCGACTTCCAGGTCTTCGATCAGCTTTTCGTGGTCGTACGTCTTGGAGAGGACGTTGATTTCGGTGAAGTACAGAGGAATGGCGTACGGCCGGTCATGTCGCATAGCACGAATCAGTTTTCGATCGCTGAAGGAATGATTGCCGGTGAACAAAATCTTTCCGACCTTCACCTTGGGCCCTTCGTCGATTCGAAATGTCAGAATGACCGCATTGCTGGACGCGATACGCACGTACTCCGGAGTGATCTTTGCGAATTGCCGGCCGTGTTCACCGAGGAGGTCTTTCAGCACGACTTCAGCTTTCTTGATGCGTGTCGGGTCGAACTGGCTTTCCACCGTCAGGCCGACTTTTTTCTCCTTGAAACTGTCCAGAATGTCGGACTCCGAAATGGAATGGATGCCTTCATAACGGATGCGCCGAATAACAGGACGTTCCTTGACCTCGAAAACCACAATCATTCTGTCGGGCCGCATTGCCGACGGTTCCACAAGGAGCCTGACGTCCTCGAAGAATTGCGTATTCCAGAGGGCCTGAAAATCCCTGCGCAAGGATTCTTCGTTGTATGGGTCGCCGACGCGGCTAAATATTCGTGCGTGCAGGGAGTCTGTCCGGATGCGCCGGTTACCGACAAAATCGATTCGCTCAATCATGTCGGTTCCCTGAGCGCTCGCGCCCGTGACAAAGACTGCTCCACCAACATTTAGCAGAACGACATATCCGATCACGCGCCAAAACCTGTATACCTTCCCGTGTGGTCCCGTAAACAAGAGCACGCCCCGCTCGTGGCCAAATCGCAACTCAAATTGATATTTGCTTCGTCGTCCGTGATGAGAGACGCGCTGCTTGCTGTCAGACGACAGACCTTATCTCAGGGATGGCTGAAAGACCGTCAAGATACGTCACCATTCGTAAAGTTCTGTAAGGACAACCCCAGGCAAGGGAAACGCATCTCTTGGGACGGGAACTTTTCACGGGGTGAATGGGAAGACAAGGGAGACAGCTAAGATTCTCTAATTTTGCAGTTGGACTCGTCCTATGATCTCCAGCATTACCAAAGATTCGCGCGCGCCTGTGGTAGTGTCTCGAACTGAAAAAACGAAACGCATCCTGCTTGTCGACGACGATGTGTCGTTGTGTGATCTTTTGACTGAGTACCTTGCACGAGCCGGATTTGAAGTCGAATCAGTGCATCACGGCCGTGATGCGCTTGACCGCATATTCTTGGGCAAATATCTTGCGATGGTCCTGGACCTTATGTTGCCGGGCATCATGGGCCTGGACCTGCTTCAACGGGTCCGCGCGAAGTCAAACATTCCCGTTCTCATTCTGACTGCCCAGGGCGAAGAGATTGACCGTATTCTCGGGTTGGAGGTTGGAGCAGACGACTACCTCGCCAAGCCGTTTAACCCTCGAGAGCTTACCGCGCGGCTAAATGCGGTCCTTCGGAGAGCGCAAGGACTGGCGAGCAACAACATAAACGGCTTTGATTTCGTGAAGCACGCCGACTTGCTGTTCGATCCCGCTGCCCGCACGGTCCGGTGCGCCGATTCCGTTTTGCATCTGACCACCGCGGAGTTTGAGCTTCTTCGCGTGTTATTGAAAAATGCAGGACAAGTGGTTACGAGAGAAGAGTTGGCTCAGGATGCTCTCGGCCGCTTCTTTTCTCCCACGGACCGGAGCATAGATTTGCACATCAGTCATCTGCGCAGGAAGCTTGGCCGGTTTCCAGACGGCTCCGAGCGGATTAAGGCGATCCGAGGCGTGGGTTACATGTGCGCCTATCCCGCGGGGAGAACTTCAGCCTAGCAACTTAAAATGCGATTCATTTACTTGAAGATTTTTGTCTGGTTCTGGATCGCTATGATTGCGGTTGGCGTCACCTTAGTCTTCGTCGTTGCGAAAACGCAGGACCAGTCGCTGGGCAGCCTCTGGCGCCAGGAGTTGGCGACGTTGTTGACTCCCCAAGCAGAGAGAGTCGTCGAGGTTGTCGAACAACGGGGTCCCCGGGCGTTAGAGCAATATGAGAATAAGGGCACAGGCACCTTCCACATTCAGATTCATCTTCTGGATGATCGCGGAGAGGATCTGGGAAAGGCACCTGCTTCAGCGGAAATCAGGGAACTCGTCAGACGCGCCAGGCAGTCCGGCAAGGTGGAATTTGCGGATGACAGAAGAATTCGTGAAGCGGCGGTTCAGGTTTTTGGCCCAAGCGGCCGCCGATATGTCTATGCGCTGGAGATCAATCCCACTCTGTCGGTCCCTCCGCCTTTAAATGCACGGCCTCGTGCCCAAATCATTCGAATTCTCGCCGTCGTCGCAGTAGCCGGTTTTGTCTGCTTTTGGCTTGCTCGTTATATAAGTTCACCGGTCAGCGAATTACGCGCAGCCACTCGCGCACTGGCCGGAGGAAATTTGCGCGCCAGGATCGCGTCCAGTGTGTGCCGAAGAAGCGATGAACTGGGAGGCCTGGGAATCGATTTCAATGCCATGGCGGAGCGAATTCAATCTTTGTTGGAATCGCAACGCCGCCTCTTGCGTGATATTTCGCATGAACTTAGATCGCCGCTGACGCGCCTCCGTGTCGCGCTCGATCTTGCAAAGGACGGCGCGGACTCTTCTTCTCTGCTTGCACATCGAAGAATCGAGCTAGAAGCTGAAAAAATTAACGACATGATTGGGAATCTTTTGCGTTTGTCTCGCCTTGAGGCTCTGGCCAGTCTGCCCGACAAATCGCAAATTGATTTGGCCCAACTGGTCCACCAGGCTGTCGATGAGGCGGCTTTGGAAGCAACTCAGAACGGGCGAAGTGTGACGGTTCTGCAGGTGGAATCTTGCGGGATCGTGGGGAACGCGGATCTGTTGCACAGCGTCCTGGAAAATCTGATACGAAACGCGATACGCTACACGCCGGCAGGCACTGCTGTGGAGATAGATCTTTCAAAACAATTCTCTGCCGGGGTGTGGCATGCCATCCTTTCCGTAAGAGACTACGGTCCGGGGGTTCCACCGGCTCATCTGACTGACATTTTCGAAGCTTTTTTCCGTGTTGAGGATTCCCGCAATAGCGAAACGGGTGGCACGGGTCTTGGACTTTCTATCTCACAGCGCGCCGTCCGTCTTCACAGCGGAACCATTCGCGCCATGAACATGACTCAGGGTGGCTTGAAAATTGAGGTGCGGCTGCCGCTTGGCAATATTCAAGGAAACAACGTCAAAAGCGTGGATTCCTCCAAACAAATTCGCACTTTTTGAATTCGGGAAATCCTTTTTCTTCCCCTTTTCCCCGACACTCGCAGGGTATTTGTGACAGCGCGACGCGGCAACCTTCGCAACCTGAGCCCTAAAGCTGGGGTTTGATCTCCGAATTTGCTTGGTCAATTTTCTTTGGAGATAAATGGCAGCTTCGAGTGGATGGCGCGGCCCCGTAGTTGGCCCGGAATCGACTGGATTCCCGCACGCGCGTACGTACCCCGTCAATCACGGGTGGAATCGCGTCATGCGTGACGCCGCGGACAAGAAATATCATCAGGGCTGCTTCTCCCGAGGAATCAAGGCTTGGACTGATGCCGAGGCCTTGCACTCCGTTTTGTTTTAGCAAGGCGGGCGCGTGCAAAGCATGGACCGTTTTTGCCCGCTGGAATTCCGTTTCGGAAAGCGGCGAAACAGAGGGAGCGGAAACCGCGCCGAGCTCCGCTTTTGCGCTCTCTGCCTGGGAAAGGGTTCCATATCGCGGAGAGGCGGTAACTTCTACAATCCGCGTGCGTACTCCATCGATTTGCTGGGGTAGATCTGTGTGTGCTTGATCTTTAGCTACAAACAAGAGGATCGCGGCTTCAGAAGGATTATCGCGGCTGGAGCCTACCCCAACCGCCTGAACCTGTTTGTGGGACAGAATTTCCGAGATGTGCCCATCTCGGACCTTTGAGGCATTTTGCATTGCGGCGCTGTTGGGCGTTGCGACAGACGCTGCCGCCGCAGTGGAAGGCGCGATGGGCAGAGTGCAACCTATCACCGAGTGCGCGGTTCCTCCCACCACTGTCGCCGGATTGCCGTTTGAATCCGTGAAATAATTCAGCACATCCGAAATCGGATTGGCCACGCTGCTGGAATCAGAAGAAGCAAAAAGCAGCCCGACAGCGTCCGCAGTGTCTTGAGACACTACGAGTGCTCCAGAGTCTCCTTGCGCACTGAACGCACTTCCATCCACATCGATTTGACCAGAGAATGCCACGTTGATCGGTGTACCTGTCCCATCGCAATTCTGCACGTATTCCACGGTGAGGGATAGGCCAACAGAGTCGACCGTGGAGCACGTGAGCCCCGTTGTTCTTCCGCTCTTGGCGACTTCCCGGCCGATCAGGCTTGCATTCGTGGCGAGTCCAGATCCGGCATGGGGCGCTGCCGCAAGAGGAATATTGTTTGCGGCGACGTTGTCTCCCAGGTAAAGGATTTTCCCCAGGTTGTCGACTTCGCCGAGCACAACCTGCGCAATCGCCCCGTCGATAGGTGGCGATTGAGAACTGCTTAGCGGGAAGAATTTGGAGAGCGTGGCTACTGTCGTTACGCGGGAAGTATCACAATTTGCGTCCAGCAGAGCAGGTTGGACAACTGAATCACCTACGCTTGCTCCATCACGACGAGCCAGAGTGTGATTGGTGCTGAGAATATACTGCGTGTTGTTGAGCGCAATCAATGCCCCGAGAGTTCCGCCACAACATACAGTCAAAGTTTTGTCTGTGCTGGTGTCATTCGGGTCGCCTCCCGACGTTCCCAACTCTATCGGAATAGTCTGGGGAGCCTGGTTGCCAGGCTGGATCACGACATTTGCGGTTGCGCTATAAGCCGTATTGTCATTGAGAACCGCGGTGATCGCAGCCGTAGTCGCTTTTGTACTGCTGCCGCTGGCCGTGGCCGGGACACCTCCCGGCGCCAGAAAGAGACCATTCGTCGAGATATAACCGGCGGACTGGCTTCCACCTTGAATGCCGTTCACGTACCACGTTACGGCGGTGTTCGCGTCTCCCGTGACGCTGGCCGCAAACTGTAATGTTCCAAAGCTGGCCACCGTGCCGGTGGACGGCGAAAGAGAAACCGAAATAGCATTGGGTCCCGGCTGAATCGCAACTTGTGCGGCAGCAGCATAGGCCGTGTTTGCAACGGAAGTGGCAGTGACAGTGACCACCGCTGGGTTTGGCACAGTTGCTGGCGCCGTGTACAACCCAGTGCTACTGACCGTTCCGGCTGTGGCAGTCCAAGTCACCTTTGTGTTTTTTGTGCCCGCCACTGTTGCAGTGAACTGCGCTGAGGCAGATGTAATGACGTTCGCACTTGTTGGCGAGAGTGTGACCACGACTGGATTCGTGGTCGTGGAGTTGGTTTCCCCGCTTCCCCCACAGCCTGCGATCTCCCCAATCACCAGCAGACACGCCAAAGCGAGGCTCCGATGGTTGCAGATTTCTGGAATTCGAACTGTCGCTTTCTTGCCAGTCACAAAAGGACTTTCCCGTTGGAATTCATAGACACTATGGAGGCAGTGCACCTTCCAGAAGGTTGCTTTGCGCGTCCACAAACCGTTTCTATTGCCAATGCGAACTCTACAGAGGTTCCGAGAGAGAAATTGTAAAGGTTCGTCTGCATTTGTACGCCGGTTCAGGCGGAAAACTATCTGCTCTACTTGCTCCCTTTAAGCATTCCCCGTTTCTCTCCTGCACCTTCGCAATTGCAAAAACATCAGAGGCAAATCGGATGCCGGGCCGGAATTAGAGGAAGCAAGAAGCTGTGCTGTACGGCCTTGTAAGTGTTCGTATCCGCGCGCAAAAAAAAACAGCTAAAACGCCGCAGATTTGGCAGGCCAACGCCAAAACTGGACTTCCTTTTCCGAAGATTCCGAGTCCTAATTCTTAGAAAGAAACTGTCGTTCAAAGTTTCGCACGCACGAGGCATTGAACACACGGAGAAGAAAAGGCAACGGACGACGATGTCACCGGCAACAGACACCTTGATATGGAAAGCATTGCATTGTGCATGGTTGTTGCTTCGCCTGGTTGCCCCGAGGCTGGTTGCCGCAGGACTGCGTTCCATGAGGAGAAAACAAAGATGGATTTGAAGATAACGAACCGCGAAGTCAACGGCGTTTCTGTTGTAGCCCTGGATGGCCGAATCGTGCTCGGCGAAGAGAGCAATGCGCTTCGTGAGAAGCTGAAAGACCTGGTCGCCCAGGGAAGAAAGAGCATCGTCTTGAATATGCACAACATCACATATATCGATAGCGCCGGGCTAGGAGCGCTGATCGCTGCGCATTACTTCGCGAGGACACAGGGCGTGTCTTTGCGCCTCAGCGATCTGGGCGGCAATTTTCAGGAAGTGCTGCAAGTCACCAGGCTCTTGACCGTATTCGAAGTCTCCGATACGGAAACAGTTGCCCTAGCCAGCTTCTCAGAGTGAACGCAATTTTCTCTCCCCGAGCGGATGCATGAAGGCGGCCTTGGGAGAGGATAGTCACGGCTCCCTGTTACCACCCCGTGGGATCAAACATCAGGCTGAGCGTTATTCCGACCAGCAAATGCGCAAGAAATATGCTTGCGCAGATAGCGAGCAACAGATGCATGGCGAAGCCCAGCCGGCTGTTTGTCCTCTTCCTTGCCGAGCCGCATCGTTGTGCATTCAGCACCCTGCTGTCCTCGCCGTGAGAAGTTCCTCGCTCTGCGCCCTCAGCTCACCGTTGTTTGCCAGCTCACTTTCTCTGCCAATTCCAAGCCAACAAACAGACTGTGTCCTGTTGTTGGAAGAGGCCAGGGCGGAATTGGGTGTGGGCAGCTCAGGCCCAACGCGTCACATCTATGCTTGGCAACTGAAGTTAAAAACGCCGAGTCTACTCGCCGTTCGGTCCGAAGGCGATTGCTTTGGGGGTGTCGACAATCTGAAAATCTGCCGGGACGGTGAACAAGGAGGAGTCAGGTTCCGAGCGCACGAGATTGATCAGTTGATAGACCATCTCGCCCGCAAGCGGATCACTCCGTTTAGTGTAAATCACCGTCTTAAGATCCGGAGCGGTCCAGACTTCGTTGACGATTGCGAATGGTTTGGAGTTGCCCATTTGCCCGGCGGGAATCGTTTCTGTCGTACGCACACCAGTCACGAGGACGCCTTCCATTGTTTGGGTGCCAAGGTCTTCCTTGACGGCCTGTTCACTACCCGGCGCGGCGTGCCGAACGAAAATCGCGTTATCGGCCGATGATCCATTGCTTGTGCCGGGTACCTCAGTTCGCATGAATATCGCTCCGTGCGGTGCGCTTGCGGTGGATGCGCCGGCGGCGTTCACGGGTATCGAAGTTTTCTGCGCCGTTTTGTTGGTCAAATTCAGGACATAAGATGTGTGCGTAACAGGGTCCTGGATGAAAACGATGTGAGGCGGTTGTGCCGAGGGATCACTCATTGGCGGCAGGGGAGCATCCTGACGCGTCCGTCCCTGCGAATCTCGAGCAACCGTTCCTGAACTCGTCTGAACGATCTGATTGCCATCCGGCAGTGTTTGAATGAACTTGTTGGTAGTGTTGGCGGAATAGGGAGCACCTTGCACCGTCGCTCCAGGGGTGCCGATGAAACCGCCAAAGGCAATTTGGTGTACGGGCCCTGCCGTTTGATAGTGGACTTCGTTCGCGCCATCCTGGGCAAACAAACAGGATGCAGTTACCAGCATAAGAATCAGTGCACGTTTCATGATTGTGTTGATCTCCTTTTGGATCCAATCCATCCAACCGTGGCTCGATAGAACGGCGAAGCCGTCACTTCCGATCCGATGATCGATGTTGCGCTAAACGTTGTGGGAAGGGTGTAAGACTTCAGTAAGAGATGAGCTTACAAGTAGCTTACAAGCAGGGCTCAGTGCGCTATGGGAAAGGAACAAACTTATAGCCGGAACCGAAGGCGGTCAGAATGTGGCGTGGTTCTCGAGGATTCACTTCCAACTTCTGCCGCAACTGCGCAACATGCAAATCGACGGTGCGTGTGTTTAGATCGCGCTTATAGCCCCAGACTTGCTCGAGAAGCACCTGCCTGGAAAGTCGCTCGCCGGGCTTTGAAATGAAATAGCGTAGCAGTCCGAACTCCTTGGCGGTAAGGTCCACCGGCGAGCCATTGCGCAAGACCTCTTCTTTACTGACGTCTACGATCACGTTGCCAAAGCTGAACAGGGAATCGATCAGTTGCGGCGGCACATTCTGTGCGCGCCGAAGCAGGGCTTCGATTCGCGCCAGGAGCTCTGCGACCTCAAACGGTTTGGTGAGGTAGTCGTCCGCGCCGAGTTTCAGACCCTTGACTCGATCCCTCAGGTCGCCCCTTGCCGTGAGCATCAAGACCGGTAGATTGCTACAGTGCCGGCGCAGCTCCCGGCACACTTCAAATCCATTCCTGCCGGGTAGCCTGACGTCCAGTAGCAGGAGATGGAAACTTCCGCTTATTGCGCACGCCAAACCTTGCTCGCCGTCCTTGCACGTGGTGACTGAGTATCCCTCCTTCTCCAGCCGTTCGCGAAGAAGGAGTGCCAACGTAGCTTCATCCTCGACGAGTAAGATCTCCCGGTTCACGGTTACACTGCCTTCCGGGATTCTGGCGAAGAGGAACACGGGCGTAAAAGGATGGAGAACAAGGCGCCTCGTTCCGAGCACTTTACTTCAATTTTTCCCGAATGTGCTTCCACAACTCGTTTGATCAAGGTGAGGCCCAAACCGACCCCGGGAACCTGCGAAGCCTCTCCGTTTCTGCCGCGATAGAAAGGTTCAAAAATATGAGGAAGATCGGCAGGGGAGATACCGGGGCCGCGGTCCTCGACGGAGATCTGCACCCTGTCCCCTTCGGGCAAGGACACCTTGGCGACTCGAATCGCCAGCCATTGCCCCGCGGCCGCGTACTTGACCACATTCTGGATCAGGTTTTGCAGGCATTTAGTGATCAGATAGATATTCGCATCCACAAGCGGAAGATCTGGGCCAACGTGAACCTCGACTTCAATCCGGGCATTTTGCAAGGCTGCCTGGCAGTTTGCGAGTGAGGATCTGACAATTTGTTCGGCGGAAACGGGGGCGAGTTTACCGGTGAGCGACCCCGCTTGTATGCGCGAGAACGCCAGTGTCTCCTCAATCATGTTCGAGAGTTCCGACGCATGGGTGTCGATGATTTCTCCATAGGCGCGCGCTTGTCCGGCGTTTTCCACCATGCCTTTCCTAAGGTTGTCTGCGGCCACGCGGATGACCGTCAGGGGAGTCCGCAACTCGTGCGATACTCCGAGAGCAAAATCCACCTGCAATTGTGCGAGAGAACGCGCGCGTTCTGTCAAAAGAACCAACATGCATATTCCCAGAGCTAATACGAAGAGCACGCCGGCGCTGATGAAAAGATTTCGGCGACGAAAAGTTGCCATGACATGGTCAAGTGAACCTGCGCGATATCTCACAAGCAGTTCCCAGATCCCCGTGGAATTATTGGTTGCAGATGGAAAGGAATTGTCGCAGCTGGTTGCTGTACGGCTCAGAATTTCGGGTAGAGGATCCGCGCCTGCAAGCATATGAATCTCCGTAGCTCTGTCCAGTTTCTGCGCGCCGCTCGAATTGAAAGTCGACGACCTCGATCCAGCCCTGAAAGCGTAGGAGGATATACCTCCGGCGGCGGTGGCACTTGTGGCGGAGGAAGGGAAGAAACAATCCATGCGAATGGCGAAGAGCCCAATGCTCCCCTCCGGATGGGCAAACTGGCTCTCCGGTGGTGCCAATTCGGACCGGAAGATGACTCGCTCTGGTCCGGAGCCCTTCTTGTCCACTATGAGAATGTCGTACTCGGAGGCCGTACCGTTCGGGAAACGAAGCTTTAGCAAAGCTGGAAAAACTGTCGTCTTTATATAGCTGGCGTCGAGAACCACCACCACCCATCGCGGCGAGGGCCGCGGAGGAGCCCTTTCAATTCCCACAGACAGCGGAGCCGTCCCAGCAACGTGCGTTACAGTTCGTCTCGCAACGTCATCCATGGCGGGCATGAACGGAATAATCAGTGCGGGATTTCCATCGATGATCACGCCGGGACCTGGCACTCCCCAAGCCCGTACCAACCCGCCTTGCGAGAACAGTTGCACGCTCACTGGGCCGCCAGGGGGAGACGTGGTTGTGGGACCGGGCGGCGATGCCAATTCTGAAAAGTCCTGTTGCCAGTCCGTGGAGCGGATGGCGGGTTGACCCGGCAAGACATCTCGCAATGCTGGCCCAGCCTTGCTGGTCTCCAGGGTGTATACACCGCGAATTAGCTTTGGGTAAGGAGCGTGGCGTAACCATTCCTTGTACCGTTCCGAAAAGTCAGTTGAATTTACGGCAGGAACTTGGAAAGTGACAAGAATGCGGGTGATTTCGAAGTCGAAATCCCTTTCGAAGTCCGCCAAGGAAGTCGTTAAGTTTGCTTTCGCGCGCTGGCGCTCCGCTTGGGCGACCTGATCGATCCACTTGTATTGGACCATTGCTAGAGCAAACAACACGAGCAGGAGAACGCCAAGAATCCACAATCTTGGCGAGAGATAGGCCTTCCACTCTCGACGCAGACTATCGAGGAATACCAACCGGTTGCCTCCGCTCGTCGTTTACTGTTTGACGCGTGTAATGCCGCGGCGGTTGGCTCGCCAGGTACCGTCGTGTGCGCCCTTCACAACTTGCCAGCACAACCCAGTTCACATTGAAAATCGTGTATTCATTTCTTGACCGTGAGGGAGGCTTCTCCGGCAAGGATCGGGATTGCTTCTCTTTTGGAATCCTTGGGATTAAGCTGCACAATCGATAAGCTCGAAAAACCCGGACCGATGCCCCGCACGACGATGGTAAACAATGTACCTGATCCGTTCACTCCGGGTGTGTTCGGTTGGCGCGTCAAGGAAATCACCGCCTGCCCTTGTTCTTTATCCACACGCTGAACGAGCCCAACCTCCTGCGCCCCTTCCGACAAGAACGATCCTTGATGGATGTCTTCGACACTGACGATCCGTGGGTCATATTGCAATAGAAGCGGGATCGAGTACAGATCTCGGATGTTTTCGACGACCACATCGATGTTAGCGGTGAGCCCAAGACTCAACTCAGCAGCGGCCGGCGCAAAGGCGATGCGAGCAGCGGGTTTCAGCCGGGGCTCCTTAGCATTCCCGGAAGATGGGTCGATTGGATTGGGCGGCTGTTCGGTGGCGGTTGGTGAAGACGCAGGGGTTTCGATATTCTCTTTTCGACGCACTTGGATGTTGGTCTCGCTGCCAGAACTAAGCGGCCGGAGATCAGCCTGGAACAGGGCGGGGAGGCGGACGATCCGCGGAATGAGCACAATCAACACTTCGTTATCCTGATGGTCCGTGCTATCCGTTGCGAACAGATAGCGGAGAACGGGAACGTGTCCGAGCCCGGGCCAACCCGTAAGCGTCTTTGTGTCGACCTGCTCGAATAATCCCCCGAGAATACTCACTTCTCCATCTTTCAATCGAATTTCGTGCTCGATCTTGCGCTGGCTGATGATTGGCTGTTGAATTCCCCCGATGGTCGTGGATCCGGTGACGGAAGAAACTTCGATCGCCACTTTCAGGCTGACCTCCTGATTTGGATGGATATGGGGTGTTATGTCTGCATTTACGCCGACATCGATATATTGAAACTGAGTGTTCACGAGTGGGTTAATGCCAGTGCTTGATCCTGCCTGGAAACTTCCCGTGGCTACTGGCACGCGGTCGCCCACACGCAATTTGGCAGGCTGCCCGTCCACAGACCGAAGTTCCGGATTCTCGATAATGCGTGTGTTGCTGTCACTCAGGAGTGCGTTGAGCGTGGCTCCGGGTAACGTGACGCTGTAATTCGTCGCGAGATGTCCGAGTTGGCTTAGAGGGGACTTTGTGTTGGTTGACGAAGAACTGCTCGGCGGCGAATAAGATAGTGTCGCTGTGCTGCCCGGCGTTATGCCCAATTGGTGTGTCCGGTCAGTGCGTGCTTGAAGTACCTCTACTTGAATGACGACTTCGGGCTTGGCATTGTCCAGGTCATGAATGATTTTTTCCGCGAGCGCCAGTTTGCCGGGAGTGTCTCGGATGACGATGGCGTTTTGCGAATTCACTTGCTGGATTCGCTTGAGGTCGAGAAGTTGACGAAGACCTGTCACAATCTCCGTAAGATCTTGTGGGAGCACCGCATTCGAGAGGTAGTAGGTCTGGACCACCTGTTCTTCGTAATCCCGGCGCTTTTGCGTCTGATCGGGAATGGCCATGATGATGTTCTGCGTGACGGGCTTCCAGAATGCTTTTGCCTCTAAGGAAACGACGTCGAGTGCTTGCTCGATGGTGATGTCCGTCAGTTCCACGGAGATCCGCCGCGTGACGAAATCCGGATCGTAGATCACTGTCAGGCCCGCCAGTTTTCCGATGGTGTCGTAGACCACCTTGGCGTCATTGGACATCCTTAGATTGATCGGGGCGGTAGAAAGGGGTTTTACCTCTGGGGGACCCTCCGCGAGATCCGCGGTGCGCGCGCCCTTGGGCGTTTTCTGCTCCTTGCTCGGAGGAACTCCGCGGATGAGTTCGAGAACCGCCTGAAACTCCTGTCGAGCTGCGGGGTCACTCGGATCCATCTCCAGCGCCCGTTGGAATTCACCCAATGCGGTTTGTAGCCTGCCTTGAAGGTGAGCGGCCCGCCCTTTTTGGATATGCAGTTGGCATGCTTCCCAGCGAGCTTGGTCGGCTCGAATTTTGTAGTCCGCATTGGCCGGATTGGTCTTTAGTGCTTTTGCGTAGTAGTCGAGCGCTGCGTCTGGGTCTTGAGGCGCCTGGCGCGCGGAGCCCTGATCCGAAACACGGTTCGACTTTGGACAACCGCCCACGAGGAGAGGCAATCCGATGAAAAGCACTAACCATTGAATTCTGTGCAAACCAGTGCCCTGCATTTTGTTTGCCTCGTGTCCTTTGCCTTGCAGTGAAACTTTCCGGTTACGGGGGATGCACAAACTGGGGATAAAGGATTTCAAGCTTTCGTCTCGACAGCGGGTGTCGTTAGACGTTGCTCATTCGCGAGTTTTGCGGCAAGAAGCATTTTGCGGAATGGTTGAGCAGGCTGTCCTGCGTTCCTTCGTGCTGCCACTGCAAAAACAAGTCCACCAAGGTCCATTTGGAGTTCCTCCCGATGCGCGCTCAGAGATCATGTTCAATCAATGAAGACGCACAGACCATTGGGAACGTTGTGCGCATTCTTGTAAGTCTTCCGTCAGAAGTGAACTTACAAGTGCCTTACAATCGAGGGCGACGGGAATGTCATAAGAAAAGAAACTGAACTATCAAAGAGGTGCCCAGATGCGACGCAAGCGGGAGCAATCGAGAGTTGTTGGCCGAATCCGTTCACCCGGTAGTGGCATGCATGGTTCACTGCACTCACGTTGTTTGGACCTTTCATAGCTTGTCTTGCTCTGGACCATCATCCGTGTCGCGGCGTCAAGCATGATAAGGTGGCTTGGAGGCCCAGGGTGCGTGAATTGGTGGCGCCGACCCGTTTCTCGCGGGACATTTGAGAATCAGGACCCCCGTTGGGGAACAGTTTGGGGAACAATTGTTCCCAAACACGACGCTTTTGACCCGAAAAAGAGGCTGACGGGCCGCGCTAAATTGTTGATTTCCGAACACCAGGCGCCGGGACTTCGGAATTTAAAAAACCGCTGTATTTGACGGTGTCTGTCGGCAACGGTCTAGGGAACCGTCGACTTGTGCCACGACGGTCTGTGCAACCGTTGCGCTCCGCAGTGCAACGGTGTTTGAAAGCGTTGCGGATTCTTGAGGCAACAATGTGAGCCCTGCGGCGGTCTCGTAAACCGAAGTCAAAGGTAAGGACAACACGTTCTTCTCTCGGCCTGTGGCTTCTTCTTTTGGGCTGGGATGGTGCACCTAACTTCCTGAGTGTGGCGGACCTGCCCCTAGAGTCGTTGAAAACTGAGTGTTCCGGAATATAATCTGCCAATGTCATTGCCAGGAGATGGTTCGTCACGCCCCGTACAGTCGTTGGACATTCGCCTCTTTGTTGACAGAATTCCTGCGTTTACGTGGTCAGCTCATGCGGATGGCTCCGTAGAGTTCGTGAACCAACGATGGCGCGAATACGCCGGTCTTTCTCCTGAGGAATCGCAAGGCTGGGGCTGGCAGGTTGCGATCCATCCAGAGGATTTGCCGTCATTGATGCGGAGATGGCGCGAACTGTTGATTGCCGGAGAACCAGGCGAAATCGAAGCGCGCATGCGCCGCCATGATGGGATCTTTCGTTGGTTCCTCATTCGCTTCGAACCCTTCCGCGACGAAACCGGGAAGGTCGTTATGTGGTACGGAGTAAGCGCTGACATCGAAGACCTCAAGCAGAGTCAGGAGAGACTGCGGGAGGATGAACGCGAACTTCGGCGGATTACCGACGCGATACCGCAGACGATAGTTGTCCAGAACCCCTGCGGCGTACCGATCTACGCCAATCAAGCTACTCTCGACTATACGGGCCTTACTGCTGACGATGTGATTACGCCAAATTTTCGGGAGAGAATCTTCCATCCGGAGGACCTCGAAAAGTTTCGAAACGAGCGAAACGCTGCTCTCGCGCGTGGTCTTCCGTTCGAATTCGAACATCGGGCGCTCAGGAAGGATGGCCAGTATCGTTGGTTCCTGATCCGCTACAACCCCTTCCGGAATGAACAGGGGCAGGTGATTCGCTGGTATGCCACGGGGACCGACATTGATGACCGCGTCCGAGCCGAAGAGCGAACACGCAACGAAAATCTGGCATTACGAGAGCAAATCGATCGTGATTCGATGTTCGAGGACATCGTCGGCTCTTCGGAAGCACTCCGAAAGGTGCTTCGCCAGGTCGACAAGGTGGCCGCGTCCGATTCCACCGTGTTGATTCTGGGAGAAACGGGCACTGGAAAAGAATTGATTGCTCGTGCAATCCACAAGCGATCAAAGCGCGCTGATCGAGCATTCATCGGCGTGAATTGCGCCGCCATCCCGCCTTCTTTAATTGCGTCGGAACTCTTCGGCCACGAAAAAGGCGCTTTTACGGGCGCGACGCAACGCCGCATGGGGCGCTTTGAATCGGCCAACGG